>Ga0210383_10003004_pt1 | contig 15218 bp, 8 predicted proteins | sample IncBWC14OmetaG_FD_160072 | JGI IMG/M metagenome (GOLD analysis project Ga0210383, IMG submission 160072) | Forest soil microbial communities from Barre Woods Harvard Forest LTER site, Petersham, Massachusetts, United States - Inc-BW-C-14-O ...
TGCGGCCGCAGTTGCGGGAGGCGAAACAGATCGTAAGTTGCGAAGGACGCGTTGTCAAAGTGAGGAGCAATGGGAACACCGACGAGCTTTCAAGCGGACATTCGCCCGCTATTCACGGAACTGGACGTTCATTCCATGAGCAAGGCGTTCAACCTGGCTCGATATGAGGATGTGAAAGCCCGCGCGGCGATCATCTATGACCGGATTCGGGGAATCCACGGCGCCGTAATGCCCCCACCGCCGCCGCGGGGAGACGGCCCGTGGCCGCAATCATGGATTGACCTCTTTGCTAAATGGATGGCGGAAGGTTGCCAGCCCTAACTAGGGAGCAGCACCGAGCATCTTGGCTCGAAGAACGAGCCGAGCCACGTCTGGATCGTTAACTCGATCAGGATCCGCCCTGCCGACCTGAACTCGTTCCTCGAGCGGCAGACGGTCGGTCGAGATCCGGCCGTTGGTCAGGCCGGTGGTGAAGTACTCGAATCTCCGACCTGGAAGGCGCTCTACCGAAGGGCGCGGGCCAGCGGCTGAAGCCATGACGACAGAACGCCGCCCACCTCCGGAAACACCGTCGCCAGCAGGGCGCCGAACGGAAGTACTCCGTAAATCACGATTTGGCCGAGGAACGCGGGGTTGAAGTTCAGGCGCCCAGGGTCGGTATGGGCGATTCTGCTCAGGATGCGGTTCCGTTCGATTGCCGCTAGCACGATGCAGCTCACGACGATCGACGCCATCGCGAACGCCCAAGCGAACAGCTGGACGAATCGCGTGGGATAGAACGGGTACGACACGATGGCGCAGACCAACAACAACGAGGCGGTAACTGTAAAGGTCATCAGATTGCGAAGACGGGTCAGTCCTAGATCGATCACGGCTACGACCTGACGGGCCACGACATCCTCCGCGGTACGAATCCAGCGTTGTGTGTCGGGAGGGGCGTGCCGTCGATACGCCTGGAACGCCAGCCTGGTCTCGACGCCTCGCTCGGACGGCGTTTCCTGGCTGACGGGGATCACCTCCCCCGGCAGCGGCATGGCCGCCCAGACGCGTTCGAGCGCCGTGAAGAGCAGTCGGGCCATTCGGAAGAGAGCGGCCTGCGCTCCGACGCGAGCGTCGGGGAAGGCTCCGCCGATCTCGGCTTGAAAGACGCGCTTGATGAGGACGACTTCCGTTTGCAACCGTTCGGAAAATGATCCGCCTGCTGCGGTGGGTGAGGTCTCGTTCGCGAGAACGTCCGTGAGGCGAACAACCTCCTCCAGTTCCTCGACGTGCGGCAGGCGTGCGCCAAGGTCCAGACCGAACAGCCGCGGCGGAGCCGGTCCCATACGGTCGAAGGCGTCGACGAATGGCTGATCGTCGAGACGGCCCAGGAAGCGCTCGAGATCGGACCAGTGGGCGAGGACGCGGCCCGCCGAGCTCAGGATGATGGCGACCAGGAAGAATACGGCCGCCTTGAAGAGATGGTCGAAGGCGGCCGTTTCGAACGTCGGGGTCAGGCGATGGCAAAAATAGATGCCTGGCACCACCGCAGACGCGAGGGCGAGGATCTCCTCGGTACGAAATGTCTTCGAGGAACCGAACGCGACCTCGGCGGCCGTATCGCGGAGGTGACCGAAACCAAGTCCCGCATCCTGAGGGAACGGGACTGCGTCCGGAAAGCGCGCCTGCTCGCGGGCCCGGCGGTAGTCGAAGTAGCCCCAGAGATAGATGGCGATCGCGACATAAAGGAGGGGGAGCGCCACCGACACGCCGCCGGTCGGTTCAATCGTTCTGAACAGCGTGAGAAAAAGGTCCCCGGCCGTCGAGCCGGCGGGGGGCCAGACGAGGTTTGCGATGAAGAGAACGCCAAGAACGCCGACGACCAGCCCGCAGAGACAGACAATGGCAGAACGAATGCGCGCGCTGCGATGGGCGGGCGGTTCTGCGCGAAGCCCCGAAATCATCCACTGGAGGGCGGGAACTGCGGCGCGGACAAAAGCTAGAAACAGAATCGCGGAGGCGGCAAACCCGCCGATCTCGGCCACTGGCCAGGCCCACCGCTCGATGACGGTGGTGGGTGACTTGCTCAGTCGCGCGACGACCACCGTCCAGTAAAGGATGGTGAAAAACAGCGCGGCGAGCATGGCTCCGGTCGCCCGAGCGCGTTCGAGCCGCAAGACGAGATCGGCGTGGCGGAAGGCTCGCCGCCCGCGAACAGTGAACCCCAGCCAAAACAGCTGAAACAGACCTGCACTGACCACCAGCCAATACGTTCCGCCGGCCAGCGCCCCCACGCTGTGCCGCAGCTGCGAAGAACGGCCGGGAGCCGCGGGGAGTCCTTTGACGAGAAAGGAGTCTCCCCGAGCCGCTTCGACGTGGATGGGCCAGGAAGCACCGTTGTTGATCATGCTCAACCAGACCTGCGCTCCCGCGGACGAATCGTCGAACGGATTTCGATAGTCCCGTAGGTCCTTGAGCGTGCTCGTCAACCCGATCTCATGGAGAAGCGCGACACCTGCGTTGTAAACACCCTCCGCCACCTCGCTCGCGAACGCCTGTCGATTGCTGTCGTTGGTCCAGCCATCGATGTCTTCGGATAGCGGGTAGGTGGAAGCGACCAGCAGGCCATTGAGGTCGTGCATGAGGTCCGGGTGAGAGAAGAGCTGCTCGGCGCCGACCGCGAACAGCTGCACCCCGGGGCAGTACTGTCGAGCCTCCTCGGCGATGAACACCGTATCCATCGGGTCGGTGGCGAGAATTCCCAGAAAACGGTAGTGCTCGCGCGCGATCGCGCCCAACTGTTCGCGCAGGGCGAGCTCGACCGTGTAGGGCGTGAGCGACGAACGGACGGGCAGCTCGTCACGCGATTCACGATCCTGATCGAGGTGGAGCTGCAGCGTCGTCTCGAGGCTCGGAAAACGCACGTCGGCCTGCGCGTTGCCCTTTGATTTTTCGCGCTCGGCGCGCAGCTGTGCGACGTGAAGCGGAAAGTGAAAGAGTGGTGGGCCGCTGGTGCGTCCAGGGGAGGCGTCGAGCTCCTCGCTGCTCCCCGCGTCGAGCCCCCAGGAGGTCCCCGCCTCCACGAGAAAGGCGACGTCCTGGGTGCCCGGGTCTTTGGATCCGCGCTCCGCGATCTCCCGCAAAATGACCGCCTGTAAGGCGTCCGATGAAACCGTGGCCGAGGAGAACTGGATGTTTCCGGGCGCTCCGAGGGTCGCAAAGTTATTGCGCCCGTTGGCGGTTCCGGTCACGACGACAATGGAGCCGTGAGCGCGGCCGTGTGACGCGAGGTGCTCGTCGAGCAGGAGGCGCAGCGAAAGTGCGCTGCTGGAAAAGAAGGGACCAAGGATCGACAAGGGAGGCCCGCTGCCATCCGCGGCGCAGAACCGCTGACGGGTGTCAATCGTGTCGGCGACCGAGAGCGCCGCGCGAAAGGCAACCTGGTGCAGACCTCCTGTGGCGGTCTCTCCGACGATGAGGGCGACGAGCAGGTCGGGAAACCGCGAGCCGTGGTCCGTTGGCTTCCATCTGCGAAAAATGAGAACGCCGGCCGTCGTTTCGGCCGCGTCCTCGGTGGGTGGCCGCACATGGACGGCCGGGTCGATTGAAGACGGTAGTGCGATGTCGAAGGCCGTAGCGTTCGGGACCGGCTCGGACCATGGGAGGTCGAAGCGGTAGGGCGCGAAGTCGGCCGCAGCCGCCGCCCGTTCCACGGACTCGAGCGCCTGGTCGTAGGACGAATCGAACGCGGTCAAGGCGGGATCGGGAACGGTCACGATGAGGCTGGAGATGGAGACGCCGGCCGTCCTGAGCTCCGCCACCGTCCCCTCGAGCGTGTCCTTGGGACGCGCCGGCCATCCCACCACGTCGCGGAGCAGGTCCCGAGCCTTGATGGCCGTCGGCTCGTCGCCTTGAGGCGCGTTGGAGGGGTGATGGCCTGACGGCGTCGCCTTGGCCGCGGCGTGCGCGACCTTCTCATGAGAAAGCGCGAGTCCTTCGCCGCTACCCGAGCGCCGGTAGAGGCCGGGAGCCACCATCGCGCCCATCCCAGCGAGGAGGACCAGCATCCAGGGGGCGTCGTTTCGTTGCATCAGCGCAGCCGGAGGAATGAGGTCGTACAGGGGAGATCGCGGCGAACTTGCTCGGCGCGGCTGAAGCATTTGGCGCGTCGCGCGACTGTCGCGGGACCTGGGTCATCAACGGTTCCGATCAGGTCCAGGATTCCGCGACGGTGGTCGACGATCGTCAGGGAGAGAAAAGGGAGACGCTCTTCCTCGAATACGGAGCTCAACGCGTCGATCAGCGTCGTGCTGGCAAGGGCGTATGTGCGCCATGATCCGTCTGGGAGGCGTCCCTTCCCGTGCGCGCGGAACGCCGCCCAGACGTGTCCACTCAGGCCAGCCGCTTGCGGGGCCCGTCGAATCGGAACGACGCGAAATAGTGCCGGCCCTCGCACGTCACCTTCCGCGACCCGCACGAACACTTTCCGAGTCTTCGGCCATGGGTGATCGTCGTCGAGGTCGCGCACCGTCGCCTCGAGCGGATGATGCGAGGAGCGGGAGCGCCGCGGTCGGGTTTCTCGAACGCGCCCGAAAACGGAGATCAGAGGGACGAACGCCCGAACCACGGTCCGCACCAGGCCCAGCGGACCATCGACCTTTACGATCATCGTCCAGGCCGCCACGCCTCGGTCTTTGCGTTCGTCGAGGCGCTGTCCCGGGGACAAGTACTCCGGTCGACCGTCGGCCTGCGCGCGGAGCAACACGGCGTCGTTCGTTACGTAGCAAGTGACGCTGGCGCGTTCGGTCGAGACGTGCTCGAGAACGCGATTGAGCAGGGAGGGAAAAGTCTCGATTGCTCGCTGGCGCGCGAGGTCGGTGTCGAGGTCGACGAGGATGAAGTCGGTCACCGGCCGCTCACGGTCGGACCCTTCGCAGGACCCGGAGGCTGGAGACCCCCAGGCCGTCATGACCGCGATCCGATCGATGACGGAGAGGCTCGTTCAGCCTGTTTGCTCAGTCGTTCCAGCCATAGCTGATGAGCAGCGCGAAGGCTGGGGTTCATCCAGCGGCGGCCAATCCAGGCGAGGGGACCGAACTGGCACTCCTCCGTGACGACCCGACAGCCCGTCCCGGGCAGATCCTCGAGCAGCCAACGGTGATACGCGCGGGTGCCAGGGCTGTCGGCGGTCCAGCCGAGAGCGGCATCCCGTTTGAACAGGGTCACGCGGCTTTGCTGCGAGACGGCGAACGTCGTCCAGGTGAACGACGTTCCCGGACCGAGCGCCCCCGCCTGGCCATCGCCGATCCGGACGTCGGCCGAGTTTGGATAGAACGAAGGCCAGGCGAGCGCCGAGACGAGTATCTCGAAGACCGCCGCCGCGTCGACGGAGAGGTCGAGCACGTTGTGCGCGAACACTGGGTTTCGCTCGGGGTCAAACCCGGCGGGCCAAGGCACGCGCGCGGCCAATGAACGCTCGGACGGCCGGTAGTCTGCGGGACGTTCTTCGGCCAGGAGTCTGAACCATCCGATCGGCGTCTGAGGCGGGCGATCCACTTTGCCTACCCAGCGCCGGCGGTCTCGTCGAGATGGGCGACGATGTGCGGGTAGACGTCGCGAGCGGCGTCCTTCCCAAAGATGCAATCGATGTGACCGTAGTCCGGGATCTCGTAGCGCCGGTACGGGATGGAGGGGTTGGCCTGGCGCAGCGCCTCGAGCGTCTTCTGCGTGCTCTCCGGGAGGTAGCATTGATTCCGGGCGCCGTGAATGAAGGCGATCGGAACGGCCATGCGATCTAGGTGCGGGAGGTATGACTCGGCGCCATCGAATCCGACGACGTGCCCGACGTTCGCAATGCGCGCCAGGTGCTCGAAGGCCCGGATGGTGGCCAACTGAAACATCTCGTGCAGCGCCAGATGGGTGGCCTGATTGAGCTGCGCGTGCTCGTAGAGCGGGGCGTAGAGGAAGCTGATCCGGTGGCAGACGGCGCTGCGGCAACGTTCGTTGGCGCCAACCGGATAGAGTCGGAGAGCGTCGTCGAGGAGCTTGGCCTTCCAGTCGGCGTGCTTGTCAACGTAGGCGGTGAGTGACTTCACGCCGAGGAGGTCGAGTGTCCCAGGAAAGTGCAGGCCGGTCTTGAGCTTGGTCAGTGTCGGGACCACCGCGTGAGCCGAGACTTGGGAGATGACCGCCGAGCGGACCCCCTCGAGCCCGGCCAGCATCGCCATCGTAAAGGTCGTGCCACCGAAGCAGTGGGCGATGACCTGCACGGACTTCGCTGCCGTGATCTCGCGGACACGCCGCACGGCTGCCGGAAAGTCCTGGGTCGCGATGTCATCGGCGCTGTACTGCGTCGCGGCTGCCGGAAGGGCAATGCTCGATCGATAGTCGAGGAGCCAGACGTCGTAACCATGCGCGACGAGGTACTCGACCAGGTTTGTCTCGATGGTGTCGATCGTGAAGATGAGGCTGGAAACACCGAGCCCGTGCGCCAACAAGACGGGGCCCTTCGTCCCCCCCTCGTAGCGGGTGAGGCGGAGCTGGAGATCGCTCACCGGGAGCGCATGAAGCGTCGGCGTCGGAGCGCGCAGGGGACGCTTCTTCCGGGCTGGCGCGTCGGGGTCGAAAAGCGTGTCACCCGCGGCGACGCCGCCATAGACGTGCCAGAGCGTCCCGGCAAAGTACTTTCCGAAGGTCGCGACGGTCTCGAGTCGTTCGGCCGCGCTGGTCGCGTTGATGGCCTTGATGGTGGTGAGCTGCCGCATGAGGTCGGTCGGGGCGATGCGGAGGATCCCCCGGCCGACGACCTGCTTGGCCGCGCCGTCGCCGCGCGACAGCGTGACGTAGAGGGTCGTCGTGTCCGACCAGAGATCGAAACCAGGATCGTCGTGGATCAACTTGAAGCCTTCGAGGAGGAACTGGCTTCCGTCGACGGCGTCGAGCCGCATGCGGTAGCGCATCTGCTTGCCCTCGACGCGGTTCGGGTCAGTGATGAAGAGGCTGAACTTTCCGCCGGTGACGGTCAGCGGCTCGGGCGAGAGCTCCGGTGCTTCGACAGAGCCGACCATATCGGAGAGGTAGGTCTCATCGGAGATGAGCCTCGCGAGGTCGCCAACACCGATCGTCACGACGAAGGCGAACGACGACCCTTTGTTCTTCCCATCTTCGTAGGCTCGCGCGTAGTCCTCGTCGAGCACGGTGGTCGAGATGTAGCCGGCCATTCGTTCCGTGAACTCGACCCCCAGGGGCCGGGGCGGAGGTGGCGCGGACGGCTTCGAGGGGAGCGCATAAGGGATGACCCAACCTCGATCAGCTGCCATGAGCGCGCAGCAGCGCTCGGCGAGCGCCGAGATCGTGAGCAAAGGGTTCACCCCCAACGAGCGGGGGATGACCGCTCCGTCACTCACGTAGAGCCCTTCGTAGACGCCGTTCCCATCTGGGCCCGAGAAGACCTGTCCCTTGTGGTTGACCACGCCGTTCGCCGCTTCGTCCGCCATGGGACAGCCGCCAAGTGGGTGAACGGTCACCAGCGGATGGGTGCTCTCGCGGAGCCAGAACGGGTTTTCGACGAACGTTCCGCCGAGCGCTTTGGTGGCGGCGCGCAGGTTGGCGTTGGCGCGCTGAAACACCCCCTGGCCGCCAACGCCGGGCCAGTTGATCCGCAAGCGATCGTCTTCGAGGACCATCTGCCCGCTCGCGCCGTCGTGCGCCATCACGAGGTAGGTCTGCGTGTTCCGGATCGCGCCGTGATAGGCGCCCCCGACCAAGCTCTCGAGCTCGCGGCCGCGTTCGGCCACCAGGTGCGCCACGCCGCTGCCGGTATCGGTCCCGGAGACACGTGCGGCGGCGACGAAGACTCCGGGTAGCGTCGGCGCCATCGATCCAGGGATCGAGCCCTCCTCGATGATCATCCCTTCGTCGAGTGGACCCGGCCCGCGCAGGTCGATGACGCCCGTGATACACGGACCCGGTCGGGGGGTGTCGATCCTGTCGGGAGGACGGTGTCCGGCCCCCACACCGTCGATCCGCTGGTCCGTGTTGTACCCGAAGGCGAGCACGTCCCCGTTTCCCGTGAAGCCGTGGCCAATCTTCTCCGAGATCGCCAGGCCACGCTGCTTGGAGCGCAGCAAGAGCTCCGTCGATCCGAGCGCGCCGGCGGCCAGGACGACGATATCGGCGAAGACAGTCATTTCGTCGCGGTCGTCGAAGGCATCGCGCCCCGAGTCGACCGGGCAGTAGCGGACCTCCCATCCACTCGGTCCGCGTGCCACGGAGCGGACGGTCACGGCTGTAAAGATGTGGGCGCCATGGTTGCAGGCGTCGGGAAGGTAGTTCATGAGCGTGGTGTTCTTGGCCCGGTGATTACATCCGGTGACGCAATCGCCGCACAACGTACAGGCGGCCTGTTGAACGCCGACGTGATTGAGCCCGCCTTCGAGCTCGTGGAAGTTGACGTTGATGGCCGCCTCGAGGAAGTCGGCGCGCATCGCGGCGGCCGACGTTTTCTGGGCCTCGAGCTTGGCGAGCGGGAGGGAGGTCTTAGGATAAGGGTTGGGTCGCAGCATCTCGATGGCGCGGTCGTACCCGGCATTCAACGCGTCCGGATTGCTCCTGATCTCCTTCGGCCAGCGAGGGTCGGCGAACACGCGGCGGTCGGCACGGATCGAGACGTTCGCGTTGATGAGCGACGTTCCGCCCAGGCCGCAGCCGCGAAGCACGTTGATGTCCTTCCCGACGCTGAAGTCGAGGAGCCCCAGACGGGAGCCGAGGTGACCGTCGGAGGTATCTATCTGCGTCTCCGCCAGGGTCTCCGGGGTCGTGTCGGGATACTCGCCCGGCTGGAACTCGCGCCCGCGCTCGAGGACGCAGACGGACTGACCGGCGCGCGACATTCGAGAGGCCGTGATTCCGCCTCCGTACCCCGAGCCGACGACGACGACGGTGTAGCGATCCTCGATCTCCTCGAGCGGTTTCGAAAGGTACATGGGAACTCTCCTTGACGATGGGGGATCGAATACGGTCCGATCAAATGAGGCGCGTGGTTCGTCCGGATAGTCGGCTGAGAAGCTTGTTGACGAGGTCGGACCGCTCCTGAGCGAGCTTCTCGTTCACGACAACGCCTGCCCCTTGCAGCTTCTGGTAGCCGTTGGTCTCGAGCTGACCGATGGCCTGCGAGGTCTTGGCGTGGAGCTTCTGCTGCACCTCATCGAGGTTTCCCGCGATCTTGAGCGCCAGCGGGCCGCGGGCGCCCGTCCCCTCGGCCGATACATAGAGGCCGAGCGCCGCGGCGTCGTTGGCCGCGGCAAGGCTGTTCAACTCGGCGGCAGGCGGCCAGGAGACGGTCGGTTTCGATCCCTTCGCGTTGGAGCGCCGGGCCCGCGCGGGCGCGCCCCGGAAGACCCCGTACGAGCGTTCGAAGCTGAGCGTCGCCTTTTCGAGGACCTCATACCGCTGCGACTCTTGCACCTGGACGAGGCCGCGTACGGGACCTCGCAACGCGGGCGCGTACCGTCGCGCCCAGGTCACCCGGGCCGGCGCGATGGCCAACTTGAGCTTCCGGTCGGAGGGACTCTGCAGCGTTGCCAACTCCTTGGGCCATTCAGCGGTGTCGGGCTGCGCGGTGTACCAGAGCGCGTGGCTCAGGAAGACGTCGTTCAGGCGAAACACCTGAAGGACCAGCGCGTTGCCCGCCAGGATGGGGGTCGTGCGGAGCGCGCTGTCGAACGTCTCCCAGGCGGTCACCACACGTTGCGCTTGATCGTTTCGGTCCTTCTTTGCTTTCGCGATATCGGCCGACGAATGGGTCGCGCCCTTGGGGCTGGCCACGAGCGCCTGCGCTTCGATCATCGCCACGAATGCGGCGGAGGAATCGCTGTCAACCCTCTCCATGAGGTGAAACAGAGTCTCCGCCGCTTCGAAGGGGGAGCCGGTCGCGGGGGAGGCGGGGAGCGCGAGCATCGCCGCCATCCCCGAGCTCGGTTCCAACTCCGCGCTGGAGGAAGAATCCTCTGCCGGGTCGGGTGCGTGCACATAGGCCTCGACGAGAAGCCGAGCCATCGGCGCCAAGGTGAAGCCGCGGGAGCTCGACCACAGAGCGCGGGCCGCCAGCGCCGCCGCCTGGTGCTCCTGCGCCCGCGTCTCCCCCTGCTTCCAGACGACCAGCGCCCTCGCCGTGGCGGCATCGGGATCGAGACGGCCTTCGGCCAGCCGTTCTACCGCCTCGACCCGGGCCAAGATTGCGCCCGCACCCGCCGTCGTCGCCAGGGAGGTGGGGCGGCCCAGCAGATCGCGCAGCAGGTCGGCCTTGGCTTCCAGCACCTTGTAGCGGCCGGTGTTGGGCGCGTCGAGGAACTCGAGCTCCGAAGCGTGGAACCTGACCTCCGTCCAGTCGAGGGCGTCCACGCTCTTGGCGAGTTCACCCGCGTGATACGCGACGAGCGCCTGTTGATCCTTGACCGCCGCCATGGGCAGCCGCTGCGGCACCGTCGCCAGCAGGACCGCCACGATCGCCGCGACGAGGCCGTGTTTCAGCAGCGGCGGGGCGAGGGTCGTGACATAGGCGCGCGCGCGTGCGGTGCCTGCGGGCGTGCGCGCGATGTCGTCGGAGGCTTCGACGTACTCGCCCCAGAGGGCTTTCAGGACGACGATGACGAAGACGACCAGCCCAATCAGCCAGGCGGCTCGAATGATCGTTCGTTCCAGGCCGAGGCGCTGCTTGGTGGCGACGACGTCGACGTCACCGAGCCGCCGGCCGGCGATCTCGTCGAGCTGCTCGATGCGCGCGCCGATGACCTGATCGGCCTGGTTAATGGTTCCGTTGACGATCTGCCCGACGTGATCGAGTTGCTCCGTGAGCATCTGATCGGCTTGTTGGAGACGATCGGCCACGTCGGCGTTGACGCCGCTGATCGACTTGTCGAGCACGGCACCGACCTGGGTGATTCGACGTCGGGCCACGCCGTCGACCTTGTCGAGACCGTTGTCGACGACGTCGTTCGCCTCGACGTTGACCTGCAGAAGCCGCTTCTCGAGGATCCCGTCGACTTGGTCGAGTCTGGTGCCGAGGTCCTGAGAGGTCTCGTCGACGAGCGTCCCCGCCGTCGTTCCGATATCGCCGATCGTGCGGGCGAGAGCCGGTTCGATCTGCTCGACCGCCCCTGCCGTCGCCTCGCTGGCGAGGTACTTCACCGGACCCGCGGAAGCCGGGCGCGCTGCGGCGGCTGCCACGAATGCCAGTGTCGCGGCCGCTCGCTTCAACGACATGGGACCTCGCTCGAGGAGGCGACGGTGACCTGGGCGGCGGGGAGGGTCGGATCGTCGAAGGCGCACCGGAGCGCGTCGGACATCGTCATGCCGTTGGCCTTGTGCTCTTGAAGGGCGGCGGCCGCCCATCCGAGGCAGGTCAGCTCGGCCTGTCGCTCGGGCCGGCGCGCCAATGCCTCGATGATCGACGCGTAGGCCTCCTGCACGAGCGGCTGCGCTGTGACGGTGGGACAGTCGTGCGGTGGCGCCGGATCTCCCGGCACCGACCGGCAGAGACACTTCAGCAACGCGCGTGCCCGTGCGACGTCGGCCAGAGTGAGCTCTTCGGGATCGGCAGGCCCGCCGTGTCGGGCGATCCCGTCTATCTGGTCGGACAGCGAGAGCGGGTGTTCCAACTCTTCGCAGGTCGACGCCGATTGCCGATCGGCGTCTGTTCCCGAGACCAGCTCGTCACAATCTGCGGATGCCGACAGCGTGGCGATCACTCCGCGGCAAGCCCCTGCGGAGACCGGCGTGACGGCGGTCGGGCAGGCGAAGCCCTCGCGGACGATCGAGGGGATCGTCGAGAGCCGCAGCGACGCACGCGCGTGAGCGTCGAGACCGATCTCCAGCAGCGCGGCTTGCTCGGGAGGGTCGATCACCGAGCCCACGACGATCTCGCGCACGAGCCGCTGGGCGAGGCAATAACGATGAGACTCGGCGACGTGGGTGTGGGCACTGACGAGCCCGATGACGCGTGCCTCGTCACAATCCCCGCTCGCGCAATCGCTGGGCTTGGCGTCGAGCGTCGCGATGAGATCGGCAAACTCCTTCTGACTCGAGGAGGTCAGATCGTCGTAAGGGACGTGGCTGAAGATCACGAACCAAGGATCGGCCCAGGCGTCGGTCCGTCGTGTCCCGCTCCGGAGCAGGCCGATCTGAGCGGAGATTTGCCGACGTTGCTGGCCCGAGAACGATCCGAACGCGCCGGCGATGCCGAAGTTGTTCGCCAACCGATCGGAGGTGTCGAGAAAGACTCCCAGTACGCCACGACTTCGTCCGCGCTGCGTCAATGTTCCGAGGGGCGTGATGGTGTAACGCGCGCGGGGCGACAGTTGGAACAGCGTCGCTGCGATTCGCTTGTCGGGTACGCTCTTCGTCTCGGCGTCGGTGGCGAGCAGCGGCGTCATCAGGTCGGCGAGCGCCTTGTCTGACGTCGCTTTGTCGAGCTGCTCTTGGCAGGCGCGATCCCAGTAGGGGCTCCAATCGAAGTTCCCCTGGAAGGTGCTGTCGTGGTTGCCAGGGGCGATCCCGGCGAGCAGCTTGGCGCCAGGTGCGAACGTGGCGAGAAGGCCGGTCATGCGCTTCATCTCGTCGACGCACGACAGGTCGGCAAAGTCCCCGAGGTGGGCCCAGAGCGCGGGCCCCAGGCCCAGCGCATAGCGCCTTCGTTCCAGCTCCTCGTAGACCGATTGGTAGCGGACGACGGTGGCGGTGGAGAGCATGTCGAGCTCCACGGGACGCCGGGAGACCGGGACGAGCGCCGAGACCACCTCCATCTGTCCAGGGAACCGCTCTCGCCCGAGGTCGTGGATCTGCGTGTCGGCCAGCAGAAGAACCGCCAGGGTTGGCTCGATCGGCCCCCCAGTTTCGGGGACGCATCTGTCGGCGGGTGGAGGCGTGCCATCCAGCTCGCTCGCGTTGTCTGTCGCCAGACGGCGGCGCTGCGCAACGGATGCGGCGATGATCACGCAGAAGATCGCCAACGTGATGGTGGGGGCGACCCAGCTGGTCGCCTGCGCGACCTCGAGCTCGCGCGCGGCCTCCCTTTCAGCCGACTCGTCGTCTCGGAAAGGGGTGGTGGGCAGGAGACCGTGTTTCGCCGACCAGAACCGGAGGTAACGGACGCCGGTCCCGGGGAGGATCGCCAGCAACAGCGGGAAGATCGTCCAAAACTGATGGCGATCCTCCATCGCGAGGAGCGCCAGCCCTATCAGCGTCGCCAGATAGATCAGCGAACGCCGTTCGCGGAGAAGGACGACACGCCGCTCCCTCGCTTCTTCGCCTCCGAACCGGTCCATTCGCGCGAGGCCGTTGACGATGGGGCCGCCGAGCAGGACCACAGCCGCCAGCCCGCCGAGCTGCCAGCGGAGGTCGGGACGGAAGACGAGGGCAAGAGCCACCCAGGTCGCGCCAGCTTCGATGTGGCTGACCTGTCGATTCATCCACTTGACGGATCGCCTTACGAACGAGGGGTGGCCGGCCGCGGGCGGAAACCAAGACAGCCCGAGCCACGCCAGGGCGATAGTCAGATTGAGAAAGAGCAACGGTAGCCAGAAGGCCGTAACCACCGAGATCGCGACCAGGATCCCATACTGCAGTGCCCAGCCGAGCTGCATACCGCCGGGACTCTTGGCCCACACCAGTCCCACCGCCAGCGCTCCAGCCGTCATGCAGAGGCGAACCGGCCAGGTCAGGAGCGTGTCCCAGACACTCGCGTCGCCGGGGCGCTTCGGGTTGGGGGGATCCGGCCCAATCCAGAGAACCCGCGCAAACCAGGAGTGGCTGGACTGCGCTGGAGGAACTGGCGGATCGGATGACATTGGACCTCGGGTCGAAATCGCCCGCCGGCGTTGCCGGGCATCACCTCAAACGGGTAGGGGGTAAGTTCTTTCAAGCTGCGCAGGACGAATTCTGCCCTGCAGGGGCTTATCCCTTCCGAGTCCAAGAACGGCGGCCAGCGCAACACGCAGCCATGGCTGCTCAACTCCAAAGAGCCCTACTTTCGGCTCCCGCTAGGCGATCAGAAACGACACGACGGCTCCGCCATTGTGGGCGCCAATCGCGGCAGCCAAGGTTTGCAGAGCGCCCGCGCCTCCCGTCGTCTGAACGGATGTCTTGTCCGCCGGGCTCAGAATCGCCACGATTCCGATCACCGTCGCGTTCCCGTCGTGATCGATTGCTGGATGGACCTCTGGGGCGTTGTTACAAAGCAAAGCCAAGATCTGCTCGAAGGCAGCGACCACCTCCGTCATGAGCGATTCGGGATCCATTCACTGGGCTCCTATTGAGAGATGTCGAGAATGACGTCTGCCTGAGCGCTGGCGTCGACTCCTCGCTGAGAACTCGCCTTGCCGAGCGTGGCGTACGGGACGAACACGTGATCGTAGAGGGCGCCCAGGTACCCACACTGCGCGGAGTCCTGAAGCAAGGTTGTTCTCCCCCCGTAGTCGGGGGGCTTGAGCGCCGCGATGACGTCGCACTCGGCGAACCGCTGCTCGAACCAGGGTTCGAGCTTCTTCTTGGCATCGACGACCTGATCCCACTCGTCCAGCGGCATCGCCCCGGGCATTCCAAAGGCGGTCAGATCTGGGGGCACATCCCGGAGAGGTAGATGAGGACGCAGCACGCGCGCATTGAGGTAGTAGCGGCCGTTCCTCAGATCCTTACGAATCTCGATCAGCCGAGCCCATTGTGGGAACTCTTCCAGTGAGCCTGTGTTCACCTCCCAGAAGTGGCCGCGCCACTCGGTGGCGTGCGAGTGGGTGTGTCCCGACAGAACCACCAGGGGATGCAAAGAAGCAACCGGATCGAGGATCCCCATCAGGCCCGGGACGCTCGCCGACGGGTGGTGCATGAAGAGGATCGTCACAGCCGACGGAACCTTCAACTGATCGAACAACCACTTCGCCTGCGTCGAATCGAAGGCGGCGTTCTCGCCCCACGTGTCGTCGCCGTGTGTCGAGTTGAGGGCAATCAGTTGAACCTTCTCTCCGTTGGCGGCCGGGAGGACCACCGAGTAGTACCCCGGGTACTTGTCGCATCGGTCCCATTGGGTCGGCCCCGGCGTCGTTCCGTAGAGGTCGAAGCCGGCGCACCCCGTCACCTGTTTGCAGACGCCTGGAGTGGCGCAAGTGTTCTGGTTCACGCTCGGCAGCGCGCTCTCGGCGACGGCCTCGTTTTCACGAATAATGTCGAGGGCGCCCCAGCGCGCGCTC
>Ga0210383_10003006_pt1 | contig 15215 bp, 7 predicted proteins | sample IncBWC14OmetaG_FD_160072 | JGI IMG/M metagenome (GOLD analysis project Ga0210383, IMG submission 160072) | Forest soil microbial communities from Barre Woods Harvard Forest LTER site, Petersham, Massachusetts, United States - Inc-BW-C-14-O ...
CGTGTCGAGGCTCGTCACCAACTACACACGGGGGTTTCCGGGCGTGCCGGCGGATCCCGAAAAGGCCGCGGGCTTTACAAAACGCATCGAGGAATACCGAGACCGCCTTCGTGCGGCGCGAGAGGCGCTCCGCGACGCACACCCAGAGTTTCGAAACGCTAAAAACGTGGGGGCTGTTGTTTCGGCGGCGCGAGAACCTCCGGGGCAGAGAGCGTTCGCCTACGAGAACGCTACCGAGGCCAAGGATGTCCTCCGAGCGCACATGACGACCTACCGACAGCAGACACACAAGGACCTGGCGGGCCTCGTGAACAAGCGGATGGCTTCGCGGCTGCGAAGTCCGGCCGGCACTGAATACGACGTGATGTTGGAGGTCCGCTGGGACGACCAGCCACTTGGCGACGTGTTCGTGTACGGCACCATAAACGACCATGGGTGGAGGGCCTGCCAGGGCGTCAACGAGAGCTTCTCCAAGGCTCCGGATGGTCGGATCGTCGGAGACTCGGGCTAAGGCTTCACCTCAGCGCTTCTTGATTCTCGGCACGGCCACGCCCCAGCGCAGAGCGACCTCCTCGCCCTCCGCATCGCCGAAGAGAGTGGCGACGAGCACGGCGACGTTGAGGCGCAGGGCGCGCTTATCTTTCGTGACCGCACCGTCCATCTCGGTCTCGAAGAGGGCGACGAGCCTCTTGAGCGAGAACGGCTTCTTCTCGTGCATCTCCCTGATGACCTGGAGGTCGTTGTCGTAGCCACGGATCGTCTTCGACAGCGCCAGGTCGTAGCGGTCGGGCACGCGGACGACGAGCTTCTTGAGCCCGATCGAGACCGTCTTGAAACGCAACTCGGCGTCGTTCGGGATCTCCGCGACCCCAGCAGGCGCGAGGGGCACGCCCTGCCCCATCGCCCCGACGGCGTCGGCGGCGTCCTGCACGGCCTTCGGCACACGGTTCCATGTGTCGATGTCTTTCGTCGGGGCGCTCGCCCCGTACTTCAGCACGGCCGCGGCACCACCGATCACCTCCAGCACCTCCGGCGTCGTCAGACGTGCGTCGACGCGACGTAGGAAGGCGACGAGCTCAGCTCGCGAGTAACGCTTCACGCTCAGTGGCCTTCGCTTTCGCGAACATGCTCTCGAACGCGTCCATGCCCATGTTCATGCGGTAGCCCCAAACGCGGGCCACGGGCGGCGTGTTCTGGTCGGCGAGGACCCGTGCAAGCGCCCCCTGGTGGTTCGTGAAGAAGTTCGTGGAGGGGTGTGGGGACGACGGCCGCAAGGCCGCCGCCGCGCTTCGGAGCCGCCGATCGCCAGATAGCCGCGCGGCGAGGTCTAGGAAGAACCCCAACGTGCGTTCGCGGCCCTTGGCCTGGGCGAGCCGGACCAGCTTCACCAAGTCGATGTCCTCGCGGCGCCTCCATAGCAGGACCGGGAGTGCCCGCGTCATCGAGGGGTCGCGGCGGCTGAGCCCGAGGGCGTCGACGACGAGTCTCTCCAGTTCGGGGGCAGCTCGACCCGAAAGCGCACTCTGACCGTAGAGTGGCGCACCGTAGTGCGCTAGCCAGGCTCTTTTGAGGTCGTCCTCCACGGCTTTGAGTATACGTCGAGATAGGCCCATCGCTGGGTACCCGAGCTCGCCAAGCCCGGTTACATCGTCTCGCCCCGCACGGTCGCCAGGTATCGCCCAGCGGGCCTGGATCGACAGCGCGGCCAACGCTGGAGCACCTTCATCCGAAATCACCTCCGCGCGACCTGGCTTGCGACTTCTTCGTCGTCGTAACCGGCAGGTTCCGCCTCCTCTACGTCTTCGTCATTCTCTCCCTCGACCGCCGTAGGGTCGTCCACGCGGGCGTCACCCCAAACCCCAGCCCGAACTGGGCCGCTCAACGCCTCGTCGAGGCCGTCGCCGATGGTCAGCATCCGCGCTTTCTGGTCCATGACAGGGACTCGATCTTCAGCGCCGACTTCCGCCCGCGTGTTCGGGTGCTCTGCACCCGCCTCCTTAGACGCCAAGCCAACGCTCTCTGCGAACGGCGATCGGCACCCTCCACCGGGACTGCTTCGACCACATCATCGTCCACGACGAGCACCATGCAGAACGCGTTCTGCACGACCACCTGGCCTACTACCGCAGTCGGCCTCATCCCGGCCTGTGGATCCAGTCCCCCGACGGCGCTCGACGCCTACCCTCTCCGCGACCGCCACACGGAACCCCAATCGCTGGAATCCCAGTCCTCAACAGCCTCCATCATAGTTACGGTTTTGTCATAGCGGCACGTGCCCCATCGCCGGTCGAATCACGCATCGACCGCTATCGGATGGAGTTTCTGCGGCCACAAGTGCGTGCTCGCGCCGCTACGGATCGACCCTGGCTGGTGAGTGAGGCCCAGTCGTGATATTCATGAGGCAATGAGCTTGCGGGCGCGCGGTGAACAGGTCGCTGCCTGTATTAGCGTCTTTGCAGTGGTGGGGTGGATGGGGTGCGGAGGGAAGAGCGCCGACGGAATCGACAGCGGGAGCGTACCCGGGGCCACCTTTGCAACAAATGTCGACGGGGGCGCCCTCCTCAACGGCTTGACCCCGACCCAAGCGACGCAGCTGTGCGCCGACATTAACCACCTCGTGACCGACGGAGGTCTTGAGGCCGCATATTGCAACGCCCTCAACCTGACCTTCGCCGTCAACTCCGCAGAAACCTTCCTTCAAGACAATCCCAGCGCCTCCGCCGCCACACTACAGGCGAAGTGCGAGAGCTATCTCGAGCTCGAACAATCTGGAGCCTGCACCCCGATTGCAACATGCGACGTGTCCGGGATCGGCAACCAGCCGGCCGCCTGCATGGCGACCGTATCCGACGCCGTCACCTGCATCAATGAAAACGCAATGACTGCTGAGGCGCTCGGGAACGTGACCCCCAGTTGCACGAGCCTTTCCACCACTATCCTGAACCGCTTCTATGCCACGGGCGGGCCGTTCGAAACATACAACGTTACTCCGAACTCGGCGAGCTGTGCGGCGCTCGTCAATTGTCGTGGCCTTACGGCTTATTAGTTGCCCGGGCGCAGCACGGGTCCGCGTTCGACCATGTAGCTTTTCAGCTCGGACCCGCCCTCGCCCCGGCCGCTCCGCCCCAGGCTCGCCCGAAGCCGCCGTACCTCGTTCCCCATTGGTCTTCGTTTGCTGCTCTGCCAGCTGCCTGCCTCTCTGGCCCGCACGTCGGCACGCTCTCGCCGCTTCCGCCTTCCCGCTGGGTCAACTAATGCCGGCGGACGCGCCGAAACGCGAATAGCCCGACGGCGACGAAGCCAGATCCAATTAAGTAGAGCACTGCGCTTAGGTAATACCGTCGATACCATCCCAACAGTACAACGTCGGTACCATATCTGGCCTTATACGTCTCCAGCGTCCGCTGGATCCACAACGCCCACGTCACCGCACAGAGCCCGGTAGCTATAAGTATTGGATTACGATGTGTAGCGATCCCATCAATGACCGTGGGGCCCGCAATGGCGACAAGTGAACCAACGTTTGCCAGCCCCGCTATACAAAACAGCGTCAGGATCTTAGTCTTCCACTTATTGTCTTCATCCATATTACCCTGGATGGGTTGCGACGCGTAAAGCGCGAATACCATCCGCACATACCAGCCATAAACGCGATCTAGGAATCTCATCTTAAGGATTTCTGACCGCCGCCCCTACGTAGGGCTGCGTGATCCCTAACGCGATTCCCAGGCCGGCAACGACCGGTCCATCGACAATCACAGCCGCAGCAAGGCCGCCCGCGCCGAGGGCGGCGTTGATTAACCCAGACAGGTCATTACAAATTACGGTGCTCTTTTCAACCCGCGAACCTCCAAGGTAATCGGAGCCGACTGAAGCAATTGGGAGATGAATGGGACAGCGGCAGGTCCCGAAGGCCGATCGGGGTTTTCATCTTGATAAAACGCCGCAAGAGAATACCGGCCTGGCCTTTCAAACCGATAACAGCCCGTCAAGACCTCCTCAGTACTAATAGACTCATGAGGCTTTAGCACTCGATAGTCGTCTGAATTTGTCTGCCGCAGTCGCTTCATGCACTCAAACGGAACGTCATGCCCGTCAGGCCCCACAACAAGAATCCATACCTCTCGCATCTGTGGCGGATCATCTTCCCGATTTAACGCGAGACGACCGTTGAGCCATACGGGCGTCGGCGAAACATTCACAAGGCTGATGTCCGCAACGACAAAATCGCCAACGGTCACAATACCAGAAACGAGAGACAACCCCAAAGTTACTGGGCCGCCTCCCCCGTCCGCCCTTCCCGCTACCTTAGCAGGTTGACCTCGACAACTCATCAGTGTCAATACCGCCACCGAAAGGACACTTCTCGCTTTCCGATGGACCCGCATGACTTTAATTATCCCTTAAAATTGGTGCAGTTGGGTCGACCTGACAGTATAGGTCCCGTATGCAATCTGAGCGCCATAGCCCCCGTTAATTGCCGCCTGCGAATAGAGATCGTATCTCCCTTGGATCCAGGCGATCTCGCTTTGATTCAGACCAAATCGCCCCGAATTATCGAGTTCGTATTGATATGCCTGTGCCTCGTTGAGATCTCTGCCTGAAGTCCCATTGACCGCCAAATTGTCGTCTAGATTTTGAAACGCGTGTACTTCTGCCTCATGTCCGATCGTCGATCCCAGATAGCCTGCGTCTTGGAACGCCGAAGGTCCTATCCTGACTGTCCGGTTGAAGTCAGTGACACCCTCGTCTGTTTCAGTTGGATCGAAGTACACCCCGTTCGCCGCGCTCGTATCTATACCGTATGCGGACACGGCGTCATTAATTGCCTGTTGAAAACATTGATTTGCGTCCGCGTACAAATGCAGTTCTCTAAACATGTGAGCTTCGTCGATGTCCGCTTGCACCTGCGCGGCCCCAGGAGACAACGGGTCATCAGAACCGCTCGGTGAGATGTGCACCGGACCTCGCTTTGCCGGTGGTTGATCGGATTCACTGTCGGCCTGCGACAACTTCGCCACCTGTTGGAGTCCAAGCGTCGCTGCACCCTGGGCAGCGCTGATTAACGCGGCGCCGAGTGTATTGTAACCAAAGAAGGAGCCGCCTGATACGACGTTTGAGATTCCCGTCGTCACTGCGGCCGAGGCCGACCCTACAAGAAGACCTACGAGAGCGTTTCCGCCAAAAGAGCTGACAAGACCGCCGGTAGCCAACCCGACTCCCAACCCGATCGCCGTGTTGAGCAAGGTCTGCTCAACGCCTGCTCCATTGGCCAACGCGACCCCAGCGTTGAATGCCGCCAGCTCCAAACCTAAGACTACGCAGCCGGCTCCGCCCAAGGCGCACGCTGTCAACGACAATGCGAGCTCGGCATCGGTCATAGGATTGCTGAAATACTTTTCGAAGAATCCCCCAAGGCCGCTCCAGAAGTAGCCAGTCGGATCCGTGTACCGCAGGGGATTGTTTCCGGCGTAGCTGTATCTGTTGTAGCTCTGAAGGTCTGCGACGAACTGCACATTGGGGTCGGGCGACAGGAACCTTCCGAGCGACGGGTCGTAGACGCGACCATTCATATTCACTAGGCCGACGTCAGGGATCTGCTCTTGTCCGGTGAATTCTCTATTTCCGGTCGGCAAGGGAAACGATGCCGGATCGGCGGTCGTTCCATCCGGGTTTCGCCGCGCCCCCCACGGATCGTAACTGAAGACGGTGGCCGCCGTTCCCGCTGTCTGCACGGTGGCGACCCGACCGTTCTGGTCGCTCATGGCGGTGATCGAGCCGAGGTGGTCGAAGCTGTAATACTTACTGTCGAGCGGTGCCCCGCTGTCGTCCAGCACACGGAGGGCGAAGGCGTTGCCGTTGTGGACGTTCCCCGCATAGATGTAGTGAACGTGCGTCTTCGTGTTCGCGCCGGTCGTCGTCCGTTCGTACAGGCTCTTGCCAGTCGCCCCAAGGCCAACGTAGACGGTCCGTGTCGTACTGCCTCCACTAGTGACCGTTTCGACGACGCGGTTTCCGTCGGCGCCGTACATGAAACCGACGCTCGCGCCACTGCCACCGACCGACTCGATGTCGGTGATCTTGTTCGAGGAGTTGTAGGCGACCGTGCGGCTGCCGTTCGAAGTGAGGTTGCCGTTATCGTCGTAGCTATACTGCGTGCCGCCGCCGACCGTACAGACCGCGTGCGGCCCGGCCACGCGGTTACCGGCCTGGCAACCCGCCCCGTACGTATAGGCGGTTCCGGCCTTGTTGGTCAGGTTTCCCAGCGGATCGTACGCGTAGGCTATCGTGTTCGCGGCTGTGAGCCGGTTCGTGAGATCGTAACCGAAGCTTTCTTGCGACGCGTTGCCGCTGGCGACGTCGCTTCGGCCGCGGCTGAGCAGGTTTCCGATCTCGTCGAACCCGTAACTCGGATTCTGGATTACGTTGTTGTTGTCGGCGTGAGCGATTGCGGTCGAGCCGAGCAGCCAGCCGGTGAGTGAGTTGCGATTGGAGACGGTCTCGACGCCGTTCTTCATCTGCTCGTCGATTACCTGTCCGAGCACGTTCATCGCTTTCGCCTGCCAAAGGACCGAGTGATCGGACGATTCGTCAGTCAGGTACTGGAGGTATCCGAGATTCGTATAGTGGTAGCCGACCGCAAGCTGGCTGGTATTGACCATTGGGTAGCGAACCAAGCTCTGCCGCCCGAGCGCATCGTACTGAAAAGTCATCGCGAAGGTGGTGCCGTCCGTACACTCGTCGACCTCTTGGACGTCGCCAAATTCCGTATAGACGTAGAACTTGACGGCGACCTGGCCGCCGGCGGCTGGGACGCCCTGCGGAACGGCGCACGTTCCGTTAAGCTTCGGGTCCGGCGCGCTTACCATCACCGCCAGCTTTCCAATGCCGGCGCCGTGCGCCGTGTCGTAGGCCCAGTGCGCCGTCCCGGTCGAATCTGTCTTGGTCAGCATTCGGTCGAGCGGATCATAGGTCATGGCGATTGTCGGCGTCCCCATCGAGCAGCTGATACCCGTGCTCTTTGCGTCGATCTGTCCCGTCAGATCGCCGAAACCATCGACGCAGTACTGCCAGGTCCCCATGTCGGGATCGGTGGTCGAGATCTTCCGGCCCCGGGTGTCGTAGCCGATTTGGACCTGGTTCCCTGCGGGATCGGTCGTCAGGGTGAGATTCCCGTCGGCGTCATAGCCGTACGAAATAGTCGACGGGCCTGTCTCAGTCTGCGTCGTCACGGCGGCGATCTTGCCCATACCGTTCTTGGTCTCTTTGCGGGTCTGGGTCTGTCCATTGACCTGTCGATCGGTCTCGATCGTGGAACCATTGTACGTCGTGACGATCGTCGTCGACTTCGCCGCACCGGTGCTATCGATGACACCCAGCGGGTCTGTCACGGTGGAGACCCGGTTGAAGCTGTCGTACACAGTGGTCGTGAGGGAAGGCGAGACCTGGTCGGTCACAGCGGCCAGGTGAACGGGCTTGGCAGCCTGGGTTACCTGACCGAGCGCATTGTACGTCGTCGTGGTTTCGATGAACCCTCCGTCGAACGCGTATGACAGCGAGCCGACCGCTTTCCCCTGGTCATCGGAGTAGTTCCAGGTGGTAGCGCCAGTAGGCGGCGTCACAACAGTCATTGTGGCCGCGTGGGGAAGAGAGACTCCGGTCTCAAAGGAGCACGGCGGAAACACGCAAAATTGCGGCGGAACCAAGACGGATTGCGTCGTCGTTGTCAGCGGTGTCGGCGACCCACAACGGCCCGTTTCCGACGTGAGACGGCCCAACGCATCGTAGACATAACACGTCCGGATATCATTGGGACCAGTCTTGTCGAGCACCTCACCCAGAACGGGATCGTAGAGCGTCGTCTCCGTGTGGCCAAGCGTATTCACCGTTCTGGTCGGGTAGCGCCCCGGCCCGTAGGAGACAGGAATACCCAGGATTGAGGGATCGTAGCTCACACTGGTCGTCCGGAAAGGCGGATGATGTTGGGGATCAGCTTGGGTGCTCGGATTCGTCGCCCCTGCAGTGCAAGTGCCGAAATCACTCGCGCACTCTGTCGTCGTGGCGAGGTTGCCGAACCGGTCATAGGCGTAGGCGCTGTCCAGCTGAAGCGGCCAGCCGGCGCCAGGCTCGACATGCTTCTTCGTGAGCGCGAGGCGGGAGCTCACTCCCCCGAATGTGCTTACCGGCGAGTACTCGAAGGTCGTCGTGTGAGTCGTATTCTTGGTGCCGCCGATGCCGAACACGACGGTGCTGTCGGGCTTGCCCTCGAGTTGCTCCTCGCTGGTCGTGTAGGTGTTCTGGGAATCCTTTTCAAAAACGTCCGCCAGAACGCCGTTCTCGGTCCTCTCGATTCCGATGTCCGTGAAGGTTGAGTTCCCGAACTGGTCGTACTGGAACTGCGATGTCGTCTCGACTCGATTGGTCAGGTCGTCGGTCTCTGGATGAAGGTACGCGATGTCGTCCACCGTCCTCGGATACGTAAACGTGGTGGTGCCGCTAGGGATTGGCCCCGCAGCGACCGCGCCGCAGCCGAGCCCCGTCGGCGACGGAAAGGCTGTCGTGTCACAGTAGAGGGTGGTCGTCTTATTCGTGAGGTGCGACTGCGATCCGACGACTTGATACTTGTCTACCTCCTTCGGCATCCCGGTGTAGGGGTATGCTTGGTTGTAGATGGTGACCGTACGAAGCTGGGACGCTTGGTCGAAGATCTCCACACGGTCGAAGCCCAGCGGCCCCCGCCCAAAGGAGTCCTGCCTGAGCGAGTGATACGTGTACGTCGTCGTGTCCGTCGAACCGGTGCCGCTGCCGTCTTCGGCCAATACGTTCGCCACCACGTTCATGGGAAGGGCGAGAGGCTTGGTGTTGACGTCGGTGGTGTCGTCGTCCTTGTAGGTCGCCGCTCCGAGCGCCGTGGTGGTGTACACGTAGGTGACGGTCGATGCCTTCGCCAGGCCGTTCGGGAAACCCGTGATGACGGGTTGCTGAAACGAGTTAAGCCAGGCGTTTGGCTCGATGACCTGGAGACCGTCGCTGATCTTGGCGAGGTTTGTCGCATTGTCGTCGGCCTGGATCAGGTCTGGGAATCCGTCGCCGTTCAGATCGACGAACGCGCTCCCGAAGTCCTCGGTGGTGGGGCTGGGAATGACGCCCGGAATTCTCGTCGAGCCCGCAGAGATCTGCCAGCTGGTCTGATTGCTGTCCTGCAGGACCCAGTTGGTGCCGTTGCTCAGGAAGATCTGACCGCCGCCCAGGTTCGGCGCGGATCCGGCAGTTCGACCCTGATGATTCTGAATGAAGTCGGCGAGGCCGTCCCCGTTGACGTCGAGAAGCGCGAACGCGTTGTCGAGCGGAACGAGACCGGTATCGGTGAACTCTCCGCCGTTGTCGGTCCCTTCGGGCGGCGAGAACGTCTTGAGAGTCTGAGCGAACGGAGAGGTCGTGAACTCACTCTCGAATCCAAACCCGCTTCCGTTGCCGAACCCGACGGCGCCGATGATGGCCGCCGGGCTGGTGTTCCCATAGAGGCCCGCGGCGTTGTAGTACGCCACCAGATCATAGAATCCGTCGCCGTCGATGTCGCCAAATTGCGCCGGCGTGTTGAGCGTACCGACCGTGAAGGATGCGGTTCCGTCGAACCCGTGCGACGATGGTGGTCCGAAGGTCAGCGCGCCGCCGGTGGCGGATGTATTGATCATCACCGCTTGCACGGCGAATGCGGCGCCATCCGCGGCTGCGGCGTAGGACGACGACACGAGATCTGGGAGACCATCTCGATTGATGTCCTGGAGGACGAACGCCTTCCCTGGCGCGTTCGTGGTCGTATATATCTGGTGATTCGGAATCCAGGGTGCGGCTTCGCAGCTCTGGTCGGTCTCGTTGCCCGGAGACGAAGAGACGCAGGGCGGCTGGGCGAGGAGACTGTCGACCCGCGTCTGGCCCAGCCCGATGTCGAACACCCGCACGAGATCGGCCATGCCATCGCCGTTGACGTCCGCAACCGTGATGGCTTCATCCGGGCTAAATCCGTTTCCGGGCGGGAACACGATGCCAAAGCCGACACCTCGGAGTGACGGATTTGGCTCGGAAATGGAGTTCGCGTTATTAACGTCGGGCGGCATATTCGCGTATTCGGGATGAAACTCCCATCCCCCACCCTGCTTGAAGCGGTTCAGCCACACGGCGGGCGAGTAGTTGGTCGCGTCCTGGCATCCCGGCTGCCCCGGGGCCACGCCGGGTGGACAGCTCTGGCAAGAGGATGTCTGAGTCTCTCCTCTCTGAGTGATCAGGCATGCGACGTTGGCGTCGTCGACCAGCACGTCGACCGCTCCGTCGCCGTCCATGTCGGCAAACACCACGTCTGTCGGGTTGTCGTTGTTGTCGGAGAGATAGAGGGGGAACGTTTGATTCGAACCCGTGATCGGCGCGCTCCATCCGGTCCCGGTGTTCAGGAGTGTCGCGAGCTCAGGGCTGCCACCGACGCCCTTGGCTCTTCCGACGATGACATCGACCAGCCCGTCCCCGTTGATGTCGGCGAACTGAACACCCTTCAGCCCCTTCCCCTTTGCCACGACGGTCTGGGGCAACTGGTAACCGGACGACGACGGCCACACCCCACCGCCTTGATTCTGCCACCCGAAGATCAGCGGCTGCATGCACAGGGTGCCGGCGCAGTAGCCGATCTGTTGCAGCAGGCTCTCGAAGCGCCCGTTGGTCCCTCCTTGATAGCTCAGCGAATACTGACCGGAAGGCGTCGTGATTGTCTGGAGAAGCTTCACCTGGGGAATCTTGAGTGCTCCGAGTGCGGTCCAGTGGACGTCGCCGCGATTCTGGGCCAGGTAGCCGAACGTAACTTTATTGAACGGGCTGGACTGGGGCGCCGCCAGCGATCCCGTGTAATCGATCTCCGATACCCACACGCCCGAAGTGATGAAGGCGTTCGGACTGACGATGTTCGACCCGCTGTCTAAGTTGTAGTGAACGTCGAAGTAGTTTCCCCAGGCGTCGACGACGCGATCGAGCAACCACATTCCGACCTGATCGGACGGACCGCCGATGACCCGTTCGGACGCATTCAAGCCGTAGTAGCGGGTTTCGCCCGCCTTGGTGACGACCTGGAATTCGCCCGTCGAATTGAGAGTCATCTGACTGAAGTCCTGCTTCTCGCCGACGTAGCAAGGCGTCGGGGACGAGGACGGGCAACTTCCCGTTCCTGGGGCCTGCTGGAACAGCTTGGCGCCATCCAGGCAGATCCCGTCGGTTTCCTTGTCCGCGTTTTGGCTGGGGTCCAGCGAATCCAACATCACCGGCCGCCCGAATCCGTCCTGCTGCCGTGTTCGGGGACAGCGCGAGATTGTCGACAGGCCGCTGAGGTTCCAGCCTTCGCCAGCGATTCCGTCTCCCCCCTGACTGCTGTAGACGAGGGCCAGGTTCGGCGCCATCCCGGCGACTCCCGGGGAGATCGAGATGGGAACCGTGTACGTCGCCGCACCCAAAGGGCTCACCGACAGCTGTCCAGGAACGACACCGTTGAATGGCGCGCCGACCGGCGGCCCGCCGGCGTTGGTCGGATTTGGCGGCGGCGTGGAGTCGAGGTTCACCTTCGTACCGTTCGGCAAGGTTGCATCGTCGGTGCCGTCGCCGTTATTCGTCACCGTGAGCTGCGGCGAGCTCGGCGTCGCCGTCACGCTGTGACTGCCCACCGTCCATGTCAGGAGCGATCCCGACAGAGTGGCCACGAAAGGCGCATGCGTGGTGGACACGAATGTCGTCGGCGGCACTTCCGGCGGGGACGCGACGAAGCCGTTCTGGTTGGTCAGTCCGTTCGCGGTCCCGTAGGGGATGTTTACCGGCGTCGACGACGTCGTCTGATAGTCGAAGATCGCCTTCAGCGTCGACCCGTCCTGGGCGATGCCGAGCAGTGAGGGCACCACATCTGGGGTCGACCGGATGTTGTCGATCAGGTAGTGCCCCGTCTCATTCGACGGGACGTTCAGCACGAAGGAGAACGTCAGGTCGGCGTACACGCCGTTGGCGATCGTCGAGGCCGTCGCCGCCGGCATCTGAAAAGCCAGCGTCTGCCAGGACCCCAGCGCCAGACCGGTCAGGGGGATGTCGTTGAACGGGACGTTGAAGATCCCCAGCGTGGGGCTGTTCACGAACATTTGGGCATCGCCGTACCAGAACTGGTTGGCCTGGCTGGTCGGAAGAAGAACGTCAATCAGGACCAGCGGACCCACGGTGCCGATCGAGCTCACGGGGGCGCTGTTGAAGCGCGCGAAGTTTTGCGCGATCACCTCGAGAGAGCTCTCCCCCTGCGTGCGGTTCGGGTTCAGCCCGACGATCGCGGTCGTCCCCGAATCCGATACGTCCAGGCTCCAGTCGGCGGCGGACTCGAAGCCGAGCACGTCCGACGTCCCGCTCGCGACCGGGCAGCTCCCCGCCGCGCCGCTGCAGATGGGCGCCGGCGAGCTGCTGGTGGCAGCCCCGCACGCCGTCCCGGCCGCCGCGAACGCATCTGTGGGACAGGCTGACGAGGTACCATTGCAGGTCTCCGGCAGGTCGCAGATGCTCTCCGCGGGACGGCACACGCTTCCCGAGGCGGCCAACGTGTCCGGCGGGCAGATCGACGAAGTGCCGGTGCAGGTCTCGGCGACGTCGCAGCCGCCGGCCGCCGGACGGCAGACCGTCCCCGCGGATGCAAACGCATCCGCCGGGCAGGCCGCCGACGTCCCGGTGCAGGTCTCGGCCGCGTCGCAGGTGCCCGTCGACGCACGGCAGACCGTCGTCGCCGGCGCGAACCCATCCGCAGGACAAGCCTTGGTTGTTCCATTGCAGGTTTCCGGCACGTCGCAGGCGCCGTTGGCGCTGCGGCAGACCGTTCCCAGCGCCGCGACCGCGTCGGTCGGGCAGGTCAGCGACGTCCCGTTGCAGGTCTCCGCCACGTCGCACGTCCCGGACGCCGCCCGGCAAACCGTTCCATTCGAGGCCGCCGAGCAGGTCCCGACGTGACCCGTCAGGTTACAGACCCCGCAACCGCCATTGCAAGCGGTGTCGCAGCAGACGCCGCTGACGCAGAACCCGGTCGCGCACTGGCTGTTCGATGTGCACGCCAGCGAGAACGACGCGTCGTAGAGATCGGCCGTGGCCACGGTGGTCGACCCGTTCACGCCGCCCGCGATGAGGACCATGTTGTTCTGGAGCAGCGTGAGGGTCTCTGCCTGCACTGCCGTCGGCAGAGCGGTGGTGGCCGTCCAGGTGGTGGTTCCGTTCCAGAGCTCCGCCGTTCCGAGCGTGCTGGTCCCGTTGTTCCCTCCGGCCAGCAAGACCTGACCGTTCTCGACGAGACTGGAAGGCAGCAGCACCGCTGCGTGTAGTTGGCGCGCGGTCGTCAGCGTCCCGGCCGACGACCAGCTTCCCGAGCCAGACGCCGCGTTGAACAGCTGGGTCGTGTTCAAGATCGTCGACCCGCTCTTGCCGCCGGCGACCAGCACGTTCCCATTGGCCAGCGCTGTGGCGGTATGGCCCTCGCGCGTGCTCGAGAGCGCCGTCAGGCTGCTCCAGGTCGACGTTCCATCGAAGAGCTGGACGTTGGCCACGCTGGCGGTCCCCGAGTTGCCGCCCACCACCAGCACCTTGTTGTTCAAAGTCCCGTTCGACGACACATTCAGGCGCGTGGCGGAGTGGAACTTCACCGCCTGGGGCATGTTCCCCGTCGCCGTCCAGGTCCCCGTTCCCGACGAGGGATTGTAGATGGCGGCTGTGTTGAGCACCGTCGTGCCATTGAGTCCCCCCGCGAGAAGCACGTTGCCGCTGGCCAGAAGGACCGCCGCCTGCCCGTGACGGGCGGCGTTCAGGTTGGCCGCCGCCGCCCAGGTGCCCGCCGTCGGCGAGTAGAGCTGGGCCGTGTTCTGGCTGGTCGATCCGTTGAGGCCACCGGCCACCAACACCATCCCGCTGGTCGTCGAATTCGACCCCGTGTTGAGCTGGGTCGCCGTGTGCAGGGTCCGCGCCCCGGTCATGCTGGCCGTCGCGGCCCACGTACCGGTCGACTTGTTGTAAAGCTCCGCAGAAGCCAGTGCGGTCGTCCCGTTACTCGTCCCGCCGACCACCAGCACGTTCCCCGTCGACAGCAGCGTCGCCGTGTGCCCCTGGCGTGGCGTCGTCATCGATCCAGTCGTCGTCCAGCGCGGATCGAGCACGGCCGGATAGACGACCTGCTCGTCGGGCCATCGCACGCGGAGGGTGCAAGAGTCGGCGCCGGGCGGGGTCACGTCTCGTCCCCAAGGTGCGGCCGGATCGGTATCGACGGCGCATCCTTCCACCACCATCGTCGCGTCGGTCTTTACGCCGTCGGCGCCCGCGATGAACGGCGGCGCCGCTCGCAACTGCGGGGCCCCGTCCTCGTCCAACATCTCGAGCGTTCCCTCAACCAGCCGCAGGCCGCTCACCCCCTGCCCAAGGCTCAGGTCATAGACGACCTCAGGTACCGCTGGCCTGGTTTCGAAGCTGACGAAATCTTCCGCGCCGTCCGCGAGCGCCCGATGAAGGAGCGCCCCACCTGACGTGTGCGCGTGCGGGTAGACGAAGTATCCGTCTCCCGACTGCGCGACGACGTTGTTCACGTCCCTCGGCGTGATGCCTATCACCATGCCAGTCGTTCCATCCTCGACTCGCAGCGGTTCGGTCGAGCGATCGGGCAACGTGACCTTCGCCCAGTGGTGCGCCTTGGGAGCTGGCGCATCCGTCGCCCGCTGCGCAAGGAGACCGGCGACCTCGGACGGGTCAAACCGCAACGGCGACGCGGGAGACTCTCGCAGCGCCGCCACTATTTTGCGCGCTCTTCGCGTCGACGCGCCCGGCGTCGGAGGGCGCAGCGTCCAGATGACACCCAGCGCCCCCACTGCTGCCGCGGCCACCACCATCCCGGCGCTCTTCTTCGAGATCTGGATCCGCTTCATCGGACTCCCCCAGTTATCGACCAACCGACGTTCGACTCATTCCGAATTCGGATTCGGATTTATTCAGCTGCGAACGCGGCCATCTTGCCAAACCGAATTTTCTTCGGTCAACGACATTCTTCGCAATTGCGGATTTTGTTGCTTTCACATCTCGCTCTCACAACGTTGTCGCTCATACGCATTCACCCATTGCGTGCATTGCCGCACAGATCGTTGGTTGCGGTAATATTACTCGCGGTGCGCAGTAATATTACTCGG
>Ga0210383_10003008_pt1 | contig 15211 bp, 21 predicted proteins | sample IncBWC14OmetaG_FD_160072 | JGI IMG/M metagenome (GOLD analysis project Ga0210383, IMG submission 160072) | Forest soil microbial communities from Barre Woods Harvard Forest LTER site, Petersham, Massachusetts, United States - Inc-BW-C-14-O ...
ACCCCATACATCCACTGCACGGTACGGTGACGGCTATGCCGTCACCGTCTCATCGCCGTATGTGTACGGCCGTCCGCCGTGACGGTACGGTGCGCAGCCCTAGTTACCTTGGCACAGGACCTTCTGACTGCGCCGCAGGGTCTCCCCGCATATCAACATATGTAGCCGACAAGTCACTGCCAGCTACTTCCGCACGGTGACCAATCTGTTGATCCAAAAAACAGGGCATAAGCCTACTTCAAGCCTAAACAAAATTCTATCCCTTTGAAGTCAAGGCGACTCAATTTTAGGTGATCCGCCAAAAGGTTGATAATCGGAAAGGTTATATCGACCCCATTACTCAGAAACCGAGTATAATCATGATGGGGAAGATAACGTTACAGCGTGCTCTGGCGGGCGTGTGTTTGGAGGAATAAATTTTCATTCATCATCCTGTTTTGTAGAGAAATCCAGATACTTTGGTACTCCGGTGTACGCGATGGGACTAGGGGTAAAATCCATATGCAAAACTTGAAAAAGACAAAGGACGTCATGGCCAGGTCGTGGGTCGCTATTGCAGAGATCTCGACTGTACATGTCAACATGTCACGGTGGAAATTAGACAGCTGCAGGGCGGACCTGGGACTGTCCCAAACTGCCAGTGAGACCCGGAACCAATATCAAAACTAACTGAAGCCATGATATATAGTAATATGTTACAGCTACTATATACTTTTTTGGCTATTTATGTAATGATGATTGCAAATAAAATTCCTTACGTAATATGTATCAAGAGCAGAAGCAGTTGGACAATAAGCACAAACATCCAACCAGACTGGTGCTAATCAAGTCAAATGACATAAGGAGGGCAAATGTAGTCCAAAGGTTAGCCTGAGGGCTTGGTGAAGATCATGATGCACTTCAGGTTTGCCCACCAGTGCCACAACGTTGCATCCAGTTACAACAGGAAAATCATTCGTCCAGTTTGCTTCCTCAAATCAAATCCACCGACCAAGATAACTTTGACAGCCACAACATCGTCATCTACAATTGACCAAGAAAACCAATCGTCCATTCCTCACTACATCTTACCGGCTATCCAACCGAATTAAATCAAATCTCCCCACACCCCCTGAACCCACCCAACACACTTCCAAACTCTGCCCGCCACGTCCCCCAAACCCCTCGCAAGCACCGGATCCTCAAAACCCTTCACCAATTCCCCTTCCTCAATCTCTAACCCGTCCCCTGTTCCCAGATCCCCTAACCCCAACCCAACTGTACCTGTATCAAACATCAGCCGAGGCCTCTTTCCTGGCCTCCTATCAGGCCTATCCCTCCCGGTCTGCATATTGTCGGGTGCATAACCCTGTGGATCAGCGGACGTAGAGCGAGATGGGGTCTCAGAGAGCCGTTTTGCTAGAGCCGCCATCAGCCGTTGCTGTAGGAGGAGAAAGACGGGGTCATTAGGCCGCAAAGTACGTTCCACAGCAGCGCGGAGGCGGGATTCTTCCTCTGCGTCCAAGGTAGAGATCGATGTGGAAGTGGAAATGGAAGTGGAAGATAGTCTCCGAGCGCGTATAACCTCATCTGCGAGGTTGACAATCTTCGTACCGCCTGGACCCTGTCCTTGTTCCTTATCATCAATCTCAGCTTTGAGAAGGGCCCAGATGCGTTGCACGAAATCGTGCCCTGGAGCTGGTCCCCCTTCCGCAGAGGTGTGCGGTGGGTGCGGGGGTAATCGGGTGAGAGATCGTAACGAGGCCGCGATGACAAGAACTTGGAGATAGTTCTGAATATAGAGGAGCGTAGATGTTGTGAAGAAAAATTGAGGCGGGAGCGTGTTCTCAATGATTTTCGTATCAGGATTACTGGAGTCCTTGAGTGTCTCTGGATGGTCTCTGGAAGGAGGAGATTCAGCAGGAGTAGAAGGAATATTACACGAAACTGGCGCTGTCGATCCTAAGGCCTGTACCAACCGAGGGATCCACTTCTTCCTCGTCCTAGATTCATCGTCCAATTGTTGCGGCTGTGCTTCTAACTCGCCAACCCACTTGACCCAGCTCTCCTTAATCCTGACCCTCCCACCCTGGTGTGTGTCTCCCCATATATCCAAGACAAGCTCCCTCTCGCGCACCATTGCCTGTTGCACGATAACACTCCTCAGTTGTGCCTCGGTCATGGAGCCAAGGACGAATTGGTTAAGGTCTGATTTCATAGTTTCGGTGAGGGATAGAGTTGATCTGATCGTGTTTACTATGAGCTGGGCGAGGGGTGATGGCGCAGGTTTCGATGGGGAAGAGGAAGGAGAAGGGAAAAGTTTCGTTGGAGGATCCGAGGGAGGATCGGCCCGCGCCGGAGCTGCTGTCGGAGGCTGCAGTGGTTCATCTAGTGTCTTTAGTATAGTATCAATGTCACCATCTCTAGCAGGTGCACAGCGTTCACGTAGACAGCTCAATACCTCCTTAAGAAGGGCCAAGGTAGAGTGAAGCGGTGAAGAGGTAGGGGGTAAAGGGGCGGAAAGGGTTTGGATTATTGTGTGGTTTGGGGGAAGAAGGGGGGATAAGGCTTCCAGGAGGTCCGAATAGAGGCGCTTGAGGCGAAGAAGTTGGATGGAAGGGAGTGGCGATGACAAGGATTTGAGGGCCTGTGTTTGCGCGTCCGGGCATTTAGAATTGATTTTGGTGGATCAGCATGAATCCGCACCTCATTCCAGAACGCTGTGTGAACCACTTGTTCCACCCTATCGTGCAATACACTCTCGTCATTGTAAGATTTAAGCTCGCCTGAAGTACTGGCAATGGTACTAGAACTGATCTTGGTGTGCTGGCGGGTCATCATGGATAACAGAGATTTTCCTGGGGGTAGGACCCTTGCTGGATCTGTGGCAAGGAGATGAAGGAAATAGGCCTGGTTGAGGATTTCGACGAGTTCAGTTGGTAGCATAGAACCAAATTGAGTACCGGTTAGCTTGGCACCAGTAGGTGTGGAGAGGGACCCCATCGTATAGTTGTAAGGGCCTACAGCTAAAGGCTGTCGACGGCGCAGTACTCGCTAGTACTGGTATATGCCAAGTTTCCGAGTCAGGCGCTCACTATCGCTCACTATCGCTTCTATCCCGCGGCCTCGCCGGCCCGGCTGGCATTTTACAAGGAGAAACCCAAAATCTGAAGACTTCAATGAAATCTTTCGCAACAAAGGAGCTTAAGATTGGTGAAGATAAGCAACGAGTCTTATCAGATGAATGCGAAACTAATGGCAGAAATGGGAATTTCGAGCATAGAAGAGTTCGGTTATGCCAGCCCAATTGTCCTTCACTCATTGTAAAGATACCAGTCTAGAAGCTTGCGAGATGTCAAGGGATAGCATTTCGGGGAGACCGCCAAGGCATGAGGAAAGGGTGGTGTTCTTGTCCTGAACTTCTGCCCTGTGAAATTGCTCTAAAATAGAGTCGATGCTCCGTCGACGTTCCAACTTGGAATCCAAGATAGCGCCTGTATATACGTTTTGGCCAGAAGTTCTTTGCTCTACTGGGTTCCGAGGTACTGCAGTTGCGTTTTGAAACCAGTGAGGTGAGGTCAAAAATAAGCGCCCAAAATGACCCAGTATATCGTGACTCAGGCTTCTACCGTGACCGCAGTGAGGCTCCACAAACGTTGCCTACTTCCATTGACAACAGTCTCTACGCCAATCCTCAATAAGACCTCTTTTTACGTTCTTACAACAAACTCGAACCTGTGGTCGCCCTTGTCATTGCCAAACCGGCTCTGAAATCACGCGAATCCGACAATAATATTTTACTAGTTCAACTTTCTATCAGTTGTCTTATTCAAGTTGTATGGACACTGCCACCCTAGCATCCACGTCCACTCTTATTTCCCTCCCGAGCGTGACTCCAGCAATCCTCGTCGAATCTACAACACAAGTTGACCGTGTGCCAGCCCGTGATGCCAACCCCGTCGTAGCATTTATCATTGGCCTTGCTATCATTCTGCTAGCTTCTATTCTCAATGCCGCCGGTCTAAATCTCACAAAATTGGATCATGTGGGTGTCGATGGTTGTGTTTCAACGTGTGAACAGACGTTCATGCTAAGTATTTAGGTTCGTACAAGTGCTATACCAAAAGCATCAAGGAAGAAGGACTGGCAACGGCCACTCTGGCTTCTCGGAATGTTACTATATATGTGCGCACAATTTTTAACTCGAGTCTTTTCATGTCATGCTGATTGAGGAATTCGATAAATAGACTTTCTCAGCTAATTGGAAGCACACTTGCCCTTGAATACATGCGTGCCGGTTGGTGAAACAAATCATCTTCAATTACTGCGCTTTAACACGCACCTTAGAATACGTCGCTCCCCTTGGCTCTACATCCCTCGTCTTCAATTTCCTGTTTGCGCGTTTCCTCGTAGGCACACCAGTAACCAGCACAGATATCTACGTACGTGTCCCCACCTTCATGATCCCCAGCCGAACCCTGAATCACATTCCCTATCACACAGGGCACAATCGTCGTAGTCCTCGGCGTCATAGGCATAGTTGCCTTCGGCTCCATCAACAGCGGCCTCGCACCCGAAACAGATGTTGAGCGCATCACCTACCTCTGGCGACGCGGTGGCTGGCTCGGGTTCTTCTTTACAATGGCCTCGGCCTTAATTTTACTCCTAATATTCACGGGGAGGCTTGATGCCGTCCTCGCAGCGCGTTCAGAGTTGAGCTCGGTTCCTTTTGCTGGAATGGGGATGGGCAGGGATAATGAGGGTACTATTGGTATTGGTCACCCTGGTGATACAGGAAGAGGGATTGACCGAAGGGTTAGTGGATTTGGAGTGAGGAGTATTCTGGGTGCGATAAAGAGGGGCTGGGGGAATTTGATGGCGTGGATTATGGAGTGGTTGGAGATGTGGACGGCGGCGAAGGACGATAAACAGATTGCGTGGACGTTGGGCATTGGGTGGGCTTGTTGTGGGGGCGGGCTTGCCGGTGGTTGTTTAGTGTTTGCGAAGGCTACGTGAGTCCTGTGTTTATTCTTTGGTTACCTGGGTTGTGTGAAACTACTTGATTCTGACCTTTCGCCCTGTTGTTTAGTGTGAAGCTAATATCCGGCTCTCTCTCGCATCAAAATCCGGGAAACCAATTCGGCCATGCCGCGCCCATATTCACTATCCTCCTCCTTGCAGCGACTGCTGTCCTGCAGATCATCTGTCTGAATCGTGGCTTGAAGGTGTATGATTCGACTTTGGTTGTCCCAGTCTTTTATGGGGTTTATACTGCTACTGGGTGTGTATCGTGCGCTCCGTCCAAATTCTTGAAATTGACATTGCTTGGAATATAGTTTCTTAGACTCTTTGGTAAGATCGCATTTTCAACTGTTGTTTTCCCGGCATTAATGCCCTCCCCCCTAGATATTCAATGATGAAGTTGATTCCTACAAATCATGGACGCTCTTCCTCATCTTTGTATCCATCCTCGTTCTCATTTCTGGTGTTGTCCTTCTCACACACAAGAAACCCGAGCCCGCTGCGAAGGCGAAATCCGCCACTCTTCCTCGGCCACGGAACGGGAGAAAGAAGGCCAAGAAAGTCAAGGGGGGTGGGAAGTTGCTTGTGGAAGAGGAAGTTGAGGGGTGGAGGGAGGGTGAGGATGGGGAGGGCGTGGAGGAAGGGGAGATGTTGTGGGCCGTCGGGGATATGAGTGATGTTGATGATGACGGCGACGAGGACGAACACCACTCAAGTGCAAATCAAAATAAACGTGCGAGCGGTGGGACGAGCGGTACGGGTCTCGGGCCGGGGCTTGCTGGGTTGGGAAGGGGAGAGGAAGGGGCAGGGTTGATGAGTGTACGGCATGAGGTGCCCAACGTGGATCATGGGCGGAGGTCGACGAGTTCGGACGCTCTGGTTTCTGCAGATCCGTTTAGGGATGACCCTGAGGAGTTTGGGGGATGGGAAGGAGGCCCGGATAGGGTGAAGGGTAGTCCATGAATCTCGGCTTTAGAGTTAGAAAGTTCACTGGCAATTGTGGTACATGTATTATCTCTGGTCTAATCCCTTCATTGCATGTTTATGCGTCTATAGTATGTCAACTAGTAATTCAAGATTTCGCTTGAAAGTATTTTTGGACATCGCTATCGAGTCACGAGCTTGTCAAACGCGTGATCCGCATGCCGACAACTGCTGCGACTACAACAACAATAAAACATGTCACCTCGACGGGACGACGACTTTATGGACGTGGATTCTGACTCAGACATATCCATCCTAGGAGAAGGAGACACGGTCCGCGGAAAAGGTAAAGAGGGCAAGGGCAAAGGCAAAGGCAAAGCAACCGAAAAGCGGAAGAAGGACAAGGGGAAAGGGAAAGCCAAGGACGTGGTGAGATTGTTTTTTTATCTCCGAGGTTTCCTCTTGAAATCCCTCATGTCCTTGAAATTTTACTCGAACAGCAGGCGTACACATGGGAGGCGTCGTATACACGGTCTTGGGAGACTGTACAAGAGGACGAGGCTGGGAGCTTACAGGGCGCAGTGGAGGATTGGATGGCGCGAGGCCGACGACGGAGGTGAGCAATACCGCCTTTTCTCGTCTAACTCGTTTGTTTAGCTGCCTGCTTTCAGGCTGTTGGCCCCGGCAGCTGCTATTCGTCGCACGATTATCCGACATCTCATCCTGCTTTTGGATTTATCGAATTCCATGATGGACCGGGACATGAGACCCACAAGATTTGACCTGATGTTGCAATACGCGCGTGAGTTTATCGCGGAGTGGTTTGATCAGAACCCCTTAGGGCAAATTGGTGCTGTCGGTATGAGGGCGGGGATTGGGGAACGGATATGTGAAATGTCAGGTGAATTAAATCCACCATTCAACTGGGGAGGTGTATGACGAGGCGACGGAAAATTAAGGCAACCCGCAGGATGTCCTCAAAGCCATCGCCGATAGACATAAGCTTGAGCCCACAGGAGAGCCGAGTTTACAAAATTCCATCGAAATAGCATGCGGTAATATGAGGTATGCGTTGCCAACTACATCCTGCTCAATCTTCTGATCTATTCAGTCATCTCCCAACCCACTCTTCTCGCGAGATCCTCATCATCTTCGGTTCCCTAACAACGTGCGATCCCGGAAATATCCACGACACCGTGGATGCATGTGTGAAGAACAAAGTCAGAATATCTGTCGTTGCCCTCGCCGCTGAAATGAAGATATGCCGGGAAATTTGCGATAAAACTGGTGGTGGGTATCGCATCTTTCTTGGACTTGCCATGCCCTTATCGTTCGCCAAGGCAGGTCAATTTGGTGTGGCGATGAATGAAGGCCACTTCAAGGACCTCTTGTTTCAACTTGTGCCCCCACCGGCTCAGCGTGCTGTATCGCGTGCGGCCGGGGCTGGAGCTACCAATCCGGCTGCCGATCTCATGATGATGGGTTTTCCGACGCGGCTGCCGGATGCTTCACCACCAAGCTTATGCGTTTGCCATTCTGAGCTAAAGAGTGAAGGTTTTCTCTGTCCTCGCTGTCTAGCGAAGGTCTGCGACGTCCCCACCGATTGCGATATCTGTGGCTTGATGATTGTCAGCTCGCCACACCTTGCGCGAAGTTATCACCACCTATTCCCGGTAAAACCATACGAGGCTGTGTAAGCATTCGTGTTCTCAACTTGGAATCTTCGGCTAACTCCCAATCTAGCGCAACACATGTTATCGGCCTGAACCCCACGAGTGCCTGCCATTCATGTGCTCGCCTCTTTCCCGCGACACCCTCCGCATCTACAAGTGAAGGCATAAGTCCGGTTGGCCGGTACCGGTGTCCCGATTGTCACAATGATTTCTGTTCGGATTGCGATGTGTTCGTACATGACGTCGTGCACTGTTGTCCCGGCTGTGGCAAATGACGGTGTTGACGTCTGGTTGACACACGGTATTACCAGCCACAAGTCTACACTGGCAGACACATCTCAACGAGTTGTTTCAACATCAATACATACCGCAAGCACATGTTTATTACCATGACCTTGTAGCCCCCAAGGCATTACAACTGCTTATTCAGAACACAGGGCGGCGCAAGTTTTGGATTGAGTTGGGTGACACGTTCTGACTTCGTTGTTGCAATTGTATTGGGACTTGACCGAGACAGAGGTCTTTCTGTGCGTCAAACTATTCATTCATGAAGATCAGAGAAGCGGACTCGAAGGACATTTATGGCCAAGCACTGGTGAGGGTGCTCTGGCGGGGGACAATGTCTACGTGAACTCGATGACCATGCGTGGCCACTAGCTTCGGCGGCCTCAGGAGGGCACGAAGGAGTGGTGATACTGCTGCTGGTGCGGGACGACGTCGACGTGAACTCGAAAGGCATGGTCACAACACCACCGGCTGTGGGGGTAAGGCACCAGCTAGTGGTGGCGCAGGACGACGTCGATGTAACACATACGGCGCATATGGCCAAACAACGCTAACTTCGGCGGCTTCACGAGGGCACCGGGCAGTGGTGAAATTGCAGCTGGGACGACATGGCCGGACACTGTTGACTTGGGCGATGGCGATAACTTATCAGTTACCGGCAGAAGCCAAGACCTCCGTCAAGAGGATAATATGTCCATTCCGGACAAGTTCCCTGTCAGTTCAATAAGTCATTCGCCCAGCCATATCTCACCATTACGGAAAGATTCACTTAGAGACAAGAATGGTGCCTATGGCGGTGTATGAAAGGCATTTCCCTCTTTCCCGCCCGGGTTGTCATGATCGGAAGGGAAGCGAAACAGGCACGGTTTATGCCAGGGCTACTTTAATGGCCAAGAGAATGGGACGGCGGTAGCGAGACGGTGATGAGGAGGATGAAATCAGATTTCTGGAGAGCAACTGTGAAGTCTCGAGGAAAGTGACCACGAAGATCCTTCAGCATAAGCCCAACATATCTTGGTTATGGTTAACATAAGCCACTCGCGTGTGTATGATTCGTGACCTGGTCGTGACCATCCGCTTTTGGATATAAGTTAGCCAGGTCTATCTTATTAGTAGTCCTTGAGTAGTCCTTGAGTAGGCCTCGCGTCTTCAACGCGTCGGTATAACCTGCCCTGTACTATTGCTCGAGAGCTCTGATCCGATGGAGAAAGTTCCACCATTCCCTTATATCTTGCATACCTTTCAGCGTCCTGTTTACCAATTGCAAATTTTGGTCGTTTTCAGTCTGTTCACTATACTTCTTTGTGGCACCGAGTTCTTCCCCATTCCATTCTTCAAGTCGACTGCACACCACCATCCACATGTCTCAATCGTTAATCGCTGTCGTTCTCTCAGCATGCAGGCGGGCCCTCCACACAATTTCCATCATCGTTCTGAGTCTGATCGATTCGTGCCGGGCACCAAGCCAACTCTTATCAAAGACGCGAAGATTTGGACAGGAGGGAAGAATGGTACAGAAGTAGTCCATGGGGATATTCTACTCGACAAGGGGTTGATTCAGGGCGTTGGACACTTTCGTCGAACGGCATTGAAGGCTTACGGAAATAATCTTGTCGTCGTCAATGCTAAAGGTGCTTGGGTTACCCCAGGAATTGTTGACTTACACTCCCACTTGGGTGACGCTTCGTCACCTGAACTTGCGGGAGCAGTCGATGATAACTCAATCAAAGGCACCATTCAACCCTGGCTTCGCAGTCTGGACGGCCTGAACACCCACGATGATTCTTACGCTCTGTCTATTTCTGGTGGAGTAACAACATCTCTGGTTCTTCCTGGATCCGCGAATGCAATTGGTAAAGCCTTGCGTCATCCTTAAAGATCGCCTATCCTGAATCCCCCTAGGTGGCCAGGCATTTATCATCAAACTTCGGAAGACTGCCGAACGCTCGCCAACTTCAATGCTGCTCGAGCCTCCGTATAACATCAACTCTTCTTTCCCTGACCCCAGCCTACCCCCAAGGTGGCGTCATATGAAGTAAGACTATCCACTTCCATTTTCTCTGTGAAACTTAAATGAAACATGCGTGTGCAATTAGACATGCGTGTGGTATGCCGTCTGCAACTTTTGTTATTTCGATTATTCACATCGTCAATTACAGGGGAGAATCCTAGTAAGCCGTCGGACACATCCATCGTCTGTTTCCTGATTAGAATCAATGACCTCACCAGGTAGAGTGTACCAGGACACTAGAATGGATACTATATGGGCATTCCGCGAAGCGTCAGCTTCAATTTCTCCTATGATAGTGAACTAATTCGGTGACCTTTTTTCGTCCACAGGTACAACAAAGCCAGCCAAATCAAGGCGAACCAGGATGCTTACTGTTCGAAAGCCCTCTCTAGTAAATGGGACGGGCTCGGAGAATTTCCAGAAGATCTCCAATGGGAGGCTCTCGTCGATGTCCTCAGAGGCAGAGTGAAGGTAAATCTATTTCTTTCATAGACAATATCACGTCTCTAAGGATTGCATCGTAGGTACAAATCCACTGCTATGAGTCAGTTGACCTTGACGGCTTGGTCCGGGTGTGTCGCTACCGTTGTTTAACCCTTGTTGTTGTCCTTATTGCCATTCCCAGCTTTCAAACGAGTTCAAATTCCCCATCTCAGCTTTCCACCACGCGAGTGAAGCATACCTTGTGCCCGACCTTCTGAAACAAGCTTACGGTATGCCGCCCTCCGCAATAACGAGCCGAGCTCCAATCAGCTATAACTTCAACTCTAGGCAATCCCCCAGCAATTGCTTTGTTCGCGACAAACGCCAGGTGATCACAACTCGTATATAATTTGGCTCGAATACTCATCTAAAGGCCTTAGATACAAGAGGGAGGCTTACCGGGCCTCCGAGTTTGCTCCCAGAATCCTTGCTGACCATGGGCTAAAGGTCGCGATGAAGGTCTGTCGTGTTTTCACATCGCACATAAATTAGCATTCTGAACTACCTACCTCTAGAGCGATCACCCTGTGCTTAATTCTCGGTATCTCCTGTACGAGGCCCAGCAGGCGCATTACTACGGGTTTGCAGATAATTTGGCACTTGCAGCTGTTACGAGTACTCCTGCCGAGATCATGGGGATGGGACACCGAATTGGGTTTGTCAAACAAGGTATGCCTTTTTTCGCACCCAGACCAACCCTTTGATGTTGATCTCCATCCATCCCTCACTTTCAAGATTGGGACGCTGGTGAGCCAATTTCTTCCGATTAGTGGATGGCACATAGATTGATTCGGACCTCAGACCTCGTAATATGGGACAGTCACCCACTGGCGTTGGGCGCAACCCCTTCCCAAGTTTTCATAGATGGCATCCCCCAATTAGATTCCGCGCACGTAATACACAAGCCGGACTCATTCCAATCCACCCCAAAGGTACCAAACTTTGACAAGGAAGCACAGGATGCCGTCAAGTATGACGGTCTTCCGTCATTGGTTCCCAAAAAAGCACCATCAGATGTCGTGGTATTCACCAATGTCAAAGACGTTTTTACGCGGACGGCGGATGCCGTGCAGCAATTGTTTTCTGCCCAGGACGATTCAGCTTTCGGTGTAGTAGTTGCTGTAAATGGCACCATGATTTGCTCGGGGTTGCGTGATGCTTGTGTCATCCCAACTAGGTTTTCCGACAGTAATGTTACACTTATTGATCTTCATGGTGGATCGATCTCCCCCGGACTTGTGTCGTTCGGTGCACCATTAGGACTCCAAATCATTGACCAGGAATCATCGACCAATGATGGTAATGTTTATGATCCTCTGATAAAAGCTGTGCCGAAGATACTAGGAGGTGATGGTGCTGTCGCCCGTGCAGTTGATGGCCTGCAATACAGTAGTCGAGATGCTTTGTAAGTCTCGAGACTTTGTTATACAACTTCAGGGATTGCTTATCTGTCCAAGTCTTGCATATCGTGCGGGAGTAACGTCCGCCATCACAGCTCCGAGTCATGGACGATTTTTTGCGGGTCTCGGAACATTCTTTTCCCTTGGAGCCACACACAAACTCGAACAGGGTGCCAGTATCCAAGAAGTTACCGGTGTCCATGTGTCTGTGAGGCACTTCGGCAAGACGCCGAGCATCAGCACTCAGATTCTTGCTTTGCGTCGAATGCTACTAGGACCTTCAAGGGGAGCAAGTGGACATTGGTTTAAAGAGGTAACGGAAGTATGTAAAACGTCTACTCATTGTGATGTCATTCTGAATTCCTTGGACTACTTTAGGGCCGGATACCGCTTGTCGTGGAGGCCCATAGCGCAGATATAATCGCTACGCTGATTTTGCTCAAGCAAGAAGTCGAACGGGAGAAGCGTATTGCCATAAAACTGACCATCACTGGTGCCGCTGAGGCCCATCTTCTCGCTGACGAACTGGCTGAAGCCGGCATTGGCATTATCCTCAACCCTCCACGGCCCTTTCCTTACGTTTGGGAGACTCGGCGCATGTGAGCTATCGCACAGCTTAATTATGTGCAGACACTCACTAATGACATAAATTCAGACTTCCCGGTCCACCGCTTACTGAAGACAGCGCTATTTCAAAACTTATCACCAAGAATGTCACCGTTGGCATTGGGATCGAAGAAATATGGAGTGCACGTAACACACGATTTGATGTTGCCTGGGTGAGTGTGTTAGATAAACCAAAATGCAACAACTTGAATTCTTTTGCGTTCTATTAGGCCTCCCTGGAAGCCGGTGGGAAGATCTCCAAGAAGGAGGCCATTGCGATAGGTTCAGTCAATGTCGAGAAGCTCTTGGGAGGGGAAGTCACCGTTGGTGGTGTTAAGGCTGATTTGGTAGCTACCCATGGGGGAAACCTATTGGAATTTAGTTCGAAAGTTGTGGCTATTATCTCTCCTCGCCGACAATTGGTGGACTTGCTTTGATAGACATGTAATTAATTGATGAATGTCAGATCTGTCGAGTATGTATACAACTTCGAATTCGTAGACTCAAAAGCCAACTTTAGAATGGTGGTCCCGTGGACCCACTAATACTAGGTGGTTTGTCGCCATGGACCACATGCTGTGGACATTTGTTTATTATTTAAAAAGTCGGTAACGCGTAACGCGTTGGTGGCTTTTTGTTTCCATACTTCTGAGTCCACCTTCGTTCGCGCCCACAAGCTGATCATGATGGGCAAAAACTCAAAAAAGTCACTTATTAAGCCAGGGAAACCAATCACCGACTTTTTTACGCGTAAACCTGGGGGCAGCTCACCGTCAAAGCCTTCGCAGTCCACTTCATCTGCAGGCCAAAGCTCGAGGCCCTTAAAAAGCCTCCTTCCTCCGCGACGGGATCAGGAAGTCATTTCCGTGTCCTCAGATTCCCATATCTCCATCTCCAGCGGCACTGGGTCAGTTATTACAGTGTCAGAATCGACACCGCCCAGCAGAGCCAAATCGCGCACATTTATGGATGCTGTGGAGATTGTGTCCCCTCTCAGAACCGCGAGGCAAACTAGCAGACCTCAGCATCTAGCCCCTCCTATAGAACTTTCTTTGAAACGCTCTCGAACCCCTGAGATTCAGTATCTGGGCGCTTCTCCTGGTCAGAAACACGCAAAGAAACTCTCCGGTGACAACCCCCGGTCCATGGGTAAGCGGAAAAAGAAATTTGATAGTGATTCGGACGTCGAGGCCCTAGATTCTGTCATATACGTCGCCAAACCGTCTGTACGCCCCAAGCCTCCGTCATCCGCCCCGAACTCCCCTATGTCTCTCCGTGCGCCACCGTTGACCTCAACGGAAAATCTGACATGTAGCTCGCCACAAATCAGATCGCGTTCCCGCAAAAAGGCGCGCCTCTCCTCTCCCGGTCCCCAGGTCGTGTCTGATGTCGAAGAACTGGTTCCAAGCAGTCAGTCGGATGAACAAGATATGGGCGTCTCGCGACCCACCGAGCGCGATCCCGAGTCGGCGAAACAAAGTGTTGATAAACGGCGGAAGGAGGGTCTTTCTCCGTCCTCTGGGGGCCTGTCATTGACGTCTCAGCGGGATGTCAACAATAAACAAATGGACATAGACATTGTTTTACCACCCGCTACTCATTCAAATTCCAGCTTCTCGACCTCGAAATCCGAAATAGAACGCAATGCCGAACTAAATACACGACCAGCCACACCGCCGCCGACCACTTTGGCCCTACCCCTCCCAGTCACCCCTATAGCCCTTGACGCTGCATCCAAAACTGCTCAAATAATCGCTCAGATCAAAGCAAAGGCGTATGAAACGAGTTTGTCGAGCCCTGAGAACATCCCTCTGGCTGATTTCAAGGAAGAGCTAGAAGGGAGTAGCGATGAAGATGATATGGAACTATGGAAGCCACCGAATAAAGGGAACAAAGCGAGGTATGTTTTCCGTTCTGTTTTGACTATGGGATATACCATATTGACGACGTTAGCTCCTCGACCTCAATATATAGGTCGAAGACAGATGATGATCTGTTTAGTTTGTCCTCCACTTCAACCAGCCGTACTGCGCGATACCAGTTGAGGGGTCGTGGGACGTCATCTTCATCTTCCACGTCGAAGCATTTCTGCACCTCTCCCAGCTCCACACGACGTTCCACGGCCGTACCAAGCAGACGTCCGAATATTCTCACGAAGGGGGTCGAGAAGAACAAGGGGAAAGGCCCAGCCAAGAGAAGGGTTTCGCCTGTGCAAGACCCTCTGGAGATTCTCTTGAAGGAAAAGAAACTGGCGGACAAGCGGGGGAAGGGAACAGAAGCACTCCAGCTTGCGGAGGACGCTGTGGCGGGTAAGAACGTCATGCGGTCGGAGATGGACGGTGAGGAGGGTAAAAATAAATATATCGCAGATTGGACAAACGAGAATGCCGCAAGGATGGCTGTGAAGGAACGCGAGCGGATGGGATTGAAGTCTGCAAGCCCCTTTGCCACTGGGAGCGGGACCGGTGGGGTAATATTAGACGAGGAGGACAGACAGCGTTTGTTTGGGGAGAAAGGTGGCAAGGCAATTGTGGGTATTCTGGAGAGTGATAGGGAGAAGATGGAGCGCGCAAAAGAGAAGGAGAAGGTGTTGGGAGTGCCATTGTGGACCGAGACAGGTGTGGATAATGATCATCAAATGGAAACGAAGACACCGATTGCACCGTTGGGCGATACGGGTGGCCATCCTGTTCTTGCCTTACTGAAGAGTGCGGTAGATCGTGGTGGTGCGTCTAGCAACTTCTCATCCGTGTTATAGGTTTCATTGTTTTATGTTTTGCAGACATGGCTCAGGCGTCTTTGCTGTTGGGCTCGAGCATCCTGGCTAC
>Ga0210383_10003009_pt1 | contig 15211 bp, 8 predicted proteins | sample IncBWC14OmetaG_FD_160072 | JGI IMG/M metagenome (GOLD analysis project Ga0210383, IMG submission 160072) | Forest soil microbial communities from Barre Woods Harvard Forest LTER site, Petersham, Massachusetts, United States - Inc-BW-C-14-O ...
AAATCACGAGAGACGACTAAGGAGGCAAGGTCAGAGCCAAGCTGAGGCGAAACAGGGGCGCTTGGAACTAACCGCGACCCTCGAACGCGAAGCTACTTGGGGAACTCAATGGGAACAGGAAATCCGCAAGGCAATATACGCCGATCATCGCGCGTTGCGATATTTGCGCTTCTTGCTTAATGGCGACGGCGTCGAATGGACAACGATAATAAGGCTCTCCATGTGGGCTCACGCCGGTGACGAGCACCCGGGTACGCGAGAGAGTCGGAGAGATCTTTTGATACCGCGCGACCAGGTTCTTGTTTATTTGAGAGAACGAAGTGCTAAGGGTGCCACTCATGCCGAACTAGCGGAAAATTGGCTCTCCTACGGCACTTATCTGATCGATTTGCGCCGGAACGGTTTCAAATTCCAGACCATTCGATTTAAGAATGACCGCGGTGAAAACGATTACCGCTATATTCTAAAAGAAGACCGCAAGCGCTACAAACTTGTGACGAAACGCGACGAATATGCTCGAATTGCAAGAGCAATAGAAAACTTGGGAAACCCGCCTCTTCTTCGCGAAGCGGGCCGTCACGCCGGTATGATGTCTAGGTCAAAGGCGATTCTCGGACGCAGGTTGGAAGAATCCCCTTTATCCTACAGGTGGAAGGGTCTCGTCGAAGACGACATCATCCGTGTTGCCGGAAATCACTTGAAACGAATGACCTATTTGATGGCTGTCGCACAGAGAACTGTTTGGAAGTCGGCTAAAAGCACGGACGATCTAAGCAGAGTGTTGTTCCAGAGGTTGCATAAGCGAATGCAAAGGCACGCCGAAAAAAGTAAGACAAGTTAGCAGTTCTTACTCCGCTTGTTGTCCCACTCCTGAAGAGCAATTTCATCCTATTCTCGTTTTGCTCGGATCACGGTCCGGCTGCCACGCTACTCAACGGCGTTAGCCGAAAAAGGCTGTTTCGTGAGCAATGACTTCACAATCGAACGACCTTTGCCTCATAACTTGGAGGCCGAGCGCGCGATCTTAGGCGCGATATTGCTCGGCGGCTCCGACACGGACGAGGCTACCTCCAATCTTCAATCGACCGATTTCTTCTTGTCTCACCACCGCGTGATATTTCGCCATATGTGCATTCTTCGAGAACGACGTAAACCAACTAACGACCCGGTTTTGCTATACGACTCCCTCACCGAGATGAACGAACTCGATGCGGCGGGAGGAATAGCGTACGTCAGTCAGCTCGCGGCTGGTCTTCCTCGCGTGACAAATGTTGCGCACTACGTTGAGATCGTCGAAGTTAAGACTCGACTTCGGGAGCGAGCGCACATGGCTCAGAAGATTCAAGAGATGGCGTTAAGTGCAAACGGCAACTCTTTTGAAGTACTGAGGGAGATAGAAATGCTTTCTGCTCACTTTAAGGAAGAGGTTGGGCAGAAACGAATCTTGAATTTCAGATCGGGGGCCGAAATAGCTATGGCTACGGATGAACCAATCGAGTGGATTGTGCCTGGCTTTGTGGTTAAGGGCGGCATAACCGAGCTCGGAGCAAAGGTCAAGGCCGGCAAAACGACTCTAATAATGAAACTAGTGCGTGCAGTTGCAGATGGGCTCGACTTCTTCGGTGAACAGACGCTGAAAACGCCGACGGTGTATCTGACGGAACAACCAATCGTTTCCTTTCGGCAGGCCCTGGAACGAGCAGGCCTCCTGGGACGGGCTGATTTTTACTTACTTCAGCACTCCGATACTCAGGGCATGTCTTGGCCGGGAGTGGTTGCGGAAGCTGTACGTGAGTGCAAACGCGTGGGTGCAATGTTGCTGGTAATTGATACCCTGCCCCAGTTTGCTGGCCTCAAGGGAGATTCTGAGAATAATTCGGGCGATGCCCTGGCTGCAATGGAACCTATCCTTCAAGCTGCGGCGGCCGGCATCGGAATCATCTTGGTCCGACACGAGCGAAAGTCCGGCGGGGACATCGGCGATTCTGGGCGTGGAAGTTCGGCATTCGCTGGTGCGGTAGACATCGTGTTGTCGCTTCGCAGACCTGAAGGAAACGGCAAGAAGACGCTACGGGTGTTACATGCGCTTTCGCGGTTCTCAGAAACACCAGCGGAGCTCCTGGTCGAACTTACAGAGAGTGGTTATATCTCGCTGGGTGAGCCAAAGGAGGCCGCACTGAGGGAAGCTGAGGATTCGATACTTGCAGTTGCCCCACGGTCTGAAGCGGAAGCGGTGGACATCAGAGAACTCGTGGAGAGTTCCGAGGTTCCCCGAGCTACGGCCCAACGAGCCGTCAAGAAACTCGAAGAAAAGGGAGCGCTAAGCAGGGTAGGAAAGGGCACGAAGGGGAAACCGTTTTTGTATTTCTTAACCGGGAATCGTTTCTGCCCAACCTCAGACATAGAAGGGCAGAAAGAAAGTGGGAATGAAACGGATCCCAAACCAATGAGCTAAATGGCGAAGGAAACTCAACTCGGAAGGGCGCAACGTCCAGAACAGAAGGCTTGGCCTACTGCCAGTGCGGCTCGACTTTTAACAGCAGAAGACGTCGCGGAACAGACGGGCCTTTCGGTGGAGACTCTAGCGCAGTGGAGGAGCCAGAAGAAAGGGATACCGTACGTGAAGATTAGCCGCAACTGCGTGCGGTATCGGCAGCGTGACCTTGACGGTTGGGTTGTGGAGCGTATAGTCCGCACCGACGAAGCCCCATCTGATCGGAGGTAGAGTAACTATGGCAGTGTATCGCCGAGGCAAAACTTGGTGGTACGTCTTTGAATTCGGAGGCCGCAGGATTCAGGAATCGTCTGGCTTCCGAAACAGGACAGCAGCGCTTCGCGCCGAGGCGAAACGTAAGACGGACCTACTAGAACGACGTGCGGGATTTACGAAGCTGAAGCAGCCTCCGAAGTTCGACGAGTTCGTTGAACAATTCTTGAAGTGGTCCGAGCAACAACACAGGCCTAAAACTCACGAACTACACTCGGGTAACTGCAAAGCATTAAAGAGATTTTTTCGCGGCAAATGGCTCGACGAAATTACCCAAGGAATGGTCGAAGATTTTAAGATGACGCGCATCCAAGAGAAGCGTTGGGGGGAGCGTGACGAGCTGGCTGTATCGGGTGTCACCGTAAATCGCGCGCTGAGCACGCTGCGACTTATTTACAATTACGCCGAACGCTGCGGCTACCACGCTTCAAATCCTGTGAAACACGTAATCTTTTTTCGCGAAGTCGGGAGAACCCGGATCATCTCGTCAGAAGAGGAAAAGGCCTATCTGGCTACCACAAGTCAGCCCCTCCGAGATATTGCTAGAGTCATGCTGGACACAGGCATGCGTCCTGAGGAAGTTTTTCGCATCGAGACGGCGAATGTGGATTTCGTTCAGCGGACGATTCTCAATCCATTTGGCAAGACAGCGGCTGCTAGGCGGAAGCTCACGATGACCGAAGACGTTTTGTCAATCTTGAGGGCGCGCACGATTTCATCAAAGGGTCCTTACGTCTTCTCATCTCCGGACAACCCAGAGAAGCCTATCGGCAGTGTACGAAAGGCCCACGATGCCGCGATCCGGCGAGCCAAAATAGTGCCTGGATTTAGACTCTACGATCTTAGACATACTTATGCGTCACGAGCGGTTATGGCGGGCGTAGATCTGCCAACGCTCGCTGCTCTGCTCGGACACACCAGCGTACAAATGACGATGCGCTACGTGCATCCAGCTGAGGAACATAAACGTGAAGCGACGGCAAAACTCGAAAAGTTCAAAACAGCGAGCGCGATTGAACTCGCGAGCAGAGGTCTGGGAGTCACTACAAAAGTCACTACAGTCGAGCGAGTGCAATGATTCGCAACGTTCCTAACTCATTGAAAGTATTGGTCGGGGCGTGGAGATTCGAACTCCAGGCCTCCTGCGCCCAAGCCAGCCGGGCTACCTTTTAGAAGTCCTTCCTTTTCAACCTTAGTTTTGAAAATAAACGAGTTAGAAAAATATTTGGTAGTGGCACGATGTACGGAAATGTGGCTGCGCATGCATCGAGTCCCCCGAATTTTCCCCATAGCGAACAAAGAGCGAAAGCAACAACGCTCGTGTCAAAACATCGAATCTGCCTGCACTATTAATTCTGTCCCCATTGGGGTAGAATATGTGAATGAACACTACAGAATATACTCCGGCGCAGGCTTCGGCTGTTGCGAATCTGTCGCTTCCCGCCGTTCATAAGCTCATCGAACGTCGGCTCATTCGGCCGCGACGACTCCGCACTGGCCGCTCCGTCCAACGGATGCTCAGTCGCGAGCAAGTGTTGTATCTCCGCCTCGAAGCGGAGGGTGTGAGACTCCTGCCGCTCGCCGCTCGCCGAGCAATCGCCAAGGAAATTGAAGAGTCTCCCGAAGTTGACGCTGTATTTCTTACGGAGGGTTCAGCAGTGGTAATTCAAGTGAAGTCAGTGCGGCTAGAACTCGACTTGGACCTAAAGAAACTTGAGCGTGCCGAGGAAATGATTATTTCCGACGCTGAGACCATGCGCGGTGTGCCTGTTTATCGTGGCACACGCATTCCAGTCGAACTTATTGCCGATATGTTGAGCCAAGGAGCGACCCTGAACGAAATCCTAGAGGGATACCCAGCTCTGGATCGCGAGAAGGTCGAGCTCGCTCCGCTTTACGTCCAAGCTTTTCCGCGCCGCGGCCGTCCGGTTTCTCGCCCATGGGCAAAACGAAAGCCGATTCGTGCAACGCGGCATCGTCAAGTCCATGCGGAGTGACAGTGAAGCTTTTGATCGATGAATGCCTACACACATCCTTGGTTGAAGTAGCGCATGCGGCGGGTCACGTGGCGGATCATGTTAATTATCTCGGTCTCGGCAGTTCGAAAGACTGGCAACTCATGGCGACAATCCGCGCACAGGACTACACGTTTGTAACGAACAACCGCTCCGACTTTCTTGTTTTACATGGGCAGGAAGCGCTGCACGCGGGAGTCATCATTATTGTTCCCAATGTCACGCCCGTTCGTCAGCGAGAACTCTTCACTGCGGCGCTCAAACATATCGGCACGCGGGATTTGACGAATACTGTGATCGAAGTCAAATACACACGAAATCTAATCGAGTGTTCTGAATACGCGCTACCGGAAACAGGCGAATGAGACCGAAGACCTTTCAGTAATTCGCCAAATCGACGTAAGATCTGACCACCAATTGCCGAGATGGGAATCGCTACGAGAGCGTGACTATGGACGAGACATTGGATCGGGAGAAATTTGAACTCGAGAAGCTGAAGGCAGCTCAGGATTATGAACTGCGGAAGCAAGACCTCGATCTGAAGAGACGCGAACTCGACTTGAAAGAAGAAGATCAAAAAGCCTCCAAGTGGCGAAACCCCTTAGTGGTGGGCGTGTTTGTGGCAGCATTAGGGTTACTCGGAAATGGCGTCGTGTCCTATTGGCAAAACAAGGCGACTGAGACACTCGCTCGAGAGAAAGCTCAATCGGACCTGATCATAGAATCGATTAAGACAGGTGATGCCACGAAGGCGAATGCGAACCTATCGTTCTTCATTGGAGCTCATCTAATTAGCGATCCGAACGGCTACATAAAAAATGAAATAGAGCGTGGGGCTGCCCCAACACTCCCAGCACCGGTCGCCGAACGGATTGGAGAATCAACCTGGCTGGATACACCCGGACATCCCGCAGACTTTCCGGCAGCATTGAAAGCGTTTCGGATGGCGGCGGATCAGGGAAATGCGCGAGCGATGGCCAATATCGGCTGGTACTACGAGAACGGCTTCGGTGCCGTAAATCAGGATTACGCGCAAGCTATGGATTGGTATAGGAAAGCGGTCGAACACGGTGATGTAATTGCGAACTGGAACATAGCTCGCCTGTATGAATTTGGTTGGGGGGTTCCGAAGAATCTGGACACCGCACGCGCTTGGTATCAAAAGGGGGCAGACAAGGGGCACGGGCCTTCGCAAGAAGCGCTGAAGCACGTGGGCCAGAATTCTCCCTAAGAGTCAGACGACTTGACGTCCACAGAAGCCACTGCCTTACCCGAGGCCTCCGCAACGGCGTCCCACTTCTCTCAACCCGCTGCAGACGCTTCCACGAGAGGCGCACCAGAAATTGTCGAGTTCTCCCGAGCCGTCTTTGGCATCGCGAGAAGTGAACCAATTTTATCGACCGTGACGGAGGGCAGAAAATCCGGATCCTGACATAGTCTCATCGCAGCTTTCTCGCTTAGGGAAGCCGTCGATTTAACATGCCGCTCACCCTCACCCTGATTCCAGGCACTCTCCCAGAGAACGGCGAGCAAATGAGCTCCGCCTTGCATAACTCTGATCGTGTCCGTACCGAACAAATCCCACATGTACTTAGCGCGCTTTGCGCCGCCGCCGTCATGACCGATGAATGCATTTACGATCTTTATCGGCGGTATGTCGTCGAATGTCGCTTGCATCAACGCTATGGTTGCCTTGGCGGCTTGAAAGCCATTCGCAACCATTTCCTCTTTTCTCGTGCGGGGAGTGTGTAAGAGTCCCTTGAGAATCGCGTCGCGATTGGCGCCAACCATCTCATCTTCATAAGCGCTATGTACGCCTTGTCCTAACGCCCGCTCCTCCTTCTGCCCCTCCTTCTTCCCCTTCTTGAACGTATACGTAACGCTCCTTTCTGGATCTCCGTCGTGCAAATAAGAAATATGAAGTGGTTGGCATGCGTCGCCGAGGTAATGGGTGAGAACACCCGCCGCGCAAACGAATTCTGCGGGGTTTCCTTTTCGTGCGAACGCGACCATCTCGTCAAAAATTTGCCATACCCGGAATGGCAACAGCCCTCGATGTAACGGTGTAATCGGTTCGCCGGAAAGAAGGTCCTTCACTGAATCGTAGAATCTATTCCACGTGCTTGGGTTGATGTTCGAACCGTTCTTGGAAAGACTCAGTAAAGTAGCTCCCTTTGCATCCGGCTGGTCCATATCAGCAAAATGATTCGGACCTTCGAACGGACGTGCAAATCCTTGCTTTGAAATGCGCGGTTTCCAGAAAAAGTCAGGTACGTCCGCCATCGGAACGAACGCCTTTTGGCCCAATCCGACAAAATCACTGTCGCGAATCGTATCTGCGTCGTGACTGATGATTGCAGCGTTATTTTTCATAAGGCTGACAAGCTTCGGAAAACGGTCTGACAAGGCTACCGAGGTCCGCGTCGCAATTGAGAAATGGCCGATCGATCCCCATGTGTCCGGCTGATCGATGTTCCACGCCCGTACGGGATCGACTTCCAGTTGGGCACAGACTCGCGAAAGAAAGGTTCCGAGTGCGAAGCTCTGTATTCGCGCTGGGCCTGCCGAATGAAGCATGTTACGTCCCCATTGCATTGCAAGCGGTCGATGTTCCGGAGTCTCCACCCGCACGCCTTTTTTCCGGGGAGTCTTCCGAACCTGGGCTGGCGGATCAAGTAGCCAAAGCGTTCCGGAGTCTCCGGGGTGGGTGACGAAAGCTGACTTTCTTGACCGCTTGCTCTCATTGCTACTTCTTGTTCGCGGTCCGATCAGTATATCCGCTACGTACTCAAACCCACCGCCTGTCTTGTACCGATAGAATAATGCGTGAATCTCGCCTAGCATGATGCCGCTCGCGGCCCCGAACCCTCGCACTTGACTGCCAACCATAGACAACGAAATGTTGCTCACAGAAACGTCCATCATTGGTCCCATATCCGCTATGTCACGAATATCAGTTGTCCAACGATTGATGTCATCGACGTCGATTAACCCCACGTCAAGATTTACAAATAAATCGGAGCCTGGCCAGCCTGGATATACGTCCCCAAACGCCTCCCGGGTGAGCTGCTTTCCCGCGCTGACTCCAATACGCGCAATCTTGCCATCCAGTCGGCTATAAACGACCTCCCCCGGATCGCCTGTGACGTGCCGGTTGGTCAACGCATATATTTTGTGACCGTCGCTGACCAGGCAAGCCACCGTTGCCGCATACTCTTGCGCCTGAACTCTCGCAACAATGGCGGATCCTCCACCCATGTTGTTGATGGGGTAGCGGATATCGCGCGCTTCAACATCCACCAAGCTCTCCTTCGGAGCCTCAATCACGCAGACCGGTACGGATCGACCGTCTCGCAGATACAGCGTTTTGGGGACCGCTGCCGCTTCCTGCTTAGCCAGCTCAGCGGAAGTGATCCATTTCTCCACGAAGACCAGGATTGAAGGCCACGAATAGTCACGCACTTCAGAATTTTCGAGCGTGCGCGAATAAGTCCCGTGGACCTTCCCCTTGCCGGACTTTGAGGGCCAACTGTCCTTTTGTCGGATCCGATACGGTCCGATTGCGGTCGCAACGACGTTTGGGTGCTGCATCAGAAAGATATGATACTGATCTCTGGCGTCAAGCAGATCGCGGAGCGACAGATGGGAGTAACCTGGGGAGGGGGCATCATTAGAATTCGAACGCATGTTGCTCCTTTTGGCGCATCATAAACCTCAACGCGGGGTTTCTATGACCGCGATATGCCACAGCTGAAGCGGACGTCGAAAACCTCGACTTATCTCAACGTTCACGACGATATTGATGGTCCTCGAAGCAAGAAATTCGCCCCGTGGAGCCCGAGGGGACCGCTTTCTGTCGTACACTTTTGTGCCGATAGCTGAGACTAATATCAAAGGCGTAGACACTTCTGCAAGTTATTTCCGTGATACCCCCTTGCTCGCAAAGATGGGCGTCCAGTATTCCGAGCGGCTCTGAGACAGGACACTCCGCTGGCCGGCGGGACTTTCAAAGAAAAACAAAGGTTCGATCCCTTTGGATCACAACTTCTGGGCACACTCAGCACAGAGGACTACACATTTTTAACGAACAACCGCTCGGACTTTCTTGTCCCGCATGGACAAGAACCGTTTGCACGCAGGACTGATCATTATTGTTCCCAACGTCACGGCCGTTCGTCAGCGAGAACTCTTTACTGCGGCACCCAAACATATCGGGCTGCGGCACCCAAACATATCGGGCTGCGGGATCCAACCAATACCGCGGTCGAGGCGAAATATCCACAGGACCGAATCGTGTACTCTGAATGTGCCCTACCAAAAGCACGTGAACGAGATGACCTCATTCGTAGATTCACGTTTACACAGTAAGGCACACTTGGAAAGGCGCGCACACCTTCGAGAAACGACGGCGCGCACAATACGCGCTCTTCACGGAAGTGCATGCTCCCTTCAAACCATTATGACTACGCACATCGCTCAGCTTATTTCAGGTTGTAGAGTTTTTTTGTGTACAGATTTAACAAATCCGGAACCGCAAGTTTGTGAGCATTGACCATTTTCTGGATATGCGCTGTCGATAGATCATTGAAATTCTGCGGTTCAAATGATTTGAAAAACTCTTTTGCCGATTTCACTAACTTCTTGAGTTCTCCTTCCCGCATGGCTTCGACTTCGTGCGTGAAGGCCGCCGCACTCTGAACGGTATTGCAGGGGTGTACGATCACTCGTTTCACTTTCATTCCGGGGTAGTGCTTCTCGAACCATGCGCTGTGTCGGTTCATTTGCTCCGCTTCACGCTTATTAATTTCGGCTCGAGTGAGTTCCACCTCGTTCTTGCACTCCCATAAAATGTATTGGCTATCGTCAAGAGCCCATAGGTTGTCTGGCCCTTCCTTCCATTCCTTGTCGGGCCGTTCGCCCGCAAATCCCAAGGCGCGACTCAGCTCATCAAGCGCATTTTCGAATTTATCCGCCCTAACCCCGAATACTAGCCGCCCCAAGATATCGGACACGCCCACATCAAGGTCCGAATACTTCCCAAAACTGCCGACCCATTTTGCTATGCGCTCAACTCTGCCTTGACTTTGAATGACTAGTTTCGCAACGGTGACGCCGGACGCCGGTTTGAGCAGGAGTCGGTTGCTTTTGTGCGCGGCCACTTGGAGGCGGTCTGACTCGCTTCGATTCGAGCGATAGTGATAACGCGCCATTTCTTGCAAATACCACCCCTTGTCATCCAAATGGACGGCATGACTGTCGAGTAGAGCCTGTAGTTTTTCACTCGCCGTCGCGTAGTCACCGCTTGCAAAATGCTCCTCAGCTTCAAGTTCTAAGGCGTACAAACGAAGCACATTCTCATTCGCACCTTTGGGTTTGACCGTGCTCATCTTCTCGACATAAAAGGCTTTCCAGTCTTCGTCGCGCCCGAGGCACTGGCGTGTCAGAGTGTCGAACGCGTTGATTGGTTTTTCCCCGTTTTCAATGTCCTGCCGGGCCAAGTCTGCGATTTCCAAGCCCAGCTCTATTTGTGTCGCCATCTGAGAAGACAAGTATTTGCGCGACTCTCTGTCTCGCACCAATCTAACAATATCGGTACCAATCACAACGATCACGCAATAATCCTTTTCGCCGCGCACGCTTCGCCCCATGCCTTGCTCGACAGTTCGGACCGTCCGCATCAACGTGGCTTCGCTGCTCGGACGACAAAACTCTTGATAAAGATCCAACAGGCTCTCGGAGTATGGCTTCGAATCAAAAATCAAAACACGGCACGACGAGTCGGGCAAATCGATGCCGTCATAGCGATTCGCTAACACAACCGTTCTTTCAAATTCCCCCTTTTTCAGGTTGTCAATGATGTGCCAAACCGTATCTGTCTTTGCCAAAATTGCGCCGTACGCTTCCCAATCTTTGGCACGGTTGAAACTTGGCACTAGCGCCACAACGCCCACATTTCGCTTCTTGTTTGAAGTACCGAAACGCTTGACTATAGTTTCGCGATCAAGCTCCTCATTTATTAGGGAAGGCAACAAAACCATTTTTTCACCTGACCATGTCTCTTTTGGGTTACTTAGAGGCTTCAGGATCGTTTCGGGTCTTAGTTGCAAGCCCTTCACAAGGAATGCGTCATCTGTGACAGTTGCCGACATGAAAATGCGATGTGCCGCCTTCCAGTAACTTCCAAACGCCGACAGCGGCGCAATATAGGGCTCAATCTCGATGGCGACACCGGAAATCATCCCAGAACAATGCCCCAACATGTCTTTCAACAATGGCCAGGCGAACTTAATCGAGTCACGCTCAACATTGGCTGACAGAATGCTCGCGACTTCGCCCTCGTGAAATACCCAACTCCAATAAGGAATGGGCAGTAACGCTTCTCGCTTGCCATTGCATATATCTGCGTAGGTACCCAAGCCTTGCCGCTCCAGTTCTTCCGCAAAAAGCGTCTTCAGGGCGTTATACGCTGGTTCAGTGCTCGGGATACGAATTCGACACTTCTCACGAATTCTATCGGCACAAGCATGCGCGTCGTCCATCAAAAATGTACCGATCGGCACTGACTGCTTATGAAGTCCGAACTTGGTTATCCCATTGAATAGCTTTTGGACAGACGCCACAAGAATCTTGTCACCATTAATGAAGTCATCCGGTAAGTCTGATTCAGCAACACACGTCGCGATGCCGAATTGCCTTGCCTGTTCGCACGTCTGGTCAATCAGATAGTTATCGGGGCATAAATACAGGGCAGGCCCCGTCCCGGCGTTTAGCCGTGACTGAAGCATGAGCAAACCAATAAGCGTTTTGCCCTGTCCAGTATGGAGTTTGACAATAATGTCTCTCGTCTTTTGATGGTCCGCGAACCAGGTTCCAAGCACGGCTAGTTGCGCAGGCCGCAAAGGCCCTTTGTCGTGAGCACGGTCAAGCGTTTCGTAAAGTTTTATGGGGTCGATGGGCCTCTCGGCCTTCTTACCCGCTAAGCGTTTCTTGAAATCGACCACGGAGTTCTCCTCAAATAGACCAATATCAGCGCCGAAGGGTACTTCAATCCTCGTTCTCCTTCGAATGTTCCTCAGGCATTTGGCTACCGAACTTGTACAATCCGGTATTCACTGTGCTGTGTCAATATCTGCCGTGTTTATTTCTGAGGCACGTGATTCAGTTAGAGAAACCCAAGCTTTGCAAAATGGATTATAAGCGAGAGAGGGTCTAACCAACCTATGAGGATCGTGACACGACAGCTGCGATTATCAGCCACCGACTTGGGCAATCATTTAGCGTGTCGGCATGTGACCTCCCTAGATTTGCAAGTGGCGCGCGGGGTGCGGGCGGAGCCTCAGTTCGCTGCGCCCGATCTGCTCGTGATTCAGGAGGTCGGGCGGCGACACGAGGCGGCCTATCTGGAACATCTAGCGGCGGCGGAAAAGTTGACGGTCGAGAATCTGGGGAGGATTAAGGACGAAAGCAAAGCACTTGAAGAAACCCTGCGCCTGATGGAGCAGGGTGCGGAGGTAATTGCGCAAGGTGCGCTGGCGGTTGGAGAGTGGTTTGGACGGCCCGATGTTCTGCGACGAGTAAAGAAGAGATCCGCTCGATGGGACTGGTCGTACGAGGTGGCGGATACGAAGTTAGCACGAGAGACGAAAGGAGCAACGATTCTGCAGTTGTCGCTGTACTCGGAGCTACTGGAGAAAATCCAAGCGTGCGCGCCTGAATGTATGTGGGTAATCCCGCCTGGGAATAACTTTCAGGGTGAGGCGTATAGGGTTGAGGAGTATGCGGCGTATTACCGCTATGTCCGAGGGCGGCTGTTGAATGCGGTGGGCGAAAATGCCGGCAACGAATCGTATCCGGAGCCGGTGGACCACTGTTATGTGTGCCGATGGTTTCGAGGCTGCGATGAGCGCCGGCGGGCAGATGACCATCTATCGCTGGTGGCAGGGATTCGGCAGCAGCACCGCGACCAATTGGAGGCCTGGGATTTACCGACAATGACCAAATTGGCAGCGATGCCAATTCCCCTGAAGCAGCGGCCGAGGCACGGATCGCGAGAAGGAATGGAACGGATACGGGAGCAGGCGCGCGTGCAGGTAGCGGGTCGGACGGAACAAAAGTTAATACATGAGCCAATTCTTCCTACGATACAAGGAGTTGGCTATTGCCGACTACCCAAACCATCCGCGGGGGACGTGTTTCTGGACCTTGAAGGAGATCCGTTCGTCGGGGAACACGGCCTTCAGTACCTGTTCGGGTTCGCCGCTCGAAATCCGGCGGGGGATCTGAGCTACGAAAAGCGATGGGCATTGAACGCCGTGGAAGAAAAGTGCGGTTTCGAATGGCTTGTGGATGAAATCGTCCGGCGAAGAGAAGTTAATCCACTAATTCATGTCTATCACTTCGGGTCCTACGAACCAGGCGCGCTTAAACGGCTGATGGGCATGTACGCGACGCGCGAAAACGAGATTGACGCGATGCTACGGGCGGGTGTGCTCGTCGATTTGCATCAAGCGTTCAAACAGGGCACTCGCGCGAGTGTCGAAGAATACTCTTTGAAGAAAATTGAGGCGATTTATGGATTTGTGCGTAAGACGCACCTGGAGGCATCGCGAGCAGCGATGCGATATTTGCAGCATCGGCTGGAGCTAGGTTGGGGAAGCGAGGGACTTCCGGAGCGTGAGCGCCTTACGATGGAGGGTTACAACAGCGAAGACTGCTTCTCCATCGTCATCCTACAGGAGTGGCTGGAGAAGGAACGCCAGGCGCTAGTAGACCTTGCGATTAGCGTTCCGCGGCCGCCCGAAAAGAGCGGCGATCCCTCCGACAAGCTGAAGAAAAAACTGGACCGCGCCGAAGCGTTGACTGCGCGACTTTGTGAGAGCATTCCAGTTGATCCGGTCGAGCGATCGGAAGAGCAGGCCGCGCAATGGCTGCTGGCGCAACTCCTGAGCTGGCACCGTCGCGAGGACAAGAGGGCTTGGCAGGAAGGATACCGGCTGGCAGATTCCACAGATGAGGAATTGCTCGACGAGCGCGTTGGCCTGACGTGCATGCGATTCTTGCAACGAGTGAAAGAAGCCAAAGGACAGCAGGTTCCAATTGATCGGTACTCCTTTCTTCCTGAGAGGAGCAACGTGCGAAAGGAAAAGGATTTGTACTTTGGAGATGAGAAATTTGGGGAAGTCGTAGAGATCGAGCACCTGCGAGGGATCGTCGATGTAAAAAAGACGAGGAAATCTGCCGATCTTCATCTACCTACAGTGTACATGTGGGATGCGCCGCTGAATATGGAGGCGCAAGAGGCCGCGCTTTGTCGTATCGGTGATTGGGCGATAGCAAATGGTATTGACTCGCCGGGACGATATCGCGCGGGACGAGACTTACTGCTGCGAAAGCCGCCGAGGCTACGGCATGGAGAGAAATTGGTACAGTTGGCGTCCGAGACTCCGGTGAACACGGCAAGTCGGATCGTCCTGTCCTTGGAGGACTCAATATTCGCGATTCAGGGACCGCCCGGATCGGGAAAGACGTACACCGGAGCCCGAATGATTTGCGAACTCGTGAAACAGGGCAAAAAAATCGGCGTGACGGCGCTAAGCCATAAAGTGATTCGGAATCTTCTCGACGACGTGGTAGAAGCTGCACGCGAGAAAGATGTCGCGCAGGTGCGTTGCTTGCACAGACAACCTGACGGCGAAGAGAGCGACGGCGTGGCGGTGGCCAAGGGCAAGAACGAAGAAGCATGGGACGCATTGATTTCCGGTGAAGCGAATGTCGTGGGTGGAGTGTCCTGGCTATGGGCCCCAGAGGCCGCGTTTGAGTGCGTGGACGTCCTGTTTATTGACGAAGCAGGTCAAATGTCGTTGGCGGATGTACTCGCGGTGTCCCAAGCGGCGAAGAAATTGGTTCTCCTGGGCGATCCGCAACAACTGGAACGTCCAACAAAAGGAAGCCACCCGGAGGGCGCAGAAAAATCTGCCCTGGAGCATTTGCTGAATGGACGAAAGACAATTGCAGAAGGCAAGGGATTTTTGCTTCCAGAAAGCTGGCGACTACATCCAGAAATCTGCAGGTTCACATCCTCGGTCTTCTACGAAGGAAAACTGAGTTCGCATGCGCAAGCGCGTCCGCGTGTTCTGGAAGGCCACGTATGGCTCAAAGGTGCAGGTTTATGGTTTGTACCGGTAGAGCACCACGGAAATCAGAACTCATCAACGGAAGAGGTCGATACAATCGCAGCCATTGTGGATGGCCTGCTGAAACCGAAGGTGAAATGGTACCGCAGCGAAGGAAACAAGCGCAGCTTGATACGAGAGAAAGACATTTTGATCGTGGCACCGTACAACGCGCAGGTGGCAGATTTATTGGAGCGGCTGCCTGGGATGCGTGTCGGGACTGTGGACAAGTTTCAAGGACAGGAGGCGCCTGTAGT
>Ga0210383_10003011_pt1 | contig 15204 bp, 15 predicted proteins | sample IncBWC14OmetaG_FD_160072 | JGI IMG/M metagenome (GOLD analysis project Ga0210383, IMG submission 160072) | Forest soil microbial communities from Barre Woods Harvard Forest LTER site, Petersham, Massachusetts, United States - Inc-BW-C-14-O ...
TGTGGCTGACAGAAATATCCAACAGCATTCGGTGTTTGATTTGGCGGAGCGGGAACAAACAAGATCAACATGTAAGCTGAGGGGGGTGGTCGTGAAACACCCAAGCTTCGGGATTCCGGATGAGCAACGGGGTTGTAGAGAGTCACTCGCAACTACTAGTAGGAAAGAAACAGGACTGTGGGAAACAACAAGTCCCAGCTCCGATATTCAGGGTTCATGGACCCCGATCACTAGGAGTTGAGCAGCCAATCAGAGTTCTCGAACCAATATCAAAACTCGCACCAATATGAATTAATATTAATAGAATAAATAGAATAAATATTGTTTTGGCTTACAACTTGTTTATAGACGTGCAGAGAGAGCAGTTCAAGGGTGATTGATGTGTACTTGTGTAGACATTAGAGACTAGAATTCCCCTGCCTAATGAGCGGGGTGACGCGGGTCTTGTAAGAGCCGGACCGTAGAGCCTAGTGAAGGTTGAGCGCTACAGTGAGCTCAGTAACTCAGTCTTGCGAATTCCTTGCCGCTTCCTACTCAGCTCCTGGATCCAGAACTTGCTGCTAGGCTCCTCTTGTTTGCAACTTTATTCATATATTTCTTTTCCCGCCCTAATTTTACGTCTAGGGCCTGCATCTCGCCTAATTTACGTGCGTTTTCTTCCGTTCGTTACAATTCTTCCCACTCACAACCTTCTCCAATTTCTAGGGTCGCACCGCTCGTTGCATAACACAGACGCCAGCATGGAGCCGCCCCCCTCGTCCGTGAGGGGATACATGGATGGTAAATTGTCAAGGCCTTGGTCTCCAACTGGTCGTCCAATCGTGAACACCACGCTTTCAAACCATCCTTCTTTACCGACACCTTCAGATCTTAGCCCCCACCCCTCTTCCGTGCCAACGTCTTCCCACTCTTCCTCCTGGTCCCACAATGCGTCCGTGACCACCAGTCAGGCTGCTCCTCACTATATGATACCTCCCTCCGCCATCCCAGGTGATGTACCTGAGCAATCCACGAACATGCAGTCGTTCTCCAACAACGATTGGAACAATTTACTTTCGGCACCCCTCACTCCCACTGTCTTCGCTGCGCTTGCGGCTAATGGTTTCATGGCGCCAATTTCATCGTCTTCAGGCACTCCGTCTAGTCTTCCTGCGTCCTCGTTTCATACTCATTACCATCCCCCAAGTGCTCGACCACAGGTAACAACTGCAAACGTCATGCCTCAGTCGGGTCCGACGGGTTCATGGCCGCAGTCACCCGCTACGTACAGTCCCACTTCCCCGTATTCCCCCAAGCCGCATCTCCCACGCTTGAACTCTTCAACAAGCAACATTCATCATGGCAAGGGTAAGGCAGCGAGTAATATGTCTCATTTCACACCAATCCAACCTCGGCCGGTCGACACCGCTCTCGCCCCCGGAAGATCTGTTGACGATGGACAACTAGGTGGACGGCTGCAAGGCCTGAATACCTTGCAAAATGCCGGTCCTATACATCGTGTGGATATGGGAGCTGGCGCAGGGGGTTTTGACCCTTCCATTGACTTGCTGTCACATACGCCGCTTGACTACACGCCTGGCTACCCCTATCAAGGTGAGCGTTCAAATACAGGGCTTCCTCCATCGCTCTGGATGTCTTCAGCCGCTCCTTCGACGCCTGCGGTATATGAGATGCTGAACCAGCTCCCATCATCTGCTGTACCAGAAGTTAGCCCTTCCAACCGATCCCCGTATACCCAATCGCCCACTTCTCCAATGTCACCTACAACGGACTCTAAATCAGGAATATTCACGGACATTTTCTCCGATGAGCTATTTGGTCCCCAAGCTACCCCTCTATCCGATCAATCCACCAGCCCTTTCACTTCGCCCCGATTGTCCGGCTCCCCTGATCTTCAGTCTTTAATCGGGACAGATGCGAATCCCGAACTATTGGCAAAAGACGATCCTTTGGCTACTCAGATTTGGAAAATGTACGCACGAACCAAAGCGACATTGCCTCATGCTCAGAGAATGGAGAATTTGACGTGGAGAATGATGGCGTTGGAGCTGAAAAAGAGGAAGGAAGACGAAGCTAAGTTAGTCGAAGCCGAAGCCAAGTTAGCCGAAGCGATGAGGGAGAAGAACAATCCAGGCGAGCAGCCGAATGTGACGACAGATATACGACATTCATATTCTGGCTTGGAGGAGGGGACTGATCCAGGAGCATCTAATGAGAGGGGGCGCCGGATCGGTAAAGGCAAAGGTAAGGTACGTGTCGTGGGTTTCGACGGTACCAATCAAGATGGCTTCGAGGAAGAAGAGTAAGTCTATTTTTACTCCCAGACGCATCCAAGTTTATCTCTGGCAACTAGCGTCGTATCAATGGACTGGAGGGCTATTAGCAGATCCAGATCACGGATATCGATGGACTGGAGGCCCACTAGTCGTTCTCGATCGCGGCCTCCCGAAACAACAGTCACCTTTGATCAGCATGGCATGGTTTCTACTTCAGCCTATGAGGGTCGACTTTCTTTCCCCACGCTTGGCCAAGGGACAGCGAATCTGCATAATTCTCATAAGCCTGAGAACCATTACAAGGGTTCCTCGCCGGGAAAAAGCATTCCGACATCGTCGAGTATACCAATTCCTGGTGCCTCGATGCTGTCAGCCGGCCGTCGCAGCCCCCCGCGTTCCGCTATACCTGCACGAAGAGACCTTGCATCCGTTTACGAAGACCAATCCGATCCCAATGCAACCACGTTTGAAAACTCGCCCGAGTCGCGGTATTTGCATTCTCTAAATTATAATCCTTCCTTGTCTGCATATAATAGTCCATCCTTTGGACCTTCCTCTCTACCTTCGTTCGGCCTACACGGGCTCACCAGAATACCATCGTCCAATAGGCCACCACCAGACCAGCGTACATTTCCTCGACATGTCCGCAAGACGAGCTTTGACCATACAGTGTCCAAAGATGGAATCTTCGCTGGGGTGAGCGGTCGACATCAACTCAACGGAAAGCCTTTGTCCCCTGATAGTCTTCTTGGAACTAAGCGCCCTGCCGAAGCTCCTCACGCTGAAAGCATGCTACGTGCAGATCCTCCGACTGTCGGTGGCACTGCCCAACATCCTGTGAACCAGGAACCAGACCAATTCGAGGGAGGTAGTCCCTTTCCTTCATCCTCGTTCAACTTCTCGTTTCCCCCTTATGACGGCCTGTTCGATGTTCCGATTCCTGGGACATCACTGGGCCAATCTGATTATTCTGCTACCCGCCGTTCTGCCAACACGTCATCTGAAGGGCAATATCACAGTTCGGCGCGATCATCCGTCAGTGGGCCTACGTATGCACCTCCAGTCGGATCCCCGCCGAGTGCTAACGAGGGTCTTTCGGCTGCTGCCGCCGCCGCTTCTGCTGCCATGGCGGAAGGGTATGCTCAGTTGAATGCTGCAAATCTAGCTGGGGTGGACGACTCCGCTTTGGATTATCAGCAACTGATGGGCCTGGTATATCCCAATCTCGAGAACACAGGGAATATGGCGCAAAACCCATACACACATGTTGATCCCACCCAAATCTTGTCCGCCGAACAAGGTGATAGCGCTTACCAGAGTTTCCATGCGAGTCCTTCGAGCGATGGGTGGGGCAATGGTGTCAACTCAAGTTCAAATGCTTCACCGGAACCGTACAATACGTCGAACGCCTCCACACCTCCCTCAACTGAAGGACCAACCAACGGTCAAAATGTACGCAATACCCCTCGAAAGTACATTCCGATGAAACAAGCCGCGCAGGATGTCCAGAGGAAGAAGTCGCTATCGGGTCCTGGGAATCCATCGACATTGGGTGCACTCAGATCGGCTGCGAGTACGCCTGATCTCAAGGAAACACACTGTCCGCAACCGAACAAAGGGGGGAGTGATGATGGTGACCCCTCGCCAACGCTTTGTACCAACTGTCAGACGACAAATACCCCACTCTGGCGGAGAGACCCCGAAGGGCAACCACTTTGTAAGTTTTTTGCTGCTCCATCGCTGGGATTTATTCACAGTCAGCCTTTAGGCAACGCATGCGGCTTGTTCTATGTGAGCACTTTTGGCGCTTTCTACCTTGAGTCACGACGCTGACTAAATGTTTAGAAACTTCACGGCGTAGTCCGTCCTCTGTCCTTGAAAACGGACGTTATCAAGAAAAGGTATGTCGCTACACGATATCCAGATTTGTGGCCTTATCAAAATTTCCTCAGGAATCGAGCATCTGGTGCACCCAGTAGTAGCTCTCGTAAAGGGAGTTCCAACTTGCCCAAAATTGCCTCCTCTTCAACTCGGCCCCGCTCTTCATCAAGTTCTCTGTTATCTGGACTTGCTGGGACTCGATCACCGCCCGGTGGTCGCGTGGGGCTGGGATCCACTAATACTGGTGGGACACTTGCCATGAAGAGGCAACGACGGACTTCTACTGGTTTGCAAATGCCACCATCGTCTCGTAGGGGAGAATAAGGACTACAGTCTTATTCATATGAAGTTTGAAGCTCGACCGTTGTAGATGTACTACTATCTTGATTCATTATTACCATGTCACTCTTTTTCTACCTTCGACGACTAGTAGTCGACTAGTTATGGTAGATACTGCACGCCCCAGATTATTTCTTTAGCTTGGGTGGGCTGATGATGACTGTTGTGTTCTCGGTACCTTTTTACAATGCTGGTGGCTGAGAAGTCAAATTGAGATTAGAACGCAACTTAGACCTCCCCGACAGTCTAATAAACGTTCTTTTTGTTTCTGTTCCCCCACAACTGCCCAACCTGGCCTCTATTTTCCGTCAGCATGCTCCTCCCCCACGCACTCCGGCGCTGCCAACGACGTTTCCTTCGGGTCTGCAGCCCATCGCATCATCAAACGATGTGAATGGGCCGGGGAGACAAATACACCGCCGTGTATCGCGAACAGACCTGGACTTCGAGCAAGCATTGCGCGCCGAAGGAACCGTGATGCTCCAGGAAGGCTTAGACGTTAATTCATTGGGTGTAGATGCCAGCCCGTCACCAGTGAACAAAAAGTTTAATTCTCCAGCGCTTTCCTCGAGCACACCACGACGTCCACAACCTTCCACTCCCGTTGTAGTACCGCCTACACCCTCACCAACGGCGGGCCCTTCGACCTCGAAACTTCCTGCCCCTTCGCCGTCTTCGTCGTCTCACGACCTTTTTTATGACGCTGAAGATAGCGAGAGACAAACTAATCGTCGTTCAATATATCGATCCCCAGGCACCTCCAGTAGCCCTGATCTAGCAACCCTCCTGCGGAAGGCAAAGGAGAAGGGCGGAGTCGTTAACGTATATCAAAAGAAGGAGAAGCGACGCGAATCTCCACCGCCTTTGCCTAGAAATTATGATGGTCCACCCAACGGTACGCGTCCAAGAGCGTCGCCCTCGTTCTCTGCGAGTCCTGTGTCGTCCGCTTCACCTCAAGTCACGCCGTTGCCGAAAGGGAAAAACAAGATGAGACGTGGCACTCTACCGGAATCCAGCCCGGATTGGGTGTTGACAAGTCCTCGCCCACCGAAAGAAAACGGCAAAGTCAGAAGCCAAACGTTCTGTAACTATTTGATTTGCTGACTTGTTCCGATGCAGCCCCCAAAAACTTCTGTGAGAGCCAAAACCAGTGCATTTTGGGGCAAAATGCTCGGACAAGGCGCTGTCCGAGAGCGATCAGTAAGAATACTTGTAATTTGGTCTGCATTTCGGTGACATGATGCTTCATGCAGAAAACTGATGCTACACTTCCTTCTGCGTCCACCACACCTTCACATACCACACCATCATTATTGCAGGCTTTCACACCTCCAGTACCGCCGCTACCTGTCGACCTTGAGCGTACCCCCGTAGGATCTCCGATAGCTGACGTGTTTACTGTCTCTCAGCACTCGTCTCACCTTACTAAACCTTTACCTCCGATCCTGGGCAATCCAATGGTCCAGGAGAGTGACGATCGAGATGACCAGTCTCTCGTCTTCGTTGAAAAAATTCCTCGGACGCCGTCGCCTGATACCATAGTCCATTCCAAGTCGACAGAGACCGTCAATAGCCCAAACTACGGAAAACACAGAAGCATGAGTGTCGGGGATGTTGAGCTGAAGAAGGCTATTTCCGGGTCATCTTCAGTCACTCCGCTCCCTCGAACGCGAGAGATAGAGCGAATGGAAGGCTCCCCCGCCTGGGGTGATACCACGCTGAACGGGATTATTAGGGATTTTAAAGGTGAACTTTCTCAGCTAGATCCCATTTCTAGTTCTTCTTTAGATCTCCGAGATCCATCCACTCCTTCGCGACGAGCTGCACTTGCCCAATTAAAGACTGACAGTCTCATTTTGCCTCCTCACAAAACTCAAGATGAAAATACTGGAATCGCACCTTCACCAGGCATTCCTACTGCCCCCGCCCTAACATTCCAGTTGCCCTCAGAAGCTGAGGAATTGGAAGCAAAATATACTCAGTCATCTCCCGGAACATCGCCGATCGTCCCTCCACGCACAACGTCCCTCCAAACTCCTGTTCGATCAACATCTAGACCTAGCTCTGTCAGCGCTCCCCGCGTGTCCGCATCGAGGCCTGGGTTCAGTCCACTCACGATACAAAGTGGAAGTACTTACGGCCTGCCATCTCAAAGTCGACGGGACTCAGCTCGGTTACGAGTTCAACATCGTTCCACCGCGTCAAGTTCTGAACCTTCGCTCATCCCTATTGGGGATGGTGCGCGTGTCCGTGAGCATATCCATTCGATACTATTAATTCACTCACCAAACTCGATCTCGTTCCGGTATACAGTTTCACCCACACTTATGAGCTCGCAGCAAGACCTCACGGTTAACGATCTAACACTTACCCATTTTCCTTCTTCAAATCGCTCAACCACCAGAGGAGAAGAAAGCACAGACATGGACACACGAGGGAAGGACTTGGCCTCGAGGTGCTGGCACGAGGACGAAGAGTTCCTAGCAAAAGACAAGATCGCGGAATGGCTTGGAGGACAGTGCGTTACGTTGTTTGGTCATGCCGGAATTATGCCTCTAATTTCAGTGCAGAGGTCGTATCAACAAGGTGGCCTTACATTGCTATGTCGATTTCTTCGATTTTTCTGGTTTGAGGCTGGACCTTGCGTTTAGGTTGGTTTTGTCTGCTTCTGAAGGATCCAGAGCTCACAGGAACCTGCAGACGTCTCTGTGCCAAACTCTATGTAAAGGGTGAGACCCAACAAGTGGATCGCATCCTTGAGGAGTTTAGTAGACGTTATTGGGAGTGTAATCCCGGCGGACTGTATGGAAGTGCCAGTAAGCCCCTGCATATCATTCAAGCGAATCATAGTATTCAAAACCACACTAGACATTGTTCATGCGGTCTCATATTCGCTCTTACTGTTGAATACTGATCTACACGTCGCCGAACTGAATGCGCGGATGTCGCGAAATCAGTTTGTTCGAAACACTCTCACTGCGATCCAGATGCAGCTCCAATCTACTCCGCCTGCACAAACATCAACATCAGACCTGACGTACGAAGATTGTAACGGCGGCGTTCGGAGAACAGGCTGTGATGAGGCTATTTCTCGCTCCAAGAGGAGTGATAGCATTACAAGTTGGAATAGCGTTTCGCGGGAAGCGATCATGTCGTCGCCAGTCATCTCTCTGGCAACGAGTCCAATTTCATCGCCAGGAGGACAACATTCCAACGGCAGTACTCCTTCTGTACAAGTTACCACTGGCCAAGACCATAAACCTCCAAACCTCAACGCAGTTTACGACCGCGCATGGGAAAATGACATGGAGAACTTGCTCAAGGTATGTTATCCACTCCTTGGAGCACGATGTGCCTTAATTTCTTTGGGATAAAAGGAAATGTATAATGCTATCAAGAGCCAGCAAATTCTGCAGCCTTTAAACAGCAGCCTGGCACGATCCTCCATGTCATCATTGAGTCCCGGTACGTCAACAATGATGCGGAACCGCAGTCTTCGCGGACCGCCCGATCGGCTTGCAACTTTGAAACGAGGCAGTATACGGGGATTGCAATCTATCCTCGGTGCTCAGTCTGGCGTCAGTCCCTATAGTAGCAACAGTAGCATTGATGGACGAGTAAGCCCATCTCCGAGTTTTGCAACGTCAACCCATGATGTGAGATTTCTTGGTGTAGTATGTATAAAATGCTCATCAATTTCAATCATGCAGGCGATGTATGGTTCGAGCTCATCCTTCCTAACACCTACACTTGGATTTGCCTCCAATCTCTCCCACACCATCATACGAGAAGCGCAAGAGGATGATACCAAGAGCATTCACAGCCAGGAGTCTACTTCTACAACAATAAGTATCACCGACGAGGAATTAGCTCTTCTTGGAGCTCCCTGGGCGAAGGAAGGTATGCTTTGCCGTAAGCAATATTGGGAATCCTCAGGGAAGAGGGCCAAAGACAAGGCGTGGCTGGATGTTTTCGTTGTCATCCAGAAAGGTGAGCTGAACATGTTCACCTTTGGAGAAAACGGTGGCGGCGGATCCGGCATTTTTGGTGGGGGAAATTGGCTTGTGAGTATTCCACATTAGTTCGAAATTCCTTTTTAACGTGACGGAACAGGCGAATGCCCACCCGGTCGGGACTGTCCACCTCTCTCATTCTTTGGCGCATGCATTGCCCCCACCGGGATACAACCGGCAACGTCCTTATTGTATGGTTCTTACTCTTTCCAATGGAGGGGTGTATTTCTTCCAGGCAGGCACTGAGGAACTGGTCAACGAGTGGGTTTCAACCTGCAATTACTGGGCCGCACGGACGAGCAAGGAACCACTTGCCGGCGGCGTTTCGAATATGGAGTACGGCTGGAATCGTGTGACCGATCCATTTTCCCATGGTCGCTCATTCTCCGACAATGAATCGATAAAGGATATCGATCATTCCGACGCATTAAGTGTTCGTAGCGGGCGCAGCAGCCGCAGCAAGTTCGGTTGGAGGGATGGAGCGGCAACAGTTCGAGCCTCTCAGTCTCCGTGGGCCGACAGAACATTCATCAATGACTGGAAGCCCCCTCTCCCTCCCGTTGTCTATAGCGTTCATGACGAAGAAACACAACTCGAAGCTTTGCAAAAGCATGTGGCATCTATGAAAAAGGACCTCAAGCGACACACGGAGTTCCGCGAACCTATGGCTGCTTTGGTACTTGTTACCTCTATTTTTTCCTGCCAATCGCTCATTTGTCGTCTGAACAGTATCAACCTCGGACGGCCAACGCAGTGAAGGCACAAAGTAATTGGGAGAAGAAATCTCAGTATCTGCTAACTGAAATCGTGAAATACGAGTCTTACATTGACTCATTGCAAGCGGCGATGTCCCTCCGGCTGAAAAAGAGAGGAGAAAAAGGTGTGCACCGCGTTAAATCTCTATGCATTTCATCTGATTGGATGTCACCATAGCTTTGGAACGGGCCTTGAGTGGCGCGAGCCCCGAGTCGCCCAATGGCGCCAAAGGGAAATGGAACGGCCCTGAAGAAACCATTCGGGAAGATGAAGAACCACCAGCTACTCCTGGACTCCGTCAGCAATTCAGCTCCCAGCTTCACAGGAGAGAGACAGCAGAAGGGGGCGACGTCAATGATTAAGTTATATTTTCATGCTTCGAATGTTCAAGTTTTGATAATTTGGATCTCGCTATTTCACATTTGGATATTTATCGTATCTTTCGTTTGTAGACTCTTTGATCGGCGCGTATGTATTATTGCATCAATATCTGCGCTGCTAAAAACATCAAGAGGTAGGGCTTCCGCAAACCACAAACTGGTGATTTCAACTCAACACGGTCCATATTTCGCATCCGCGATATGGGCTGCTAATCCACTTGCTGAGGACTTTGGCGTGAACACCGAGCCGCCCTATTAGTAATGATACGGTTACCAGTAACCCAAGGCCGAGAGATAAAACCAATACATACCTGATCTGGAGCATACCATACGGAACCTATATCGTTGGCGCTATTCGTGCCATAGTGGAAGACAGCACTACTTTGCGAGCCAAGGAAGTCGCTATATTTTGCTGTGCGGTTGGCGTTGTTTGCATCATCCAGATAGAACTGGACGTGTTTGGTCCAAATACCCTATGTGAATCGATATTTAAAAGCCTGCAAGATAGATGGTAGTACCAAGACAAACCTTGAAAATTTGCTGTAGCACAGGAATAAAAGTGATCAACCGTCAAGTGTACAGGGAAGAGACTACTGGTTGTATACAGACCTGATCCTGGTTACAGACCGCCCCTCCTGAGGCAGCGTCATCGCAGACCTCTTTAAGAATGATGTTGGTTGAGAGATGTTGGATGGTGGCGTCAAGACTGATCTCGGCTTGATCCAGGAGGGACTGGTCGCCGGTAGCTGCTGCCAGCGCGGACAGTCCAGATGCAATAACACCCTGAGATTAGTGTCAGCTCGACTCTGATGCAATGAAAAAGTGACGGTGTACCTGATTGTATGTCCAAACAGTCTATTGGCCAATTAGTGATAATGAAAAGAAAATGGACGTTATATTCTCACTTGACCATTATTTTGGCACGTATTGGTATTCAACCCGTCGTTCCATAGACCGTCCGAATTGCGCATACCCGAGTTCTTTACTGAACAGCCATGTAAGACAAAGACTTTGAAGACGCTGTGGGGAGGGAGACGTACACCAATTCCAGACCTAAACCAAGGTATTAGAGATTTGACAAAGGCGAGAAACAAGAGGAAGGATGTGGGATAGTTACATTATTGGCGTTGTTCAAGTACGTGTCGTCGTGGTTTCTCAGATACCCCGAAGCAGATGTGAGAAGGAACAGCTCATTTGTGATGGCATTCTTGTACGTGTGAGCGGTCGACCACCAGACTGAGATTAGAAGGCGATTATCAGACTTGTAAGTCACAATGAACGGGGAATACTCGCCTCCGCCTCCACACGTATTGTCCCACTGCCCTGCAACAATGTCATAGATCTGGGACGCGCTTTGCTATAGTTCAGAGGTCAACAAGGCGCATGGTCTACGTTCGAACAGTAAACTTACAACATAAGCACTGGCGTCTTGCCCCCGAGCACTCTTGTAGTCGCCTATTTTCCAGAGGGCCAAGACAACCCACTGAAGTGGAATCAGATGTCAATATTGTTGTAATTTTGAGGATAGCTATGAAACTGTTCCTACCAAGGCGTCGTCGTTACTTCCCCCCAGAACACTTGCCCAATTCGTCCCACTCCTCGCAATTCTTCCAATGTACGAATTATCTGCAACGGTAGAGAAATCGTCGGTTCCCGTGGCAAGCATGAGGTTGTGTAAATCTTCGAGTGTATTCTTCAAAAAAGAGCAATTAATCCAATGTTTCATGCCAAGGCCCAAACGGCCAAGCTCCATGCAAGCAATACTTACAGCATCAGTCCAGAGCGAACCGCCATTGTATTGGCCGGTGAGCGGGTTGAAGTAGTGATCTTGTAAACTGTGGGCCACGCTCTAAGGTGGAATTGAAGCGTTTGAATATCTGTTCACGAATCAGAGAATGAGACGCACCAGTGCGGTGTCCAGTGTCGCTTTGCACTGCCGACGATATGGGCGAGCATTGACCAATCCTAGCGCGCACGCGAGGAAAAGAAAGATGAAAGAGTGGAGGAGGCGAAGCATGGTGACTCGCAGAATGGATTAAAAGATTGGGGGGAAAAAGAAACTTGTAGGGATTGAGTAACCATCTTGTAGATTATATAAGAGAGGAACTGGGGTTGCCAGGTACAACAGAAGTTGAGTCCATCTGAAAAACTGCTCGTCGACCACACGTACTGGTAGTAAGGTAAGGTAACCTAAGGTCAAATGGGATCTGTGTTGGATCTGATCGACGACACATGTAAAATTGTGTCACATGACGTCTAGTTTCTCACGGTGGAGTTAGAGTGTCACGTGCCGTACTAATACTAGCCGGTATTTGGTGTTATTTGCATCATGTTCGGAAATGACAATTGTGGGTTTCTCAGAAACAGCTTCCGCCACGCCAGAGCCTCGAGGGTGACTGTTGAGCGGCGCTTTTAACCATCTGTATTCTACTCAAAAAATCTGCGAATCCCCCTCAGACCTTGCGCTTCTTGTCTAACGTATTGCGACACATCCTAATCCGCCCTTCTCTTGCGTCTATCGCCAATATTCTGCTGCTTGTTCTTGTTCGCTTGAACATCCTGCTACCAACTTTCCGTTCACTCCCCAAAACCTGCGTTTCCTGTTTACCCCCGAGTCTTCTCGTTTCCGATGTCTGCACTTGTCGGTCAATCTGCAGTTAATAGTTCTGGCGAGGTTCTGGGTCCCGTTCTACTGCGGTCACAGACTCCAGGTACGAATGCATCAAGTGCTCCTGCCACATTAACTCACAACCTTGGGCCACATTCACCAGGTCACAACGAGAAAGGTAATTTCTTGTTTGAATTGATTCAAGGCAATATCCACTCATCCAATGTGCAGTCTTGAGCTACCTCATGAGCATGTCACGGGATGACGTTAATAATTCACCACCCCAGTCACTCGTCGATCGTGAAGAGTACAAAAACCCTCCGGCCAATCGAAATGGCGGAACTGCGACAGCTAAGATTTACTCACCCTCTCCGAAGGGAAGCCAGCATAATGAGGCCCTTAATAACCTCGAAGATCTCGCAAACTCCCGGGTTAGCTACCCCAATCACAACACAGGTGATAAAGGTCCCGAGAAACACGATCGTGAAGATGTGGAGTCGAACGCGCAGGAGCCATCTGAAGCTGGTGATGAAGGCATCCCCCAAGTAAGTTATCTTCGTTTTTATTCTGACGTTTACAGACTCTAACAATACTGGCAATAGCATGAACCCGGTCCTAATGATCCACCCGGTCCTCACTATGAATCCTACGATTCTGGCCCTTCGTTCGGTAATTTCGGGCCAATGCCTACATATGATCACCCGGTTGCTTCGTCCAACCCGTTTGCCAATAGCACATCCAATCCTTTTACATCTAGTTGGCAGGTATGTACAACGATCTTTATGTATTACATCTGCTCACTTCACGTAGCCCCCTTGGGTGGAGAACACTCCTAAACCACCGGCCGAAGTTCCGTGGAATCTCAATACTACAGGGTTGACTGCAGGAGGTCTGGTTGCAACACCCGGCCTCGCGAGTAAAGTCCCTCTTCCTGAATCAGTCGCTTCTCCCCGCGCCACTTCCGTGAATATCGATATCGAGGCTCCTTCAAGTCCATCGCGGGCTAACCATTCGCAAGCTCCGTCCAGAACATCTCGCAGGGCTCCCGTGAGCCCAGAACGCGAAGTAAATAGTCCCCCAACTGTGAGAGCACTCGTATCATAACTTCCTCACCATCTCACAACTAATCAATTCGTACCAAGTCTCCGAAAACCGCGTCAGGCACCCCGAGCAAACCTCCCCCACATAGAGGCGCAGAGGGTGACAACAGACCCTGGTCGCCTCTTTCCGCTAGATCTCGGTTCACAGCAAAAACCCGCCAAACGGACAAGGGTACCGTGTATCCTGCCTTGCCTCCGAGCGTAATGGACGAAGATATCCCTGACAGCCCTTCGAGTCCCACATCGCCGAAGGCATGGGCCAAACCACCCTCCGTATCTCCGTCAGATTCCCCTTCGCAAGCCAAAGTCCAGAAGTCTGCGTCAAAGAATCCATCAACCAAGGAACCTTCGCATTTTCACAAATCTATGCACAGTCCTACAGAATCTGGCGGACATGGAGCCGAATTTTCGCCCCGCAGTGGATCCCGGCACATACCCCATAATGGCGCAGGTGCGTTTTCATTTTAAGGCCAGGTGACTTCATCCTATTGACATCTTCACAGTTCGCTCCCAAGGTCCTGGCTCGATTTTATCTGGCGGCCATCAGACTCGACCATTTTCGCCATATCGACATGCGGCGACTACAGAGGACCTCCTCCATGCAGCGGTGCGGGGGCGTGCGCTAGTACCTGAGTCCCCTGAGAAACAGCCTTCTGCCGTCTCCCACCATTCGAAGCCGCCGTCAGTCGCTCCCTCAACGGAATCTTCTGTTCATTCCAATGAGAAGCAACTCTCTGACCTCTCGTCTGGAAACCATCACTCTACAAAACCCCCTTCCTCCACTCCTTCTCATCGTACTCGCGGCAGCAGGTATGAAAAAGATGGGGATGCCACACCCACTCCGTCCCGGCCTCATTCTCGTACAGATTTGAACCAGGAGGAACAGCGGCTAGTCCAAGAGGCACTGGCAGCTTCTCAGACACCTCATACTTCTTACTATGCACCTTCTTCGTTGGGGCCAGAAATTGCCAACTCTCATTTCCATGATATGGACTTGTGTGTTTTGTTACACCAGGAAAATGATCCCAACGTACATGACGTTGTGAAGAGGGCTTTGAGGAAGGCTGTTCGGCAGCGAGTGAAGAAACTGGGGATGAAGTATGATCAAGAGGTGTGTTCGTGGACAATAACCTTCCTTCTTAGTCACTGAAATCCCTTCCATAATTTCAGTCAATCAAACAGTACCGGAAGTCGTACCACAATCATGATCCTAGTGTTCATCTCCGGCCAGACTACTCGGCAGATGTGGGGATTATTTCTTGAACCAGCCTGATGTCAACTTGTTAATGTTATCTTCATCACTAGGACCCACCCAAATGGGCAACAGATATTAAGCGAGAGATTGTTCTCATGCAGCAACGTATTGAGAGCCTCGGTCCTAAGATTGAGGGTCTCAGGCCATCGCAAGGTCGTTCTTATGCTGGTGAAGGGTCTAGATATGGCCTCGGTTATGAGGGCGATGAATACAGCCGCACCCCAATGACTCAGACTGTGAACATACAGACGCAACCTACTGGAACTTTGGCAGAATCGATGTTCCAGCCAGCGGACACAGAGATCGTCCTCGAAGATAACCACGAAGATGACGGCTCGCAGCAGCGTGAAGACGGGGAAATCGATGAAGGTACAGAGGGCCACCGTCGTGGATTGACGCAAACCGATGGCGAGACTCGCACTCCTGGCCATCATAGTGATTATGGCATGTCTGACAACCGTGACGATTCCCCCGGGCAACAGTTCTTAGAGGAAGAGCTCTACAAGCTGCGACAGAAACCCCAAGGAAGCCAATCTGCACTCTCCCATCGGACCTGGGAGGTGGCGAGGGATGATGATCCGGATGATCCGGATGAT
>Ga0210383_10003013_pt1 | contig 15203 bp, 14 predicted proteins | sample IncBWC14OmetaG_FD_160072 | JGI IMG/M metagenome (GOLD analysis project Ga0210383, IMG submission 160072) | Forest soil microbial communities from Barre Woods Harvard Forest LTER site, Petersham, Massachusetts, United States - Inc-BW-C-14-O ...
CGACGAGCACGTCTACGGCGATGCGGCCGCCACCAGCACGGCTGCCACCAGCACGGGCGCCACCAGCACGGGCGCCACCAGCACGGGCGCCACCAGCACGGGCGCCACCAGCACGGGCGCCCGGGCCGGAGCCGCGTCCTGATGTACACCCCGGACGAGATGATGACCGTGACCGCCGCGCGGTCGATGCGCAATGGGATGACCTGCTTCGTCGGCATCGGCCTGCCGAGCGAGGCCGCCAACCTGGCCCGCCGCACGCACGCGCCGGACCTGGTGCTGATCTACGAGTCGGGCGCGGTCGGCGCCAAGCCGGATCACGTCCCGCTGTCGATCGGCGATGGCGTCCTCGCCGAGACCGCCGATGCCGTCGTCAGCGTGCCGGAGATCTTCAACTACTGGCTCCAGCCTGGCCGGATCGACGTCGGCTTCCTCGGCGCTGCGCAGCTCGACCGGTACGGGAACATCAACACGACGATGATCGGCGGGAATTACGCGCGGCCAGCCGTCCGCCTGCCGGGCTCGGGGGGCGCGCCAGAGATCGCGGCCGCCTGCAGGGAAGTCGTTGTCGTGCTTCGCCAGTCCAGGCGGACCTTTGCCGACCGGCTGGACTTCGTCACCTCGGTCGGGTTCGGCGCAGGCGCGGACAGCCGGCGACAGCTCGGCCTGACCGGCGCCGGGCCTACGCTCGTCATCACCGACCTCGGCGTACTGCGTCCTGATCCCGATAGCCATCAGCTCGGGCTGACCGGGATCTATCCGGGAATATCCGTCGACCAGATCAGGGATAGCACCGGCTGGGAGCTAGCTGTCTCACCTGACCTCAGCGAGCTCGCGCCGCCGTCGGCGGCCGAACTCGCCGCGCTGCGCCTGCTGCTAGCCGGAGGAGCGACATCATGACAGCCAGCAACACCTGGCCCGCCAGCGGCGAACTCGTGCTGCCGCACTACCCGGCCGCGGTCGGCGTCCATCCGCCGCTCGACTCGCCGGCCTACAAGTCCTCGGTCCTGCGTGCGCCGAAGCGGGCCCTCGTCCCCCTGCCGCAGGGGCTGACCGAGATCACCGGCCCGCTGCTCGGAGCCGAGCGCGCCACGGCGGCGGACGCCGACCTGACGACAGGGCACCCCGGCGAGCCGCTCGGCGAGCGCATCATCGTCACGGGGCGGGTCCTGGACTCCGACGGGCGGCCAGTCCCGGACACTCTCATCGAGGTCTGGCAGGCGAATGCATCCGGCCGCTACGCGCACGGGGTCGACGATCACCCCGCTCCGCTTGACCCGAACTTTGACGGCGCCGGCCGGTGCCTCACCGACTCCCTCGGCCGGTACCGGTTCGTCACGATCAAGCCGGGCGCATACCCGTGGCGTAACCACCACAACGCCTGGCGGCCGGCCCACATTCACTTCTCGCTGTTCGGCCGAGCGTTCACCCAGCGCCTGATCACGCAGATGTATTTCCCGGCTGATCCACTGTTCCCCTTGGACCCGATCTTCAACTCGATCCCCGACCCTGGCGCCCGAGCACGGCTGATCGCCGCGTTCGACATCGACCAGACCGAGCCGGACTGGGCGCTCGGGTACAGCTGGGACATTGTCCTTCGCGGCCGGTCGGCCACCGTGTTCGAGACGGGGGAGGACGAGTGACCCAGGGCATCACCCCGTCGCAGACTGTCGGCCCGTTCCTTGCCATCGGCCTGCCCTGGCCGGACGGCCCCTTCGTCGTACCGCCCGGCACGCCGGGCGCCCTCATGATCAGCGGCCAGATCCGGGACGGCGCGGGGACGCCCGTGCCGGATGCGCTCGTGGAGACGTGGCAGGCGGACCCGGATTCACGGTTCGATCATCCCGACGATCCGCGCGGCGCCGCCCCGCCTGCCGTACCCGGATTCCGCGGGTTCGGCCGGTCCGCGACCGACCCCGACGGGAACTACCAGATCAGCACCGTCCGGCCGGGCTCGCTGCCGTCCCCAGACGGCGGGATCGAGGCGCCGCACCTCAACGTGTCGGTATTCGCTCGCGGCCTCCTGGACCGAGTCGTGACCAGGATCTACTTCCCGGACGACGCCGAGGCGAACGCTGCCGACCCGGTACTCGCGGCCATCGACGATCCGGCCCGGCGAGCGACGCTGATCGCTGTCGCCGTGCCGGACCGGCCGGAAAACGAGTTCCGGTTCGACATCTGGCTCCAGGGCGAACGCGAGACCGTCTTCTTCGATGTCTGACGACAGCTCGCCGCTGGCTGGCGCGGCCCCAGACCTGCCGCCACTGGCTGCCATGCCACTGGCTGCCGTACCACTGACTGGACCTAGTGGAGCGCCCGTGCTCGTGCTCGGGAACTCCCTGGGAACGAGCGCCGCTGTCTGGGACCGGCAGGTGCCGCAGCTTCAGCAGGGCTTCCGGCTGCTGCGCTTCGAGCTACCCGGTCATGGCGGCTCGGCGGCACCGCCTGGCGACTATACGATCGCAGGCCTCGGCGCGGGAGTGCTCGGCCTGCTGGACTCACTCGGTCTCGACCGGGTTGGCTACTGCGGGATCTCGATCGGCGGCATGATCGGGTTGTGGCTCGCGGCTCACGCCCCCGACCGCATCGCCGCGCTCGGCCTGGTCTGTACGTCGGCGTACCTGCCGCCCGCGGCTGGCTGGCTGGCCCGCGCCGATCAGGTACGCGTCGCCGGGATGGCATCGGTCTGCGGTCCGGTGATCAGCCGGTGGTTCACGGCGCAGTACGCGGCGCAGGCGCCTGCCGTCGTCGACGCCGTCCGCACCGAACTTGCGCGGACCGATCCGGGCGGTTACGCGGGCTGCTGCGCGGCGATCGCGGGAATGGACCTGCGGCCGGCCCTGGCCGCCATTTCGGCCCCCACGCTCGTACTCGCTGGCGCGGAAGATCCGGCCACTCCCCTCGAGCACAGCGAGGTCATTGCGCGCGAGATTCCCGGCGCGCGCCTCGACGTGATTCCCGCGGCAGCCCACCTGGCGGCCGTGTCGGCGCCCGCGGAGGTCACTTCGGCGCTTGAGGCGCACCTGCTTGCTGCGCTGGTACGTAGCGGTGACCAGTACTTCTGGCGCTAGCATGCGTTCGATGACACCTTCTGCACGCAGCGCGAACACGCCTGGCGGAGCCGGGCCCCCGGCTGCCGCTGCCGGTCCGGCTGACGGCGTCGGTGAGTCCGGCGCGCGCAGTGTCGCAGCGGACACTGGCCCGCCGCGGAACAGCGACTTTGTCCAGTCCCTCGATCGCGGCCTCGCGGTCATCAAGGCCTTCGGCCCCGACCGGGAACGGCTCAGCCTGAGCGAGGTCGCCAGGGCTACCGGGCTGACCAGGGCGGCAACTCGCAGGTTCCTGCTGACGCTGGTCAAGCTGGGCTACGTACGCAACGACGGCCGCGAGTTCTCGCTCCGGCCGCGAGTGCTCGAGCTTGGTTATGCCTACCTGTCTGGCCTGGGCATGCCGGAGGTCGCGGCCCCGCACCTGGAGGAACTCGTCGCCCAGGTGCGCGAGTCGTCGTCGATCTCGGTGCTCGACAGCCAGCACATCGTGTATGTGGCCAGGGTGCCGACGAAGCGGATCATGACAGTCTCGATCTCCGTCGGCACGAGGTTCCCGGCCTACGCCACGTCGATGGGACGCGTGCTCCTCGCCGGGCTCAGCGAGGACGACCTGAGCAGATACCTGGCGGAGGCTGACCTCGCGCCGATCACCGGACGTACCGTGACCGACCCCGATCGCCTCCGGGAGATCCTGCGCGACGTGGCGAAGCAGGGCTATGCCATCGTCGACCAGGAGCTCGAGGAAGGCCTGCGAGCCGTCGCCGCTCCCATTCACGGCGCTGGCGGCGCGGTCACGGCTGCGATCAACCTCTCCGCGCACGCCAGCCGCATCAGCATGTCGGCGATGCGCACCGAACTGCTGCCTCACTTGCTCCAGACCGCCAGCCGGATCGAGTCGGATCTGCGATCACAGGGCCTGGGCTGACCTTTCAGGCGACCCCGTTCCGGCCGTTCCTGCCGGTAGCTGATGCGCCGTTTCCGGACTACGTTGACCCGTTGACACCGATCCGGATGGCTGATTATGTTTCTACATTGCGCATACTCGTACGCCAAGCGAACATCTGGCAGTAACCATCGCGGAGTGCCTGACCTTGAGCTGAGCGTTCGAGGGGCGCCCCCGCTAGCCGGCTCGACGCGGGCGCTGACCTCGAGGAGACGGTATGGAACGTCAGGAAGCGGACCATGTGACCCTGGCGGGTCAGGATTTAACAAGACGTTCGCTGCTGAGAGGTGTCGGGCTCGGTGCCGTGGCAGCCGGCACGGTAGGCGCTGGCGGTTTGCTGGCTGCCTGCGGTTCCGGGATTAAGGGCGCGGGCTCGAGCGCGAGCGGGACCATCAACATTGGCTTCATCACCCCGCTTACCGGGGATCTGGCCGGCTTCGCATCGGGTGATCAGTTCGTACTGAGCCTGATCAAGGAAGCATCGATCTATAAGTCCGGGATCAAGATCGGCGGCAAGACCTACAAGATCAACGTCAGCGTCCAGGACAGCCAGTCGAGCCCGACCAGGGCCGCGCAGGTGGCGCAGCAGCTGATCACCAGCCATGCGGACGTGATCTTGACGACGTCGACGCCGGAGACCACGAACCCGGTAGCGGCAGCTTGCCAGAAGGCCGGCACCCCGTGCCTGTCGACGGTTGTGCCGTGGGAATCCTGGTACGCAGGCCTGAACGGCGATCCGCTGAAGCCGACCACGGACTTCAAGTTCGCGTCCATGTTCTTCTTCGGGCTGCCACAGTTCCAGGGCTGCTTCGTGCCGATGTGGAACCGGATCGCCAACAACAAGGAAGTCGCCTGTCAGTACCCGAACGACTCCGATGGCAACGCCTTCCGGGGCGGCTTTGAGCCCCTTATCACAGCGGCTGGGTACAAGGTGGTGGACGGCGGTGCATACTCCGACGGCACCGCGGACTTCACGTCGATGATTTCGCTGTTCAAGAGCAAGGACTGCGAAGTTTTCAGCAACTGCCCGCTGCCACCTGACTTCAACACGTTCTGGAAGCAGGCATCGCAGCAAGGCTTCAAGCCGAAGATCGCCACCGTGGCCAAGGTGCTGCTGTTCCCAGCCGACTCGGACGCGCTTGGTCCCGCACTGGTCAACAACATCGCGACCGACTCGTGGTGGGGCCCGTACATGCCCTACAGCTCCTCGCTGACCGGCATGACCGCGGCAGCCCTCGCCTCGGCCTATGAGGCCAAGTCTGGGCAGCAGTGGCTGCAGTCCCTTGGTTCGACCTATTCGCTGTTCGAGGTCGCCAAGGAGGCATTCAGCGCCGTCAGCGACCCGCACGACAAGGTCGAGGTCGCGGACGCGCTGCACAAGGTGAACTACTCCGGCATGTGCGGCCCGATCAACTTCGCGGCCGGCCCAGCGCCCGGCGTCGGCATCATCAACCCGGTCGGCGTGCAGTGGAAGGCGCAGCCCGCCGGCAGCAAGTACCCGGTCGAGATGAAGGTCGTGGACAACTCACTGAACAGCAGCGTGCCGATCGGCGCCGATCTCGTGGCAACGAATGCCTGATCCGGCCCACAGCGGTACGGCCACGACCCTGCTGGAGCTCGACGCTATCTGCAAGAGCTTCGGCAGGGTCGTGGTGGCTGACAACCTGTCGGTCGCAATCGGGGCCGGCGACCTGGTCGGGATCGTCGGGCCGAACGGAGCGGGCAAGAGCAGCCTGTTTGGCTTGATCGCGGGCGACTTGGCGCCGTCGTCCGGCGAGATCCGGTTCGCGGGCGCTGCCGTGACAAAGAAGGACGCGGCCACCCGGTGCCGGCTGGGCATCGGCCGCACATTCCAGGTACCCAAGCCCTTCGGCGCGATGACTGTCTTCGAGAATGTGCTCGTCGCCGTGCAGCAGGGGGCTGGCCTGCGCCGCCGCGCGAGCTACGCAGCGGCCGCCGCGGCGCTGGAGCGCACCGGGCTAGCCGCCGACGCGAACGCACCGGCGGAGCGACTCGGGCTGTTGTCACGCAAGCGGCTGGAGGTAGCCAGGGCGCTGGCCACCGGCCCCCGACTGCTCCTGCTCGACGAAGTGGCCGGCGGGCTGACCGATCCGGAGGTCGCGCAGCTATCGGACATCGTCCGGTCCATCTCCGCTGCTGGCGTCGCCATTATCTGGATCGAGCACGTCGTGCACGCCCTGACCGCGACCGTCGACCGGCTGCTCTGCCTGGCCAGCGGATCGATCATCGGTGACGGCGAGCCAGGCGCTGTACTCGCGCTCCCGGCCGTACGCGAGGTGTTCCTCGGCACTGGGGTATCGGCGGCGCTGCGGGCACCCGGGCAGGATCGCGTGTGACCGCCGTCGATGCAGCCGGCCCGCTGCTGGAGGTCCGCGACCTCAGCGTGCACCACGGCCAGCTCCAGGCGCTGCGCAACGTGAGCCTCCGGCTCCCGGCCGGAGCCACGCACGCCATGATCGGAGCCAACGGGGCCGGCAAGTCGACGTTGCTCCGCACTATCGCTGGCCTGCATCAGCCCACCAGCGGGTCGGTGCTGCTGGACGGCGAGGACGTGACGAGACTGCGCCCGGAGCGCCGGGTGCAGGCCGGGATCGCGCTGGTGCCAGAAGGACGCAGGCTGTTCCCGTCCCTGACTGTCGAAGAGAACCTGCTCGTCGGCAGCTCCAGCGCCCGGAAAGGCCCGTGGACCACGGAGCGGATCTACGAGCTGTTCGGCTGGATGCGGGACCGGCGCGGGCAGCGCGCCGCGCAACTGTCCGGTGGTGAGCAGCAGGCGGTGGCGATCGGCCGCGCGCTGGCCGCGAACCCGCGCGTGCTCCTGCTCGACGAGCTGTCCCTTGGCCTGGCGCCGGTGGTCGTGCGCCGGATCTACGGCCTGCTGCCTGAGCTCGCTGCTGCTGGCGTGACGATCCTGCTCGTCGAGCAGGATGTCAGCCAGGCCCTCGCCGTGGCTGCGGAGGTGCACTGCCTGCTCGAGGGCCGGATCACGCTGGCGGGGCCGCCGGGCGCGCTGACGACCGAGCAGATCGAGGCGGCATATTTCGGCCTCGCCACGAGCGCAACCCGCCTTCCCCCGGTCGACCAGCTACCTGGAGCGAGCACATGACCTGGGTCAATGCAGTAATTCAGGGTGTCATGCTCGGCGGCTTGTACGCGCTGTTCGCGTGCGGCCTGTCGCTGATGTTCGGGGTCATGAAGGTCATCAACCTGGCGCACGGCGACCTTGCGGTAGTGGCCGCGTATCTGGCCCTGGGCGTCGTCGCGATCACTCATGTGCCGACGGTCTGGTCATTCGTGCTGGTCGTGCCGATCTTCGGCGCACTTGGCTACGTGCTGCAGCGAACGCTGCTGCAATCGGCGCTGAACCGCAGCGTGCTCACTACGCTGCTGGTCACATTCGGGCTCTCGGTGGTCATCGAGAACGGCCTGCAGCAGTTCCTGTCGGCCAACAGCAAATCGCTGAATATCGGCTCCCTGGTCTCCGACTCGTTCAGCATCGGCTCCCAGATCACTATCGCCTACCTTGACCTGGTCATCCTCGCCGTCGCTGTCGTCATCCTGCTCGGGCTGCAGTACTTCCTGTCCGCGTCCAGAAACGGCCGGATGATCAGGGCGGTGGCCGATGACCGCGAAGCGGCACAGCTGTCCGGCATCGACTACCGGCACGTCTTCGGCATCGCCGCGGCGATCGCATTCGGCACCGTCGCGCTGGCTGGCATTGCGTTCGGGATGTACACCCAGTTCGATCCCACGACCGGCAGTTCGCAGCTGCTGCTGTACGCATTCGAAGCGGTCGTCATCGGCGGGCTCGGCTCACTGTGGGGCACACTGGCGGGCGGGATCCTGCTTGGCGTCGCGCAGCAGATCGGCGCGCAGTTCCACGCGGCAGACCAGATCCTGGCTGGCCAGTTGCTGTTCCTGGCGATCCTGGTGCTCCGGCCACGAGGCATCACGAGCCGCCGGGAGCTGGCATGAGCTCGGTCGGGCAGCAAGCGGAGCGGGCCGAGGGACCGGACCTGCCGGCCGCCAGCAGCCAGCCTGCCGCCGGGCAGCGGGTTACCCGGTCGCGGCGATCGGCGCTGTGGGCCGGGATCGCCGCCATCGTGGCGGTCGCAGTCCTGGCCTACCTGCCTTACGCCGTGTACTCCGGCACCACCAACCTGCTCGTCGACTTCTTCCAGCTGCTGATCATGGCGAGCATGTGGAACCTGCTGGCCGGCTACGCAGGCCTGGTCTCCGTCGGTCAGCAGGCATTCATCGGACTCGGCGCTTACTTCGTCGTCCTGTTCGCCAACCACGGCATCAGCCCGTTCACGGCGATCCCGCTGGCAACAGTGCTGGCCGGCGTAGTGGGGCTGCCCGTCTGGTGGCTGGTCTCCCGGCTGCGCAGCGGCTACTTCGCGATCACGATGTGGGTCATAGCGTCGGTCTGCATGCTGATCATCAGCCAGATCTCGTCCCTGGGCAGCGGCACCGGCATCGCGCTGTCCGGCCTGACGCCGAACCCGACACTGCTTTCGGCCGATACCTACTGGGCCACACTCGCCGTCACTGTGCTCGCCATCGCTGCCATCTACGGTCTGCTCCGCAGCCGGCTCGGGCTGGTGCTCACCGCGATCAGGGACGACGAGACGGGCGCCCGGAGCATCGGCGGCCGGGTCGGCTCGGTGCAGCGGCTGGTCTTCCTGGTAGCGGCGGTCGGCTGCGGCGCGGCAGGCGCCTTGTATGCGATCAGCCAGCAGTTCATCGTGCCGACTGCGGCGTTCAGCGTGACGTTCTCCGCCGAGATGATCTTCATCACGATCATCGGCGGGATCGGCACGATCGAGGGCCCGATCATCGGCACGGTCGTGTTTTTCGTCCTCCAGCAGACCCTGTCGCAGGACGGCACCTGGTACTGGATCATCCTCGGCCTGGTCGCCATCGCAGTCGCGATCTGGGCTCCGCGCGGGATCTGGGGCCTGATTACCGACCGGACTGGCATCAAGCTGTTCCCTGTCGGCTACTACCTGTGGCCAGCCGGCGATGATGGGCGCGGCCGGTCCCGCTTCGCGCTGCCCAAGCGCGACCGCCAGCCCACTGCATAGGGCACGAGGTTGGATGTGCTGCCCAATGAAGGGCAGCATCTCCTACCTGATGCCCTATGGCGCCGGGTCTGCGCGCGCGGCGGCGGCCGATGTGGCCTAGACCGGCTGGGGCGGCCCCGTTCCGGTCCTGGTTAGCCTTCGCCCCAGACATCGCGCGCGACTTCCACGATGAGACGCAGCTTGGCGGCCTGCTGGTCCCGGCTTAGCACGTTGCCCTCGACGGTGGAGGAGAAGCCGCACTGCGGCGACAGGCAGAGCTGGTCCAGCGGGACGAACCTCGCGGCCTCGTCGATGCGGCGCTTGAGCGCGTCCGGGCTCTCGAGTTCGCCGCGCTTGGTCGTGACCAGGCCCAGCACGACCATCTTGCCCTTCGGCACGAATCGCAGCGGCTCGAAGCCGCCCGAGCGCTCGTCGTCATACTCGAGGAAGAACCCGTCGACGGCGAGCTCGGAAAACAGCGCTTCGGCCACGAAGTCGTAGCCGCCCTCGGCCGCCCATGAAGAGCGGAAGTTGCCACGGCACATGTGCGTAGTCACTGCCATCGTGTCCGGCCGGGCGCCGATGGCATCGTTGACCTGCCGGATGTAGCGCAGGTGCAGGTGCTCGGCATCCTCGCCGCGCTCAGCGATCTCGGCGCGCTGCGCCGGGTCGTTGAGGTACGCCAGGCTGGTGTCGTCGAGCTGGAGGTAGGTGCAGCCGGCGGCGGCCAGCCGCTGCACCTCGTCGGCGTACGCGGCCGACAGGTCCGACCAGAACTCCTCCATGTCGGGATACACGTCATGGTCGATCGACGCCGGCCCGCCGCGATAGTGCACCATGTTGGGCGACGGGATGGTCAGCTTGGGCGTTGCCGCCCCGACGGTGGACTGCAGGTAACGGAAGGCGTCGGCGAAGATCGTCTGGTCCAGCCGGATCTTGCTGCCCACGTGCAGGGCCGCCGGCGTGAACTCGAGGCTGCCAGCGGCGTTGCGGAACTTCACCGCGAGGTTGCCCGGCGCCTTCTCGATACCGCCCAGCTGGTAGATGAAGTCCATGTGCCAGGAGGCCCGGCGGAACTCGCCGTCGGTCGCGGACTGTAGCCCGGCGTCTGCCTGCATCGTGACGGCCTGCGCGATCGCGGCATCCTCGACCGCTCGCAAGTGCTCGGCGCCGATGGTGCCCGCGGCGAAGTCGGCGCGGGCGGCGAGTAGCTCGGGCGGGCGGAGCAGGCTGCCGACATGATCGGCCCGGAACGGCGGCGTTGTGCGCATGATGGCCCGTGTCCTCGTCTGTGTTTGCTATCAGTGGTTTGTGTGCTCAGTGCAAGGCGAAGCCCGTGTAATTCTCCGCTAGCGAGGTCGCGGCCGCGCGGGACGAGACCACGTACCGAAGCTGGGACAGCTGAAGCTGGCTCGCCATCGCGTCGGCGCCCGGGGTGCGGTGCAGCATGGTTGTCATCCACCAGGAGAAGTGCGTCGACCGCCAGACCCGCTCCAGGCACCTCGCCGAGTAGGCGGCCGCGAGCTTGTCGTCACTGTGCAGCAGGCCGTCCAGGGCCGGTGCCAGCACGGCCACGTCGGCCAGGGCGAGGTTCAGGCCTTTCGCTCCCGTCGGCGGCACGATGTGGGCGGCGTCGCCAGCCAGGAACAGACGGCCGTAGCGCATCGGCGCGCTGACGAAGCTGCGCATCGGCGTGATGCCCTTGTCCAGCACCGGGCCCTGATCCAGCGTCCAGCCAGGCAGTTCGAACCGGCGGCTGAGCTCGGCCCAGATGCGGTCGTCTGGCCACGCGGCGATGTCCTCGCCGGTGTCCACCTGGAGGTAGAGGCGGCTCACTGTCGGGCTGCGCAGGCTATGCAAGGCGAAGCCATCGGCGTGATGGGCGTAGATGAGCTCGTCTGTCGATGGCGGCACATCGGCGAGGATGCCGAGCCAGGCGTAGGGGTAGTCGCGTTCCCAGGTGGTCAGCGCGCTGGGCGGGATTGCGCGCCGGCAGATGCCGTGGAAGCCGTCGCAGCCGGCGATCGCGTCGCAGGTGATCTCCTGCCGGCTGCCGCTGGCGTCGGTGTAGCGCAAGGCCGGCTGGTTGGTGTCGAGGTCGGTCACCTCGATGTCTGTCACGCAGAACTCGATCGCGCCCGGACCGCCATCGGCAAGTCGGCGGGCGATGAGGTCCTTGACGACCTCGGTCTGGGCGTACACGGTCACGCTCCGCCCGCCAGTCAGGTCCCGGAAGTTGATGTGGTGCCGTTCGCCACTGAACTGGAGGTAGATGCCGCCGTGCTCAAGGCCCTGCTGGTCTAGCCGGCCGGCGACGCCAGCGTCGCGCAGCAGGGCGACGCTGCCGTCCTCGAGCACGCCGGCCCGCTGGCGCGCCTCGCAGTACTCCCGGCTGCGCAGCTCGATCAGGACCGAGTCGATACCTCGCAGGGCGAGCAGGTGTGACAGCAGCAGCCCGGCCGGGCCGGCGCCGACGATGCCTACCTGAGTGCGAGTGCGAGTGCGCATGTGCTCTGGTCGCGGTCGCGGCGCGTTAGAACGGGTAGGGCGCGATATCCCCGCGGATCGTCACCCAGCGCGTGTCGGTGAAGGCGTCCAGGTTGGCGCTGCCGCCGAAGCGGGCGCCGGTGCCGGAGGCACGGATGCCGCCGAACGGCGTATTCGGCGCATCGTCGACCGTCTGGTCGTTGATGTGCACGATGCCGGTGGGGATCTGCCGCGCCAGTTCGAGGCCGCGCATGACGTCCCTGGTCAGGATGCCGAGCGAGAGGCCGTACTCGGAGTCGGCGGCGAGTTTGACGACGTCGTCGGCAGTCGAGAAGCGCACGACGGGCGCGACCGGGCCGAAGACCTCGGATGCGTAGGCGGGCATGGCCGGGGCGACGTCCGCGAGGACGGTGGGCTTGTAGAACAGGCCTTCGTAGCTGCCGCCGGCGGCGAGTCTCGCGCCGGCGTCGACGCTAGCGGTCACCAGGGCGTGCACCTTGTCCCGCTGGCGCTCGTCGATGATCGGCCCGATCGCTACCTGGCCCGACGCCGGGTCGCCCACCGGCAGGTGACTGGCTTTGTCCGCGAGCCGGGCTACGTAGTCGTCGTAGACGGCCTCGTGTACGAGGTGGCGGCCCGTCGTCATGCAGATCTGACCCTGGTGCAGGAACGAGCCCCAGGCGCCCGCCGAGGCTGCCTTGTCCAGGTCGGCGTCGTCCAGCACGATGAGTGCCGAGTTGCCGCCTAGTTCCAGGTGGACACGCTTGAGGTGCTGGCCGGCCAGCGCGCCGACTTTTCGGCCCGCGGCCGTCGAGCCGGTGAACGAGATCACGCCGACGCGCGGATCGGTCACGAGCGCCTCGCCGACATCCGGTCCGCCCGGCAGGACGTGCAGCAGGCCCTCCGGCAGCCCGGCCTCTTCGAACACCCGCGCTAGGACCACGCCGCCGCAGACCGCGGTGCGGGGGTCGGGCTTGAGCACGACCGCGTTGCCGAGCGCGAGCGCCGGAGCGACGGAGCGGATGGCCAGGATCTGCGGGAAGTTAAACGGAGCGATGACGCCGACTACGCCGACCGGTACGCGCTCGGCGAAGCTCAGATGCGGCTGCTCGCTCGGCAGCAGCTCGCCATAAGGCCGTGACGGCAGGGTCGCGGCCTCGAAGATTTCCTCAGTCGCCACGTGCGTCTCGAACTGAGCGGCAGGCGGGATCTTGCCGCCTTCGCGTACGCTCCAGTCCTCGATTTCGGCGGCATTCGCCAGCCAGATCTCGGCGGCCTTGCGCAGGATGGCCGCCCGCTGGGTGTGCGGCAGGGCTGCCCAGGCCGGCTGGGCCGCGGCCGCGGCCGTCGCGGCGGCCGCGATGTCGGCCGGGGACGCGATGCCGACGCTAGCCAGTTCCGCCCCGGTGGCCGGCTCGATCACCGCCGCCTGGCCGCCGCCAGGCTGCCGCCAGCCGCTTGAGTACGCCTTGCCAAGCCAAAGTGATCGGTCGAGGAGAGCCACCAGAACTCCTTCGGGCCACGGCCGCTGGGCGGGAACCAGGCGGGCGGGAGGATCGCCTGTGCGCTACACGAACATCAGTTACGTGATCGAACACTAGAAAATCTAGGCGTCCGGCTAGCCCAGTGTCAACGCGCCTACCGCGCGCCCGCGGGCCGCCGTCATGGCTCGTGCCAGCGCGTGGTGGAGTTCGAGTGGATAAAGCGAACGGACTGGCCGGCGTACTCTGGCCGGCGCAGCCGCGCGGCGGCCTGAGTACGCCCGGTCGTCGTCCGGGCCGACGAAGATCAGCTGGCCGTTGCTGCTACTTCTTGTTGGTCCACCAGGCGCCAGCGCCGCACACGACGGCGACGACGAGCCCGGCGATGCCACGGTAGACGTGGTTGCCGCCGCCCTTGACGTGGCTTCCCGAGTTCAGGAACGCGGGTGCCGCACCCGACAGCCAGAGCACGCCGAGGACGAGGGCGATGACCGCGATCACGGCCAGAATGATGGTCAGCGACCGCTTCGAGCCGCCGGACACGCTTTGAGTACTCACTATTCCTATTCCTCCTTGAGGCTGGCTGCGCACGGTGCGCTCGGAGCACGACCTAGCCAGCGGTGACTACGACCGGCACGGTACTACTCAGCACTGAGCTGACTGGGTCGAAATGACAACAAAGAGATCAAAATCTTGGTCAGCGACGACGTGGGGTCAGCGGCGCGCGTAATACCTCGCCCGGGCGTGCGGACGAACCGCTCGCCGCCCCTAAGGCTGCCACACCATCAGGACAAGTATGACCAGCCAGATCAGGTTGACAACGCCGCCCATGGCTACCGCACCGCTCGCGCCCTATCGGCGCAAACCTACCTGCTGTACTGGCGCCGGGTCCGGAGGAAATCCTTCACGACGTACTCGCCGAGGCTGTCCGGCATCGCGCGCAGGACGCGGCCGCCGTTGCGCCGGGCGACTTCGTCCACGAACGACGTCAGCCGCTCGTCGTCGGCGAGCATGAACACGTTGAGCGTGGCCCGCCGCCGCGTCATCTTGTCCACCTCGGCCAGGGTGAGCTCCAGCGTCTCCGGCGACGGCGGCCAGTCGAACCAGAACCGGCCGTCCCGGCGCAGGTGCGCGGTGGGCTCGCCGTCGGTGATGACCATGACCACCGGGTTGTGCTCAGGGCGGCGATCCAGGAACCGGCCAGCCAGGACGAGCGCATGGTGCAGGTTCGTGCCCTGGACCATGTCCCAGCTCAGGCCGGCCAGCTCAGTCTCGCGCAGTTCACGGGCGTAATTGGAGAAGCCGATGACCTGGATCGCGTCCTGCGGGTACTGCGTCCGCACCAGCGCATGCAGGGCCAGCGCGGTCTGCTTGGCGGCACCCCAGGTGCCCCGCAGTGCCATCGAGTACGACAAGTCGACTAGCAGGCATACGGCGGCGGACGCACGCCGCTCGGTCTCGGCGACCTCGAAGTCCTCTACCGCCAGCCTGACGCCGCCGCGGCGGCCGTCCCGGCGAGCGCGCACGCCGTCGCCAGCCGCGGGACCAGCGGGCGCTGTATCAGCAGGCGCTGTATCAGCAGGCACGGGGCCGTAGCGGGCTGGCCCGGCCTGCCGGAGCAGCGCGTTCCGGACTGTAGCGGCAGCGTCGATGCCCTGCTCGTCGCCGAATTGCCACGGCCGGGTGCTGCCGGTGTACTCGCCTGCCTGGCCGGCGTCGTGCTGGTCATGATTGCCCGTGCCGCCTTCGGGCAGCTGGGCAAACACCTTTCGCAGCGCCGTCTGGCCGAGGCGGCGGACAGCCTTGGGCGTCAGCTCCAGCTTGCCGTCGGTGCGCTGGAGGTACCCCTGCCGCTCAAGCTCGCGCTCGATCTGCCGCAGCGCCTCCATGTCGTCGACCGCCTGCCGGCCAAGCGCCCGGCGGATCGCCTCCTCGTCGACGTCGTCCAGGCGCGCTCCCGGGTAATCCTGGCGCAGCGCGTCCTCTAGGTCGGCGAGGTCAGCAAGCTCTGCCAGCGCGGCGGTGGCGTCGCTGAGGCCGAGCGGGTCGCTGCCTGTCATGCCAGGCTGGGGCATGCCCGCGTCCATGTCCGGCCGCCGGGCCCGCAGTCCGTCGGCGAGCCGTGACATTTCCGCTGCCCGGCCTGCGTCCTCGAGGG
>Ga0210383_10003014_pt1 | contig 15203 bp, 13 predicted proteins | sample IncBWC14OmetaG_FD_160072 | JGI IMG/M metagenome (GOLD analysis project Ga0210383, IMG submission 160072) | Forest soil microbial communities from Barre Woods Harvard Forest LTER site, Petersham, Massachusetts, United States - Inc-BW-C-14-O ...
AGAAAAACGGCTTCCGAATATTGGCCATGAAGATGCTTGAGATTTCGAAGCATCAAGCCGAACAATTTTATGCGGTGCACGCCAGCCGCCCGTTTTTTCGTTCATTGACCGATTTCATGTCGAGCGGGCCGATCGTCGTACTCGCGCTGGAAAAGGAAAATGCTATCGCCGACTTGCGCAAGCTTATGGGCGCCACTAATCCCGCGAACGCTGAGGAAGGTACGATCCGCAAGAAGTGGGCGAGCGACATTGAGCACAATGCCATTCATGGTTCGGACGCGGACGAGACCGCCCGCTTCGAACTAAGTTATTTCTTTGCCGGCTACGAATTGGCCAATTGATGCGGTCGAACTTGATTGGATCGAACTTAGTGCGGAATTTCTTCCACGGAAGCTGAGACTATGCCTCTAGTTCAAATCACGATGTTGACCGGCCGCACCGTCGACCAGAAACGCAAGTTGGCCCAACGCATTACCGATGTCATGGTGGAAGAGGCCGCGGCTCACCGCGAAGCGGTAGTGGTGACGTTCAACGAAGTCTCGAAGGAAAGTTACGCGTCCGCCGGCGCGCTGATCGCGGACAAAGGGAAATGATCGCAGCGCTGGTGCCGCAGGCCCGGGCGAGGCGCCCGCGACCGGACGACGCTATTTATACCAACGGTTCGTACAGGTGGCCTTCCACCCGATCACCGAACTTCGGCAATTCCTTCTTCGCGTATTGCAGGAAATGAGGCGCGGCGCGATGCGCTTCGAGCGCAGCGTCGTCCTTGTACTGCTCATAAATAAAGAACCGGCGCGGCTCGGTTTTGTGCCGATGCACTTGGTACTGCAGACAGCCGGGCTCCTTGCGAGACTCCTCGGTCAGCTTGGAAAATACACCGACAACGTCGGCCTCGCGGCCGACCTTCGCCATCCACGTCACTGCCAGAACGACCATCGCTAGCTCCGTTCTTAGATTTTTCCTTGCGCTTTGGTTTTCGATCCCGTCAATTCGTGAAGCTTCGCCGCGAACTCGTCGAGAAATATGGTTTCCTCTCGGCCTGGCCCGGTCGAGACCATGCCGATGCGCGCTCCACTTTCCTTCTCGACAAATTCCAGATACTCGCGCGCGGCTTTCGGCAGTTTCTCCAGCTTCGTAATTCCCTGAGTCGAAGTGCGCCAGCCAGCCATATTCTTATAGACGCATTCGATCCGGCCATAGCCGCTGTCCTGCGCGGGCGCTTCGTCGGTTTCCTTCCCATCGATTTTATAACCCACGCATACCGGAATTTCCGCAAGTTCGTCCAACACATCCAACTTGGTCACGACCAGCCAGGAGATTCCGTTAATCATGCCAGCGTAACGCAAAAGTGGCAAATCGAGCCAGCCGCAACGCCGCGGACGCCCCGTTACCGCGCCAAATTCGTTGCCCCGGTTGCGCAGCATGTCGCCGTTTGCGTCGTGTGCTTCCGTGGGAAACGGGCCCCCGCCAACCCGCGTGCAATAAGCCTTAGTAACGCCAATGACGGTATCGATTGCCGTCGGTGCGACGCCTGTTCCAGTAACCGCTCCTCCGGAAGTGGCGCTCGAAGAGGTGACAAATGGATATGTGCCGTGGTCAATGTCAAGCATCGTGCCCTGCGCCCCCTCAAAGACGACCGATTCGCCGTGGGCAAGAGCCTTATTCAGTAATGCAGCCGTGTCACAGACAAACGGGGCAACCTTCGCCGACGCGGCCGCATATTCCTCGTACATTTTGTCGGCATCGAGCGGTTCTGAGTTGAACAGCGCGTGCGCGATCATATTCTTTTCGTGGCAGGCGTTTTGGATGTGGGTCTTCAGCAATTTCAGATCCAGCAGATCGGCGACGCGCAGACCCCTGCGCCCCATCTTGTCTTCATACGCGGGCCCAATGCCGCGCGAGGTCGTGCCAATTTTTACTCGTCCCGGCGCGTTCTCCGACGCCAACTCGATCATGCGGTGATAAGGCAAAATGACGTGCGCGCGATTGCTGACGAACAGGCTGCCGTCCACCTTGACTCCAGTCTCGCGCAGCGCGGCAACCTCTTTAAGGAATGCCACCGGATCGAGCACCACCCCGTTGCCAATCACACTGCGGCAACCGGCACGCAGAATTCCGCAGGGCACTAACTGCAGGACGAATTTCTTGCCATTGATAATGACGGTGTGGCCGGCATTATGCCCGCCCGCGTAGCGGGCGACTACGGGAAAATTCTCCGACAGTACGTCGACAATCTTGCCTTTGCCCTCGTCGCCCCATTGAGCGCCCACAATAACCGCAGCTTTGCCCTTCTTCAAATGCAAACTCCTTGGAAGATGAATCGCGCGGCCGCCCGCCAGCCGCAATGCAGGGTCGCACACACTCGTTACCCGCAGTGAATCGACGGGTCGCTAAAATACAAAGGATAAAGGCGGAGCAGAGGTGTACTTGTAATGATAACCCCGGTGGGCAGAAGATGGCAATTAGGGCAGGCTATCAGGCGTCAGGCTTCACTTTCTCGATAAGCAGATTGCCGGAAGCCTCATGCCCGAAGCGTGGCTTTAAAATGTAAACTACCTCCATGCCCGAACTCCCTGAAGTTGAAACTATTGCCCGCGGCTTGGCCAGTCGTGTCGCCGGCGATGTGATCGAGTCCGTATGGCTTGGGTCCAAGCCCGAACCCCTGAAATCTCCAGCTTCGGAAATTGTCGCCGCTCTCGAGACAAAACGTATTGCCACTGTCCGCCGCGTGGGGAAGCACATCGTATTCGATCTCGAAAATGGAGGGCGGGCGTCCTCTCCCGTCTCACGAAAATCTAAAGGGAAATCTGCAGAAGCGCCCGCGCCTAAATCGTCCACGGCCCAATGGATCGTACATCTCGGCATGACCGGACAAATGCTGGTCTGTAAATCGGACCAAGCGACCGAGAAACACACGCACGCAGTAGCTCGGCTGGCATCGGGAAGGGAACTAAGATTCATAGATCCGCGCCGCTTTGGACGCCTAAGCGTGGCCCAAGGATTTGAAGCCGCCGGTTCCGAACCGCTCGAAGTCGAAGTGAATCGCTTTGTTGAGCTGTTCCACCGACGGAAAACTCCGATCAAAAGTGCGTTACTAAACCAGAAGCTGCTGAGCGGTGTGGGCAACATTTATGCCGACGAATCGCTGTTCCGTGCGAGTATTCGTCCAAGGCGCAGAGCTGCCTCCCTGACTCGCAACGAATTGCAGCGGCTTTACGTTACTGTTCAGGAGGTGCTCAAAGAAGCCATCGCGCTGGGCGGTTCTTCCGTCTCCGATTACGTGGATGCCGATGGCGATGAGGGATTCTTCCAGCTGCAACACCGCGTTTACGGACGCGAAGGGGAGCCGTGTCTGGTATGCAAAACTCCCATCAAGCGCATCGTGATCGCCGGCCGTAGCAGCCACTACTGTCCCAAATGCCAAAAATAAACGTACTGTAGAAAACGTCGCTTCGCCACGTTTTTTTCCCCCCTGAGAACCACAATTGTGCACAAGTCAGAAACGTTGCAAGCAACGTTTCTACCGGACGGCCCGCGCCGCTAGCTTCTTGAAAGCTCTCAGAAAGATCTCGTTCTGTTCCGGGGTGCCGATGGTAATTCGAATCGCATCCAGCGCACCCCACGGACCCAACGGTCGCACGATTATCCCTTCGTCCTGAAATCGCACGGCAGCGGCGGCGGCATCGTCGCCCAATTCGCAATACACAAAGTTCGCCCACGACGAAATCGGTCGATAGCCCAGTTCGGCGATGCCCGCGACAAGGCGTTCGGCTTGCTCGGCGTTGTTCTTTAGCGTTTTCCGTACGTGATCTTCATCATCAAGCGCGGCCAACGCAGCGGCCTGGGCCACAGAAGAAACCGAGAACGTGGTCCGCATACGAGCGAAGAAAGACATCAGCTCAGCCGGGCCGATTCCATAGCCGACTCGGGCTCCCGCCAATCCGTGCGCCTTCGAAAACGTCCGCAACACCACAACTTTGCGGCCCTCTTTCACGTATTCGAGCGCATGCGAATATTCGACGCCGCGAATGGCGGCAAAATATTGTGCGAACTCGTAGTAAGCCTCGTCGAGAATGACGATGACTTGCTCAGGGACAATGTCGAGAAAATGGTCAAGTTCCTTCGCAGGGATGAGAGTGCCCGTCGGATTGTTCGGGTTCGAAATGTAGACGATGCGGGTATGTTGATTCACCGCCGCGGATATCGCAGCCAGATCAAACCCGTCGTTAACCATCTTTACCTGGATGAGTTGCGCTCCCGCAGCCTGGGTGGCGATCGGATACACGATGAACGAACGCTCGCTGGTCACCGCATTCAGCCCCGGCGACAGCAAAGAACGTGCAATGATGCCCAGCAAAGAAGTCAACCCAGCAGCCGGAACAACTTGCTCGGACTTAACTCCGTGTCGACGAGCCAATTGATCCCGCAGTTCGATGGCTTCGTTGTCGGGATAGTAGTTAGTTCGCGCGACCGCGGCCTGCATCGCCTCAACCGCTTTCGGCGAAGGCCCGAACGGATTCTCATTCGAGGCCATCTTCACACAGTCCACATGGCTCTCCTGTTGTGCATGGCGCCGCGATTTCCCCGGCGTGTACCCGCTCAGATTGCGTACGTGTTCGGGTACAACCTGACTGAAATCACTCATCTCTTCGTCTATCTAATCTTTACCATGCGGCTGGAATAGTGTCGAACTGCATTGATGGTAGACGGCCGCGCCTACTTTATCTGGCGAGAGATTTGAGTTTTGTCACTTCCTCAGGCGTGAGCTTGCGAAATTTCCCCGGATGCACATCCAGTTCCAGCGGACCGTAACGTACCCGCTTGATCTTTTCCACGTGATGTCCAATCTCTTCGAACATACGGCGGATCTGACGATTCTTGCCTTCGATCAGAGTGACTTCGTACCAGGGATTCGCCGATTCTCGAATGACCCGAATCTTGGCTGGCGAAGTTTTCACCCGCTTTCCGCGATCTGACGGAATAAAAATACCCTCGCGCAGCCGGGACAAACCTTCGCTTGGTGGACTGCCAGCCACTTTCACCATGTACGTCTTGGGCACGTGGGATGCGGCTTTCATCAGCCGATTGGCAAACTCGCCGTCATTCGTCAGCAGCAGCAAACCTTCGCTCGCATAGTCGAGCCGTCCCACGGGATACACTCGCGCGCCCACGCCGTGCAGCAGATCCATAACCGTAGGCCGTCGCTCAGGATCGCGCAGCGTCGTAACATATCCCTTGGGCTTGTTCATGAGCAGGTAAACATGCCGCTCTGGGCCATGCAGCAGCTTTCCGTTTACTCGAATGTGATCGCTCTCGGGATCGGCCTTGCTTCCGAGTTCTGTTACCGTCTGCCCGTTCACCGATACCAATCCACCGGCGATTAGTTGCTCAGCCTTGCGGCGGGAAGCAATTCCAGCGGCGGAGATTATTTTCTGAAGACGTTCAGCAGGCATAAGAAAGATTGGAAATCTGTGGAGTAAGCGAGTGAACCGGCCTTCAAGCCGCTGGATCGCCCGAGAGGTGTTTTTCTACCGCAGCCAATTCGGAGAGCTCGGCGGCTTGAGCCGGTTCGGAATCTTGAGCTTCACTCTCGACCGGCAACAAATCACTTTGAAATGATTCCGCCACCAACTTCTCGAACTCTTCCATGCTGGGCAGTTCTCCGACATCCTTCAGGCCAAAGCGCATCAGGAATTCTTTAGTGGTCTTGTAAAGAATCGGACGCCCGATTACCGCCTTACGTCCCCCGGTTGTAATCAGTTTGCGGTCCAGCAAGGTCGCTATCACTCCGCTCGAATCCACGCCGCGAATTTCGCTGATCTCCGGCACCGTTACGGGTTGCTTGTATGCAATTACGGCCAGAGTTTCGAGCGCGGGCAGCGACAACCGAATCGGAGGTTTCAGGCTCTTGGCGAAAGCTCGCACGATATCGTGATGCTCAGGTTTCGTCGACATCCGATACCCGCCTGCAACCTGACGAATTTCGATCCCGTGGTCGGGAGCGTAGTAGTCGGCAACCAGTTCCTCCAGCGCGAGGCGAACGCGCGACTTAATCTCAGTCCCATCGGCGGCACCCTCGCTGACCACTGACTCTTTCACCAATTCAATCAGTTGATCGAGGGTCACCGGCGTTTCCGCTGCGTAAATGATGGCTTCGAGTTTGGCTTTGAGGCTCATGGTCTCCTGGCTACCTAGTCTTATCTCCAGTCGTCGCGCACCGCGGATTGCTCCGCCATGACCGCTTCAAATCCTACATGCTTGCGCAGAAGAATTTCGCCGAACAGACGATCTTGCCGCAGTTGGATTGCCTGCAGGCGCACCATTTCGAGCAGCGCCAGAAACATGCAGACCAGCGCCTGCCGCGACTCAACATTGCGCAACATCTGCTTCAGCCGGATCGGCCGGTCTTCGAGCGCCAGCCGCCGCCGCAAATAATCAATCATTTGCCCTACGGTGACCGTTTCCTCGTCCACCTGGATCATCGGCCGATTCCGGGCCCGATCCAGAATCTGCTGAAAGGTTTTCACCAAATCGATAACATCGGCCGCGATTTCGGCCTCGGTTCCTTCAGCGTCTTTGAATTCATTCAGTCCAGGGTTTGACCACACGGCGTCTTCAATGTGCTGCTTCTGCATGAGCATCTGCGCCGCCGATTTAAATTTCTCGTGCTCGATGAGCCGATTGACCAACTCCGCGCGCGGGTCGTCTTGCGCGTCCGAAGCCGCCGCCGGATCGCGGGGCAAAAGCATTTTCGATTTAATGTGAATTAAAACCGCGGCCATATAGATGAACTCGGCCGCGACATTCACATCCAGCTCACGCAGTTTTTCCACGTATGCCAAATACTGCGCCGTGATTCTGCCAATCGGAATGTCGTAGATATCAATGTCCTGCTTGCGAATCAAATGAAGCAGCAAGTCGAGCGGACCTTCATATACATCGCTGACCGTGACGGCAAAGGGAAAGTCGCTTTCTTCGTCTTTCGATTTCTCGGCAGCGCGGGGCAGGGAACTCCCGGCGAGCGCAGGACCAAGATCCAGCGCAGCCGTTCCATCGAAAACTTTTGTGTCGTCGCTCATTGCCTACCAGTCGTCTATTTTTCCGCCTCGGGCCGTGGCGCCTCGTATTCGAGGGACATCCCCATGGCGTTGCGTACCTCAGTCATCGTCGCGTTGGCAACTTTGCTTGCCCGTGCCGAACCAGCTTCAAGAATATCCCACGCCAGCCGCGGATTGTCCTCATATTTCTTGCGCCGTTCCTGCATGGGATTCAAGATGTTAACCAAAGCGTCAGCCGCCCACCCTTTGCACTCGATGCAGCCTATTCCGGCAGAACGGCAGCCCGCGTTCACCTTGGACATGGTCGCGGCGTCGCTGAAAATCTTATGCAAGTCGCCGACCGGACAAACATCCGGGTTGCCGGGATCGGTACGGCGCACCCGCGCCGGATCAGTGACCATGGTCTTCAGTTTCTGCCGCACGACCGGCTCTGGGTCAGTCAGCATAATCGTGTTTCCGTACGACTTCGACATCTTGCGTCCATCGGTCCCCGGCAACTTGGGCGTGGGCGTCAGCAACGGCTTGGGCTCCGGAAACACCAGTTTGCCGTCGCAGGTATAGAACCCGTTGAAGCGCCGCGCAATCTCCCGCGTCAGCTCCACATGCGCAACCTGGTCCGCTCCCACCGGCACAAAATCGCCTTTGTACATGAGAATGTCCGCCGCTTGCAGCACGGGATACCCGAGAAAGCCGTAGGTCGTCAGGTCTTTCTCCGTAATGTTCTGCTGCTGCTCCTTGTAAGTGGGGACGCGCTCCAGCCAGCCCAGAGGCGTGATCATCGAGAACAGGAGATGCAGTTCCGCATGCTGCGGCACATGGGATTGGATGAACATGGTGCAGCGTTCGGGATCGAGCCCGGCGGCGAGCCAATCGAGCAGAACTTCGATTGAATTTTCCTTCACTCGCGAAGTGTCGGCGTAATCAGTGGTGAGCGCATGCCAGTCAGCCACGAAGAAGAAACATTCGTACTGATCCTGCATGTTCACCCAGTTCTGCAACGCGCCAACATAATTGCCTAAATGCAATTTGCCGGTCGAGCGCATACCGCTGAGCACGCGTTTTCGTTGGTTCGATTCAGAAGGCATTCAGATTCTCAAGAGAACGTAGTTAAAGATATTGATCACGGGAAAGATCAGCCTGCCCAGGAGTCCACCTCCCAGAAACACGAGAGCCATCAGCGCAAACATTCCGACGGTGTCATACACGCGAAGCACGCTTGGGGAGAGGAAGTGCCGCAGCACGTGACTTCCATCAAGCGGCGGAACTGGAATGAGATTGAAGACTCCGAGAATGATGTTGATCACCATCAGCTCATAGAAAAGCACGCTGATTGGCATCAGGAACGAGTCCGTTTGGCTTGCCAGGATATCCAGATGGCCCGGGTACACGAGAGGAATCATGTGAACGATCGCCGCTCCGAGTTGCGAGGTCAGCGAAACCAAGATCAGGACCAGGACAGCGCCGCTTGCGACCACGAAATTGCTGATTGGTCCGACTACGGACGTCAGAATGTCATCGAGCACGGGGTCCTTGAAATTTCTCGGGTCAACCGGAGTGGGCTTGGCCCAGCCGATTACCGGAAGATGGCTCAGCATGGCAATCAACGGCAGTAGAAGAGTTCCGATTGGATCGATATGTTTGATGGGATTCAGCGTCACGCGGCCCAGCATACGTGCAGTCGGATCGCCACGCCGGTTCGCCATCCAGGCGTGCGCCGACTCGTGGACGCTGATTGCAAACAGGAAAACAATCAGCTGAAACAGAATGTCAACATGCTGCAGGGTCATCAGGCGTTGACTTCGATACTAACACGCAAGGCCCGATCTACCGCCTCTCAAACGCCTTCCGCAGCTCTTCTGGAGCGATCGGTTTGATCTTAATCGGCTTTGCTGGAATCCCTCCCACAATGGTGAAAGGTTCGACATTCTTCGACGCCACGCCCATCGACCCAACCATGCCGTGTTCTCCCACCTTCACCCCGCTCAGCACTGTCGCGTGATAGGTGATGCGAGCCTTCGGACCGATCTCGGTCTTATGATTATCGACCAGCATGCCATCGTTGAGATCGTGAGCATGCGAATAGACATTCGCGTAATCGGAAACCGATGAACCTTCGTGGATGACGATCTCGCCGCGGTCGTCGAGCAACACGTATTTGTGAATCGTGCAGTTATCTTCAATCGTCAGGTTGTATCCGAAGGAAACCTCGACGCCGTGGAATATCTTTACGTTCTTGCCGCAATACTTGAGCACGTGCCGCGCGAGCATGGCCCGCACGCGATGTCCCAGCCAGTGATTCAGCCCCGCGGGCGAGCGATCGTACATCATCCAGAACCAGATCAGGGGCTTGCGCTCGGCGTATTTTGCGGCATCCACATCGCCATAAGATTCCGGTTCGAGAGTGGCGTTGCGCGGATCGAAGGAGTGGATCAGAACCTGCTCCGCCAGGGATGCATGCGCGTTCGGCGTGGCGTAAGGGCGCCCCAGATAAAGCTCATGCAGTTCGTTGCGAACTACATCACTGCGATGTTGGGGGTCCCGGTTCGCGAACTCGTGATCCAGTCGGTCAATCCACGCCAGAAATGCCTCCGCGGCTGCCGGAGTTGGATCGAGAACGCGATATTCGTATCGGGGCATAGTCGCCTCGTTTCCAGAAATTCAACCGAATTCAAACATAGCATAAGGAGTCACCGGAATTGACCGCCGGGAACGTCGACGCGATGCTTTATAATTCGCGCCTCGTGATCACTCTGGCCCGCAAACTCCGCGTGGTGGACTATTTCGCCCTGGGCTGGGGCGCAATGGTCGGCGTCGGGTGGCTAGTCCTGATGGATGACTGGCTGCTGCGTGGCGGCGTGTTGGGCGCAATCCTCGGCTTCGCAATCGGTGGGGCACTATTGTTTCCCATCAGCTACGTGTACGGCCAACTGGTCTCGGCCATGCCGGATGCCGCAGGCGAAGTCGCCTATACTGCCAAAGTCTTTCCGCGATCAGTCAGCTTTGCCACTGGTTGGATGATGATCCTGGCCTACTTCATCGTGTGCCCGTGGGAGGCGGTTGCCGTAGGCAAGATCGCGGGCTACATTTTCCCCGCGCTGGATTCAATCGAACTCTACCGCATCGCCGGCCAGCCCGTTTATTTGCCGCATTTATTGATCGGGCTGGTTTTGACCGGATTGCTCACGGTGCTGAACTACGGTGGTATCGGGTTGAGCGCGACCTTTCAGAACTGGACCGCTTTCGGCACACTGGCGTTGTTCGTGATTTTTGTAGTGTGCGGAGTCAGCAAAGGCTCGCCCCGAAATTTCCCTCCTCTGTTCACGCATAGCCCGTTCGTGTCGGTGCTTCTGGTCATGCAAATCGTGCCTTACTTCATGACCGGATTCGAATCGGTGGTAAAAGGCGCGGAAGAGGCCAGCCCGGATTTTCGCGCTCGCGGGTTTTTCAAAGCCATCTGGATGGCCATTGCAGTTGGCATTCTCTTCTACACCATCGTGATTGCGGCGGTGGGATACGTCGCGCCCTGGAAGCAACTCACCCAGGAGAAATTCATGACCGCCGTCGCCTTCGAGCGCGCGGTGGGTTCGCGGTGGATTGTAAGCATCATCCTTACCTCGGCAATGCTTTCGCTCTTCAAAGTATTCAATGGAAATTTCGTCGCTGCCAGTCGCTTACTTTTTGCCGTGGGGCGCCGTGGCCTGGTGGATGGGCGTCTTGGCCATGTGCACCCTCGTAATCAAACGCCTTCGGTCGCTGTGATTTGCATCGGCGTCGCCACCGGCGCATGTATGTTTTTGGGCGATGCCACGCTTGTGCCCATAACCGAAGTCGGCTCGGTCGCATCCGCAATCGGTTGGCTGGCGGCCTGCGCAGCTTATTACCGTATAGCTTCAGCGCCGCGCGAACGTTTGATCGCTGTAGTGGGAGTAACTGTCGGGCTGCTGATGATCTTGATGAAAATTGTGCCCGGCATTCCCGGGCATTTTACTGTCTACGAATGGCTGGCACTGGGAATCTGGGGCCTGATTGGGGTTAGTCTGAACAGGCGACGAAACGATTACGCTAATTCTGACTGAGTAAGTTTGGAGAATTGACTGATGCGAATAGTCCGAAGCGTGCTCGCGATTTTGATCGTTTTAACCTGCACTCCATCCATGTGGCCGGTTTTGCAGCCGTTTGACGTGGTGATCACGAACGGCCACATCATCGATGGCACTGGCTCGCCCTGGTATTCCGGCGACGTCGGAATCCGCGACGGCAAGATCGCGGCGATTGGCAATCTGGCCAATGCTCCCCGCAGCCGAACCATCGATGTCGGTGGCAAAGTTGTTGCGCCTGGATTTATCGATATGCTCGGCCAATCCGACCTGACGATCCTTGTCGATCCGCGCTTACCCTCGAAAATCTACCAGGGCATCACCACGGAAATCACTGGGGAAGGAGAATCTGCCGCGCCGCTAAATGATGCAATCATCCGGGCACACCACGATACTTACGATCACTATCACATCACACCCGACTGGCGGACGCTTCGCGAGTATTTCGCCAGACTCGAAAAGCAAGGTATGGGAATTAACCTCGCCAGCTACGTAGGCGCGACCCAAGTCCGCCGAATGATCCTCGGGGACGACGACAAACAACCCACGCCGGAACAGCTTGAACAAATGACGGCCCAGGTGCGGCAAGGCATGCAGGACGGCGCAGTCGGACTCTCAACCGCACTCGAGTACGCGCCCGCTCCGTACGCCAAGACCGATGAACTGATCGCGCTGGCTGGGCAAGCTTCGAAATCCGGCGGCATCTACGCCACGCACATGCGTGATGAGAGCGACTCCGTGATTTCGGCCATCGATGAAGCTCTGCGCATCGGCAAGGAAGCTCACATCCCGGTAGAGATTTGGCACCTCAAGGTTGCGGGCAAAGAGAATTGGGGACGCATGCCGGAAGTGGTGGCGAAAATCAATGCCGCCCGTGCACAAGGCATGGACGTCTCCGCGAACACGTACGCTTACCCTGCGTGGTTCAATACCATGTCCGCGTTCATTCCGCCCTGGGCGCACGACGGCGGCGATGCCAAGTTGGTAGAGCGTCTGAAAGATCCGGCGACCCGCGCTCGCATCCGCAAAGATCTCCTTACCCCGTCCAAAGATTGGGACAACGAATGGCAGGAAATTCCCGGCCCGGAATCGGTTCTGATCGGCGTGGTTCAAAACCCAAAGTTGCTCCCCGTGCAGGGCAAGACGCTGGCCGAACTCGCGAAAATGTGGAACAAAGATCCTATGGACGCGCTCTTCGATCTGTTGATCGAAGACAACGCTTTCACCGAGGTCGCAGTCTTTGGTATGTCCGAACCCGACGTGGCCCTCGCTCTGCAGCAGCCGTGGGTTTCCATCGACAACGATTCTGCTGGAACTTCGCCCGCCGGAATCCTGGGCCGCGAGCATCCCCATCCACGAGCCTATGGAACGTTCCCTCGCATCCTCCGCAAGTATGTTCGAGAGGAAAAACTGCTGACGCTGGAAGATGCCATTCGCAAGTTTTCGGCGCTGCCCGCACAGCGCATGCGCCTGACGGACCGCGGAGTGCTGAAAGCAGGGATGTGGGCCGACGTCGTTGTGTTCGATCCGGCAACCGTCCGCGACCTGGCCACCTTCGACAATCCAAATCAGTTGTCTCAAGGAATGGATTATGTGCTGGTGAACGGCGTGCCTGTCATTGATCAAGGCAAGATGACGGGAGCGAAACCGGGGAAGGTCTTGCGCGGTGCGGGCTACGTACGGTGATTATGGTTTGAGGGCGGCTCGCGTCTCCGGAGCGAGAATGGGAGCGACGTGCGGCTCCGTCAGCGTGCCCGTGATGTTGAAGCCGGGAGCGCCTTCGTGCGTCAGTTTCAGATTCACTACGCGAGTCAGAGATGCCGTACCGCTAACCTGGTAGATGCCAGTTGCTGTTTCCAGCTTGCCTTCCTGAATTTCGAACTTGCCATCCTGCAAGGACAAGTGCGCCGCCAAGCGATGCATCTGTAGCGGCGCCGCTCCTTCGCCAAGAGCGATGTGCCGTAGAAGGCCCTCGCGTGCCTCGACCTTTAACGTGCCAGTGGCGGAGGCAAACAATTCGGCCGCATCCAGGCCTGATGTTTTCGCACGATAGGTTGCGGTTGCCGAACCGGTGATCCAGTTATCGTTCATGCTCTCGGAAAGCTGGCTGAGATCTATCCGCTCCATGGTTCCGCTCCCGCTGTACTCCGGAGGCTTGGCCGTGAAGTCGGCTGCCCACTCGCCAATGTGTTTGCCGCCCAAAACATCTCCGCGCACGTCGGACAATTCCAGTTTGCCTTTGTTCAATTCCACGTTTGCCGAGACGCGGTTAGCGATAAGTTTGCGCACAACAACTCGGTTGGCTGTGAGCTTGCCCACGGCGTGCACGGTGACCAAGTAAGGAACTCCCGCGGCCGCAGGCGAGGAAAGAAAGCGATACCACGGCTGTGGGCGAACGTGAGGATTGACGAGCTGGTTCAAGCGATCTGTCGCAATTTCGTCCGCATGAAGGTCAAAGCGAAGCGGACAAGGCGCAGCGCAATTTCGCGGGAGGGCCAGAGAGCCGTGCCACGATGTCTCCGCGATCGAAGCCGTCAAGTTCTGCACGCTAGTCAGTTCGGGAGTGAGCACAAGGTTCGCGGAAGTGATTTCCAAGGGCGCGTTCAACCCGCGTACTTCCGCCCGAACAGAATGCAGCTGAGCCTTCCCGATAACTTTCGGCGGCACGAATCCCGACCACGCTCCGGCGATTTGCAAATCAACCTTGGCAACGCCGTCAGCGGCGGGCGCCGGCGCAGGAATCCCCGCCATTCTTGCCACCTGCAGCAGCCGTTGTACTTGAGCATCGCCCTGGGCCTCGAAGTTGTATCCCGAACCAGAAGCCCATCCTCTTACGCTCACCGGCGCTGGCCTGCCCAATGCAACATTGAAAGGGCCAACCTCAAGGTGATTCTCGGCCGGTTCCGCAAAGTCTCGCGACGTGGCTCGCGCCTTCCGCTCGATCGCCGACGTTACGACGAACGGGACCTTTCCCAGCACCAATTCGGTTTTGTTGAGTTTCGAACTCAGCTCCAACCCGGAAGTTTCGCCGCTACCTTCCCACATTGGCGCGTTGTCATTGCGTCGAAACTTTACATCTCCGTTGAGTCGCCCAGCCGCAATCAGGTCGTCCGGCATCCCTTGTTTGGCGTGGCGCGCGAATTCAATCAGCGACTGAATTGGCAGATCGCGAGCGGTCGCAGTAAGGTCGTAATCTTGTGATGAAAAAGGGCCGTCGATGCTGCCAGCGATCATTACGGTGCCATCGCCGACCGGAGCGCTGCAGGCAACATCGGACAAAATATGATCCACCGAGCTGTAGTGACCACTGCATTGCCCCGCCAGCCGCAAGTCTCCGCCGCCAAGAATGTCATAGCGCCGAAAATCCTGCACCGAAGCCGCGGTCACAATCGCAAGATTGCCTGGCGTACCCGTCAAAGTGACAGTAGCCTCAAGTCTTCCCCGCCATCCTTTGTCATTGCCGTAGGCCAGCTTCGTAACCTGCCCAAGCTGCGCGCGCGCCCATTGCAGACTGAATTGCAAAGGCGTGTCGCGCAAGCTCGCAGCTCGCTGCCAGGATCCGTTCACTCGGACCATGCCGGTATCGCTGAGATTGAAATCCGTCCGCACCGGCTGCGCCTCGAGCCGCACCCCCCAGGCATTTTCCGAGTCCTGCCACAAAGCGAAATCCGCCTCGGTCAGCGCGTATGCCTTTTTCTCCGCTCCAAACTTAAAATTGATGCGTCCCCGATCACCTTCAATGTAGGGAAAGCCGGGACGCCGCTCGCTCTTCGCCTTAATGGTCGGAGCAACCGCTATTTTCTCCGTCCGCTCAATGAGGTTTTCTAGATTCCAGTGACCTTCAGCGTTGCGCACCAGGTTAAGACTGGGCTCGGTCAGATTTAAGCGGGCAATCTCCAGCCGTCCGCGCAGGAGCGACATCACGCGCAATGACGCGGTCACTTCCTGGGCACGAAGCACGGGCTCGGCGCTGAAGGTGGGATCGTCGTGGATTACAAAGTTCTCCAGATCGAAGCCCGGCTGAGGAAGCAGACGAAGGCGTACTTCC
>Ga0210383_10003015_pt1 | contig 15203 bp, 15 predicted proteins | sample IncBWC14OmetaG_FD_160072 | JGI IMG/M metagenome (GOLD analysis project Ga0210383, IMG submission 160072) | Forest soil microbial communities from Barre Woods Harvard Forest LTER site, Petersham, Massachusetts, United States - Inc-BW-C-14-O ...
CCGATAATTGCCTCAGCCTAATGTCACTTACGGGAAGAGGCCGCGGACGAGAGTGGCTTCGGCGACGCGGCCGACGGCAAGGATCATGGCGCCGGCGCGCGGCGGGACGTGATGCTTGCGCATGGTATCCACCATTTCGTGGAACGCGCGCACGATGATTTTCTGCAGGCGCGCATTGACTTCATCCACGTCCCACATGAGTCCTTCCTGGTTCTGCACCCATTCGAAGTAACTCACGGTGACGCCGCCGGCGTTCGCGAGGACGTCGGGCAGGACGGTGATCCCGCGGCGCGCCAGAATTTCATCGGCGTGCGGGGTGGTGGGCCCGTTGGCGGCTTCCGCAACGATGCGCGCCTTCACGGCCTCCGCGTTTTGGAGGGTGATGACGTTTTCGAGCGCGGCAGGGATCAAGATGTCGCACTTCATGGTCAGCAGATCGTCGTTGGTAATGCGCGACGCGCCGGGCATGCCCACAACGGTTCCGGAGCGCTCCTTGTAGCGAATCGCCTTGATGGGATCGATACCGCGCGAATTCGTCACGCCGCCGCGGGTGTCGCTGAGCGCGACGATTTTTGCTTTTTTCTCCGCGAAAAGCCGGGCCGCTGTCGCGCCGGCGTTGCCAAAACCCTGGATCGCAACCGTGGCACCGCGCAGCGAAATCTTCTTCAGCTTGCAGGCTTCTTCCACTACGTAAAGCAGCCCGCGCGCCGTGGCCTCGCCACGCCCCTCGGAACCGCCGACGGAGACCGGCTTGCCGGTAACCACGCCGTGCGCGGAATGGCCCACGGTCATGGCGTACGTATCCATGATCCACGCCATAGTCTGCGCGTCGGTGTACACATCCGGCGCGGGAATATCCTGCGAGGGCCCGATGATGGGCAGAATCTCGCTGGCGTAGCGCCGCGTCATGCGCTCGAGCTCGCTCTTGGACATGCGCTTCGGGTCGCAAATCACTCCGCCCTTGGCCCCGCCGAACGGCACGTTGACGGTCGCAGTCTTCCATGTCATCCACATGGCCAGCGCTTTCACTTCATCAAGCGTGACGTTGGGATGAAAACGGATGCCGCCCTTGCCCGGACCGCGCGAGACGTTATGTTGCACGCGGTATCCGGCGAACACTTTTACCTGTCCGTTGTCCATCTTCGTCGGCAGGGAAACTTCTAGTACGCGCTTCGGGGTGCGCAGAATCTGCCGCAGACCCGGGTCCAGTTTCAAAAACTCCGCTGCCATGTCGAACTGAATCTGGGAGATGCGGAATGGATTCAAATCCTCGCGCGGAGCGATCCGCGGCACCAGGGGAGGTGTGCCTAACTGTCGTGTCGGGGCTGTGGGCTTTGCGACCGTGGCCATTGGCGTCGGTCCTTTCATCAACTCGATTTTTCTAAAAACTTCCTTACGTCACTCGGCCCAAGATCTAAAGCCTTCTGCGCTGGGAACTCACCCATTCGCCGCAAACTTTTTCGTTTCACCAGCATACGCATCGCGGCAAGCGACGGAGCAGAAGTGCACGAGCTCGCCGGCTTCGCGCAGCGGGATGGACAGCGTTTCGTCCACGTGCATGCCGCAGACAGGGTCGCGCACCAGTCGGCGTGCTGCTATGGGCATCTGAGTTTCACTTGGTGCATCCGCCGATTGCGGCGACGGAGGGTTTGCATCTCGAAACATCGCGGCGACGAGACGGCGCAACAGCCGGAAGCCCCAAGAAACAATCAGCAACCAGAATAGAAAACGCACAACGCGAGCGAGAAAGTTCATCATTCAAGTGTCTGCCAGACGGGTTGATTGGCAAAACTCCCTCAAACCGCCGTGAAGCGAGTGTATGCAAGGCGAAAAGGGCGCGTCAAACGAAAAGGTGTGATTTCAACGGGTTGCGAGACGAATTGTTTCCTGCCTATCTCGGCAAAATGGGACGAAACCAACCATAAGTCTTTTAAATACAATATCTTGCGTGGTCAAAGGAGGAGCCCACACTCATTTGGAAGAAAAGGGCAAGTTCGCCCTGAAAAGGATGCCAAGCCACTAAGAAGATGCGGGAATCCGATCGATGCCCATGTATGGGCGCAAGGCTTCCGGGACGAGAATTGAGCCGTCTGCCTGTTGATAATTCTCGACGACAGCGATCCACGTTCTTCCGACGGCGAGGCCGGAACCATTCAATGTGTGTACAAACTCACTTTTGCCGCTACCCTTAGGCTTGAAGCGGATGCTGGCGCGCCGCGCCTGGAAGGCTTCGCAATTCGAGCAGGAAGAAATTTCCCGGAATTCACTACTGGAAGGCAGCCAGACTTCCAGGTCGTATGTTTTGGCGGAAGCAAATCCCATGTCGCCGGTGCTGAGCAACACGGTGCGATAGTGCAAGCCGAGTTTTTCCAGAATGGCCTCGGCATTGCGAACCAGCGCCTCGTGCTCTTCGTAGCTTTTATCCGGATGCGTAAATTTGAAGAGCTCAACCTTCTGGAATTGATGCTGCCGCAAAATACCGCGCGTGTCTTTCCCGGCTGCGCCGGCTTCGGAACGAAAGCAAGCAGTCCAGGCGGTCACAAGGATAGGCAGCTTTTCCTCGGGAATGGTCTCGTCGCGGTAGAGGTTGTGCAGCTCGACTTCGGACGTAGGCGTCAGCCAGAAATCGGTGTTCTCGAGCTTGAAAAGATCGCCAGCAAATTTCGGCAATTGGCCCGCGCCCATCAGCGAGGCACTGTTCACCAGAAAAGGGGGGAGAATTTCCGTGTAGCCATGCTCGCGCGTATGTACATCGAGGAAAAAATTAGCCAGCGCGCGCTCCAGACGCGCCCCCCAGCCTTTATATACGGCAAATCGCGCTCCGGTAATTTTCGCAGCAACGGCAAGATCAAGGATGCCGGCGCGCTCACCGACTTCCCAGTGCGGTTTCGGCGTGAATTCAAGCTTGGGTGGCGTACCCCAGCGGCGAACTTCCACATTGTCCGCGGCGCTCGTGCCCACCGGCACGCTCGAATGGGGGACATTGGGCAAGGTCAACAGCAGCTCGCGCTGCCTAGCATCCAGCTCCTCTATGCGTTCGTCGGCGCTCTTGATGCGCTCGGAAACCTGTTTCATCTCCGCGATCAACGAATCGGCGCTCTGCTTTTCCTTTTTGATACGCGCAATCTCATCGCTGGCTTTATTGCGCTGAGCCTTACGCTGTTCGTTTGTCGTAATTAACTCGCGGCGCTCCTTGTCAAGCGCCCGGAAAGCATCCAGGTCGAGTGCCATGTTGCGCTTCTTCGCCATGTCGGCGAAGACGTCGAGATGCTCACGGAAATAGTTGAGGTCATGCATGGTCTGAAAAGGATACCGTAATCCGCGGGACGCTTGTAGCGCGGCGTTGGAGTCACGAGTTTTGCAGCAGGGAGTTGCCCTTAGGCGCGCGGCACTTCGCTCATCAATGCCAGAAGGTTGCCTTCACTGTCGCGGAAGAACGTCATCCAAAGATCGTATTTCGGCATTGGCGCGATGATGTGCGGTGCATCCTCAAATTTGGCCCCTGCTCCCTTGAGTCGGCCGTACGCCGCCTGAATGTCGGCAACCTGGAAATAAAGGATCGAGCTTGGGTGATCGAACTCCGGTTTTTCCGGCTTGTCCAGCATCAGCCGCACTCCGCCGCAATCGAAAAATGACAATTGGCCGGCGCGGAACAGATGCGGCAATCCCAGCACGTCGCGATAGAATGCCATGGCGCGATCCACGTCGTGGGCGTTGATGGCGATTTGCCCGATGCGCGCCAGGGTGGAGTTGTCTTGCGTGTTCATTGCTGTTTACCTCCGGGAGAAGATTAGTTAGCATAGCTAACTAAATTGTATGGCGGATGTCAAGTCCAAAAATACGGCCCCGCGCGATGCCGCGGCGATCGCCGACCGTCTCCACTCGGCCGCCATCCACCTGCTCCGGCGGCTGCGCGTGCGCGACCGCGAAAGCGGTGTTGGCCCGGCGCAGCTTTCCGCCCTGTCCGTTTTGGTTTTTGGCGGGGCGCGATCGCTTGGCGAGCTTGCCGATGCCGAACAGGTGCGGCCCCCAACGATGAGCCGGATCGTTGCCGGGCTTCAGCGCTCTGGGTTGGTGCGGCGTCTGCCAACCGAGGACGGGCGACGGGTACGCCTCGAAGCCAGCGCAAAGGGCACGAAAATCCTGCAAGAAGGGCGAAAGCGCCGCGTGGAATCGCTGGCGAAAGCGCTGTCTTCACTTTCCGAAAACGAACAAAAGCATTTGGCGGAGCTAGTGGATCTTCTTCAACAGATCATCCCAAAACTTTAGCGTGCCTTGATAAGTTGAAGTGAATTGCGCCAAGCGTTGGACATTTTGCTGGCGCGATGAGTTGCATATCAGCCGGATCAAGGCGAGAGCAGGGAAGCGGGTGAAGGCGCGCAAGTACTTCCGTACCAAAGAACATGAAATCGGCGAGTAGGGAAGTACTGGCCAGGATGAACCCTGCGCGCTATGGACCGCACATCGGCGCGAACGCAAACTGGGCGAGTAATCGGGAGTTGGTTGAACTTCTGGAGTATTACGCTGGTTCTGACCTGTCTGCTCCTGTGCGTCGTCCTGCTGCTCGCGAGCGCAGCAGAACGGCCAGAAGACCCCAACTGACTTCAGGTTACAGTACCCTCCATCCCCACGCCCGAGCGGCCGCTCCCCCCAGCGGCCGCTCACTTTTTTAGGCACAAAAAAAGCTCCGGTATTAAGACCGGAGCCACTGGTGGGAGCCTTGGGCCAACTCCGTCTGAACAACTGGCAGCCGACAATCAAGAAACCGAAATGAAAAAGGGGGCTGGTGCAAGCCCCCTTTTTTCTCAATTGACGCCCCAAAACCGGTCACCGAGTCGAGGTTCGGTTCCGGCCACCCCGGGAAGCCAATCTTATGTGTTGCCAGTTAGAGAGCAAACCGTATGCCAGCAAACCCAAATCGGGCTGGAAACAAGCAGCGCGCTGAAAGCACACAAGTTAGGCATGGATGTAACGCAAAATCCCGATGTTGCGGAGCGAAAGTCTACAAAATCTCACAGATAATTCGTCAGCGTTCTACATTCTTTGGGAGCACATTGAGGAAAAACGCACCGTGGTTGTCTGGAACAATCGCTACAAACAGCGATCTTGGCGCTGTCCGATTTCGGAATAAACACGAATTTACAATATCGTTATTCCAAATCCTGCCTCAAAGCAGATTTCGAGGATTCGTACCGTTCTGATCGAGTGCCTCTCCATCCAAAACTCGTCGAAGCTTATGAAGCATCGCCTCATGCGCTGAGGGAAGAGTTCAGCGCAAGACCGCGACGATAACGTCGCCAGAGCATTCTCACCGGGAGGAACAAAACAACCATCCAGAGCAGCGCCGCAGGCCCCGACTCCGCCAGAAAAAGAACGAGCGCCAGCGCGCTTTCGAAGGCATTGCGGAAACCGTTCACGGATGCATTGCGAACTTGAGTCGCAACCGAGGGCGCCGGTGAACTGAGCTGCGCTTTGTACTCTTCGGCAAGCTTCAGATCGATGGTGGCAAACTCCACGCGGTGCTCGAGCGTCTGTTGCTCGGCTTCCATCTGCTCGATCTCGCCGCGCACCCGGGCGGATTCCTTTTCCACTTCAAGAATATCCACGATCTTTCCACCGCGCTGCTGAAGCACTTCACCAAGTCGTGTCTCAGTGTTGCGAGAATTCTTCAGCCGTGCGATCAAATCCGAATGCTGCTGCGTGACCTCTTCACCGGCCTGTGACTCCTGAGTGACGCGACCGAGTTTCTTCAACTCGAGGATGCACAAGTCAAGCTGGTCGGCAGGAACGCGCAGCGAGGCAACTACCACGGGTACCGACCCACCTTCTGTACTCGCCGATAGGTGAGCAACATAGCCGTTGTGTTGCTTCAAGATTCGATCCATTCCTTCTCGCGCTTCATCAACCTTCACGACCACGAGCTTCAATTCTGCTGTGCGGGCAACCATTGGGCCAGACTCGGAAAGTTGCTTGGCCGAGTCATGCCCCTGCAACAGGTGCTCGTCCTGTTCTTGCGACTTTGCCGACAATGTGGTTCCGGACAGATAAACCCCATCCGCATTAATCGCGCCGGTTTCATCGGTGGAGAAGTGACGCACGCCACTCGCACTGGGCTCGATAGGATCGGCGTTAATCGCGTAGCCTCCTTTGCTGGATCGCCCCATGTCCGGCACGGAGTGGTAGACAAAGAGGTACCCAGACTTACGACCTGCTGCGAGAACCGGATCGATGAGGCCTGCTGCGGCTTCTGTAGGCGTGCCGCTCGAGGGTGGCCCAAAGTCTTCTAGCGAACGCGGAAAGTGGCCATAAGTGTTGGCGTAGGTGGCGGCAGCAGTATTGAGGGTTCGCAGCGAACCAACGGCGCTGGCCTCGTTGGCTGCCATTCTTGAGCGCAATAAATTGGGGACTGAAATGGCAACAAGAAGCAAGAGTCCAATTCCGGACGCAATCCCAAAGGCAAACCTGAGGAGTGGAGAGCGGCGCTGTTCCATCTCGCTTCCCTGCATGGGCCTATTTCTTGTCACACTTCTAATCGCTGCCGCTGCAACCTGTTTACCTAGCCGCTCGGGAACAACTCCGACCTTCCAACTAGTCATCTGAAGTGACGCTTGGCGAAAGTTGGCCGCAAGTACGGAGCATTCGGCGCACTGGTCGAGGTGGGCAGTGAGAGACTGCTCGCAGTCGGCCGAGAGTTCGCCATCGATCAAAGCCATGACTTCTTCGGGAGCGAAGGGATGGGTCGTAGTGCTCATCTGCGCTCTCCTCTCTGGGCCATAGTATGCGGAACATTCTTCGTTGAAGGCTGCTCGAAGGGTTCGAGCAAGTTGCGCAGCGCGGTGCGGGCGCGGAAGAGGCGCGAGCGGACGGTGTTGACCGATAAGTGGAGGAGGTCGGCGATTTCGGCGTAGCTCAACTGTTCGAATTCGCGCAGGAGGAGAATCTCGCGATCCATGGTGTCGAGCTTCGCGACGGCACTACGCACCCACAGGCCGGCCTCGGTGGCATCGCGCTGGGAAGGATCGGCAACGGAGTTTGGCTTGCCGAAAAACGTGGCGCGAAAAGCGGTTTTGCGCCGGTGCGCGCGGAGAATCTTGAAGCCGATGGCGTAGAGATACGTACGGAAGAGCGCGCGGGGCTCGTAGTGAGAGGCGGCGCGCAATAAGGCAAGAAACGTCTCTTGCGTCAATTCTTCGGCATGAGCAGGTTCGGCCAAGCGTCGGCGAAAAAATCCATAGATGGGCTGTTTGTAACGCGCGAAGAGCTCCGCAAACGCATCCGAAGAGCCCTTCGAAAACGCCAGCATGAGCCGCTCGTCGCTGGCTCCCGCACCCGCAGATGCGGCTGAGCTCTCGGGATTCGCTGGGCTGCTGGGCGTCTCGTCCATGACCTCTCGAGGAAGAGCCTCCGAGTTTAGAGCGAGCGCTGGCAATGCCTCATGCATGGTAAGCCGCCTGGCTCCTTCCCTAAGTGTAATGTCGCGAGGCAGCTAAAAGTTCCCGCAGCAGGCTGATTTTCTCAACCTGCTGCGAACTGGGATGTGTCAGGAATTCTTGGCAGCTTCGACTTCCGGAAGCCCCAAATGGGACCAGCGGCGCCAGAAGAAGCGCGCTGGAAGATAGATCAGCACCGCCCAGAATGCGAGCAGCGGACCCCGGCTGGCCAGGAACAGCAGGATGGAGGAGATGCTTTCGAACGCGTCGGAGAAGCCGACCACCGCAGCGCTGCGAAGTTTCGCGCCAATCGTTTCGGCCGGGAGGGCGCGTTCTTCGCGCAGGGAGAACGACACGTTCGCAAAGGTGACGCGGTTCCCGGCGGCGTAGCGCTCCGCTTCGATGCGCTCGATTTCGCCGCGCAGCAACCCAACCTGCTGTTCGAGCGACGCGGAATCCTTGTCCCTTTGATTCTGGAGCAGTTGCTGAATGCGTTTCTCCTCGTTCTGTGCATTCACCAGCCGTGCTTCGAGTTCGCTGTGCTGCTGGGTAATTTCATCGGCGGCTTCTTCCTCGTGTTCCACGACCCCGACCCCTTTTAACTCCGTGAGGGCGGAGCGATACTCCGACGAAGGAACGCGCAGGGTTGCCGATAAGACGCTCCCCGACGGCTGCCCGACCATCCGCAGCTTGGCCACATAACCGCGGTGCCGTTCGAGAATCTCTTCCAGGCTGGAGCGCGAATGGGTGAACTCCCGCGTTACGACGGAAAGTTCCGCGGAATAAACGACGCGCGGCTCCGGGAACACGCCCGCTGCGTCGGTTGGGCCCGCCGAATAAAGTTTGGGTGGGATGCGAGACGACATCAGGGCACTGGCCTCTTTCGTGTCGACGCTCATCGGTGGCATGGCCTCTGAGGACGCGGCCCCACCGTACCCGCTTGCGCCAGGCGGGACTGAGGCGCCGGCCTGATGCACTGGCCCCACGTGCTGGGAGTCTTTATTCGGCGTGAACAGGAAAAGGAGAAAGACTCCAGCCAAAACCCCACCTGCCAGAATCCCGCGTCGCCGGGCGGGAGAAAATTGCCGGAATCGAACAAAGATCGAACGCAAAAAGTCTTCCATGGGAACGCCTCCTGTTGCTTCACGGGTTAGAACGAGGAGGGTGCGAATTCTTGCAGGGGTTTTGCGGAAAATAATCGGGGCTGGAAGCCGCTAGTTGTGCGACAAGAACGCGTAACGGCAGGTCAAACTCAGGCGCCGATCGAAGAGCGGAGTGCGTTGGCAAGAGACTGGCTGAAGCGCTGGACGTCCGCGTCGTGCTCGGCCTCCACCATCACGCGTGCGAGCTGCTCGGTGCCGGAGTAGCGCAGAACGACGCGGCCGTTTTCGCCAAGCGCGGACTGGGCTTCGGCAAGCGCGCGGGAAACTTCCGGGAGCGTATCCAGCGGCGGCTTCGAACGGACCTTCACGTTGACGATCAGCTGGGGATAATCCTTCAACCCTTCGACAAGCGACTCGATCTTTCCGTACATGGAGACGAGTGACGCGATCTTCACGGCCGTGAGCAAGCCGTCGCCAGCCGGGCTATCATCGAGAAAAATGATATGACCGGACTGCTCGCCGCCCAAAACATTTCCGCTGCGCAGCATCTCCTCGAGCACATAGCGGTCACCGACCGCGGCACGCGCCAGCTCAATGCTTTCGCGCGCCAGCACGCGCTCAAGCCCAAGATTGGACATGGACGTGGCAACCACACGGTTTCCCTTGAGTTTGTTCTGAGCTTTTAGATAGCGCGCCACCGCAAGAAGTACACCGTCACCATTCACGATTTTTCCCGTTTCGCAGACGAAGAGCGCCCGATCCGCATCTCCATCGAACGCCACACCCAGCCGGGCGCGCTCGGCCACGACGCGTTTTTGCAGACCCTCAAGGTGCAGAGACCCGCAGCCCGCATTGATGTTGCGGCCGTCCGGCGAAGTGCCCATGGCCACGACGTCGGCACCCAGCGAACGAAAGAGTTCCGGCCCGAGCTTGTAGGCCGCACCATTCGCGCAATCGAGGACCATGCGAAATCCGGCAAGGTTCGCCCCAGGTATTGCGCGGCTGCGCAAGAAGGTAAGGTATTCGGCGTCGAGCGACGCATCGGCCACAAGCTGAGGAAGGCTCTTCGGAACGGCTTCGCTACGATGTTTGAAAATATCTTCTTCAAGCTCTTCTTCCGCGGCATCAGGAAACTTCATCCCCGCATGAGAAAAGAGCTTTACCCCATTGTCTTGAAAGGGATTGTGCGAAGCGGAGATCACCACTCCGGCCTGAAAGTCATTTTGCCGAACCAGGCAGGCAACGCCGGGTGTGGTTATGACCCCGGCAAAAGCGACCGTCGCGCCAGCTTGCGCTAACCCTGCGGCAAGCAGCGCGGCAATGTGAGAACCGGATTCGCGAGTGTCCATGCCGATCAGGACATGCGCGGAGCCGTGTTCACGCCTGAGATACCCGCCCAGCGATCGGCCCGTGGCATACAGCGTGGCGTCATCCAGCGGCGGTATGCCGGGGACGCCGCGAATTCCATCGGTCCCAAAGAGTTCTTTAGCCATTAGGGGAAAACCGGCCTTTTTTAAGCATGACTCCGACCGCCACAGAGTCCGCTGTTATGTGGACGACTTCAAGAAAGCTTAACACACGAAAAAACCGTGAATTCGCAGAGCAGCGCTGTGAATGCCTTTTGTATTAATGGAGCGCAATTCCGCCAGGCGCGTCCATGCGATTCAATCGATATGCTTCATCGCAACAACGCGCAAGGACTTCCATATCAGTCCGCGAGAATATGCTAACTTGTTTGGCACGGAGCCGCTCGTGTCCGCCACGCAAACGCCGCCATCCATCGTTCGCTTCACCAGTTCGAACTTCAGCATGCAGTTGATCGCCGCCGCCATCATTCTTCTCTTCTTCTATTACGCGGCGGGAGTGGTCATCACTCTGCTGCTTTCCATTCTGCTGGCTTATTTTCTAGATCCCGCTGTTGAGTTGCTCGAAAAAGTGGGCCTGCCCCGAACCATCGGCGCCATGGTCATGGTGCTGATCTTGATCGCGGTCTTGGTGGCGGTAGGCTATGGGCTCTGGACACGCACATCCGATCTGGCGGCGAATTGGCCCAAATACAGCAGCGTCCTTCGGCAAGCTGCCGGGACCGTGGAAGGCAAAATAAGAGGAATCGAGGGGCAGGTAACACCAATCGCTCCGGGTGAGAAGGCACCAAGCCAGCCCCAGGCAAGCGTGGACCCTGGCGTCGTCCACAATTTGATCATGCGCGGTATCGGATCACTGTATGGCCTGATATTAGAAGTCACGTTCATGCCCTTCCTGGTGTTTTTCATGCTGGCCGGAAAACGCGAGGTGTGGCACGGCACGCTGCAACTCTTTCCCGTGTCCCGCCGGACGCAGGTCAAGGAAACACTGGAAGATCTGCGCGATGTCCTGCGCGATTATCTGGTAGGAATGACAGTCTTGACCCTGCTCGTGATCGCCGCCAGCAGCTTTTGTTTCTGGCTCCTGGATCTCGACTACCCCATCCTGACCGGCATCGCTTCCGGGTTGCTCAACATGGTGCCGTACATCGGCGTCGTGATGGCTTGGTTGCCGGCCTTCATCATTGGCCTCGCCAAATGGAAAACGATTGGTCATTTCATCGGAGTCGCCGGCGTTCTGACGGGAATTCACATCATCGCCCTGAATCTTGTGGCGCCACAATTAGTGGGCCGCCGAGTGCGCCTGAACGCCGTTGCCATTACCATCGCACTTCTCTTTTGGGGCTGGGTCTGGGGCGGCATGGGCCTGGTGCTGGCGATCCCCATCACTGCCACCCTGCGCGTCATCTGCGATCACACGGAATCGTGGAAGCCCATCGGACGCTGGCTGAGCTGACCGAATGAAACCGCTCTGCTCGCAGGACACGTCTATCCTTTCGGTAGCGATCCACAGGCAGCATTGAATTCGAATCCTCAAGGGAAAATCCCATGACCCATAAATCGTTTCTAGTGGCGGGCGCTTTATCTTTGCTGGCGCTGACCGCTCCGTCCGCCCGCGCCTGGGGCTGCAAAGGTCATCAGACCGTGGCACTGATCGCCGAAAAACATCTCACGCCGGAAGCACGGCAACTGGTCCAAAAGCTTCTCAGCGACAGCCCTATCGACCCCAAGCTCAAGCGCTGGTGCGGCAACGCGACCACCGACCTGATGGTGGACGCCTCCACCTGGCCGGATGACGTCCGCAACGAGCGCAACAACGGTCCCTGGCATTACATCGATATTCCGCGAGGAAAACAAAAGGGTTCACTGGACGAGTACTGCGGCGCGCAAAGTTGCGTGACTCGCGCGATTGAGGAGCAACGCGCCATCCTGAAGGACACCTCCGCCGATCCTGTCAAGCGCGCCGAAGCGATCCGCTACCTCATCCACTTTGTCGGCGACCTGCACCAACCCCTGCACGCCACCAACAACGCCGACAACGGCGGAAACTGCGTGGCCGTGAAGTATTTTCACCGCGACCCGCTCCCCAATCCCATGCGTCCGGAGCGCGAGGATTATTCTCCGAATCTTCACCAGATCTGGGACACCGAAATTGTCGAACGCGACATGGAGGTTTCCAATCCGCACCGCTACGCGGATGAACTTGACGAGAAGTTCCACACGCAGAGCGCCGCCTGGGAAGCTGCCGGCATCCACGTGGACACCTGGGCGTGGGAAGGCCATGACCGAGCAGAGACGGCCGTGTACGGCGCTTTTTCGCAGAAAATTGCCATCGAGCCGGATCTAAAGCTCAAGAGTTGCTCCGAAAACAATCACATGGGAAAACGCATGTTCGATCTGCATCTCGTCGCCGGGGAAGCCTATCAAACCAGCGCCGCGAAGACTGCCGAAGAAGCCCTCGCGGAAGCCGGCGTGCGCCTTGCCATGATTCTTAACGACGCCGCGAAGACGACGCCTTAGGCTAAGGCTTTGCCGCGGTGGAAGACGAATTCTCTGCTCTATCCGGTGCCACACCCAAAGATTTGATGTAGCTCACAAGCTGCCAACGCTGCGGCTCTGGTAGTTTCGACCACACCGGCATCCCGCGCCGCACCACCCCGTTGGTCAGAATCCAGAAAATGGCTCCGGGCAAGGCATTTTGCACTTGTGGCGCGCGCAGACTCGGCCCCTTCTTCCCGCCCTCGCCGATTTCGCCGTGGCATTCGGAACAGTGTTGCTCGAATAAGTTTTGCCCACCCGGAATGGCATCGCGGTCTTTCTCGAGAGGATTGGGTTTCGCGCGCGCTTTTTCCGGCGCTTTGGCAATCTCGGCGTAAACCAGCGCATCGTTTTGATATTTGTAGCGTGGCATCTTGTCCTGCTCCCCAAAAGCCAGCGAGACACCGAGGAGACCCACCATGACGAAAAGAGCCGCGAAACAGTCCTTCATCGGTGGCCCCCAAACAAACGGCTGACGATCGAGCCGAATCCCGTGATTTCCCGCGAGACGCCCCAGCGCAACAGGAACCGATGACTCTGATCATTCAATCCGAAGCCCGCGGAAAGTCGCAGCGTCCAGTCCGAAGGAAGATTCCAGGCCACCACCGGAGCGAAGTAATGCGAAGTGTTGTGCAGGCTGAAACTGTAGCGATCGCCCAGCCCGCCATACAACTCTGCGCCTGCGATGAAATTTTCCCGGCAGAAACTGCACCGCTTGGCAGAGGCCTTCAGCGCGAGCGGGCGGCTCGCTCCTAGAGCGTAGCCAAACTCCCAGGGATTCCCGCCACTAAGGTTTTTCGTCGCGATCGTGTTCTCGACAAAATTCCACCCTTTGTGCGTGCTCGAGAGCAGTAATTTGAATTCGAACTCGTGATTGTGTTCCTTGCGGAGCAGCGCATTGGAGTCCGCGTAGTCAGACTCGACGTCGTGGCCTTCCACCTCCTTCAGAATCTTGTCAGCCCCATTGGTGTTCTCGTATTCGATGTAAATCACCGGATTGATGAAGTGCTCCTGTTTGAGTGGCCGAAACCGGTTTTCCCATCGGAACCCGGTAAACACCGTGCTGTCGCTAAAGGTTGTCTGCCCGTCGAAGTAGAACTCTGTCGTCCACCAAGCCGTAGCTCCGTATTCGAACTCCGCCCAGAACGCATGGAAGTCGTTCCCGCCACGTTGCGTGCCAAACGTCGAGAAGTATTCGATCTCGAGATTGCCGGGTTCCTCGAGGTAGTGGTCGTAAGCAACGATATAGGGGTTCTCCTGTGCTCGGGTCGTCAAAGGAAAACAGATAGGAACCAGGAGCAAAATGAAGCAGCCAAGAAAGCCAAATCGAGGAAACGAAGTCACGATCTCTCCTTGCAAGTGAGTTGCAACAATGAAAGCAGACTAACTTAGTCCGATATACTTTGCAAATTAGTTTCATCTAGAAATCTCCCCTTGCGCGCGTTGACATGAGCCGCGGAGCGCGCAATTCTTTTTTCGGAGCATTTTCTTGTCGATGAGGGGGGCGGCCGTGGAATCCGCACAACTGTTGCTCGCGCTACTAGGAGAAGGCTATGAGCGAAAAACCTGGCATGGGCCAAACCTAAAACAATCTATCAAAGGGGTGACCGCCAAGCAGGCGGCTTGGCGGCCAGGTCTCAGACGGCACAACATCTGGGAAGTGACCCTGCACGCGGCATACTGGAAATACGCTGTGCGGCGCAGGCTCGAAGGCGGCAAGCGCGGTTCTTTCGCGCTCCAGGGCAGCAATTTCTTCCCGCGTCCCGAAAAAGACAAGCTAAACGAGGCCGCCTGGAGAGCCGACAAGGGATTATTGGAACGCGAGCACCGTGCGCTGCGGGCAGCGATTGCGAAAGCTCTGCGCACACCGCAGCCGGCAAAGGTGCTGCGGATGATGTTCGGCGTAGCTTTTCATGATATCTACCACGCGGGACAGATTCGCCTGTTGCGCCGGCTTATGGAACGCTAATTAAACGGTGAGATCCTTCAGCGCTCGGACACACGATGGAAGGTCGAGCGCATCCTGAAACAGGCGAATTGCAGCGAGGCCGGACGCGCCCGCCACCAGGCACGCGGCGCCATTGGCAAGTGTGATCCCTCCAATAGCGATTACCGGAACGGAAACGGCGCAGCAAACTTCCGAAAGTCGCTCAAGCCCTTGCGGAGCGCCATAGCGGGCTTTCGAAGGCGTAGCGAAAACCGGCCCAAAAAAAATGTAGTCCGCGCCCCCGCTCGCGGCAAACTTGGCCGCCTCCAGCGAGTGAGAGGAAACGCCAACGAGAAAATCCTGCTGCTCGCCCCGCGAACCCACAAGCCGCCTCACTTCCCGCACCGGCAAGCTATTCTCACCGAGATGCACGCCGCCCGTGTGCTCCGCGAGCGCGACGTCAAGGCGGTCATTCACAAGAATTCGAATTCGCGCGGCGTTGCTAGTGGAAGAGTTGGCCACGCATTTCAAGGCCGCGCGCGCGAACAAAGCGCACCCCCGCCCGGAGAGATCCTTCTCACGGATCTGAATCCAATCCACCCCGGCGAGCACTGCCGATTCTATTTTATGCGTAAGCGCTTCACGTGCGTTGCCGGCCTCTACTCCACCAAGCAGCCGCCGATCCGTCACATAGCAGAGGATCGGCTTGCCACCCGACTCACTGAGGCGGGACACTTTGGGGGCCTGTGCGCGATCCAATCCAGCCGACCGCCAGGAGAATATCGAGTACACCCAGACCGCTCACCGCGCCGCGAAACGACGGATGCAGCACGATAGGCAT
>Ga0210383_10003018_pt1 | contig 15193 bp, 12 predicted proteins | sample IncBWC14OmetaG_FD_160072 | JGI IMG/M metagenome (GOLD analysis project Ga0210383, IMG submission 160072) | Forest soil microbial communities from Barre Woods Harvard Forest LTER site, Petersham, Massachusetts, United States - Inc-BW-C-14-O ...
CACCTAGATTGTGCAGCCACTTGCCGACCGAGAGGCCGATGACGTTGAGGATTGTGCCGAGCGCAAGGCCTGAAAGTGCGAATAGGAGATAGTAAGTTTTATTTTCTGAAAGTGATTGCCAACGAGCAGGGCCTATGAAAAGCGCATTGCTGGCCGCAAAATATAGTACCGCGGGATAGTAAGGCAGATTGCTCACCCAGTACGTCCAGCCAGTGATGAATCCAGGAAATTCTCCGAAGGCTCGCTTCGTCCAGATGTAGAGGCCGCCTTCTTGAGGGTAGCGCGAGGAAAGTTCCATCACCGAAAGCGCCAGCGGAAGATAAAACGCGCACCAGGCGATCAGCCAGATTACAACTGCGCCAGCCCCGACAGTTGCCGCCGTTGCAATCCAGCGAAGGCTGATGCCGGTGACGATATAAAAGAGAACGAGGTCTCGAAAACCCATCGCGCGGCGAGGGCGAATGACAGATTCGGAGTTATCGTTGAGCGATGTCATCGAACGTCGCTCATCATGCCTCTCCATGAATCAGAAAGCGAGCGCGGGAATCGGACAGCACGTGAACGTCGCGGTGAACTGTGGCAAGAACAGTAATAAACACGGAGGGCACGGAAGAGCGCACAGAGTTCACTCAGGAGTTCACGTCACAGTGAGCTGGCACGCTCAATTACTAGGCTTTGGCTTTTTTGTCGTGGTCGTAGTATTCGTAAGCGGACATTGGTTTTTCGCCGCCTTTCTTCCATTCGCGATTGTCAGCGGGAACCTTTCCGAGGACGCGAGCCATTTCCCGGATGTGCGACGCGACTGCTCCGCAGCACGCGCCAATGTAATTCACACCGAGGTCGCGGGCTTTCGTGGCATAGTCGGCCATTTCGCGCCGGGTTAGTTGATACGGTTCGAGTTGGTCGGGAAACGCCGGCAGGCTGGTGAAATCGCGATGTTCGTGAGTGGTGCGGTAGGCGACCGGCTGGCATGCGATGTAGCCATTCACGGCCCCGCGCACCTCGGCCATCAGTGGAAGCGTGTGTTCGGGACTGCGCAGGCAATTCAGGCCAACAATGTCTGCGCCGGCATCCGCGAGCGCTTGAGCGCACTGAGCGGCCGATTTGCCGTCGGGAGTCACGTCTTCATTTTCGAAGGACATCGTGACCATCGTCACCAAATTCGTCCGCTTCGCGCGTTCCACAGCGATGAGCGCTTCGCCGAGCCAAGAAAATGTTTCGCCGATGATGAAGTCCACGCCTTCAGAAACTTGAACATCAAGCTGCTCGTCAAACGTCTTGCGGACACGATCTGCGGCAGCGGCGCTGCCCTGCTCATACATCCACGTGAGGCTAATATTCCCTGCGACGAGGCAGCGGTGGCCCGCCGCTTGTTTTGCGATGCGAACTGCGGCTCGGTTCAATTCCTCGACGCGATCGCCCATGCCGACGGTGGCTAGTTTGTCGCGGCTGGCATAGAAAGTGAGCGACTGTAGAACGTCGGCGCCTGCGTCGCGAAACTCGCGGTGAAGCTCGAGCAACGATTCAGGATTATTCAACGCGACCTCCGGCGTGAATGGCCCCGCTCGGACTCGCCCACGCTTCTCGAGTTCGAGCAGGTACCCGCCGTCACCGAGAACGGGCCCTTCAGCGAGTTTCTCGATAATTCCCTTCTTCTTTTCGTTTGGCATCTTCGCCCTCTCGAAGCTTCCGTTACTTCGCGATTTTAATCCCAAGCGATTCGCAATCACGCCACCGCTTTTTTCACTCGGCCTCGTTTCAAATCGCGCAGCGCTTGATGCGCCGCGTTATAACCCGGGGCGCCGGTAACTCCGCCCCCCGGATGCGCGCCGGCCCCGCAAAGATAGAGGCCGTTCACGGGGGTCCGATATTGCGACCAACCGGGAACCGGACGCATGAAGAAAAGCTGTTCGAGCGATAGATCACCGTGAAAGATATTTCCCTCGGTGAGGCCATAAGTGCGTTCGAGATCTAGAGGCGTGAGAACTTGGCGGGCAATGATTGAGTTCGGAACATTCGGCGCATATTCGCCGATTTTCTTGACGACGCGATCGCCGAGTAGTTCACGTTTGTCGTCCCAGGTTCCTTCGCGCAGCTTGTACGGAACATATTGCACGAAGGTCGTCATGATGTGCTTGCCCGCGGGAGCAAGAGTGAGGTCCACGTTGGAAGCCACTACACAATCCACCCACAGTTGTTCAGGGATCTCGCCGAACTTCGCAATGTCGTAGCAGCGCTCTGCAAATTCAAGCGAAGGTACTAGCGTAAAGAGCGAGCGCTGCGGCGCAGTCCAATCTCGCGGTATTCCTTTTACGTGTGGCTCTTCGCTCAGCACGAAATTTACTTTCGCGCATGGTCCGTCCATCTTGATAGCGGCGATAGCTTGACGGAAGTCTTCCGGCAGCTCACCAGGTTCGAGCAGGCCGAGAAAAGTGCGCTTCGGATCGGCGTTAGATAGCACGACTCGGCCGCTGATTTCTGTGCCGTCTTCAAGAAATACGCCTCGTGCGCGTCCGTCGCGTGAATTGATTTTTGCAACCGGGCTGGACGTGAGGATTTCGACTCCCAACTTTCGACCGGCGGATGCAAGCGCCTGCGTGATCGAGCCCATGCCCCCGATCACATGGCCATAGAAGCCCTGCGTCTCGCCGTCGCCCCCGCTCAGTAAGTGAAAGAGCAGACCGAGCGCGGATCCCGGATCGTAGGGTCCTCCGTGTTTGCCGTAGATATTGTTCGCGAGAAACATGGTCTTGATTTTCTCGGATTCGTAATTCCGATCGAGAAAGTCACCCAGGCTTCCCGTGAGAAATGAAACTAGCTGGCCGACTTCGGAGCTCGTCATTCCGCGAAAGCGATTTCCGACGCGCAAAAGTTCGAACCAGCCTTCGGGACCGTGAAACGCTGGATCGGGAGGCGGCTCGAGAAAAAATGGCTGCAGGTACCGCGCGAGTTTTTTCAACTGAACGTCAACGCGAACAAAGGTTTCCGCGTCGCGCGATGATATTTTCCGGAATTCCGCGACGGTACGTTCGCGGTCGGCCCACCAAGGCAAAACCTGCCCATCAGGAAACGGGACAAGCAGCGCGGGATCGCAAGCAACCATCTGCAAGCCGTGCGCGGCGAGATCGAGATCGCGAATAATCGTAGGCCGAAGCATACTTGCAATGTATGAAGTGGTCGACGCGCGGCAACGGGGAGCGATTTCCTCGGTAACGCAACAGCCGCCAACAATCGCGCGGCGTTCCAGCACAACCACCGAAAGACCTGCGCGGGCAAGGTAAGCCGCGGCGGTTAGGCCGTTGTGCCCGGCGCCAATCACAATCGCATCGTAGCTCTTGCGTAGAGGTGGCATATTGGATTAGCATGACCGCCAGTCAAGGTATGATATCGCTATCCGTAGATAGCATAAGCGGAGAAGAATTCCAATGACAGCTTCAGTGAATGACTCGGGGTCAGCGCCTCGCGTACGATCGCGGCGCGCGTTGCTGGAACCGCCGATGCGTTTTCGGCCCGAGCCCGGACCGCGCTTGGAAGCCAAGAGGGCGCGCATCGTGGATGCGGCGCTGCGGCATTTCGCGGAGCAGGGATATCACGCTGCGCGAATCGAAGATCTCGCAGCGCATTTGGGGTTTGCGAAGGGTTCGATTTTTCAGTACTTCGGGAGCAAGGCCGGACTTTTTCTCGAGGCGTACAAGAAGGCGGTGCGATCGTTTCCGGCGTACCTCGATTGTCCGTCGAACATCCGAGAACGAGGCTTCTTCGAGATTCTCCGCTACTGGCTGCTGCGAACCGAGCGGCTCGTGCACGAGGACTGGATTCCCTACCGCGTGGCGCTCCTCGGAAATTACGGGGTGGATTTAAGTTTGAAGCGGGAGATCAATCGTTTCCTTTTAGCGGAAGATCCGTATGGGAGCGCGCAGTTTGTGGGTCTGGGGATTGCGCGTGGTGAAGTCCGATCGGACATCGACACGGCGCTGATCGTTTCAATTCTAGACTGGACAATGGAACGCTTTCAGGATGCGCTGTTGACGGAAGAACTTGACCCGGGGCTATTTCCGCATCCAGCAGAACCAGAAAAAAATCAGGTGCGAATCACTCAGTTCTTGCAGGTGTTGAAGGGCGCGATTGGCGTCTGAACCGCTTCAGTAGTTTGAGGAGTGCAGTAGATGGAACGAACGGTGCAGGAAATTCTTGCCGCGTATAATGCTACGGCGCCATTAGCCGAGGCTTACACGATTCCTGCGGCGTGGTACACGGATACGCGCATCGCGGAACTCGAGCGGTACAATGTCCTCTCCCGTACCTGGCAATTTGCAGCTCGTAGCGAACAACTAGAAAAACCAGGGCAATACGTCACTACGACTGTGGCAGGCGAGCCAATCGTAGTCGTGCGCGGTGGCGACAATTTGTTGCGCGCATTTTTTAACGTTTGCCGTCATCACGCGATGACGGTAATGAACGAACCGTGCGGGCATACTCCACATTTGCGATGCCCTTATCACGGATGGACTTACAACCTCGAAGGCGAGCTGCGAGGAATGACCGAGTTCGAAGGAGTTTGCGATTTCGACCGCGCGAAGAACGGACTGGTCCCTATCCGCGTCGACACCTGGCAGCGGTTTGTTTTTGTGAATCTGGATCCGAGCGCGGCGTCGCTGAAGGAATCTCTCGGTAAGCTCGTTGATCTCGCGAAGCCACTTGGATTTTCAGACCTGAAGTTCGTCGAACGCCGCAGCTATACTCTAGATTGCAATTGGAAAGTGTATGTTGATAACTTCCTCGACGGCGGCTATCACGTTCCGCACATGCACAAGGGCTTGAATAGCGTTCTCGACTATACGAATTACACGATCGAAAACGTCGACCGATGCTGCGTGCAGTCAAGCCCAGTGACAGTCGATAGCACCTCGGAAGCGAACGCGGCCGCGACCCGCAAAGGCAATCGCGCGTTTTATTTCTGGCAGTACCCAAATTTCATGCTGAACTGGTATGAAGGCTACCTCGACACGAATCTCGTAATCCCGCTTGCCGTAAATCGTTGTGAAGTGATTTTTGATTTTTATTTTGGCAACACCGGCGAATCGGAAATGCCATACATCCGCCAGAGCATCGAAGTGAGCGATCGCGTGCAGATTGAAGATATCGCGATTTGCGACGGGGTACAGCGCGGGCTTAGTTCGCGCGCTTACCAAGCGGGTCGACTTTCAGTTCGCCGCGAGGCCGGTGAGCATTTATTCCACCGGCTGCTTGCTGCCGATTTGAAGGATACTCGCGCCGCAGTTGCACGCTGAACGATTCTTATCTTTCGCTTCGATCCTGCTAATCGAAAATCACAGTTTTGTTTCCGTACAGCAGGATGCGGTTCTCGATCTGCCAGCGTACAGCGCGCGATAGCACCACCTTCTCCAAATCTCGCCCCTTTTGAATCAAATCTTCCAGCGTGTCCCGATGAGAGATCCGCACCACGTCCTGCTCGATGATTGGCCCATCATCGAGCACTTCGGTGACGTAATGACTCGTGGCGCCGATCAATTTCACGCCTCGAACGAATGCCTGATGGTGGGGCTTGCCGCCGATGAACGCAGGAAGAAACGAATGGTGAATATTGATGATGTGGTGCGGCGGGTACTGGCGAATGAAATCTGTGGAAAGCACCTGCATGTAACGCGCGAGAACGATCAGATCGATTCCGTGTGGCTTTAGCAGCGCGATTTGTTTTCGCTCCGCCTCCGCTTTATTTTCCTTGGTTATCGGAACCACATGCAGGGGGATCTCGTAGAAATCGGTCCAGCGCTTCACGTCTTCGTGGTTGCTGATCACGAGCGGGATCTCGCATGCGAGTTCGCCCGAGCGCTGACGATATAGCAGGTCGACAAGGCAATGATCGTAGCGCGAAGCGAACAGTGCGACTTTCGGCCGGTAGTTGGAGAGAGAGACGCGCCATTGCATATTGAATCGGTCGGCAACGGGTTGAAAATGTTTTCCGAATTCGCGCATGTCGATTGTGAAATCGGTGAGATCCCATTCGACGCGCATCAGGAAAAGATTGCTGCCGACGTCCTGGTGTTCATCGGCGTGAAGAGTGTTGCCTCCGGCGCGAAAAATAAAATCGTGGACGGTGGCATTCAGACCCTTCTGGTCGGGGCAACTAATTAACAGCGTTGCGGTGTTTTTCATTGATTGTCCCGGGGAATCGTGTCGTCCCACGTTTTCTTACGGATCTCCTTGCCGTTCTCGGAGAGGTGACGCTCAAAATGATAGTAGAAATTCTTCGCATCGCTTCGAAGATCGAGGACTACGCCCCATACGAGCTTTCGATCGGGCAACTCAACGGTAGTGGATCCCTCGCCATGAACTGTGCTCGATTCAGGGTCTGAGTCCTTCAGTTCGTAGCTCATCTGCTCGTGGTCATTCATGCGGCCCCAAGAGAATTCGGTTGAATCGTCGCCACGCCAGAAAACTCGAGTTGTGCCATTCATGAGATCGTGCGTCACGGACCAATCCTGCGGAGGCCAGGTATCGCCCTTGGAAGTTACCGGCTGAGGCATAGGCGGCGCGGACTCAACAACGGGATACTTTGGTTTTGATGAAGATTCAACCGGGACGATTGGAAGTTCTAGTCGTGAAGTCTCGAAACCGCCAAAATACAACGTACTTGTCATTGGATATGGAGTTGGCCAGATCATGGGCCAGAGCGCATTTGAGATCGCCACGCGAATCCTGTGCCCGGCCGGAAAAACCCAGCTCGTTACATGCAGCTCGATCGGAATCTTGTATTTTTGGCCAGGAACGAGACCGGTGGGGCTCGCTGCCCCATTCAGTTGCGCGCCACTTTCCCCCGCACCCGTGATCATCGTGACCGATCCATCCGGCGCAACGTCGGAAAGTCGCGCGAACCAATCCGCAAGCGGCGCGCTGGCCGACGCCTCCAGAATTACCTTCGGCCATCCAAGGATTGCGGTGTCGTTCGCAAGCGGAGCTGAATCGTAAACCAGGCTGTACGCGTCGATGGGACGCTGATCCGTCGTGAAATCACCCCACCAGAATCCGGCTTCAAGGCCAATTGACGGAACATATTTCAGTTGCTGAACGGAGGCGCCCGCTGCGAGTGGTGCGGTGCCAGTCAAACTATGATCCGTCCCGAAGAAAAAAGTTTGAGTGCGTAAAGCGTGCGGGGGCCAGAGCTTTTCTGCGCGCCACTCGCCGGGAAATTCGGCGATGTTCGGATCAGGCGCATACCAGTGGCGCATAAACACTTCGAAGCGCGGCTCGTCGAGAATGCCATTCTGGCTGCCCTTCAGCCAATAATCCCACCAACGCGTGGCTTCTTCGCGCCACTCGATCGCAGGGCCCGGATCGGCGTCGTGAGGGAACGTGTGATTCCATGGACCGAGGATCGCTTTCACCGGAGCTTTCACGTGCTCGAAAAAGCGCGGGATGCTGTCTCGGTATCCATCTAGAAAACCGCCAATCATGAAAGTGGGTACATTGTAGGTGGCATACCGGTCGGGCGCGACGGATGCGCGCCGCCAAAATGCGCCATCACGCTGTTGGTGCAAGTAGAGCAAGAACCAAGGAGCGGCATCGAAGCGAGCTGCGAGCGATTTTTCGTCCGTCGGAAAATCGGGTGATCTCGTGAGGCCGAGTTGCAAATCCATTCCCAATTCAAATTCATCGGCGTGCATCAGGCCATCGATGTAGTGAATGTCATCGTGGAAGAGTTCTTCCGTGGCACATGCGGCAATGATTGCTTTCAGCGCGGGAGGATGCAGGCTCGCCATTTGAATCGCATTGAAGCCGCCCCAGGAAATTCCCATCATGCCGACGTTACCGTTGGACCACGGCTGCTTCGAGAGCCAGTCGATAACTTCAACGCCGTCTTGCTGCTCTTGATCCGAATATTCCCGGTCCGGCGGATTGCCTTCGCTGGCTCCCGTGCCGCGAATATCGACCCGGGCGGTGACGTAACCGCGGCGCACGAAGTAGGAATGCAAATTCCAATCCCGCGCGAGGCTCCAATCATCTTTGCGGTATGGCAGGTACTCGAGGATCACCGGGAATTTGTCCGCCCTGGCCGCTGTGGCTTGTAAAGCACCGTCAGGCACGTACAAGTTCACGGCAAGGTTCACGCCATCCTTCATTCGAATTGTCGTTTGGACTTTTTTCATCGTCTCGTAATTCGGCTTGGTCGCTTGCGCAGTCGCGCTCAAAGCGATGAGTAAGACTGGACATAAAGACGCGGAAGCGCGCAAAAAAACTACCACTGAAAATCGGCAGAGGAGGACGACTCGGCGAACGAACGAGGGATTGCGTTGATAGGGCATTTTAATTCGAGAAAGCTAGCACGAGCGGGACAATTTGTCTGGTATCAGTCCCAATCAAACTGCGGAAGATCGCATGGCGCAAATGACCGACGGTTACGATTTTGCACTCTGCTATGCCGATGGGCTAGCATCGGGAGTGATGAACACGAAATCTACAGGGCAGCGCCGGGAATCACGCAGGAGTGTTCGTCGGATATTTCTGCTTTCTCCCGCGAACGCATCCGGCATCCGCGCCAGGATGATCGGAAATGAGAATGCCCGATTTGAACTGGCCGCGCGGCTTCGGCAACATGGCGCGCCGCTAGGCGAAGTGTTCAGTTTTATCAGTGGACTTTATTTCAGAGGTAAGCTGGCATACGCACAGGCATTCGCCGAGTCTCATGGAGATACGCCGGGCACTTACGTGATTACAGCGAGCGCCGGATTAATTCCTCCAGAGACGACGATCACGCTGGAGCGATTGCGAGAGATTTCGGCTGTATCAATCGATGCAACAGAAACTCGATACCGAGGACCGCTGGAGCGTGATGCGCGAACAATTCGCGATGCTGCCAAAGGGTCAGATTGGGAAGTGGTTCTGCTCGGCAGTATTGCTACACCGAAATATGTGGAACCGCTGCTCGGAGTCTTCGGGGAACGGCTCGTGTTTCCCGAGGAATTCGTCGGGCGTGGCGACATGAGCCGCGGCGGATTGATGCTGCGAAAAGCGAGCGCGGGAGAAGAGCTGAGATACGTGCCGGTGGGGACAGCGGTGCGTCACGGGCCGAGGCCGCCTAAATTGCCGAAACCGGTGAAAGGCTCGGACGGAACTGTAATTACGATCTAAGAGATCGTTGCGTCCGATACTCCGTCGATCGTGCGTTGTCCGGAGGAGAATCGTGCTGGAGCAAGCTCATCGGAAGCTGACGACGCATCAGAAGACCGTCTTAATTCAGGTGCTTCTCACATTTCCCGGGGAGCGTGTGGAGATTGTTTACTCGCCGACTGCAGCCGATGGGCAGTCCTACGCGACGGACTTTATGGCAATTTTCAAGGCGATTGGATGGGACGTCACTGGGCCAGTGGCTGGAGAAAATTTCGCGAGCGGCTCGCCGGGTCTAGCAATTGTAACAAGCAAGAACGAGGATTTACCTGCGTGCGCCCAGGCTTTGCGGGATGCGTTGAGAATTTATGAAATAGATGTTGAAAGGCGTACGGACAAACCCCGCGATGCCAAGACGCCTGGATTTATCTTTTGGGTCGGCCCAGTACGATCGTAGCTCTAGCGCTTCGCGGACTCCTCAAGCAGTTTCGCCCAATGGGAAAGATGATTGAGCGACGGCGCATCCGTATGATCAAGCACGAGAGGCGTGATCGAGACCGCACCTTCGCGGATTGCGGCAATGTCAGTATCGGGTTCGATGCCTTCCACGAGATGCTGTTCGTGAAGCCAATAGTAGCGCCGGCCGCGAGGGTCGGTGCCGGGCTTCAGTAGATTGCGCGTGATCTTCGACGACTGCCGCGTGAATCGCACCTTGCCGCTCCAAGGCTGCGGAAAATTCACGTTGAGCAGAACGCCGGGCGGCAAACCTTCCTTAATAATGAGCGGCGCAAGAAAGCGCGTGAAATGCGCGGCCGGCTCGAAATCCACTTCCTTGGTGCGATAAGTTTGCGAGACGGCGATCGCCGGCACGCGATTAATCGCCGCTTCTCGGGCCGCTCCCACGGTGCCTGAATAGTAGATGTTCTCTCCCATGTTGGCTCCGCGATTGATGCCAGAAATTACGAGGTCCGGCTTCTCCGGTAGCAGTGTGTGAAACGCGAGAATCATTGCGTCCGCGGGTGTGCCGTCAACCGAATATTCGCGTTCGGCAATCTGGTCGCAATAGATCGGTTGGCGAAGAGTGAGAGATTGGGCAGCAGCGCTGCGCTCCTGCGACGGAGCGATGACTGTAACCGTGGCAATCTCTTTCATTGACTCGACGAGAGCGCGTAGGCCGGCAGCGTGAATTCCGTCGTCATTCGTGATTAGTATGTTCGGCATGATTTCTGGTATGAACTCTTTCCCGCAACCCCGCGCGGAGGCGGGAGCGACTGCTACCCATTCGGCGGAATTTCGGCCGCGTTCTCTGGCGTGGGCTTTATACGAAGGGGTGAAAGCCGAAAACGAATGGTCGGGACGACTGGATTCGAACCAGCGACCTCACGCACCCCAAGCGTGCGCGCTACCAGGCTGCGCCACGTCCCGACGGACCAGCGTTAAGGAGCGTATCACTCGCGTTCGAGAAGGGTCAAGACAGCGAGGAGTTCTTCGTGTAAATCGAGCAGGAATTTGCGCTGCGCGCGCGATGCTGGCTCGCTACGGGCATGCGCTACCGGCGCTGCAGCTGGTGCATCTTGTGCCTCGGCGCCTGTATTGGCGGCATTGTGGCCGCTCGCGAGATCGGCAAGATGCTTGCGGGCGCCTGCGATCGTAAAACCTTCTTCGTAGAGCAAGCGTTTGATCTCGAATACCGTCTCGATGTCTTCGCGACGGTAGAGGCGATGACCGCTCGGGCTTTTCACCGGCTCGAGAGTCGGGAATTCCGTTTCCCAATAGCGAAGGACGAACGTTTTCGTGGCCGTCAGTCGGCTCACTTCGCCGATGCGGAAAAGACTCTTCTCCGGAAGTTCAGACGCAGCTTGCGCAGCACTGGCCATATCTTTTCAGTATCGTAGGCCGATTTTGAGCAGTGTCAAGCGTAAGCGGCGTCGAAGCTGTGAAAAGCGACGACGATGGGTCAAACGAAATGGTTTTAATCGCGGCGTTTGCCGCTGCGCTTATCGCGCTTCCCTGCGTGGCGTTTGCCGCCCTGGCGCTTCCCGGGAGAACGTTTTTCTGAATCACCCTTGCCGGGAGATCGAAACGGACGTTCGCGCCGGCTTCGATTGTCTTCGCGAGCCTCGCCTCTCGGAGCGATATGTGTGGGCCTGGGAGCGCGCTTCTTGAGGCGCTGATTGAAACGAATCGGCGTGCCGGTGAAATCGAACGCGTTGCGCAGGCGGTTCTCGAGGAAGCGTTGATAGCTGAAATGCAGCGGCTTCAGTTGATTAGTGAAAAGAACGAACGTCGGCGGAGCGACTGTAGCTTGCGTGATGTAAAAAATCTTCACTTCGCGATCTGCGGGTGACGTCCCACGTTCAAGATCTACATTGGCAAGCCAGCGATTCAATTCACCGGTGGACACTCGACGTTCGCGTGCGACGGCGACGCGATCGAGCAAGGTGTAGAGCTTGTCGACCCGAGCTCCCGTGAGGGCGGAAAGAAAAACAATCGGCGCGTAGCTGAGGAATTTCAGTTTTGCGCGGACCATTGGCTCGTAGTCCGCAAGCAGTTTGCTGGGATTGGCGCCCGCGCCCTTCAGCCCATGCTTCCGCTCCGCAGACGCTTTTTTCTCTGCCTCTTCAAGTGCGATATCCCACTTGTTCATTGCGATGATCACTGAGCGGCCGGATTGTTCCGCATAACTCGCGATAGTTGCATCGTGCGAAGTTACGCCGACGGAAGCATCGACGACCAGAACCGCGATGTCGGCGCGTTCGAGATGACGGCGTGCCATGATGACGCTCAGCTTTTCGGCGATGAGTTTCGTCTTGCCTTTGCGGCGAATTCCGGCTGTGTCGAGGAAACGATATGCCTTGCCGTGGCGCTCGACGACAGTGTCCACCATATCGCGCGTGGTGCCGGGCTCGGGCGAGACGATGGAACGTTCAGCACCCACAAGCTGGTTCAACAGCGTGGATTTGCCGACGTTTGGCCGGCCGATGATAGCGATATTGATGTCCGCACGAGTCTGAACCGATTCACCCTTCGGAAAATCGGCAGTGAGCGAATCAAGGAGCGTGTCGATGCCAAAGCCATGCTCGGACGAAATGGGAAACACTTCATCGCCAAGTTCGTAGAATGGCGCGGCCATCGCGGATTGTTGCGGCGAGTCAACTTTATTGACGGCGATTACGGGCGGCTTGCCGGCGCGGCGAAGCAACTGCGCGAGTTCAGCGTCCAACGGAACCGGCCCTGTGCGACCGTCGACGATTTGCACCACGCGGGTGGCATTCTCGATTGCAACTCTCGCCTGGCGCAGAATTTCTGCGGGAATCAGCGCTTTGTCATCGGGAACGATGCCGCCCGTATCAACCACTTCGAAGGCGCGGCCCTCCCAGTCTGCGATGCCGTAAATCCGATCGCGAGTGATTCCGGGTTCGTTCGTCACGATGGAGCGGCGTGAACCAGTGAGGCGATTAAATAGCGTGGACTTCCCCACGTTCGGGCGCCCGACGATTACCATGGACGGCAATTTTTCAGTCATGTGGTTTAAATCCGGGAGAGCGTACGCGATGCGCTTCGGTGCAGCACAGGGTGCGGTCTTCGGGACGGAATAGACATGATACTTTAGCGCGGTCGGAATCGAACGCGGATTCTTCGCCAAGACACTATGGCCGAAACAAATCAAATTGCGCCCAGCATGGCTCGCGGAAACCTCCGGGAGGTGGCGGCGTTTTTTCTGAAGTTGGGCTTTCTTGCATATGGCGGTGCTGCAGGACACATCGCAATGATGCGGCGCGAACTGGTTGATCGTCGCAAATGGATTTCCGAGCAGGATTTCCTGGATCTATTCGGAATCATGAATTTGATTCCCGGGCCGTCATCTACAGAGACCGTGATTGCGATGGGTTACTGGCGGGCGGGATGGCCGGCGTTGATTCTGGCGGGCGTGCTTTTCATCTTGCCCGCGATGCTGATGATTCTGGCGCTTTCTTGGGCTTACGTGCGATATGGGAGCCTTCCGGCAGCGCAGTGGATTCTCTATGGAGTGAATCCAATCGTGATTTCCATCATCGCCGATGCTCTTTGGAGCTTGGGACGCGCGGCGCTCAAAAATGTGTGGTTGGCGTCGATGGCGGTAGTGGCATTGGTCCTGTATTTCAAGGGTGTGTCAGTGGTGGCGATCATTTTGGGTGCCGCGGCGCTAACGGCTGCCTTCGCCTATTCAAAATCGAGGGGAGTAAAACCGGCGATGGGAATCCTTCCGATGATGGGCGTTGGAGCCGGCGTCGCGGCGGTTGCTTCGAGCGCGATTCCGTTCAGTATGGCGCGGTTGTTTCTCACGTTTTTGAAGATCGGTGCGGTCGCCTACGGAAGCGGATATGTTCTGTTGGCGTTCATGCACGCCGATTTCGTGGCACATCTTCACTGGCTGACGGAAAAACAGCTGCTCGATGCGATTGCGGCTGGACAAATCACTCCCGGTCCGGTTTTCGCGTCGGCGACATTCGTCGGGTACTTGACGGGCGGCCTAAAAGGAGCTTTGCTCGCGACGCTCGGAATGTTTTTGCCGTCTTTCATTTTCATCGCCATTCTCTTCCCGTTTATTCCTAAGCTGAAGGGCTCTGCCGGAGCGCGGACATTTCTCGACGGAATCAATGCAGTAACGGTGGGACTGATGGCAGCTGTTTCCTGGCAGCTGGCTCGAGGCGCGATTCTGGATGCGTTCACAGCCGCGGAGGCAGTAATCGGATTTATAATTTTGCGGCGCTATCAGATCAACTCTGCATGGCTCATTTTGGGGGGACTGGTTGCAGGTTTTGCGTTGAAATTCGCGGCGAATTAGGCGTGCGGCAATGATCGCTTAGTTTCTCCGTGCTCGCTTCGGTTTTAGTTTATTCTGTTCAACTTGGCTCTCGAATCGCCTGGTGACACGCCTCAACTCTCGATCCAAATGGCAAAAAAAACTTCAGCGACGAAATCGGAAGAAGTAACCGTCGAGGATATCTTCGGACTCGGCGGGCTACTCGCGAAGCGCCACTCGGGGTATGAATTCCGGTCGTCGCAGCTTGAGATGGCGAAGATCGCTGACGACGCGTTTCAAAAACACCAGCACGTGGTGATTGAGGCTGGAACCGGCACAGGTAAGACACTCGCTTACTTGATCCCTGCGATTCGCAGCGGACGGCGAGTGGTGGTCTCGACAGCGACAAAGTCTCTTCAAGAGCAACTCTTCCAAAAAGACGTTCCCTTCCTGCAAAAACATTTCGCGCCGAATCTGAAAGCCGCTCTGATGAAAGGGCGCTCGAATTTTCTCTGCCGGGAGAAAGTACACCAGATGGCTGGGCAGCCCGTATTGAAAGGGATGGATGAGGTTGACTGGTTTTCGCAGATCAAGGACTGGGAAAAGCTGACGGAAACTGGCGACCGCAGCGAGCTAACCTTTTTGCCCGACGATGCGGAGCTCTGGCACCGAATCGACGCGCGCAGCGACTTGTGCACCGGGCAGAAGTGCGCAGAATTTCAAAATTGCTTCATTACGGCAATGCACCAGCGGGCGCAGGAAGCTGATCTAATCATCGTGAACCACGCCCTCTTTTTCGCTGACCTTGCGATTCGTCAGGACGATTTCGGCTCGATCCTTCCTGAGTATTCGGCGGTCGTATTCGACGAAGCGCACGAACTCGAGGATGTGGCAAGCGACTACTTCGGGCGGCAAATCTCAAGTTATCGATTCGATGAGCTATCTCGCGACACCGAAAACATGTTACGGGTGTTGCAGATTCCGGCGCCGCAGCTCCGGCGGCACCTGGGACGGCTGCGAGAGCGCGGACACGGCTTCTTCGAAAACTTTCCCGGCCGCGAAGGTCGCTTCCCATTTGAACAAGCGGAGCGTCGCTCATTCCTCGAAAGCAATCGAGAAGCTTATGACGGCTTAGCTTCGGCCGTGAAGCGCGTTGAAACCGAACTCTCGGCGCTTTCCCCTAAGCCGGAAGAAGTTGTGACCCTCGCGCGGCGTGCTGCCGATATGAGGCGCGAACTGGAATTTCTGCTCGAGAGCGAGGAGAAGGGTTACGTCTACTGG
>Ga0210383_10003019_pt1 | contig 15193 bp, 12 predicted proteins | sample IncBWC14OmetaG_FD_160072 | JGI IMG/M metagenome (GOLD analysis project Ga0210383, IMG submission 160072) | Forest soil microbial communities from Barre Woods Harvard Forest LTER site, Petersham, Massachusetts, United States - Inc-BW-C-14-O ...
CTGTGGTGGACGCCTGCGCTGATGCTGCTTTGGGTAAATCTTCATGCGGGATACGCGCTGGGGATCGCACTCATGGCATTGTTCCTGGTTGGCGACGGTCTTGATGTTGCCTTCGGTTTTAAAGACGTCCCAGCGCCACGCTTTAGAGCCCTGGCAGCGGCGATCGTGGCTTGCATCGCAGTTGTCCCGTTAAATCCGTATGGCACTGCCTTGTATACCTACCCGCTGGAGACGGTGCGTTCGCGAGCCATGCAGGCTTACATCGGCGAGTGGCTTTCGCCCAACTTTCACCAGCACAGGTACCTGCCAACGCTCGCGATGATTCTTGCCACGATTGTCTTGCCGGCCATTTCGCCGAGGCGCTTACGTCCCCGAGAAGTGCTCCTCTTATCAGTAGCGACCTACGCCGCGTTGCGCTCTGTGAGGCACATACCGATTTACACGCTCGTAGCAATTCCTGTGCTCAGCGCAATGATGCTGGCTTGGCTGCAGGAGAATCGGATTGCAAAGAACTTCTGGGCTAAGCAAACTTCCATGACTCCGGCCAAGACGCTGCTGAATGCACTCTTGCTCACAGGCTTTGTCGTTTTTACGATCGCACGCGTGCGCAATGTAACTCTTGGACAGGCGACAGCAGAGGCAAAAGAGCTTCCCGAAGCCGCGGTTTCTTTCATCGCTGCCCAACTTCCTCCGGCTCCGATTCTGAACCACTACAACTGGGGCGGCTATTTTATCTGGAAACTGTATCCGGATTATCGGGTCTACATAGACGGCCGGGCAGACCTCTATGGCGATGCCTTCATGGACGACTTAGCCAAAACCTATTACCTCCGAGGCGATTCGTGGCGAAACCAGTTCTCTAGATACGGCATCCGAACCGTCGTCCTGCCGCCGGACGCGCCGCTAGTTACCGCTCTTCAAGGCATGGCGGATTGGAAAACCATCTATTCGGACAATCAAGCGGTGATTTTGACCAGGACAGCCCATTAGGGGGTTTTTAATCTAGATTCTCCCTTGCCCCGGACCGTGAAACCTCGATACAGCGATGGACAGGTCGCTTGATTCTGCCAACGACCGATGAAAACACGTACTTTCGAGGGCGAAACTCGGAATGAAGGCTCCCTCTTCCTGCCAGCACCTGAGAAACTATGGTAACTATCGGAGGGACACGGCTTACAACAAATAATCGCTCTTGCGAGATGCCTCGGGGTATGATGATCGGGGGGATTTGAGAACAACTCCTGTCCCCCTCCTAAACCTTTGATTCTAGAAATGCAAGCGATCGGGCGTACCGGGCGGCCAGTGCGCATAGAATTGCACAGTACCCGGCGCGGAAGCGGGCTAGCCTGCTCGGCGCGAGGAGATAACGAAATGAAGAACATTTTCCATAGGCTTTGGTCCGAAGACGAAGCGCAAGATATCGCAGAATACGCAGTTATGTTGGCGGTGATTCTGGTCATTGTTGTGGGCACGATCCGTCTTATCGGCAGCAATGCAAACAATGTCTTTTCTTCCGTTGCCAGTTCAATCTCGCAGTAACGCTGTCGGAACCGCTGCGTTCCGGGTGTATGGTTCGGGAGTTCTCGTGGCAGTGCAGCGGGACGGTACGGCTTTGGCTCAGCCGCCCGGCATGCCCGAGGCGGTCAGCGCGAGATTTCGATTCCTGAGGAGCAGTGATGAATCGTAACCGGCTCTTGTTAATCGGGTTTGTCGCCCTCGTGCTCGGCGCACTGGTGAGCCTCGTCGTCTATCGCAATCTGCAGTCCAGGGCAGGCTCCAAAACTCCTCCGGGCGAAGATGTGGTAGTCGCGGCAGACGATCTGCAGGTGGGGACGAAACTGGAAGACAAAGACGTCCGAGTGGTCCACTTCCCCAGCGAGAATCTGCCCGCAGGCACCTTCCACAGCAAAACAAAAGTAGTGGGCCGAGGCGTCATTCTTCCAATTACCCGTGGAGAGTTCATTCTCACCAGCAAACTGGCGGGAGAAAATGCGGGCTCAGGCCTGCCGGCGTTGATTCCTCCGGGTATGCGGGCAGTATCGGTCCGGGTCAACGACACTACCTCAGTTTCTGGTTTTGTGCAGCCGGGTACACGCGTCGACGTCCTGTTGACAGGAAATCCACAAGGGTCCAACGAACAGCAAACCACCACCGTGCTGGAAAACGTAGCCGTTATCGCAACCGGTACGAGGCTGGAACGCAACGCGGCGGGCGAAGCGCAGAGTGCCCCGGTAATTACCCTGCTGGTGTCTCCGGACGACGCCGAGCGGCTGACGCTGGCCAGTTCTCAAGGTCATATTCAGTTGGCGCTGCGAAATCCGCTGGATACGCGACAGACCGACGTTGCGGCGGTGAAATCGAATTCTCTTTACAAGGGTGGTCCTGAACCAGCCCCGGCTGCCGCGCCGCGCAGTCGGCCAAAACACGTTGAAGCTCCGGCGGCGCCTTCCATCCCGACGGCGTACACGGTAGAAGTTTACAAGGGAGACAAGAAAGAAGAGACCAAGTTCTAAGCGCAAGAGTGCGAGGTTAGAAAACATGTCGATCCGCTCCCGCAGGTGGGAGAACCGTGAAGTGCGAGCCGGCAAATTGCTGGCGATGACGTTGGGCGTTCTGTTGCTGCTGTGCGTCCTGGCGGTCACGCAATCTCAGGATCAGGCCGCGCCCCAAACCCCGGCGTCGCAACCTGCGCAACAGCAAACTCCTGCGGCCGCACCATCCGAACAATCAGCGCCCCAGGTGGCTCCTCCGCAAAACGTCCCTCAGGGCCCTGCCGCCGCCCCTCAGACTCCGCCGGAATCTGAATCTCACGGCGCGGCGCCATTGCGAGTAATGGTAGGGAAATCGCTGCTCATCAATACCACGGAGCGCCTGAAACGCGTATCCGTGACCGACCCTGGCGTTGCGGACGCCATCGTGGTCACGCCCACGCAGATTCTGGTGCATGGACGGTCAGCGGGCGAAGTCTCGTTGCTGATCTGGGATGAACTCGAGCGTTCACGCAGTTTCGATCTACGCGTCGATGTTGACGTTAGCGCTACCGCCGAAGAAGAACGGCGAGTTTTCCCCGACGAACAAATCACGGTCACACCATCGCGTTCCGCTATCGTGCTGTCCGGCCACGTTTCGACCGAGGATATTGCTACCCGCGCGGGAAAGATCGCCGAAGCGTACTCTAAAAGCGTAGTGAACGTGCTGACCTTCGGTCCAGTAGGTGCGCAGGAAGTTCTTCTGGAGGTGAAGTTCGCCGAGGTTGACCGGAGCGCCGCGTTGCAACTGGGAATCAATTATCTCCTGCCCGGCAGTGGTCATACGGTAGGGACCTTGAGCACGGGGCAATTCGGTGGAAGCACGATTTCTACCAGTTCCACCACGACCACTACCAGCCCTGGAAACGTAACTACGACGACCACTGCAGGCACAACTCCCACCATCAACGTCACAAACCCCCTGAATCTTTTTCTATTCCGCACTGACATCAACTTTGGGATTGTGGTCCAGGCGCTGCAACAGAAGAACCTGTTGCAGATTCTTGCGGAGCCAAACCTGATCGCGGTAAACGGCAAGGAAGCCAGCTTTCTGGCGGGCGGCGAGTTCCCTTTTCCGATTGTGCAACCGGGACAGGGTTTTACGGCCGTGAGTATTTCGTTCAAGGAATTTGGCGTCCGGTTGAGATTTACGCCGGTGATCATGCCGAATGGAAACATTCACCTGCGGGTCGTGCCGGAAGTCAGCCAGCTGGACTTCGCCGACGGACTAACGATTTCTGGATTTAACATTCCCGCGCTGAGCACACGCCGCGCCGACACTGAGTTTGAACTTCAGGACGGGCAGAGCTTCGTGATCGCGGGTCTGATCGACAATCGGCTGACCAACATCGGCAACAAGATTCCGGGGCTCGGAGACATTCCGATTCTGGGCAATCTGTTCAAGAGCAAGAATTTGCAGAAAAACAATACGGAACTGATGGTCTTGTGCACGGTGCACCGCATCTCACCCAGCACCCAACCGCCTGCTGGACCGAGTGATCCACAGCCGTTCCTCGACAAGAATAAGTTTGATGGAAAGAAGTCAACGGGCGGCAGTAGCAGCAAATGATGGCCGGAATCGTCGAGGTTTCCAGCGCGTTTTGGTTGCGCCGTATTTTCTGGCGTAAGTAATCTGTAGGAGAAGTGGCAGCGTCATGCCCGAACTTTCAGTTGTAATCGTCGCGGCGGATAACGAGCAAAGAGCCGTGCTGCAAGTATTGGTGGACGGCACTAGCGTGGCGCGGACCTCGCACGGTCACGCGAGTTTTCCGGTAGCGGCAACCGATCCGCTAGTGCGCCGGATCCAGACTTCGAAGCCCGATGTCGTTCTGGTCGACATCCCCGCCGACAATGCCATCCTGGCTTTGCGTGCGATCGAACTGCTTCACCAGGAACTGCCGGCGTTGGCGCTGTTTGCCATCGGCAGCATCTCGCAGCCGCAGGTCATTGTGGGCGCCATGCGAGCCGGGGCTCGTGAGTTTATCGAACGTCCGACTACCACGACCGACCTTTTGGAAGCATTTGTCCGGCTCACCGCGGCCCAGCGCAAGGTGAACCGCGAAGGAACCAGCGGGAAAGTGTTTACCGTGGTGAATGCAAAGGGCGGAAGCGGCGCCACCACCGTCGCGGTGAATCTCGCGTTGGCTTTGCAGGAGGCGCAAGGCAATACGGCGTTGGTGGACATGGCTCCGCTGGGACACACCCAGCTGCATCTGAACCTGAAACCATTATTCAACGTGACGGACGCCATCCGCAATCTGCACCGGCTTGACAGTTCCCTGCTGGAAAGTTTCATGACCCGGCACAGTGGTGGCCTGCAACTGCTGGCCGGACCCAATGTTCCCGTTGCGGTAGAGCCGTCCACAGCCGAGTTCGCGAGGTTGTTCGACATGCTGATGGGCCAGTTCCGTTATGTGGTAGTCGATGCTTCCACCCGCATCGATCCGACAACGCGACTGATCTGCAATCTGTCTCAGAACGTGCTGATGGTCGTCAACGCAGACGTTACTTCATTGTGGAGCGCGGCTCGCGTCCAGCAGTATCTCGGAGAAGCCGGCGGCCGGGAAAAGGTAAATCTTGTGCTGAACCGCTTCCGCAAAATACCCGGCTTCAGCGAAGCCGATGCTGAGGCTGCAGCCGGGGTGAAGTTACTGTGGAAGATTCCCAATCAATATTTCGCGGTGGCCACCGCGATCGATCGCGGCGTGCCGGTGATGGCGCAAAACCATACCGAAATCGCGCGCGCTTTCACCGGACTGGCGGCACGTCTCACCGAAAACGATTTGGAAGTAAAACGCAAAGCTTGGTCTTTGTTCAAGACGGTTTAGCATTTTTCACAATTTAAGGATTTAGGATCAGGCAGACTTCATGGCGAATTTACAGGCCTTCGAACGAACCGAGTACCAACAGGTAAAAGCGGATCTCCACCGCAAGATTCTCGATCGTCTTGACCTGGAGAAATTAGGCAGAACCCCGAGCGATCACGCCCGGGACGAAGTCCTTCTTCTAATTCGCAATACGGTGAACAGCGAAGCTGTGCCTTTAAGCTTCGCCGAGCGTGAACGGCTTTCGCGGGAGATCCTGGATGAAATCTTCGGCCTCGGCCCATTAGAGCCTTTGCTCAAAGATCCTACCGTCTCCGACATCCTGGTAAACCGCTTCGACCGGGTCTATGTGGAGCGCGCGGGAAAACTTGAACCGACCGGGTTAAGTTTCAAGGACGATGCTCACCTGATGCAGATCATCGACAGGATCGTCTCGCGCGTCGGACGGCGGGTGGACGAATCGTCGCCTATGGTGGATGCGCGCCTGCAGGATGGTTCCCGTGTGAACGCCATCATTCCTCCCCTCGCGATCGACGGTCCTTGCCTTTCCATTAGGCGTTTCGGCCGTGATCCGGTTACAGCCCGCAACATGATCGAAAACAAGACCCTGACCGAGCCGATGCTGGAACTGCTCTCCGCCATGGTCAAGGGTCGCCTCAACCTGCTGATTTCCGGCGGAACCGGCGCCGGCAAGACCACGCTGCTGAACGTTCTTTCAGGTTACATTCCGAACTCCGAGCGCGTGGTCACAATCGAAGACGCCGCCGAATTGCAGATGAAACAGGAGCACGTCGTCCGCCTCGAAACCCGTCCGCCCAACATCGAAGGCAAAGGCGCAGTGCGGCAGAGGCAACTGGTCATCAACAGCTTGCGTATGCGCCCCGACCGCATCGTGGTGGGCGAGGTCCGCGGCGAAGAAGCCTTTGATATGTTGCAGGCCATGAATACGGGCCATGAGGGTTCGCTCACCACAGTCCACGCGAACGCGCACCGCGATGCTCTGGCCCGACTGGAGAGCATGGTTTCCATGGCCAATCTGAATCTTCCTGAGCGGGCGATGCGCCAGCAGATTGCGTCCGCCATTCATGCCATCGTGCAGATTGCGCGTCTCTCCGACGGGACCCGCAAAGTGATTTCGGTTTCCGAGGTCACCGGCATGGAGGGCGAAGTCATTGCGATGCAGGACATTTTCGTGTTCGAGCGCACTGGAATCGATGAAAGCGGCAAAGTGCGCGGCATGTTCCGCGCCACCGGAATCCGGCCTCGCTTTGCCGATCGTCTGGCGACCGGCGGTTGCCGCCTGCGTGCCGGGCTTTTCGACTCCAGGGTGGAGGTCTAGCGCAAGCCTAGCGCGCGAAATCATGCTAGCGATTATTGCCATTCTGGTTTTTGTGGTTGTCGCTCTGGGGGTCTTCGCGGTCGCGTCTTTATTCGATCAGCGCAGCGCCCAGGCTCGCATGCTGCGCGAACGTCTGGCAACTGTGCAGGAAACCTCGTCCCGGCAGCCAAGCGAAGAGCTTGCTCTGCTGCGCGACGAAATGTTGAGCAAGATCCCCGCGCTTGACACTCTGCTGCGCCGCTCTACCCGAATTTCAAATCTGCAGCCGTTCCTCGAACAGGCAAACCTCAAAATACGTGCCGGCAACATCCTGGTTCTTTGCGTGGTCAGCGCTCTTGCATTGGCGCTCGTGGGCTTCCTCGCAGCTGGATCGCTGCCTCCGAACCAGGCTTTACTCTTCGCCCTCGTCGGTTTGGTTCTCGGCGGATTTCTTCCATACTCTTACGCCTCATATCGCCGCACCAAACGTTTTCAGAAATTTGAGGAGTTATTTCCCGAAGCCATCGACACCCTGGCCCGAGCGGTCCGCGCCGGCCACGCTTTTACCACCGCGTTGGAATTAATAGCCAACGAACTCTCCGAACCTATCGCCTCCGAGTTCCGCAAGCTCTTTGAAGAACAGAAGTTCGGCCTGCCAGTCCGGGACGCATTGATGAACCTTGCCGAGCGCGTCCCCCTTGTGGACGTGAAGTTCTTCGTTACGGCAGTAATGTTGCAGCGCGAAACCGGTGGCAATCTGGCAGAAATTCTCGATAACCTTTCTTATGTGATTCGTGAGCGCTTCAAAATCATGCGCCAGGTGCGCGTCTACACAGCTCAGGGACGCCTCACCATGATGCTTTTGATGGGCTTGCCTCCGGTGATCGTGATCACCATGCTTTTGACAAGCCCGGCATTCATCCGGCCGTTGTTCGCCGACCCTATCGGGCATTTTCTTGTGGTCGCGGGCATCGTGTTGCAGACCATGGGCTATTTTGTGATCCGAAAGATTATTCAGATTCAGGTTTGATTTAACTATGGCGCTCATCCTGACCATCGTGGTGTTTCTGACCATCGCTCTGGTCGTGTTTTCCTTTGGAGCGGCGGCCTATGCACCCTCTTCCCTGCTCGGCTCGCGCTTGCGGGCGCTGGGATGGCAACGAGCCAAGGCTCCGGAAAAACCTGCCCTCAAGGAGCGCCTCGAACAAGCGCTCGATCCCTTTAACAAGGCGATACCACTCTCTCCGAGCGAAGTCTCGCGAGCCCGGCGCTGGCTGATTCAGGCCGGGTATCGGGAATCCCGTCATCTGGCGGTGTACAACGGCAGCCGTCTGGCGGCGGCGATTTTCGGTCTCGCACTCGTGTTCGCGGGTAGCGGCTTTAGCTCCCCAGTTCTGATGATTAGTGTTGGGGCCTTTGGCTTCTTCCTGCCCAGGTTCATGCTCAAGCGCCTGATCAAGGCCCGGCAACTGCGAATCAAGCTAGGTTTGCCCGACGCACTCGACCTCACCGTCATCTGCGTGGAGGCCGGATTAGCCCTCGATCAGGCGCTTATGCGCGTCGGCCAGGATCTGCATCATGCTCATCCTGAACTGAGCGACGAATTCCACCTGGTAAATCTGGAGATGCGTGCCGGCAAGCCCAGAGCCGAAGCCTTGCGCAACTTGGTAGACCGCACCGGCGTCGACGATCTTCGCTCGCTGGTTGGCACCTTGATACAAACCGACCGCTTCGGTACCAGTATCGCGCAAGCCTTGCGAGTACATTCCGATTCATTGCGCACTGAACGTCGTCAGCGAGCTGAAGAGCAGGCCGCCAAAACGACCATTAAGATGGTAATTCCCCTGGTTTTATTTGTCCTCCCCTCGATCATCTTCGTCACGCTCGGCCCAGCCATCATCGAGTTGATCCGGACGCTGGCGCCGGTAACGGGACACTGATAGAACCGGCGAAGATAGAACCGACGAACTACAATCGATACTGAGATCGCGAATTGAATCCAGCAGTTATGATTCAGGAGTTGTGATGCCGTTACCACCCGCCACAGGATATGCGTTCAACCGCACGCGTAACGCGTATCTGGCGAATCACTTGTCCGTCGCGGACACTCACTGGTCGCGTCTGCGCGGGCTGATGTGGAAAAACCCCGCGAGTTTCCCGGCGGGAAACGGACTTTGGATCACTCCGTCCCGCGGCGTGCATACGCTGGCTATGAAGTTTCCCATCGATGTCCTCTACCTGGACACAAACAAGTGCGTGGTGCATCTTGAACAAAGCCTGCAGCCGTGGCGCGTGGCGCGGGTGAGCATACGGACAACCTCAGTTTTGGAGCTGCCCGCCAATACCCTGCGATCCAGCGGAACCGCGGTAGGCGATGAAATCGAGATTGCATCCGTGGGCGCGCCGGAGGTTCACACCGGGTGAACGGAGAACTCAAACTCCTGGTCGAGTGGTCCTCCCCGTGGCGGGAATTCATCACCGCCATCCGGCCCGCCCTGGCACGCTCTCCCAAACCACTCGCGGGAGAAGCTCGAACCGGATTGGTTCCCTACCGCGGCATGCTCGCCTCCTGGATCGTCGAAGGCGCAGTCCTCGCCCTGGGAATTATGTTGTCGCAGAAAATCTCCAGCCTTCGGCCTGTCGAACTGCCGTCGATGCCTACGTACGATGTCATCTATTTCACCGGGGAAGAACTGCCTCGCACCGAAGATGCAGGCGGGGCCCAAGCCGGAAAATCAGGCCGTGCAGGCGGGCATGAAGCACATCATCGTACACAGACCATCCGCGTAGCTCGTGGCGATTCGCTTCGCGAGAAAGTAGTGGATGCTCCCAAACTGAAACTACCACAGTCCGACTCAGCCGTCGCCAACCTGCTTGCGTTCAATTCGATTCCCGGGCCTGCACCCGCCGAAGGATTAAAGTCCTCGCTTCGCGCTCCGGCTTTGACTCAAACCGCGATAGCCCCCATCCCGGAAGTTCAGAACAGCCAGACGCAACGCACACCGATGTTGAACGCCAAAGTCATTCCGCCTACGCCTGAGGCTCAACGCGACAAGCTGCGTTCCGCGCCGGCATTGAACGCCGCCATCGTACCGCCCAGCCCGAGCGCACCCCAGCGCGACATTACGCCTATGCGCGTGCCCGGTTCGCAAGCCGTTTCCGTGATTCCGCCGCCGGTGTCCGCTCCCGAGCAAGCGACCAACACGCATCCTCGACTCACACTCCCGGCGCCCGCGGTGGTTGCGCCTGCGCCCACGCAAATCACCCGCGATATCAATCCTCGAGGACCAGGCTACGGCGCAGGCCAATTGCAAAATCAGATTGTCCCTCCTCCATCTTCGATGGCTGACGCCTCGACCTCACATCGCGGGATCAGCGGCATTGGGAATGCAGCCGTAGTTCCACCGCCGGTGCAGTTGAACGGCTCTGCCACCGGCAGCCGCGCGGTATCCGGCATGGGAACGGCCAATGTTGTTCCGCCGCCGGCGCAGGTCGGAAGCGGTTCGCTGCAACGTACAACCATGGCGGGCGTGGCCGGAGGAGGAACTATCGTCGTGCCACCTCCACCCAACGCTTCAAGCGGCGGCTCTCCGTCCGGCCTTGGTCATGGCAATCGCGGTGCCGGTTTGGGCGGTCCGATGGATGTCGGCTCCGTCGCAACCCCGCCGACGAGTACCGGCGGCAGCGCGGCGGGAAACGGGATCGTGGTTTCAAGCCAGCCGGGATCCAAGATCGGTGTGCCCGGCAACGGAGGCACTGGTTCACTTGCTATGTCTCCATCGGGAGGCGATAAGCCCGGACTCGGCGGATCAGGAGGAGGAGCGGGGATCGGCCGCGGCGCCGGGTCGGGCAGCGGCTTATCTGGGGAAGGTTCAGGCGCTGCGAAAGACGGCGCAGGCCACGGGTCTGACGCCGCGGCTCGCGGCGGAATCTCACCGTATCCCGGCGCCGGAGGCGCGGGCAACGGTACCTCGGGCAAACCCGCGATACCCGGCGTCTCCGTCAGCGGGGGCAGCAACGGAGTGGTCAACCTTCCCAGCTTTGGCGCGGACGGCGGCGGACCGAACATCGTCGCACGCTCTTCGGCGGGCAAGGATCAGGACGGGCCGAGTATCACGGTGGTCGGCAGCGCCCGTTCCGGAGGCGCGTTCAATTACTACGGAAAACTCATCGGCGACAAGAACTACACCATTTACATCGACACGGTTCTGGGCACAGCGGTCATGCAGTACGCGGATCCATCTTCTGCCGCACATCCCTACGCCGAAGATCTGGTCGCTCCGCAACCAATGCACTCCGATTTGCCGGCCAACCTCAAGCCGTCGCGCCTGGTGATCGCCTGCATCCTCGACCGCTCGGGCACGCTGCGTAATATGCAGGTCTTGGATGGCGCCGGCACGGCGATGACTTCCAAAGTCCTCACAGCATTGACCAGTTGGAAATTCCGTCCCGTGTTTCGCGGAGACGAACCGATAGAAGTTAACGCAATACTGGGCTTCAACGTCGACACGCGATAGTTGACGCGGCCCGCGGAACCGGGGCAAAAAACTCCGCAACGAGTGAGCAGGTTGTCGCGGTGATCGAATTCGCGGCCTGAAAAAGGCGCTCTCATCCGGCTTCGCGGTGAAACAACACCGCCGTACCGTCCTCATGGATTAACTTCCAACCCGACATTTCCCCGAGGATCGTTCCCAACGAAGAATTCTTCTGCACCAGGATCCAGTTCACTTTCTTTTCATCCAAAATCTTTTCCCACTCCGGCTGGACGAAAACAACCTTCATGTAATCTTTGAAGAACTGATCGCCGTACAAATCATGACGATCATCCACCAGAACTTTGTTTTGAGGATAGAGCCGGTAAATCAAATATCCTCCCCACTGATCCGGGCAGAATATCGGTTCCCGAATATCACGCATGGCGATCAACTCCGCTGCCTCAACCGGAAAACGCTTGTCATCGAAATAAGCATTCAGCAACCGGGCCGAGCCCAACCTTCCGCCGTTCATGCATGCCCAAAGACCCAGAACAAATGCCAGCACGATCCAAACATGGCCTTGAAAGTTCAGTTCCAGCTTTTCCATGCGCAGGCTGAAACTTTGCAGACGCGAAAATAATCGACGCAACCACGGCGCAATCCTGGCATCCTCGCCCGCACCAGCAACGCTCTCTGAAAGCAGTGGAGCAACAATTAACACCAGCAACATGGAAGATACGGGCAGATTGCGCGAAGCGTAAAGTCCGCTATAAGCGGCAAGAAGAATCACGAACAAACGAGTTGGCTCGGGCCTTCGCCGCGAACTCGCCAGCGCCGCGATGGTCACCAGCAGAAGCACCGCGAAAAACTGCTGTGCCACGCCGTGAAAATCAGGCGAAAGGAATTCGCTGACATGGTTCATCAGAAATCGATCTGAGAGATAGCGGTAAATATGGACGTGCAGCTTGTAACCGTAGGGATTCGCGAAACTCGCCAGCAGCGAAAGAATGCTCACCAGCCCAAGCCGCTTCAGCCAACCCGCACCGCGTTGGTCACGCGAGCGGAAGTACTGGATTCCTCCGCCGGCGAGATACACGCCTAACAGTGCAAAGCCAAGCAAAAATCCGCCGTGCAAATTGACCCAAAGAAACATCAAGACGGGCAGCCAGAAGAGGCGGCGATCTTTCTCAGGCTCTGCCTCGCTCGCCGCCGAATCGAGCAACTCGAACCAGATCACCGTAAGCAACCAACTCAAAACATGGGGCCGCGCCAGAAAATGGACAGCCGAGGCCCCCAACGACAGCACAAGCAAGAAGAATGTAATCGGAAGACTGCCGCCCCGACGCATGGCCAAATGAAAAATCAAAACAAACGTAACCGCCATCACCGTGGCTGTATAGAAAACCACGCCGTTCAACCCAAACACATGGTGGATGGCCGCAATCAGCACATCATAGAGCCACTCCCACGCATACCAGGGCTGCCCGCTCATGGTCGCCGAAAAAGGATCGACGCGGGTGATCGAGTGCGTTTGCAGCATCAACTGGCCGTTGCGGATGTGCCATCCCGTCCCCGCATCGCGCAACAGGAGCCGTCCCAGGGCGCCGCAGCTCAAGGCAAAAAGCAACCCCACAAAAATCAAATCGGAAACCGATGGCATCAAAAACCGAAGCCAGCGCGAGACGCCTGACTGCGCCACGGTACGGGACTGAGGTTCTGTTTGCGGAGATCTGGAATGCAAAGCGTCTGCTCGCGCCTAACCCGGCCATGTTACTCGATTCAACCGGGCAGCGCGGTATTCGCTTGTTATTGCCGTGAATACCCGGCACCCGCAGCATCGCTCACGAACGATAGGTCAAGTATCCGAGCCCGACTCGCATATGATGAAGCACGCGATCGGGCATGCTCGCCGCAATGGTGAGCCCGACTGCGGCGTGTATCAATCCCAAAGGATAAATATTGCGATAGCGGCGAAACATCTCGCAGAATAGCGCACCGCCAATGAAGCTCATGGCAGTCAGTAGCGGGCTTGGTAGGTGCGCCGCACAAAACAGAAGCGCCGCCGCCCACACCGCCCGACGGCTGCCTAGGAGCGACTCCAGTCGCACATAGAAGAAAGATTGCAGAATGAATTCCTGCTCAAGCGCCCAGATCCCATATTTCCACGCTCGCCCCCAGGGCACCGTCTGCGGCGGCTCAAGACTGCGAAAGACCGAACCGGCCACGGCAACCGCGAGCACCATGAGCAAACCACAAACCACCATAACGACTGCCCCAGACACTGGCCGACCGAGCCCCATTTCATCAGCAGAGCAACCACCCCAAACGCTGAACCTTACTATGCCGAGCACCGCCAGCACGTTGCACGCTGCATTGACGCGGCCCGGCGGCGTCCACAGCGCGATCATGATTAACCCAAAAACCAACCCAATCTGCACGACGTTCCCCAGGCCACCGCTATGAGCTCGCTCCGAACCAGTGGTTTCCTCAAAGAGCGCCCGAAAGCCACTCCGTCTTGCCGGATTTAAACTTTTCGACTCTGCACCCATGAGAGGAATCCAATAGAAGTAGGATGCGAGTTTTTTGGAGAACGAAGACTGAACATGTCGCGCGCCATCAATTTCGACAAAGGAATTAGATGAACAGCAAACCTGTACCGCGAGTCGTGATTATCGGCGCCGGATTCGGCGGGCTGAACGCCGCTCTCAAACTCGCCCACTTCCCCGTTCACGTTACTTTGATCGATCGCACCAATCACCATACCTTCCAGCCTCTGCTCTACCAGGTGGCGACCGCCGGATTGTCTCCCGGAGAAATTGCGGCGCCCATCCGCTGGATCGTTCGCGGACTTCGCAACATCGAGGTTCTCCTGGGAGAAGTTCAAGGCTTCGATCTGGAACACCGGCTGGTCAAGCTGCCCGACAGCGAACTTCCCTACGACTACTTGATCGTCGCTGCGGGCGCGAGCCATGCCTACTTCGGACACGATGAGTGGGAACCGCTGGCTCCCGGCCTGAAAACGATCGAAGATGCGCTCGAAATCCGCCGTCGTGTATTGCTCGCCTTCGAACTGGCCGAGCGCCATGCCGCCAGCGGCGAAGGTCAAATGCCGTTGAATTTTGTTGTGGTCGGCGGCGGACCTACCGGTGTGGAGCTGGCGGGAACCCTTTCAGAAATTGCCCGTCTCGCCCTGGCGGACGAATTCACCTCCATCGATCCCAAGAAAACTCGCATCATCTTGCTGGAAGGCGGCCCAAGAATCCTGCCCACTTACCCAGAGGACCTATCCCGCAGCGCCGAAGATCAACTTCGCCGCCTCGGCGTAGAAGTACACACCTCGACGATGGTTACGGGCGTCGAACCCGCCGCCGTCCTCATGGGACAAACCCGCCTGCCAGCCGTCGTCACCTTGTGGGCCGCCGGAGTCGCTGCGTCGCCTCTCGGCAAAAGCCTGGGCACGCCCACTGACCGTGCAGGACGCGTACTGGTGAATTCCGACCTAACCATTCCCGGCCATCCCGAAGTCTTCGTCATCGGAGACCTCGCCGCGTTGAAAGATAAAAGCGGTCAGCTCGTCCCCGGAGTCGCGCCCGCCGCCATTCAGCAAGGCAAGGCGACGGCCCGCAATATCCTGCGCGACCTGCAGGGGAAACCGAGGAGAGACTTTCACTACGTTAACAAAGGCAACCTCGCAACCATCGGCCGCGCCGCCGCTATCGCCCAATTCGGCAAGATTCATATTTCCGGATTCGTCGCCTGGCTCTCCTGGCTATTCGTACACATCATTTTCCTGATCGGATTCCGCAACCGGCTCATCGTCCTGATTCAGTGGGCATGGTCGTATTTCACCTACGAACGCGGCGCCCGCCTGATCACCGGCGATCAAACCCTGCCCAGTTGGACAGAACTGCAACAGGAAGAGAATACTTCGGAGACGCCAGTCGCAAGGTAGGCTCGTGTGTCCCCAGCCGTACTTGTTGCCCTCACCCGCTATAATCTACTTGTCTTGAAATTTCTCTGGCTCAGCACAATCCTGCTCTTGTCCTC
>Ga0210383_10003020_pt1 | contig 15188 bp, 17 predicted proteins | sample IncBWC14OmetaG_FD_160072 | JGI IMG/M metagenome (GOLD analysis project Ga0210383, IMG submission 160072) | Forest soil microbial communities from Barre Woods Harvard Forest LTER site, Petersham, Massachusetts, United States - Inc-BW-C-14-O ...
ACAACAGTTGTTATTTTACATCAAAACATGAGACAGAAAATACAGACAGTAGAAGATGGTAAACTTAGAACTGCATTAGAAAATATGTGATATAAAGCTTGTACTCCTCAAGATATTGTATTCCTTTGTATTCTGGCTGAACAACTATATTGTTCAGTTATGTCCCTTTTGGTGTAACAGTTATGGTGCTAGGCTGTCCAGACTACTTACATTAACTAAACAACATCAGGTCACAGGTTCAAACCCTTCTGGGGGCAGAAAACTGATAGTGGCTTGGAAAGGGGTTGCTCCCTTTTAGGGAGCATATATGGTCACTTCCCACTCTAAAAAACCCTTTAAAAGCTCATGGAACTGTTTACTATTGCTGTTGCTGTTCTGTGCTGTTAGGGATGGAGGCCACACATGAGTGGGTTCTGTCTTCAGAATGTGGAAGGGCATAAGTGTGTTGCTTATTACAGTCCTCCTAATGTACATATATACAGCCTGCTGGCTAAACAACTATGTTATTCAGTTATGTCCCTTTTGGTGTAACAGTTATGGTGCTAGGCTGTCCAGACTACTTACAGCACAGTTCTATAATCACTGCATGGAATATCTACAAAGATGTGCAAGATTTGCAGCAGATACAAAACAAAACTCACAACTTTTATTCAGTTGATAAATTAAACAATATAGAAAAGAAACAAGGAAAAACTGGGAAAATAAAAGGAAAATTGTTAAAAATTGCAAAACTTATAAATTATATACGAGCACTTTTATGGAAACAACCTCTATTTTCAACTGAAAAGCTTGTGGCAGGCAAACTTTATCTGTGTATTGGCATGCCAGTTATGATAAGAAATAATAGTGCAACTGAAGTATGTATAACAAAAGGGCAAGAAGGAACAGTTGCAGGTTTGCAATCTATCAAAGGTCCACATGGAAAAGTTGTACTTGATACCATTTTTGTTAAATTAGACAATCTACCTCAGCCAGTGAAATTTGATAAGCTGAGGTTATGGCTGGAAAAGATGTTGAAACAGTTACAAGAGCAGAGAAGCAGGGTCTCCAAGCTTATAATAAGGATGCTGTGCTGTTTTATTGTCCAAAACCTTTCTCTAGACCACATGAACATGTGACAAATTGAATTATTTTTCAGATGCAAAATTTCAATAACCAAAACCATTGTTAAAACTTCAACTTAAAAGGCACCAGTTCTACATCTTGAGCCTTCTCTCCATTCCTGAATTGTTTATGTTGGTAACTCTAGAGTCTAGCATTCCTGCAATGAATCAAGACAAACAAGTGCTAGTCTTGCCACCAGCTGTTATAGGAGATGGCAAGAGGGATAGGCTAGTGAAATTTTAGGTGCATCTTGATGACAGAGCTGTACTTCATCGGGGAAAATCATATGTTACTACAATGTGATGAGCTAAATCAATATCAAAGAGAAAATGCAGAGCAAGGTCTGTGAAATAAGTAAAGAAAGAATGGATATGTATGGAGAACAAAGAAAGTAGTCCAAAAGTAGCCCAGGCACTGAATATATTCATTCCAAATATGTTGATTATACATTCACCATATAGTTGTGCATATGATGCTATATTGACTATACTCAGAAATATCTGAATATTGGATCTAAAACATTACAATCACTTTTTTAAAGAAACCACCAGCCAATATTTAAGAATATTGGGTTTAGAATTACAAAAAAATCTGAATGGCATATGTTCATTAGAAAACATATGTGATAAGATTAGACATATTTTTTATTAAACAAATAGTAATGCTTTTCCTTATGGAACAAGAGGAACAAGTATTGAGTCTATACTACTTTCCATGTTAAAATCTATAAACATCATTACCAAAAGTCAACTTGTTCATTCACAATGTAACCATCAAGGCAGAGTTATAAGTAATAATCAGGCTTCTGTAATTCATGCTACTGATAATATGGCAGGTTTAACTGGTAAATAATATCAAAGGATCTAGCCATCATAATTGTCCAAATTGTTTGACTAATATGATACAACAAACAATATTGTCTAATATACCCCATATCTTAGTCTTTAATATTTATAAACAAGATGTTATGATTAGTGACAATATAGTAATTAAAAAAGATAATAAATCTAAAATACTTTATTTAAGAGACATAATATATTTTGGAGCATTTCATATTACATCACGCATAATCTTATCTAATCAAACCATATGATATCATGCTGACATGATAACTGGCTTAACAACAGTGCAAGAAGGAATTTTAAATGAGATTGAAGATCTAAATATATGTAATGAAAGACATGCAACAGCAGCAATTTATTCAGATATTTGCTGACATAAAGATATGGTTTCAACAATATTGCATAATGAATAATAAATATTAACATTGGTATACTATTTGACTTATCAAAGAGATTATCTAAAGGAGAAATAATTAAACCTGAAACTAATGCTAATAAAAACTGCTATCAGCTTATATCAGATTTTGATCATTTTGCAGGACATGTCCAAGGCTCTATTACTTTAAAAAAAAAATATGCAGAATGAAATTTAGTCTCCAATCTCATATATTGGAGCTCCATCATGGTTTATAACATTTGCACCTCAGATAACAAACATCCAATATATTTGTATTATGCAGATACCAAAAACTAATAAAGAATGCCATAATTTAATTGCTTATAACCCAGTAGCAGGTGCTAGATTTGTTTCATTTTCTGACACAAATGTTTATTAAAAATGTTGTTATGCTCTAAACCGGGGGAGTAAAGACTGTAAGCATGCACTGGGCCTGATCGTATGATCAGGGTCCAATGAACAAACAAGGACAAGGAAGACTTAGTGCAAGAAGAGAACTTCAGCTTCAACCTACAGAGGTTGTGCCTCTTGCACCAACATATTCTTGAATTTCAGCAACATCATATCTGGAAATGGAGACACATCTGACTTGAAGGAACTCATCCAGAAGCAGCAAAAGAATAATGTTTTTCACAATATTAATTATTATATAATCAAGTTTGAGCTTAAAATGCACCAACTTGAACACAGAAGCAGGACTTAGAGTCATTCCAAGACCAAGCACTGATATGACTGACAATACAACTCATATACTCTAGTGTCTCATACAAGGCAATTCCAAACCCTTCAAGGTTATATCTGAAAATGGAACAGTATATGATTTGAAGGAACTCATCTACAATATTCTTCACAATGTCAGAACCTAGATACTAAGTCTTATGGCAGTAGTTTATACTATTTTAGTCAACTATATAGCAGTAATTGCTACATGTTTGCAGTTGACTAAAAGCAGCAAATTACTGATGTAACTGGATGGTATCATGGTTTCTGGGTTAATAGAGCACAATACTTAGTTCACTGCTCCAATTGCACACAACCAATGTATAAGATCAAAGAGGTGCTAGGAGGTGATAAAGTAATGCTAAGGAGATTGATTAGGTAATAGTCCTATTATAGGCCAGAGGGCCTTGGTAAACATGCACAAATGTGTATGAGTGCTAGATATGTTACAAGGGGACAGAGAAAAGAAACAGGAAAAAGAGATGAAAATGAAGAAAAGGGGGAAGATAAAATCTCAAAAAAGAAACAACCTTTCATCCAAAGCCTCTTCTTAAACCAAAAACTCCCCCTATCATGCCAACTAAAACGTCAAAACCATCTGTGTTAATCCCTCAACCAACAAAATCTTTGAAAGGTCCATATTCAACAACCATTCCTGCAGCAGTATTTTTGTAACATATCTAGCACTCATGAATATTTGTGCTTATTTACCAAGGCCCTCTGGCCTATATAGGAACTCTTACCTAATCACTCTCTTTAGCTTTACACTTATCACTACTCCTGCATCCCTTTGATTTATACATTGGTTGTGTGCATTGGGAGGTGTGAACCGAGTGATAAGCTACCCAACCCAGGATTCCATTATAATTTTCAATATATAAGCATTTTTTATTTTTATAAAATGTTTGATAATAACACTATGTATTAAAAAAAGTGAATTCCATAGATTCTTCTGGTGGACATCCTGAAACTTCAACATCAATTTTTTCATTAGCCATACACAATAATAAAGAAGTTGTATTTTCAACATGTAAGGCACTGTTTGGCTGGAGATTCCAAGAATTGAATTTTGAATCTATTCCTAAATATAGTAGCTTGATATAATCAGTGTAATAGTGTGACTCTGCTGTGACTGAACTGTGCAACTAGTTTTTGAGTGTGTTCTTTTGCTTTTCCCACTTCTGTTTGGTGTGACTATGCCTGGGACTTGAGCCATAAAAGCCAGGGCCAGAAATACATGAACCCTCATTTAAAGTTCATTTTTAATACAATCTGGGTGACTATGAATCAGTTCCTGCCCCCACATTTCTCCAGTCAATGCAAAAGTACTATGATAATCCTATTTCCAGTACAGAGGGTTTACATATAGAATGGCAACATAGCCAACAGCTTGAACAATATAACAAGCCACAACAATAATGTGTTTACATATGCCAATGGTTTCCAGCCTGTGCTGAGCCATCTTTAAAAAGAGCCAAGTCAGAAAAGGTTGTTATGGTTTATTAGATGCCACTTATATCATGCTACTTTCTTAAAAATAGATTCCAAATTCAATTCTCAGAATCTCCAGCTGAACAGCATCTAAACATTTTATACTATAATAAAATGTTTTATAGTAACATCTTATTTTCTTGAAGCCAATTCTATAGATTTGTCTTGCATATATGCTACATTAACTTTTTCATTGATAACACACAATGTAGATGAAGAAATGGAAGCAGACTTTGAAAATAATAAGAACAATGTTTTGGGTTTTAAAATTCCAGATGCTGATATAGTGACAGCTCAACACAACAAGGTATGTGATTGTTTAAATTTAAATTTTCATTAAATTCACTAGTTTTCATTTATTATTATTACAAACAAAAAATGATGTGATATCCATATGATCTGTCTTCTTCCCTCTTACTCACTCTGTAATATGTTTTATAGGCTATAGTATATCAATTGGATTTTTTCATTGTAATTATTTAAGATGAAATTTGTGAATATTTATTATTTTATTAAGGAATAAACCTTAAAATTAAAGTTATTTGAGCCCCTTGTAATAATGATGTCATATGACATGTGATTTCATATATTAATGATGCAATAACAGAAAAACAGTTATTGTTTTACCATCATGTTACACCACCTATCACTCACATTTCTATTCCATATGTTTTTACTCCACTACATCTCTGTCATCTTTTTCAATGCCACTCCAACACCTTTATATAACATAAAAAATCCAAGTATTTTTCCAAATTTATGTTTAATTCAAAATATCTGATTCAACATAACATCTGACACAAAAATTCCAATTTTCTTTGACACTTACAGGTATGTACAATTATATATATAATATGGAAACAATGACTATAGACCTGTCTTTTTATCAATTTGATCAAATGAGTGTAAATAATTGTAAGTAGTCTGGACAGCCTAGCACCATAACTGTTATACCAAAAGGGACATAACTGAACAACATAGTTGTTCAGCCAGCAGGCTGTATATATGTACATTAGGAGGACTGTAGTAAGCAACATGCTTACAATAATGTGAATACATGTTTAGCCCAACAGAGTGTTACAATTGATATTGATGTAGGCATTTCTTGTGCTGTGTTTTGTTATCTGTTTGGATCCACATGCAACTTTCTATGATAATGAACCCAACTCACCAATCTGAATTACAGATACCTCTTTGTCACACAGATTTCATTCAAAAATAGGATCCATTTATACTATGCTTTCTCTTTATTTGAAAGCAAATAACATGTATCAATCTCTGATCCCTTCTGTTGATTGTACATTTATGTTGGACATAAATATGACTGTGTTAGATGAGAACTTTTACCAAATAACCCAGATGGGTGTATACAAAACAGAAACATGTTTAGCCAAAATGGGTGTATATAAAACAGAAATATGTTTAGCCCAGATGGGTGTTAATATCAATATGTGCAGGGTAAACATTGCAAAGTTCCAGTCTAGTAACACATATATAAAGCATATCTTATCCAGATTTCTTTGATTCATGTTGTTATTCCAAAAGGCATGTCAAGGTCAGAATTTGTCCACATTCAATTTCTATATTGTATACTGTCTTGAAAAACATATGTCTATATTGAAGAAATGTAAAATAATTCAGATGTCTTTGATGTGCTCCCGGTATAATCACCACAATTATAAAATTAATTTGGAAGCCATGTTATGCATTTATCTTTTAACAAATTTTTTGATTTTTTGATGTTGTATTCACTTTCTTACGCTGTATTTGATCATTATTTGGAAAAACATTATCTTTTCATCTTTTTCAATAAAAATTATATTAATCAAAACTATAAGTATACTATACAAGACAACACAAGCAATAATGTTGATGACACCATCATATCATCATTAAATTATGATGTTGGTGGAGGCTGAAAGCCCATTTTGACCTATGAGCTCTTGCATCAACATGTAAATACTGGATCTGATATGGAATACAAACCTGACACTTCATTTACATTTTTGTCTTACTGTCCAAAGTCAGTTGCTATAGATTTATGTAAACAAAACCAAAACTATATATTTGGTTGTGTACCTTTACTAATATTTTTACCTTTGTTAACTAGATATGATGTCAAAGAAATCTGTAAGCTTCATAATTTGAATTTATCATATAGAGTAAAGATATCACAGATGAATGAGTTGCTATCAAATCACTACTGCAATTAAACATATGCATCTGTATTTGAAATTTATTCAAAACTTAGTAAATCAAAAATAAATAAAGCATTCTGTAAAAAGGCAAAGTCAAAACCTCAACATATAAACAATGGAACAACAGAAAACAATGAAAATACTATATTTCCTCCATCACCACCCTTATATGAACTTCAAGAAAACATTATTTGTGATTACTGTAAAGCTTGCTCTTCCACAAACATCTTATAAAGTGGATGTGCTGTTTGTGAACAGTTAACTCCATGTAAAAATTTATCAAAGTTGTAACTTACATATTCTATCAAGGAGTGGATATGGGTTTACCCATAAAGAGAGAACAACAAATTCTGCTTCAATTGACAAACTCCCTGGACCTGTATTTGATTCAACATGCACAAATATCTGTATGTAATGTAAGCAATGTTTGCAGAAAGGATGAACTCCTACATCCCATCTATTGAAGAACTTGATGATGTTGTGGCTTTTATATTTACTGGTCCATAGACCAACTGACAACAATATGAAGTGAACTCCCTTACTAGTGTGTACACAGTATACAGTGCATTGGAATGGCTCAAATTCAATTATGTTGATTATTATGATTTGGATATTCCCTATGATAATTTGAAAGAATATCCTGAAAATGGTTGTCCTGTAGTTGTTGCATATAGGCATGCAGAAACTAACAAAAGGGCAGAGTCTACTAGCACCTTTGATCAGGACTATGAAGATGGAACAGAAGATGGTCCATGTCCTGTAAATGGGATAACCGATGAAGAACTTGAAATCAATAACCCAAAGACATCAATAGCAAGAGCCATGAAACATTTAATATAAAATAATGGTGGTGTTCTGGCTATTGGTCATGACAAAGCTCCGCAATCAATATATCATAATCCCAAACTGTATCCTATGATGTTTCCTCATTTATTTCCATATGGACTAGATGGAATTGGAAGTACAGATAGTAAAATGGTAGAATTACAGGAAGAACATATTATGAAAAGGTCACTTGAGTGATTTCAATAACTCTAATTTATTAAGATGTGATGGAAAAAAAGCAGTACTTGTAATATATACACAAAATACTGCATTTTGCATGAACATGAAATCTGAATGTTTCCAGCAAATGGCAGATAGAACATTTTTCAGTATATATGTAGTTCCTTTCCATGCTTGAATTTGTTGAATGATCACATTGTGTTGAGTGCTATAAATATGATCAGGCAGTAGTTTGGTAATTTTGTCTAATAATTCAAGTTCTCTGAATTCTTGTCTGAGATAGCCAGAGGCCCCACCAATAATTTTATTTGCATCAAATCCCTGTATGATGATCATTCCAACAGCAGAGGCACTTCATGATAAACATGTATAATATGATTGATGATTTTTGCAGTTACTAAGATCCACTGGGTTATCAGGTCTGGTTCGTCCTTATGATGTATAATCTGTCATGGCAAAATTTGGCAGTACTTATGCTTGATCCCTTGATCCCTTGATATTGAAATAGTTTCATCATCTGGCAATACATATATGGTTGATGTGATATGTCTTGTAATCGGAACAACATTTTCTGGCAGCCCTTCAATTTGTATTGATTTTGGTGGATTTTTCAATTTGACAAACAATGTGTCAAAGATATTTTGACCTTCTGTTCCTTTGATTGATTGCCAGTTTACAACTGTTCCTTCAGCACCCTTGGTCATACGACATTCTGTTGCATCATTATTTCTTAAGATCACAGGCATTCCTATACATAAAGGTAATTTACCAGGTATATGTTTATCAGATGATAAATGTGGTAGTTCCCATAATAACTTTTGCAAACTGGGAGTCAAGGCATTGCCATTATGAGTGGGATTGATTGGCCTTTTAGGTGGAACACCCTTTTTCTTCTTTTTGTTTCAGTATCTTTCCATTGGTCAATGGAGTAAAAAGTTGTTAAAGTTTGATTGTTTTCATCAGCAAAGCATTTACATCCAAGTTCATTGATTTTATCTTTTTGAACATTGAAAGCTGTAATCACAGAAACATTTCAAAATCATTTTTGTAATAATTTTGGATTATTTGGTCCTCTTTCAGCAATTCAACTTAAAAAACAATATCTTTAGATGTGCAAGCTTTATATCTCATGTTTTCTCAAGCTTTTTGGAGCTTTGCATCTTCATAGGATTGAATTTTTTGTCTCATATTTTCTTGTAATATTACAACAGTTGTAACTTGATGCCATAAAGCTTTACCAATAGATGTTTCTTGTTTTTCCATAGTTTGTGATGAATTTATTTGTGTTTCTACTGTTCCAGAATATAATGTTGGTGCTCCCATTGCAGAAGGAAGCTGAGCAAAATCACCAGAAAAAATAAAGTTAATACCTCCAAAGGGCTTATTATGTTCACCTTGAGCTTTTACACATTGACAACTAATTTTGTATAAGTCTCTACAAGACAACATAATCACAAAACAGTCAATACACAGATAATAATTTCGTTTCTGCTAGAGTTACATCTCGAAATGAAGGCTAAATTCAAGTGCTCTTCCTTTCACGCACAAACATCCCACTGCCAAAGTATTTATGCTCCCCAGGCTGGGCCTCATTACCCATGTGCTCAATGTATTCTTTGGAGCTGATCTGCTTGATAGCGGATGTATCAGGGATGTAGAAAACCGTCGACTTGCGGTCCTGCTCCATACTATCTGACAAGTCCTCATCTGATCCAGCATTGGATTCTTCAATATCGGCTCCAGCCTTGGGCACAGTGTGGTCGAAGCAGTAGGCATAACAATCCTCGTAGCTACCCTCATAGTTGGTCGTTTCTTGGAGCACAACCGGATGGAGTGAGACATTGAAGGATTTTACCATTATCTAAGAATATATAATCAATGCCTTCAAAATTAGCTCTGATTTGGGCAAGATTCTTTTCAGATGAAAAATTTCCCTCATTAATGCCAAGAACTGAGTGATACATTGATTCATTCACAAGGGCTGCTGCAGCACCAGTAGAAGCTAAAACCAAAAAATGGTGGTTTTCTCTTCTTTGATTAAAAAAATGCATTAATGCTTTAATGACCTGACTTTTTCCAGTCCCAGCCATACCATTCAAATACATATGTAAATTGTTTGAATTGTTTGAAGTGGCATGATTGGTCACAATGTGAAAAGCTCTTATTTGATCAGCATTTAAATTAAATGCATCAATACAAGATTTTATTAAATTCTTGTTATTTGCATTAGCACATTGATATGAATAAAATAAATAGGATTTGTCAACTATTTTTTAAACTTTATTGGCATGCATTGATTTATTTTATTCAAAATTAGTAGGCAAATACTGTTTTTTCTTTTTTTCCCCCATCTATTATCACTTGTTACTTTTGATATACTGCTATATTCCATTGTTTACTTGACTGAACAATAGATGGTTGTATAGGATGTAATGATCCAATGTCAGGCAATCCATAATCACATTTAATCAACCATCCTGATGTTCTCAGAGTTTGTTCAGTTGCTTTCATTGTATTTAATTTATCTAGATATTTTTTTCATCTGCACTATAATGAAAGTCTACATTAAAATCATCACCATTGTGAATTGGGTCATCATTCAGATCAGATACCATTTCAGGTGTAAGCCATTGGTAATGAGTATTATCTTTGAACTCCATTTTTTGTTTAGTAGAATAATTATCACAAGCATCCAGACATTCAAAATGAACATTCATATGTTTTATAATTTTGGATTGTTGATTTGTAAATGATGGAGCTGAAAATACTTTATCCCAAGAATCTATCTTGTTTTGAGATCAGTACATGTTCTCCAAGGTTTGAAAATGTTAACATGGTATAGCAATAATATTCTCTGTCACCACAATCAGGTCTTGGTAGTGTATTTGGGATAAAGTTAGATAATCTAGGGAGTGTATCTATGTGAACATGATGTATTTGATATTGAGGGTGACCAGGTTGAAAAGAATATTTAACTTTTTTGAGTTGATTTGTTTTTTCTTTTAGCATCTTCACTAATATAGTCATCATCAGAATTATCTATTATATCAATATTATGTGTGGTATCTTTGCCTTTTTTTGGTGTATGTTACACTCCCCCACGGATCCTCAAGGACTCCTCAAGGACTTGTCAGAGACTCACCCCAAGGGTCTTCACAGGAGTCCTTAAGGAGTCCTCAAGGAGTCTTCAAGGAGCCCTACTTAAAAGTAACCAAGTAAATCATATAGAATATATTGGCAAACTTTATCTCAGCTCAATTGGAATTCAATGAGAATTAATTTTAAATTAAATTAAATTAAATTAAACTAAATTAAATAAATACAACAGGACTACATGCAAAAAAATAAAGGAGGTCAGGACAGAAGGGGAGGGGGAAGTACAGGGGGAGAGAGGTGGGGAAGAGGGAGGAAAGGGAGGGCAGAAGGGGAAAAGAGGAAAAGAGGGACAAGTGGAGGAAAGGGGGATGGGGAGTGCATGGGAGATGGGAGGATGGGAGGATGGGAGGAGGAAGGGAGGGGGGAAAGGGGAAAAGAGAGGAAGGGGCAGGGGGGGTGAGGGGAGGTGGTAGAGGGGGAAGGGTGAAGGGAGGAGGGAGGAAGGGGGGAATGGGGAGAAGAGGGAGGGAGGGGCAGGAGGGGTGAGGGGAGGTGGTGAAGAGGGAAGGGTGAGGGGTGAATGGGGAATAAGAGGGAGAGGAGGAAGGAGGGGAAGAGGGGGAGGGGAGGGAAGTGGTGATGATGGAGGAGCTGGAGCTGGGAAAGGAATTAGCAACTGGGAAAAAAAAAGGGGGGGGGTTGGCGCATCTGGAGGCCCCGCCGTCCTCTTTGCCACCATACCTTCCACCGTTGCGCTCGTCATCTTCATCCTCGTCGCCGTTGTCTTTGCCCTTGTCCTCGTCATCCTCATAGTCTTTGTCGTCCGTGTCCTTGTGGTCTTTGTCGTCGTCCTTGTGGTCTTTGTCTTTGTCCTCGTCTTTGTTATATTTGTCCTCGTCCTTGTTCTCGTCACCGCCGTCATCTTCGCCCTGGTCCTCGTCATCCTCATGGTCTTTGTTGTCCGTGTCTTTGTCATCGTCCTCGTCGTTCTCGTCATCGTCCTCATCATTGTCCTTGTCTTCGCCATATTCGTTCTCGTCTTCTGCTTTGTCCTCGTTGTCGTGGTCTTGGTCTTGATCTTCTTCATCCTCGTTGTATTCATTGTCCTCATTATCCTCATTGTCCTTGTTGTCTTTGTCTTTGTCTTTGTTGTCCTCATGATCTTCATTGCGGTCCTCATGGTCCTTGTCGGTCCTTGCCGTTGTCGTTGTCGTTGTCCTAACCGTTGAGGTGGTGATGGGGTGGTGAGAGTGGTGAGAGTGGGGTGGGGAGTGGTGGTGGTGAGAGTGGTGAGCTGAGTGGCAATTGTTTGTTTAAACGAACCACTCGTGACTTTAAAATCACGTGACCACTTACCCCATGTATTATATTTGTAACTCAATATTATTATGGCTGTGTGGCTCAGTTGGTATAGCATTGTACTTTTCATGCATATGACATAATCTCGAGCACTGGGTTCAATCCCTACAAATGGACAATTTTTTACATCGTTCAATGCTCAGTATTCATTGTGGTGAAATCCTGAGGAATGCCTTGAGGACTCCTTACGGAGTATGACTCCTTACGGAGTATGACTCCTCAAGGACTCCTTGAGGACTCCTTAGGAGTTGAAACTACAACTACTCCTTAAGCAGTCCTTCAACAGTCCTCAAGGACGAGTCCTTCAGCAGTCCTTGAGGACTCCTTGAGCTGTGGCAGGCAGTCCTTGAGTAGTCTTCAGCCAGTCCTTGACCAGTCCTCAAACTCCTCAGCCAGTCCTCAGGACTCCTTAGGAATCCTTAGGAATCCTTAGGAGTCCTTGAGGATCTGTGGGCCAGTATCAAGTCCTCTTTTTTTTTGTTTCCTGGTGCTTTTGATGCATTGTTTTTTTTGTAAATCTATTCCAATTATACAAGTTCACATGCTCATAAATTGTATATCGGAAATTATAATCAGTAATTTGAGATAATCCTACAAGTGAACCATTGATCTTGGTTATAACAAGCTTATCAGTGATGTTATCTATGTCACTATTTTTGTATAAGGTATCTTCAAATTCATTTATGACCCATTGTATATAAGGTCTCCAATAAAATGGTATAAATTCATAATTGGTGTACAGTCATCAATGGCTCAATGATACACTTTTTCTTGTCACGTCCCATAAATAAATTTTCCTTATGTAAGAGAAAATCCAAGTTGATAGAAAGCTCAGAATATACCTGAACATGCTATGTACAAACTCTCTAAGGGTTAGGTTACGAACTGCCTATGATTTTCCTCAGCTTGGTGAATAATCAGAATATGGACCCAGACGGGTCAATGATACACTTCCATTTAAGGCTTGTTTTGCGCTTGTTTACCACTGATACACTTCACGAAAATGTCCTCCTTTTGTCAACCTTTTGTGAATTTTGGGAACGGAAGCCGGTATCAAAGGGTAGCAACATTTTGTTGTATGGGAGAACTTTTCAGTAGATTATTCTACAACATTTTGTCTCAAAATATTATGTATCCAGTTGAAACTGATGCTAATTGAGGGGTGAAGGAAAGTGACTATCAGTCAAATTCACAGAGATACAATTAGGGCTGGCCGGGATAAACTCCAATCTTCCTCAAAATTTCACCAGACATGGTTGCATAGCATAGCTCAAAATGTCCCACCAAAAGTAGTCCAGAAAATACACATTACAAAATTTTTAGCAGAAGTGTATCATTGACCCATTGATGACTGTAGTGATCAGGATTTCCAAGCACATATAGAGAAGCCATAGGACTACCAATGGCCATTTTAGCTGTTAATGAATTGACAATTTGAGTAAATAATTTTCTAACTTTTTCTTTTCTTTTTACAGCTGTTTCCAGAAAGGATGGCAGTCACACGGATTTTGAATCAAAAAGGAAATTTGCTACTTAGTAAAATTTTTGAGTTTGCACTGCCTCCATTGGCCTCATGTTCTGCAAAATCAGCCAAGATGTCAAGATTGCAACATTAAACCTCTACGAAAGTGATATTTTACGTCTTGAAGACATCTTAGCTTGTGTTGGTTTCTTTAAATGCACTTTCTATCAGATTCTGAAGTTTTGGAAGGAAACTGGAGATGTTGTCACCCACAGGCATGCAAACAAGGGTTCCTTTCGTCTTCTGCATCACGACGACATCCAATACCTTTTACGGCTTATCCGACACCGCCCTGATTGGTTTCTTGATGAACTCCTTGGGGTGGTCACTACCAATTTAATCATAACAACAAGGCATTGCCTGGATAGTAATTGTGTATTCTGCCATGGCAAATATGAAAACACTTTTCATTGATGTACCAGGGCTGTAATGATAGTGTTATCATACAAACTTCGGACCATGCTCATTAGCTTACCAGGCCATTTCATTAGCATTTTCATTAGCTTACCAGGGCACATTTCATTAGCATTTTCATTAGCTTGCCAGGGCTTATTTCATTAGAATTTTCATTAGTCTGTAGGCCTATTATCATAAAAGCTTTGAAGCATTTTCATTAGCTTACCAGGGTGCATTTCATTAGCATTTTCATTAGCTTGCCAGGGCTCATTTCATTAGCATTTTCATTAGTTTGTAGGCATATTATCATAAAAACTTTGCACCATTTTCATTAGCTTACCAGGGCATGTTTCATTAGCATTTTCATTAGCTTGCCAGGGCTCATTTCATTAGCATTTTCATTAGTTTGTAGGCATATTATCATAAAAACTTTGCACCATTTTCATTAGCTTACCAGGGCATGTTTCATTAGCATTTTCATTAGCTTGCCAGGGCTCATTTCATTAGCATTTTCATTAGTTTGTAGGCATATTATCATAAAAACTTTGCACCATTTTCATTAGCTTGCCAGGGCTTATTTCATTAGCATTTTCATTAGTTTGCAGGCCTATTATCATAAAAACTTCAGATCATTTTCATTAGCTTACCAGGGCACATTTCATTAGCATTTTCATTACTTTACCAGCCTATTTCATTAGTATATCATTAGCTTGCCAGGGTTTTTCATTAGCATTTTCATTAGCCATTAGGGCTATTATCAGTAGGTACTATTATCATTGGCAATCAGGGTTGTTATCATTAAAACTTCGGATCATTATCATTAGCTTACCAGGGCACATTTCATTAGCATTTTCATTACTTTACCAGCCTATTTCATTAGTATATCATTAGCTTGCCAGGGCTTTTCATTAGCATTTTCATTAGCCATTAGGGCTATTATCATTAAAACTTTGGACCATTATTATTAGCTAGTGGGGCTGATTATCATGAGGTACTATTGTCATTAGCTACCAGGGCTATTATTATTAGTTATTGGGGTTATTATCATTAGCTACTAG
>Ga0210383_10003022_pt1 | contig 15181 bp, 12 predicted proteins | sample IncBWC14OmetaG_FD_160072 | JGI IMG/M metagenome (GOLD analysis project Ga0210383, IMG submission 160072) | Forest soil microbial communities from Barre Woods Harvard Forest LTER site, Petersham, Massachusetts, United States - Inc-BW-C-14-O ...
TGGAATACTGGTAGGTGATAAAAAGTTTGTTGTTCTCGTCGAAGTTATAGTCGCCGCGGCCACGGAACACGTAGCCGTTGTGGAGTGCCGCGATCGGAACGAAATAATTGTAGCCGCCGGGCGTCGTCGAAGGATCGGCGTTTGCCTTGGGCATCAGGCTCATCAGCGCCGTCGCGCCGGGGTCAACCGGAAGCGCGGTCGCGTCGGTGAGAGTGACTCCACCGGGGCCCTTGTTTGCACCGGCGGTCGGGTCTTGGCAGTAGGTACCGGAGGCGTTGGCCGCCGTGCTCTGGGCGTTGATGCCAAGCTCAGCCTGGCAAAGCGCGTTGTTTGCGGCCGTGGGTCCAAAGTTTCCGGCCAGCATGTCCGGCGTGGGAATGTACGAAAAGAGTTTCGTGCCGCCCGACGCAAGCTGGTAGAAATGCTCGTAGCCTGCCCAGAAGAACAGCTTCTTCTTGGTGAACGGAACCGGGCCGCCGAAGTTGCCGCCCGGGTAATAGTAGTGGTCGCCGGTAGCAACGCTATGTGCCTGGTGATTGTCCTGCCAATCATCCGAATTGAAGAGCGCGTTGCGGGCGTAGAGGTAACCCTCGCCGTGATACTGCGCGCCGCCGGACTTCGTGATGAAGTTGACCACCACGGGGCCCTTTGAGCCATCCGCGCCGAACGCCGAAGTCTGCACTTTCACTTCCTGCACCATGTCTGGGTTAGGAACCGAGATCGAAGTGCAGTCGCAGCCTTCATCGAGAATGTTTGTGCCGTCCATCAGGAGTGCCGTGCCACCGCGATACGGAACGCCGGCCGCGGATACGCCGTTGCCGACCGAAGAGCCTGCCGCGCCGACGCCCGAGAAGTCCATGCTGCTGTTCGAGCCGTTGGACGCGCCGTTGCCGACCGTAATCACGCCCGGCAGCGTGCGGAGCAATTCCGAAGCGTTGCGCGTGATCATCGGCAGCCGCTCGTAATCCGTGTCGGTAAGATCCAAGCTATGTGCGCCGGAGTCAACCGGGGTCAAGTCCGTGTGCGCTTCCACGGTGACGGTTTCCGTCGATTGTCCCACCGTCAACGTGGCGTTGAGGTTGCGCTTGTCGCTCGCTTGCAGGACGAAGCCGCTTTGCTCAAACGCCTTGAAGCCCTTCATCTGGATGCGGACGGTATAGGTGCCGGGCGAGACGGCGGGGAAAGCGAAGTATCCCGCGGTGTCGCTGACGGTGCCGCGAATATCCTTCGTGGCCTCGTTCAATAGTGAAACGCTGGCACCGGGAATGATGCCTCCCGAGGTGTCAGACACTGTTCCAGTGATCGTGCCGGTGATTTGGGCGTGAGCCGCCGGAATCAACAGCAGAAACGCGGCGAAAAGCAAAAGCGCCCGGGTGGCAAATGTCCACCCCGGGCCAAAGTCAACGTTAACTCTAGTCCCCAGAATCGTGTGACCTTTCATTCGTCTCCTCCATCATCACCGGGCAGAGCCCGGTCTCTTACAAGGGAATGAACAGGGAAAGGACAACGCCCGCCGCGCCAGCCAGATTCATCAGACTTTGACCCCACCCCAAAGAATATCGATTTGGCACTACGCTGTGTGCGCTTTTACCCCGCTTCCCCAATCCTGTCAAGAAGATTTTTTATCATTTCGATAGAATTTCCTGATTGCCACTTCCCCCTTTCAGTTAGCGTGCTAGAATGCGGCCAATTTTCCGCTGGGAGGAGGACGCCCAGTGAAGCTAAGTCAGCGCATACTTATTGGATTTTCAGGCGTTCTTGCGTTTTTCGCGTGTGCCCCGGCGGGTTTGGCCCAAGGGGTGAACGAAGGGGCGTCCATTCTGGGGTACGTCCGCGACGCCGGGACTCACGAGCCACTCGTGGGAGCACGCGTTGACTTAATGTCGCCCAATGGCTTGGCGGCACCGACTCGCTATACGAATTCGAATGGCGAGTTTTCGATCGGCGGCGTGCCGGACGGCGACTACCACGTCATCATTAAAAAACTCGGATTCAAGGACGACGAAGAGAGCGTTTCGGTCATCGCGTCGCACCAATCCCGGCTCGACGTGGATCTGCGGCATTCGAATTCAGACAATACGACTCCAGACGCGCCAGCCGAGGCGATTTCCGCGCACCAGTTGACAGTTCCCGAAAAACCGCGCCAGGACTATATGAAAGGCAAAGACCTCCTCGGCAAGAACGACTACGCGGGCGCCCAAGCTTCGTTCGAAAAGGCGATCAAGGAATTCCCGTCGTATTACGAAGCGTATGCAGATCTCGGATACACGCAATACATGCAGGGCCATGCGCCGGAAGCCCGGGCTTCGCTCCAGCAGTCGATTGATTTAAGCGATGGGAAGTATCCGGACGCGCTGTTCGACCTCGCCGACGTATCGAACGATACGGGCGACTACGCCAAGGCCGAGCAACTCGCAGGGCAGGATGTGGGACTCGAAAGCGCTTCCTGGCGCGGATATTTCCAGCTGGCTCGCGCGCAGGCTGGATTGAAGAAATTCCCGGAAGCCGAACGCAACGCAAAAAAATCACTCGAGCTGAACAACAAGCTCTCCATGACCTACGTGATCCTCACCAACATCCACATTGCCACGCGGCAATACAGCGCGGCGGTGGACGACATCGACGGCTACTTGAAGCTCGATGGCAACAGTCCAACCAGCGAGCAGATGCGCGCCACGCGCGCACAGCTCGCCAAGGCGCTCGCCGCCGCAACGGCCAAGCCGCAACCCAGTTCCCAGCCGCAGCCGCAGTCGCAGCCGCAACAGCAACATCCGCAGAACTAGCGCCGAGGGAAATCAACGGAACAACTCGCCGGAGCATTTAAGCGAGGCGGGAAAGGAGCGCTTTGGCGAGCAGACCGAAGCGCTGTGGGATGCAGTGCGAACAGAGAATTCTTCGCGCCACTTCAGAGCAGAGCTAGATTTCAGGAGTGGACCGCAGTCATTCTAGCGAGATCGATTCTTGCGAACGTATCAGGAAGCGCGGGCGCGGCGAAGATTTCGGGATGAATCAAATGGGCGAGAATTTCGAGGCTTTCGACGATGCGCGGACCGGGGCGGCTGAAATACGCCGAGCCGTTCGTCGCATAAACCCGCCCGTTTTTCGCGGCGGGCAATTCCAGCGCGCCTTCGTAGCGAGCGAGAATTTCACCCTCCTGCATGCAGCGCGGCAATTCGAATCCGCAACAAGTTAGAACGATCACTTCAGGGGAGAACTCGACTACGCGCTGCCAATCGATGCTGCGCGAAGGCCAGCGATCTTTTGCGAGATCGTCGCGGCCGCCGGCGAAGTCCACGAGTTCCTTCATCCAGTGCCCGCCGCAGAACGGCGGATCCACCCACTCCATGCAGAAGGTGCGCGGGCGATCAGTGATGTTCGCCGTTTTCGTGCGGACGGCGTCGATGTGCCGCTGCAACGATTCGATCACGGAATCGGCGGAGGATTCGCGGTTCATCGCACGCGCGACGGTGCGGATGCATTCGAGAATGTCTTCCACTGAACTCGGCTCAAGGTTGATCACTTGCGGGCGGGAGCGAAGTGTGGCGACTGCGTCTTGAACATTGTCGAACGCTACGGCGCAAACATCGCAAAGCCGCTGCGTGATGACGAGATCGGGCTGCAATTCTTCGAGCGCTTCCATATCGAGTTCGTAGAGCGTGCCGCCGTCGCGAAGGCTGGCACGGACGGCTGCGTCAATTTCTCCGCTCGGAAGCCCCGAAGGAATTCGGCTGCGCGTGATTTTGCGGATGCGCTCAACGCCTGGAGGAAAATCGCACTCGTGCGTGACGCCAAGGAGCAAGTCCTGCGAGCCAAGAGCGCAGACCATCTCCGTCGCGCTCGGCAGAAGCGAGCAGACTCCTAAGCTGCGGGGGTTTTTCTCTGGCCACGTGCTGGTCATAAATGCATTTTCGCGTTTCTCGCCGATCGCCGCGAAGAGAATTCGATTCGGGCGGGAGAGCGATAAGGATACACCGGAGGCGAGCGCTCCGGCCTCCCAAGAAGCGATTATTCCTGGCGGAGGGAATGGAGGAGGTCGACGCGCACAGCGCGGGTGGCGGGGATGGCCGTGGCGGCGAGGGCGATGACAAGCAGGACCAACGTGCCGGCGACGTAGGTGGCCGGGTCGAGCGGGGAGATTTGGAAGAGGACGCTGGCGAGCAACTGGCGCGTGGCGAAGGCGCCGGCGAGTCCGATGACGCAGCCGACGAGAGCGAGGCTCAGCCCCTGGCGGAGAACGAGCCACATTATATTGTTGCGACTCGCGCCTAGCGCGAGGCGAACAGCGAGTTCCTGCGTGCGCAGCGCAACCAGATAGGAAATGACGCCGTAGATGCCGATGACGGCGAGCGTGACACCCGCCAACGCAAACAATCCGAGAAGAATGGTGGTAAAGCGTTGGCTGCCGGTCTGCTGCTCCACCACTTCGTCGATCGTGGCGACTTCGGCTAAAGGGATTTCGGGGTCGAGCTGGTGGAGGCGATCGAGCAGAGCAGGAACGAGCGAGTGCGGCTCCGTTGCTGTGCGAACGATAACGTCTTTGAAAGCGACATTCACGAGCGGATTCTGCGAATAGAGCACGAGGATTTGCGGATCAGGAGGCAAGCCGAGGCCGGCGTTCTGAAAATCGCCCATCACGCCAACGATGGTGGCCGTGACGGCGTCGGTAACGTTGTCGTCAGTAGGAATGTTCGAGGAAGGCGGCGGGCCGATGAAAATTTCGCGGCCCACGGGATCTTCGCCGGAAAAATAGCGGCGCACGAGCGCCTGATTCACGAGGACGACGCGGCGGCTCGTGGGCGTATCCGAGTCGTTGAAATCGCGGCCACGAAGAAGAGGAATTCCGAAGGTCTTCACGAAGTGCGAATCAGATACTCCGAAGCGCGCGGACGGAACGTCTTGCAGACTGGCGATGGGACGGCCTGGAATTTCGAACATCTGCGTCCAGCCGTCGCGAGGAGGAAAGATCGCGGAGATCGTTGCATCCACGACGCCGGGAATGGCGCGAACCGAGCGGCCGTAGTCGTCGCAGAAGCGCGTGACGGCATCGGGGCCTTTGTATTGGACGGGCGGAATATACATGTGGCCCTTCAGCAGATGATCCTGGCGGATGCCGAGATACTGGCCCTGCATACGGTTGATGCTCTTGAGCAAGAGCCCGGCGGTGACAAGAAGCATGAGCGACATCGCGATTTCCGCGACCACCAGCAAATTGCGAGTGCGCTGGCAATGGCGCCCGGCGCTACCGGTGCGTCCGCCTTCCTTGAGCGCGTCGACGAGATTGATCTGCGTGCCGGTGAGTGCTGGAGCAAGGCCGAAGATAAGACTCGCGCTCACTGACACGACGAAAGTGAACAGCAGAACGCGCCAGTCAATTTCGAGAGAAGCGAGCTGAGGCATCTGCGCACCGGTGATCCGCGTGAGAGCCGCGACACCGGTGCGCGAGACAGCCAGTCCGAGGGCGCCCGCTACGACGGAGAGCAATAGAGTCTCCGCGAGAAGCTGGCTAACGAGTCCGCGGCGCCCGGATCCGAGAGCGGCGCGTACGGCAAGCTCGCGCTGGCGCGCGGAATTGCGGGCGAGAAGCAGGTTCGCGAGATTGGAACAGGCTATTAGAAGAATGAGGCTGACGGAGCCCGCCAGCAAAGCAAGCATCGGGCGCATCGAGCCGGCGCGGGAGTCAGCAAGACGCCAGACCGCGACGCCGACGCCGGCGTCGATGGGATGCGCGGCCGCGAGACGCGCGGCAATGCCGCTGAGCTCGGTTTGCGCCTGATCAGGCGAGACGCCGGGCCGAAGCCGGGCGAGAGTGGCGAAGCCCCGGCTGCCGCGGGCGTTTTCCTGCCGGGAGTCGAGGAACGCTTCGGGCGTCCAGGCATCGATGCGGCGCGGCTCCATCCATAGCGGAATCATTTCGGGAACGACGCCGATGATCGCGAAAGACTCTTCGTTGATACGAATCGTGTGGCTCAGAACGTCAGGCGTTTCGCCGAAATGGGTTTTCCAAACCGAAGCGCTTATGAGGGCGACGTGATCGCCCGCAAGCGTCTCCGCGGTGGTGAAGACGCGTCCGAGGATTGGCTGGATGCGGAGCACTTCAAAGTATTCGGGCGGCACCAACGCGACGCCCATTTCTTGTGGGCCTGAAGGCGAATCGGCGTAGCTGACGTTTTTGCGCCAAGTGTCGTAGGCGACGGCTTGCTGAATCGTGTGACTCGCATCGGCGAAGTCTTTTACATCCACCAGGGAGGGTCCGCCGGGATTTCCGTAGCCCGTGATGAATTCACCGTTCTGCGTGGAGTAGATACGGACGAGCGACTGCGGATCGGAGAACGGGAGCGGCTGGAGAATCAACGCGTTGATGACGCTGAAAATTGCGGTGTTGGCGCCGATGCCGAGCGCGAGCGTGAGAATCGCCACGGTCGCGAAGCCCGGGCTTTTGCGAAGCGAGCGTGCGGCATAGCGAAAATCGCGGCCGAGTCCTTCTATGCGGACGAAGCCCCAAGCGTCGCGGACATCCATGGAGACGAGCGCGGTGTTGCCGAAGGCGCACCGGGCGGCGTAGCTGGCTTCTTCGGGGGAAAGGCCGCGCGCCTCTTGCTCTTCGGCTTCGAGCGCAAGATCGGAAGCGAGTTCACGCGCGAAATCATCTTCGCGCTTGCGGCGGTGGAGGAGCGCGTCGAGATTAAGACGCAAGCGCGCCCACGCGTTCACGGCTTCTGCTCCCAGGCGGGCCACATGATGCGCGCCATCGCTTGAATCGTCTGTTTCCAGCGCGACTCTTCGTGCGCGAGCTGTTTTTTGCCGGCAGGCGTGAGCCGATAGAACTTGAATTCGCGGTTGCGGTCTTTGGCAGTCTCCCACCGGGCGGTGATCCAGCCTTTGCGTTCCATGCGATGCAGCGCGGGATAGAGCGAGCCATGCTCGACTTGCAGGACTTCTTCGGAGGTTTGCTTGATGTGCTTGGCAATTTGATGTCCGTGCGCAGGGCCGAAGAGCAAGGTACGGAGGACGAGCATGTCGAGAGTGCCCTGGAGGAGCTCGGATCGGGAAGGGGCGGGTTGCGATGCTTTCGGGGGCATGGTGGTAGAGGCTCTACCTTCAATATGGTAGACGATCTACCATCGAAAGGGATAGCGGAGAATTTGAGAGGATTAATCCATCCGGGGAGGTTTTAGCGAAGGATGCGCTGCGTACAACGCATTGAGAACTTCCAGTAACACCTCGCCAAGGATTTTTCCCACCGCGAGTCTATAAGCTTGAAATTCTTCCTTTGAACATTGCTCCTTCACCGTAACGATCGAGCGATCCAAGCGATCGGAAACGTCAATCATCACGTCGCTGATCTGCTTTGCGACGGCGGCATCCTTGAACATTAGTTATCGCCTCACGAAAAGAGCCGGCGCTACAAATGCGTTGCTGCGCCGTTACTGGCCGGTGCCGGTGAGCGTCACCGATTGCGGCGAATTCGAGGCTTGATCGGTGACTGTGAGCGTGCCCGTGCGCGTGCCTGTTTGCGTCGGTGTGAACGTGACGGTGGCTTTGCAACTCGCGCCGGCGGCGAGCGTCGTGCCGCAAGTGCTGCTCTGCGCGAAGTCGCCGGTGGTGCCGAGAGAAAGCGTGGTGGAACCTGTGCCGGCGTTTTTGATGGTGACGGGCTTGCCCGCGCTCGTCTTGCCGACGGTGGTTGCCGGGAACGACAGGCTCGCAGGCGTGACGGTGATCTTCACGGTGGGAGCCGCGCCCGTGCCTTTGAGGGTGACGGTGTGCGGTGAGTTCGCGGCCTGATCCGTGATGGTGAGCGAGCCGGTGCGCGCGCCCGCTTGCGTGGGCGTAAAAGTGACGTTGACGGTGCAACTCGCGCCGCCGGCGAGGGAGGCGCCGCAAGTGCCGGTTGATGCGATCGCGAAATCGCCCATGGTGCCGAGCGAGAGCGAAGTCGAGATAGTGCTTGTGTTCTCCACCGTGACGGGCTTAGCGGCGCTCGTGGTATTCACGGTCTGCGAGGCGAACGTGAGGCTCGTTGGCGTCACGGTGATCGTGGGCGCGGGGTTCGTGCCGGTGCCTGTGAGACTGACTTTCTGGGGCGAATTCGCAGCCTGATCAGTAACTGAGAGCGTGCCGGTGCGAGTGCCCGCCTGTGTGGGCGTGAAGGTGATGTCGACCGTGCAACTCGAACCGCCAGCGAGGCTGGCGCCGCAAGCGCTATTTGAAGCAATGGCAAAATCACCGCTGATGCCGAGCGAAAGCGTAGTGGCGGGTGTGCCAGTGTTTTTTACGGTGACGACCTTCGCGGTGCTGGTGGTGCCCACGGTTTGCGAGGCGAACGTCTCGCTTGCGGGCGTGACCGTGATCTTCACGACGGGATTTGCTCCCGTACCTTTTAGGCTCACCGTCTGCGGCGAATTTGAAGCCGCGTCGGTGACGGAGAGCGTGCCGGTGCGAGTGCCCGCGGCGGTGGGTGTGAAGGTGACGTTGACGGTGCAGCTCGCCCCGCCGGCGAGAGACGTGCCGCACGTGCTGGTTGTCGCTATGGCGAAGTCGCCAGTGGCAGCGACTGACAGCGACGTGCTGGTGGTGCTGGTGTTCGTCACCGTGACGGGCTTGCTCGCGCTCGTGGTGCCGACCGTCTGCGACGAGAAGGTGAGACTGGCGGGCGACAGGGTAACCGTAACGGGCGCGCTCGTCCCCTGATAGACGAAGAAGGGCGCGTAGCCGAAATTGGCGCAGCCGTTCCAGCCGGAGGGGAAATTCTCGACGTAAACCTGGAAATTCATGACCGCGGCTAGATCGGAAGCCGGCACGGTGACTTGCAGCTCGCTAGAGTTAATAAAGGTAGGCGTAAGGAACGCGCCGTTGACGTTGACGAGCGAGCCGGAGGTGAAGCCGGTGCCGTTGAGAGTGAGTGTGAAGCTGGGACCGCCGGATGCGGCGGAGCTGGGGCTGATGCTCGCGAGCGTGAGCGGCGAGTTGGTGGTGTTGAAATTCGCGTAGACGACGGTTTCGTCGGTGACCGTGAGGCTGCCGGGATTCGTGGTGCCGGTGAGGCTGTAGGTCCAGCCGGCGAAGGTCCAGGTGGCGTCTGGCGTGGCGGTGTAGGTGAGCACCTGGCCGGTGGGATAGAAGCCGTCGCCCGTGGGAGAGGCGGGCGTGAGAGTGGCATTGCCGCCGCAGGGTGCGAAGCTGAAATTATCGGCGGCGAAGAATTGCGGAGTCAGCGTGGCGATGTAGCCCGTGCCGCTGCCGGGCAGCGTGATCGAATGGCTCTGCGCGCCGCTGTCGCTCCAACTGGAAAAAGCGAAGCGCGTGTTGGAGCTATAGGGCTGCTCGTACGTGTCAACGTTCAGGGTGTGCGTGCTGTTGGGCGTCCAAGTGGAATCGTAGCTGGGCGCGAAATTTTTCGGCGTGAGCCAGAAATTGCCGTCGATGTACGCGTAAAGATTCGAGCTGAATGCATCAGGCGCGACGTCTACGGTGTAGACGGTGCCGGCGGGCGCCATTTCGGCGGTAACGTTGACGCCGAGGCCGGTGTCGGGAACGTAGAAGGTTTTCGGATTGGCGCCGAGGCCGCCGGGGAGCCAGAAGTTGGCGTTGTTGAATTCGTAGAACTGGGAAGAGCCGGTGGGGCTCGCCGTAACGGTCGCTTGCTGGCGAGCGACGTAGTAGACGCCGCTGACGCCTGGATAACTCCGCGGAGTAGGAGATGGCGTAACGCTGCCGGTGCCGCCAAAAACAGCGGAAGTGTATGGGACGAGCTGAACGAAATTTGCCGTGTAGGTGGACGCCTGTGGCGCGGTGGCGGGGAAAGCTAGCTGGCCGTTGCCGGGCGCGACGGTGATCGTATGGCTCGCCGCGGCGTTGTCGTTCCAGCGGCCGTAGGTGTAATAGAAGGTCGTCGGCACGTCGCTGTTCACAATGTCGCCGCTGAGCGTCTGCACGTTCGCCGGGATGTTCAGGGTGTGGGTGGAATTCAGCGCCCAAGTGAATGATTCGGGCGTGGTGATCGTAGCGCCATCAACGATCACTTGCAGGCCCGGAGGATTCGATGTGACAGTGATGCTGGCGGGCGGAGCGCCGTAGAGACGCTCGATGCCTTCGATGTCCGCGGCGGTGTAGCCAGTGGAATTCGAAAGCGGAATGCCGGCTGGAATGCTTTCAACGGCGGGACTGCCGTTGCGAGAGAAAGAGAACGGCGGATATTCCATGACGGAGGCGTAGTCGAAGAGCGTGAGATTTTGGACGTCGCCCTGAATCACGTCGAAGTTGCCGCGCGAGGCGAGGATGAGACTGTTGTAGTTGACGGAAACGTAGGTATCGCGATCCGAGCGCGACTGCTCATGGTAGAGACCGATTTCGTGGCCCATTTCGTGGAGGATCGTGGCGAGCGTGCAGGCGCCGGAGCCGGTCATAGGCTGCGCGCCGATATTGGCGTCGCCTTCGGTGGCCTCGCATTCGCCGGTATGATCGCTCGAATTGAGATCAATATTTACGTAGTTGGTTTGCGTGGTGCGCGCAACCCATTGGATCAAACCGGGAAACGTGGAGTTGAATTGATTGATCGCGCTGGTGAGGTTCGCATCACCGCCGTCGCTCGCGATCACGTAAGGAATTTGATAGACGCTGCCCACTTTGGGCCAAAGCGTGGAGGGAAATGCGACGCCGACGGACATCGGGGTCGGGCGCGGCATTCGCGAATTTTGGTCGAGAGCGGTTTGCGCGGCGGCGGCTTGCACGTCCACGCCGGGCATGGGCTGCAAATGATCGAGGATGATGTCGCTCTGATAGATAGGAAGGCCATGCTTGATCACGTAGGTGACGGGCTGGCCGCGCCACATGGCTTGATGAAGTACGGGAGGCGCGAAGGATTTCTGTGCGCGCGCGGCAGCGGCGCCGGCAAAAATCGCGAAATAGAGGAAGCAGAAAACCTGGCCAAGGAACTTCAAGCGCGCTGTGGACACACAGTCCTCCGTCGAAGGGACGAGCCAATTGGAACTAACCAGCGAAGCCAGGAACAGCGATGGTTGGAGTTCGCGTAGTTTTGTAGCTGCTTGCGGAGAGTGTGTCAAGCAATCGCGAGAGGATTGCTTGGTGGCTCCGTTCTAGCCATCGAGTAATGGCAGTTATGGAACGACGTCGCAGCACGTTTCGGTGGCGGGCGATTACGGACGAAAGCGACGGCCACGAGCCATCAGCGCGAACGCGCTTGCAGTGAGAGTGTTCCGATTTGAAATGGTGACGGAGCGTGGTGAAATAGGGGCGGCTCTGGGAGAAGTCGTAGCGTTCGAGCGATCATTTGGCTTGCGTGACGACGGAGCTGGAGGATTGATGGTGGCGGAAATGAGTCTAAAAACCGATCTGCGCGACTACCTGGCGGCGGAACGCACGTTTTTGGCGTGGATTCGCACGGGGCTTGCGCTGATGGGATTCGGATTTGTGGTGGCGAGATTCGGGCTGTTCTTGCAGCAACTGCAGGTTTTTCAACGCCCCGGCACGATGGCGCACACGGGTCTCTCACTTTGGTTCGGAACGGCACTGATTGCGGTGGGAGTGGCAGTGCATGTGGGGGCGGCGTGGCGGCATGTGAAAATGGTGCGTCAACTGGACCGAGGTGAAACAGGAGGAGGCGGTTCGCTGGCGCCGGCGGTGGCGACGGCGATTTTCCTGGCGCTGGTTGGGCTCGCGATGGCGATCTATCTGATTTCGGTCCGAGGATCTTCGAGCGTGCATCAGCAAGGAATCGAGGAGGGATGGATGGCACCGGCAATGAATAGAGGAATCGTCGACAAGGCGAGCAACTATTCCGTGGATGAAACGGTGGAGAGGCTGAAAGGAATTCTGCAGAACAAGGGCGTGACGGTTTTCGCCGTAGTGGATCACAGCGGCGAGGCGGAAAAGGTGGGGATGAAAATGCGGCCCACGAAGCTGGTGATTTTTGGAAGCCCCAAGGCGGGCACGCCGTTGATGTTGGCCACGCCGAGCGTGGCGATCGATCTACCACTGAAAATACTCGTATGGGAAGACGCGCAGGGGAAATCGTGGGTCTCTTACAACAGCTCGGAATATTTGCGAGAGCGTCATGGATTTCCGATAGAACTGGTGGCGAATATTGCCGTCGTGGAAGTGCTGGCCGCGAAAGCGGCGGAGTAACCGCAAGCGCGAAACATGCAGCGCGCAACGAGAGGAGCAGTCGAGATGATCGAAAAGAGAAATGCGCAGGCGATGAGCAAATCGGGAATTGCGACGATTGCGCTGGCAACGGGGGCGGTGGCGCTGGGCGCGTTCGCGATTGGAGCCCTCGCGGTGGGAGCACTGGCAATCGGGCGGCTCGCGGTGAAACGCGCCGTGCTGGACAAGGCGCAATTGAAATCGCTCGAGATCGAGGATCTGCGAGTGAAGAGATTGAATGGAGTACCGATCGCTGGCTGAATGCCGCCCGGGAAGCTTTCGCGTGGCGACTTTCTGGTACGAAGAGTCTGAGCAGAGTTCACGGCTCAGCGAATTGAATCAAAACGGTGCAGCGCGGAGATCTTCTTACAGTTTTCTAATCATGAAGGAGCGGTGGCGTGCCGATACTCCACTTGAGATCCCTTCGCACAGGATAATTCGCTTCCTGAACTACTAATTCCAGATGCGTTTAAGACGATAAAGATTACGAGAGAGTGGAACTGCGTCTGCGCCTCTCACAACCGCGAGCGCGTGAAACAGAAGGCGGCGGAACGGGCCCCCCTGACGAAAGCGCAATCCGCGCAATTGAGCTTTCGCGAGATTTTCAATTTAATTCTGCTGCCGGGATTTTCGACGGCGGAGAAAGTGACGAACGTCTCGGGCCGCGGCGTGGGAGTGGATGTCGTGAAGACGAATGTGACGAATATCGGCGGGACGGTGGAGGTCTCGTCGGTGGGCGCGGCGATGGTGTGCCGGCGGTTCAGTGGGATGCTGGCGAACTCGATGGGGAAAAGAATTATGCGGCCGGCCTGCTGCACGACATAGGTTTTCTGGTGAATTGCCTCCTCTTTCCAGGCGAGTTCAGCAAGGCCGCGGATCTGGCGCGGCAGGAAGGCATGCCTATGGACCGGGCTGAACTCGCGACCGTGGGTTCAGGCATTGCCAGTCGGGCAATGCGCTAGCGCAACAGTGGCGGCTGGGTGAAGAAGTGATAGCGGCGATTGCCCACCACCACCATGTAGAGCGAGCCGAATCCTCGAAACCGCTCGTCGCGCTCGTGCATTTAAGCGATCTGCTTTGCCGCGTGCGCGGCCTCGGGTACGGCTACACGGAACGCATTCGTGTCGACATGCTCAACGATCCCGCATGGAAGATTCTCATCGCGGAGCACGACGAACTCGGTGACCTGGATCTGGTGCGGTTTACCTTTGAGCTCGATGAAGCCGTGGAGGAAAACTTCGAGCTGGTGAAGGCGGTCTTCGGCGGAAGAAGGACAGCCTAAGAACTATTTCCACCCTCGATCAGAACTCCTGCTGCTCGCTACATGCTTCGCCAGCACAGAAGTAGAAAATATTGAAGTGGCGCGCCGTACTGAGTGTTGAAATTCAGCCGATTTCGAGCGAGATGAGCATCGGCAAGCTCTCGAACTGCAGCCGGAGCTCAAGTGGCGGGGAGCCAGCGAGAGAACGAACGGAATAGTCACTGCCAGTGATTACCGTGGGTACGGAGAGCATGCAGCCGTCGCCCAGGCCGGAGACTTTGTTCTTGAAGTTGCCGGCGACCATATTGCAGATTTCACCGAACGCGTCGGCTACTTCCTGGCTGTCCTTCTCCGTCTCAGCGCCCAGCATCTTGAAAGCCATGCGCGCGGCGGATTCTCTGCTGGCGCGGACGGTGAGAATGCCGCAGAGCTGTCCTGCCAGGCCAACCATTGCCGCGATGTCGAAACCATTGGGAGCGATTTCCGAAGCGGTGTCGAGCTTGCTGCCCAGCATTAGCTCGAAGACCTCCTTCGCGGAGAGCTCGAGCAGCGGGATCCAGTCTTCGTGGTCTTTCGACCTCGAGAGGACATCCTTCGCTGATTTCATGATTTTCCAGCCAGGACGGGGATAACGTGCTCTTTCACCTGATCGGGGGTGAATGGCTTGCGAATATAGCCGCGCGCGCCCGCGGACAAAGCCTGCACCACGTGAGTCTCGCTGCCTTCGGTGGTGATCATCACAACCGGAACTCCCTTGCCGTTCTCGACGCCGGAAAGCTGCTTAACGAACTCCAGTCCATCCATCACCGGCATGTTGATGTCGCAGAGGATGAGATCGACCTTGCTTTCCTGCAACACTCCCAAGGCCTCGGCGCCATTTCCTGCCTCAAGCACCTGCGTCAAATTCACTCCGGCCTGCCGCAACGACCGTTCGACAATCTTCCGCATCACCGACGAATCGTCGATAATCAGGGCGCGAATGTCGTTCATCTTGCACGCTCACTTACCGGAGGCGGGATGCGCTTGCAGGATTGCTACGGCTCCCCTTTTGGCATATCGGCGCGGGGTCAAGGAAGTTTAGAAGATGCTGCCGAGAGCAGCTCGAAAGCAAAGTGCATTTGGCGGGCCAGTTCAACAGAGGGTAACGGAGAGACAAGCGCAAGAAAGACGTCTGTGGCGGATTGAAACTGCGCCTCGCCCACGCGGCGAGACCGCTCTCCGTCTACAAGTGGGCGACTAGCGCGGGTTTCCTCTCATTCGTAGCGCAGAGCGATCATTGGATCGGTGCGCGAGGCACGCCAGGCGGGCCACAGGCAAGCGGCGAGCGACGCCAGCGTCATGATCGCGAAGGCAAGCGCGAAAGCCAGCGGATCGCGTGGGCTCACATGGTAGAGCATTTGCGTGACGAAGCGCCCCAGCACGAGCGCAACTCCTGCACCCAATAGAACACCCGAGATCATCAGCAAAAGACTGCGCGCAACGACGTGCCAGAGAAGATCGCGCGGAGTGGCGCCGAGTGCCATGCGCAGGCCTAGTTCGCGGCGGCTTTGCGAGACGGTGTACGACATCACGCCATAAAGTCCCACGATCGCTAGAGCGAGCGCCAGCCCGCCGAGCACGAAGAGCAAACCCACGGCTGCTTTTTGCGAGGAAGTCGAGCGGTTCACCTGCTCCTGCATCGTGATCACCGCGTAGTTGGCGAGCGCGGGATCCATGGCGCGGAGTTCGTTTGCGAGAATCGCGGCCATCGCCGGCGGT
>Ga0210383_10003023_pt1 | contig 15180 bp, 21 predicted proteins | sample IncBWC14OmetaG_FD_160072 | JGI IMG/M metagenome (GOLD analysis project Ga0210383, IMG submission 160072) | Forest soil microbial communities from Barre Woods Harvard Forest LTER site, Petersham, Massachusetts, United States - Inc-BW-C-14-O ...
AGTGAACGGTGTCTAAAGACCAGCCGGCCACGTGTCGGTTAAGTAGTAAGCGAATAAAAAAAGTGGTCCCACTCGAAACCAATGAATTTTTCAAAGTGTATCATCGTAGCGCCGGCAAAGATGGACGTGCTGTCTAATACTTCGTTTTGATGGTACTTCTCCTTCTTCTCCAACAACCACCTCCAACACGACTGAAAACAGTTACTAGGACCTTAGGGGTCTCTGGCCAGAAAATGCACCTTTGCTTCCTCATTTACGACCATATTTTATCAAGCAACGCTGTCCAACCACGAATTCTGTTTACCCGCAATAGTAACGCGATGCCCCTCATGACCAGCGACCAACAAACATTACTCGTGACTTTATCAGCGCGAGCGATGAGCTCTGTGGGTTTTGGAATAGTGGGTTCATTGTTTGCCATTATTCAGGACACTGACTTACACTTCATCCCGCAGAGCATTCTTGCTATATGGCTTGAATGGCTGGTACCGTCTCTGAAACCCGACGTGCCTGATTTACCCAAGATCAAACCTGCCACTAGGCCTCGACGTTACTCAGCCCCACATGGACCCCGTCACACACCCCGTCTTCCTTCGTTACGGCGCGTCTCCGTTCCCGTTGTTCCACACCCGATAACGCCTCCTCTGCCAGCGAGCAGTAGCCCTGTTCGACATGTCTATTTTCTCGACTCTCAGACCACGCCTTCTAGAATTCCCAATCCGCGAAGCTATCCCATACCGTCAGAACAAATATATGATGCACCCGAGGATCTTTACCATCAGCCAGACCCTGGGCCAGAGCCTGACGTCAGCTCTCAGTCCTCCGTCTCGTCGTCTTTGATCTTTGCATCCACTCCACCCGCGCAAACGCACCATGTGTCGCTTCATTGCCTTGACACTTGTGACGAATCGATCGCGGAGTCGGATTCATCACGTCGCTCTTCAATTCCCTCCCTATTACTTTCAAACCATATACCCAGGATGAAGAACGCGTTCCTCAATAAGGGGCGAGGAAGCTCACCTGCAAGCGAAGCTGAAGCGAGTTGTTCCGCATCATCTACTCCACCACGTTCGTAACCTTTACGGACCTCTTTTCAGAGAAAATCGCTGACCTCCCAACCAATTAGTGCCTGACGAACCTGTGAAACCAGTCCGTCGATCAAGTATCGGGTTTGCACCCTGGTCAATATCCCGATGTCGTACAACCCCGGAAACAACATCAGAACTCACCTCAGCCAAGTCATCTCGCATTTCCTTTGGCCGCCGGTCAAGCGCTCGATCCACATCTAAACCGACCATGCCCACTTCTATGACCTCGCCTTCAAGATCAAACACCGTCCCATCATCATCTTACTTCTCACGGAAAACCGACCGTCGGCGGTCCACACCGGCCCCCGTTGCTCGTACCCAGCCATATGCGCACCCATATTATGCAGCCCCGCCAACTTTGGCGCCCGTAGATCCAAGTTATTCCTCGTATTTGAGAGGCTTGCCGCAGTTCGGGGACGAGATAAGCAGTTCCCCCGAGCGGATGTCCGAGTCAGATGAACAGAAGAATGAATCGGATGAGACTCGGGGTCGTGATCGCAGACAGTCGAATTCGCAAGCCCAGACTGCGCTGGGTCATGGTCGGAGACCTGTTCCAAAGCGAAGGTCCGCAAGTGAGAGCTGGGCGCAGAGATCTGGGTTGCAGTTGTAGAAGAGATTACACTAGAACATACTGCTGCGGGGCTGCAGACAGAAGAATTGTTTACCAAGGCACGTTAATGCACATACATTGTATTTACATATCACACACTAGCCACTTCAATTGCATTTCCGACTCGTACATATGCGGCATTGATAGTATGGATGACGTAAGCTGCCGGCGTTTAATGACGTAAGCAGCGTCGATCAATTTTTGAAACATCACTTCAACTTCAACTTCAGCCTGTAGAACGCTTACTTTCCACGCATATCGATGTGGACCTCACCGTGGACCTCATCGTTCACGTCCACCGTTCACGTCCACCGTTCACGTCCATCGTTCAATGTCCAGTTAACTTCCCGTTGTGTCTCCTATGTCGCACCAGCTTCCGTCCAATTCTTGTCTCCGATCACATCCGCCATCAGGGGCTTCAATCCAGGTATAAATTCTGGTATTTTTACTACCAGTCCATCCAATAAACCCTTTACTCGACCCCAACCATCTCATCACGATTTCAGTCCACATCTCCATCAATCATAATGTCCACTCAGAGCACCGACCCCGACAGCCTGCAGCCTGCGACCTTCTGCATCCGTATCCTCTCGCGGATTTCTACTTGTGCTGGCATTCTAAAGGTGCATTCATATTTCCTTCCCGTCCACTCCATAGACGTCTCTTACGCTCGCTTCTCCAACAGAGTGTCCTCGCAATCTGCGTCTTGTGGTTGTTACCATCGTTGAAGCCCGAAGTACCTGTCTACCGTAAGATGGCATCCACTCGGCGCCGGCATCATACTCGCAATCGTATAAACAGCCTCCAGTCATCTATCAGATCATCAACATCCACACTCGTCGTTGCTCCTCCACTAGAGAAGAAGGTCCCGACAGGGGTATCTGGAGAAGTCGTATTTATGGACATATCATGTATGTTTTCTACCTCCTCCACCATGCACATGACCCCTTAACCATTTTCTCATTCTAGGGGCGGGTGTACCCAAACGTCCATCCAAAAAATCATTCTCGAAAATTGCCCCAAATGCTCTTTCTAAACCTTCTTTAATCGCGTTTGCCCGGCGGCTATCGATTCCCAATAAACACGCCCATGTCGGCAACACCGTGTCTACCCCTGCTTGTCCCCTATCTTCTCCCGAGCCCACCCCTGCCTCATATTTTTCCGCCCAACCTCCAACAAGGATTGGTCACGATCTATCATCTATACAAGAATTTCAGGCTGCGATAGACACTACACTCATCTCTGATCCGAAAGAGCTTCGGAAGAACAGGAAGAATCTGCAACGAGCCTTTTCCGGCAAAGTGAGGACTTTCTTTCGAACACATTCAACTACGAAGGAACATTGAGTTCAGCTCAAGAACTCGACAAGGAAACTCGAAGGCATAACATTTGTATTTGGTAAGTTCACTGTGGTTTTCTCGATGACGATGGGTTCTAAAATGCATCCTCCTGCACAGTTAGCAACATACCCATCATCACTGTAACTGTACACTTTCACGCCGGCCGCATCCCATTCGCATAACTTATTCCTGTCATGGCATCTTGTTCACGACTACAGAAGTGTCTGCCATAACAAGCTCTGTATCACGAAATAAATCTGATTTGCTCTAACAATCGTCTGTGTCTTACAATTCTCACAAGTGTAAGAGATCGAGGCGGTAATCTATTCCGTTAATCCGTCGTATGTGAGCAATGCCAACATCGCGTTCAACACTGGGTTTTCTTGCCCGGCATTCAGGGTTGTTCCCTCTTCGATACAACGCTGCAATTGAGCATCCAAGAGGCGACTGTGAAGTTAATGTCAAATGATGGACGGACGGTGGGATATGTAATTTTCTCACCGCAATTGATTGACTAGAATACCTATGCGGGGCCATGCCTTCAGTTTTATCCAATTCTCCTTGGTGCCGATGGTAACTCCCCCAGCGATGTGATTCACTGCAACGGGGCCGCCAAATAACAGAAGGGCATATAGCGGAACCTGGTTATATATTTCAGCGTTAAACAAATTCCTTTGAACGCCCTCATGTCGTCGCACCTCTGTTGCATCTCTCAGAAATACCTTGCTGGACATATACTTGTGAAAATAGACCAAAAACGGGGACTTCCATGCGGCAGCACCAAACAACACGCTCGCCGGATGTAAAAACACCCTTCCTGTTCCCAAATCGAACATTTTGAACTCTCTTGCAGTATTTTCGCGCTGGATTGTTCCTGCTTGTACCTTATCGAACTTGATTGCAGATTTAGGGAGGTGCACGCGGGCAACGCGGGGCCATAGCCCGCCAAGGACGATAGATTTCAGAAGGTTGGTGTTGCCGCTGTTGATATTGAGACTTGGGGATGACGGCGTAGAAGAAAAGGGGATGAAGCCAATGTCGGCAAGTGTGGAGATAAAGTCGTGTCGAAGAGTGGTAACTTCGCGTACCGTGGTTGGTGAAATGAAATTCTGAGAAGAAGATTAGGTTTATGCCTTGAGTGACAAGAATATAACGTACTTGTTCGTAGAATGATCTGATGGTATTTCCCGCCTTACCCTCTGCGCGGAGCCGGACACATTCGTCGTATGCTTTTAGATCGGTCAAGAGGTCGCTGCCTGCGGTGGCGAAACGTGCTCTGGCCCTGGGAGACGTATTGAGCTGAAGATACAACAGACTTTGTTAATCAGACCTACTGTGTTGCCTCGTCCCGCTTATCCATGGGACTGAGGAACAATGGCTTTGAAGACAAGCAAGCCGCAATGGTAAGAATTGGACCGAGACACTGGAAGACCGTCGCTAGAACAAGCATCTAGCAAGACGGCATCAGCTCGCTTAGCTGTTGATACGATTTGGAACTAGCTAGACCTTCGCTAGCCTCAAATCAACCGGAAGCATTGACTTGAGATGAATGAGATTGAGAATCGGGGAGAAAAGGCAGGTACGTACGATATGCCGTCCCAATGCTGTAAGCTTACCAGCTTGATCTACAGCACCTATCTCCTCAAGAATAGACCACGCCTTTTCCATAGCAGTGACTTTAGGTGGGTCAATAGCTCGACTCAGAAAGAGCTGCAGAGAGTCAGCACTATGATCGTTCGATAGAACATGAATAGGTACCAACCTTCACGTCTTCCCCCTCTCTCATAACTTTGACAGACAACGATATACTTTCCAGAGGCACACGAAGAATCTCTGGTACTGGAAACCTTGCCATTTTCCCTTCCTGTTTTTTGGTGTACAGCTTGTAGCACACCCCAGGCTGCGTTCGTCCTGCTCGACCCCTTCTCTGTCTTGCCGCGGCGCGAGTGACCCAAGTTTCTACGAGCCTGGAGAGGCCAGTCTCCGGGTCATATTGGGTTTCTTTGACTTTCCCCGCATCAATGACATAGATAACATCATCAATTGTAATGGAGGTCTGCGAGTCAGACGAGAATGCAATCAGGAACCGAGCTAAAAAATCCACGATCATGGATATCATACCTCTGCTACGTTCGTCGCAGCGATGATCTTCCACTTCGATGTCTTGGCAAACACTCGACGTTGTTCGTCGCCGGAAAGATTCGCATGGAGTGGTAAGATATCCGCTTGGTTTCCCGTTAGAACACCACCCATCGCATCAATACACTGACGAATGTCTTGGACACCGGGTAGAAAGATTAGGACACCACCTCGTTTCGGGCCAGTCGAGACTATGTGTTTCACAACTGCAGCGATCAGCTGCAATCAGAGTCGTAAGTTAGTAGTCGTATGATAGTTCCAAGATGATTCGGTAAAAATCCACCTGGAAATCTATGCGGTCTGAGCGGCTGATGTTCTGGATTGCGTATACGCTCTGATCATCAAGACCTTTGGACTTGAATTCTTCACGGAATGCCCGTTGTTGTTCCTCGCTTTCCTTTTGATTCGATCTTGAAAACGGAGGACGATATTTAATCGTTGGAATCAGGTCTTCCAAGTACCTAATCACAAGAGGTGAAAATATTAGTTATAGCTCGCATAGAAAACTGCAAGGTGCCCTGACATATCCGTGACAGGGTGTGTAAATCCGGGGATTGTTACCAAGGGAGCATCGTCGAAATACTGGACAAACGTCTCGTGGTTGATAGTGGCCGACATCAGTACGACTTTCAGGCTCGAATGTCTCGTCAGGAGCTCCTTTAGCTCGAGCAGCAGGAAGTCCCCGTCAACTGAGCGTTCATGGACCTGGAAGAAGTAAACCATGAAGAGGCCAGGAAAAAAAATAAAAGAGACATCGTACTTCGTCAACAATAACATGGGACACATCACCAAGACTGTCACCAGAGGCAAGTCTTCTCAAGACCACTCCAGTGGTACAAAATAAAAGTTTTGTTTTTCTATCCTGTTTGCTTTCGCCACGAATCGCATACCCGACAGAGCCGTCTTCAAGTCGTTCGCTAGAAACTCGGTCGGCAACTGAGATAGCAGAGATCCTTCGAGGTTGGGTCACAATGATGGAGGCCTTTGATCCACGGTTGGAGAGAATGAGAGAGTCCAGAATAAACTGTGGTACTGTAGTACAATTTGTGAGATTGTATTTTATAGGGAAACATGATGTTCACAAACACTGGGTGGTCTTCCCGCATCCTACAATGTGAAATAAGACTCTCAATCAATGGTCTCAACTTATGTGTCTAACCTGTTTCACCAACTACGACGACTACACGACTCTTCTCAAGCTGCTCTAGAAAATCTTCCTTGGCGGAGAATGCAGGTAGTTTTCTCCGGGCTGCAAATAGTTCCGCATACTTGAGACCCCTCCATGAATACTAGACCACAGTGACGTTAATAAACTTCGACACACCTTGTCAATACGACGAAGAGCCTCGAAGTCCTCCCTAATCTGACTATCGCTGCGATTATCGCGAGGTCGGGGTCCACCGTTCCTTCGGCGCCCCAGATCGATCGATAAGCCTTGATCCAAAGATTCATTATCATTTAATTTCGAGCTAGTCTGAGGGGGAGGGACAATATGCTGCAGTACTGTGGTCATGTCTGGCGGGCCGTTATCTTCTATGTTTGCCCACTCCCCTTCCAGAAATCGCATGGCAGCCATGCAGAACCCCTCTCCGGGCTCTACAAAACAATCATCCTTTATTGCCCGAAGAATTTGTGCAAGAAGGTAGAGTCGGACATAGGCGGGGACGGAGGCTGACGTGATGTACAGTGGGGTAAGGTCACGGCGGGGATACGAATTCTTGCTAGAGACTAGGATGTGAAGTTTCATCGGAGCGCTGAACAACGGCATCACAATCTCCGTTTGATCGGCAAAGTGCGCCCCGAGAGCCTCGACTTCTTCAGGATCAAATCTATAAGGTTCCAGTCCCTCGATGGAGGTTTCCAAGAGTTCCTTCCAGTCATCCCCGATCAGTCTTTTACCCAAAGCTGCTATGAGTAGGTCCCAACTGTCCAGTAACCTTGAGTCCGAAGTACATTCCTTGACGACATGGGTTGGCCAACCAGCTTCTTTGACAGCCTTGTTCTCAACCCAGCGCTTTTTCACGTCGTCGGCCCCTGAATGGGTTGAGGCGATGAAAGGGTTGGAGGAATTGACGGTTGGAAGGAATCGTTGTGGCATGTCACACTCCGGAATGTAGAGAATTAAGTACTCAATAGACGCCTCCAGCACTGATAGCGAACCAAGTAGGTTTGACGCGATAGGGGAACGCTGCGAGAGGAAGCTGACGGCATTTCGTGCTTGAACCGGAGTGAAACCAAGATGACCTAGCTGTTGCATAATTTTTGGAGCTTCAGCTTGAGAAAGAACAGAAGATGTAGTATCGGTAGCTTCAGGATAGAGCGAAATGGCCTGTCGCGATGCAGGGTCAGTGATTTTCCTTGCTTTACCGTTAGTGTTTGTCTGCAACTGACCTTTTTAACCGCATTTTCAACCAAGTCGCGCAAACTGCTAGCCATCTTTACTTCAAGAAGCTGCCCAAAGTCGCTGGAGACTGATGTATTATGGTGAGTATCGGGACTCCCTTGCGTTGCCTCAATCGTCCCTTGAGAGGCTCTGGCTTGTCTTTCGTTTACTTCCCTTCGAGCAGTAAATGGATCGGCGTCGTACATCCAGGTCATATGGTCTGGAACTCTTTTATGCTCCAAAGCCAGTTCGTTCCAGTAATCGCGAGGACCAGGAGGGAGAACACGATTGAGCTGTATGCCATTGCAAAACTAGCAAAAACTACATGCTCAATAATGTCGGGTTTCATCATCGCAAACATGGAGGCACAAACACGGTATAAAGCATATGTTGCACCCCAATGTCGAGCTTCGACGGCTGTTGGGCTGATGTATGGCGGGTGGGGTTCCAAACGCACAGTCTCCTTCTGAGAAGTTTTCTTGTTAAGTTGGCTCAGCGTGACGGCAAACGACCAACCACCGCCTTGGTTTCGCTGAAGAGTGGGTTAAAGAATGGGTAATACAGGATGCACAAACATCCCACTCACAGTATCGACAACTGGCTTTTCCCATCCGTTTTTCTGACACCTAGCATTGGAGTGAGTGAGACAGTACGGAAGTGACATCTGTATCCTGTCTAGCGATCCCGGGCCTGAGGTTCTTTGTCAGGTAAAGAAACCATATCGCATGCATATTGGAAAACACATAGACAGTACACAGACACTCTTCGAGACTACTGAATACATTACCTCTCATAAAGCAAGCTTAAAGGAAACTTCGAGCCGGGAGGGAACAACGGCTTCTCTGCATCTGTAATTTGTGCACTGGCTGCTGAGAGCTTGCTTGACTTGGAGGAGTTGCCGGCATTTCCAGACTTGATGATACCTTTCTTGGGTGGCATCGAGCTCGAGACATGAGCAGAAGCAACTTGAACTTGAATGGAGTCTATGAAATGCGGTTCGGATAACGTAATGCATTCAATGCCTCCGTGACTTCAACTTCTGACTCCTGTAATTGGCATGGCTAACTCTGACCTGTATAACCTTGAATATCTCTCCCTGGTCGCTAAGATCACCCAGGAAATCGACAATCATACTGGTCTTAACGATAAAACTCTCGCTGAATTTGTCATTTCACTCCATGACCAGTCCAACAAAAGTCTCCCTGCATTCAAACTCAAGCTCAAGGAGGTCGGGGCCGACTTTCCGGATTCTTTCATCGAGAATGTAGATCGTCTAATCCTCAGCATGCACCCAAAGCACAAGAAGAAGTACACTGCACCAGCCAGTGGGAAATCCAAAACTGATAACGTCGAGGGCGCGTTGAGCGAGCAAGAGAAGCAGAAGCGACTGTTCCCCGGACTTGCTCTCAAGGATCAAGAAGTGCGGCCCCCAGTTCCTGATGATGTTTTTTTGGAGGAGATTGGCGATTTGGTATCTGGTAGAAAGGCGAGGGAGAGACCTACAAATGATGAGCGGTCACCCAAGCGCCAACGGAGAGATCACTCTCGCTCCCCTCGAAGAAGGAGTCCGAGCCCACCAAGATCCAGCCACTATGGAGACAAGAGAGACCATAGACTGGGTAGCAATGGTAGAGGACGGCCCACTGTGGACGAGAAGCCGGTCCTATTCAAGATTTACAACGGTAAGGTATCGGGAATGAAGGAATTCGGAGCATTCGTCACACTGGAAGGCGTTGCTGGTAGAGTGGAAGGTATGTACTATTGTTCCTTATGATGTCGTATGTTTAAGTTTCCTCATTCTCTGCAGGCATGGTGCACGTATCCAACATCCAAACGGGTGCTCGGGCAAACTCAGCCTCAGATCTACTCAGTCGCGGACAGCCTGTAAAAATCAAAGTTATGAGTGTTGCAGGCAACAGACTAGGCCTTTCCATGAAGGACGTCGACCAGGCCTCTGGCCGGGATTTAACTCCTCACCTACGCATCAAATCCGAGGCCGAAATGGAAGAAGAGCGCGTGCTCGCGGCTCGTGCTTCGTCAGGAGCAAATGCCCTTCCTCTACGTTCTCGGGATGAAGCTCCCATCAGGTCAGCGAAACGACTGACTTCTCCGGAACGATGGGAAATCAAACAGCTCATTTCATCTGGTGCAATCGATGCGTCCGAGTATCCTGAATTGGATGAGGATTTCAATAATCCCATGGCCCATGCCGAAGTCGAGGAAGAGCTTGATGTCGAAGTTCGAGAAGATGAACCACCATTTTTGTCCGGCCAGACGAAGCGCACCCTTGACCTCAGTCCTGTCAAGGTCGTTAAAGCTCCTGATGGGTCGCTCAACAGAGCCGCCCTTGCTGGAGCATCTCTTGCGAAGGAGCGTCGTGAACTGCGGCAACAAGAAGCCAACGAAGAGGCTGACTCGGAAGCTCGGGATTTTAGCCAACCGTGGCTCGACCCGATGTCGAAGGAGGAGGATAAAATGTTTGCGCAGGATTTGAGGGGTAATCTGAAGGGCCAGAAGGCGGGAGAAGTTCCAAAGTGGAAAGAACTTAACAAGGCCACTACGTTCGGAGAAATCACCACTCTGAGTATTCAGGATCAGCGGAAAAGCTTGCCTATATACAAGCTTAGGGACCCGCTTCTGCAGGCCATTGGGGAGGTTCGTGTCCATTATCTTTGTCTGTGCTATATCAATCTTATAACCTTCACTTAGCATCAAGTCCTTATTGTTGTTGGTGACACTGGGTCTGGGAAGACCACCCAAATGGTTCAATATCTTGCAGAATCTGGCTATGCAGACCGAGGTCGGATAGGCTGTACTCAGCCTCGTCGAGTCGCTGCTATGTCCGTCGCCAAGCGAGTGTCGGAGGAAGTTGGATGTCGACTTGGTCAGGATGTTGGATATACCATCCGTTTTGAGGATTGTACCAGCCCGGAGACAAGAATCAAGTACATGACGGATGGTATGCTTCAACGGGAATGTTTGATTGATCCCCTTTGCAGTTCATACTCGGTTGTCATGTTAGACGAGGCCCATGAACGCACAATTGCTACTGATGTTTTATTTGGTCTGATGAAGAGTGCGTGATTTTCATGTCTATAAAATATATCCCTTTTATTAACTAATGCACATAGAGGCCGTCAAACGTCGACCGGATCTAAAACTGATCGTCACATCAGCAACCCTGGATGCTGAAAAATTCTCGAAATATTTTTTTGGTTGTCCCATCTTCACGATTCCCGGGCGAACATATCCCGTGGAAATACTTTATACTAAGGAACCCGAATCTGATTACCTCGACGCTTCCCTCATCACTGTCATGCAGATCCACCTCTCTGAACCCCACGGCGACGTCCTCCTTTTCCTCACTGGGCAAGAAGAAATTGACACGGCTTGCGAGATCCTCTATGAACGCATGAAGGCTTTGGGCCCCAAAGTTCCTGAGCTCATTATTCTCCCCATTTATTCTGCCCTTCCCTCCGATGTCCAATCCAGAGTGTTCGAGCCTACCCCTCCCGGTGCGCGTAAAGTCGTCATCGCGACCAACGTAGCGGAGACCAGTCTGACTATCCCTGGTATTTACTATGTCATTGACCCTGGGTTTTCAAAACAAAATGCCTTCGACCCGAGGTTGGGTATGGACTCACTCGTCGTCATGCCCATTTCTCAGGCACAGGCACGGCAGCGGTCTGGCCGCGCTGGACGCACGGGACCAGGAAAATGTTATCGTTTGTACACAGAGGCTGCATACCGGAATGAGATGCTCCCGAATTCTATTCCTGATATCCAGCGGACAAATCTCTCGTCTACGATTTTGCAATTGAAAGCTATGGGCATCAATGATTTGCTCAGTTTTGATTTCATGGACCCTCCGCCCGCACAGACGATGTTGACTGCATTGGAATCACTATATGCGCTTTCGGCATTGGATGATGAAGGTCTCTTGACCAGGCTGGGTCGCAAGATGGCTGATTTCCCTATGGAACCACCACTGGCAAAGATGTTGATTGCGTCTGTGGAGCTGGGATGCTCTGAGGAGATTCTCTCGATTGTTGCTATGCTTTCTGTTCAGAGTGTGTTTTATCGGCCAAAGGAGAAACAGGGTCAGGCAGATTCGAAGAAAGCCAAATTCCATCAGCCTGAGGGTGACCATCTGACATTGCTGACTGTATACAATGGGTGGAAAGCTGGAAATTTCTCGAATCCGTGGTGTTACGAGAATTTCATCCAGGCCAGAGGTATGAGGAGGGCGCAAGATGTTCGCAAACAGTTGTTGGGTATTATGGATCGGTCCGTTAATTTACCCCTTTTAAAAATATGGTATACTGATTCCCGAATGCAGGTATAAGCATGATATTCTATCGGCCGGGAGGGACTATAACCGCGTTCGAAAAGCCATCTGCTCTGGGTTCTTCCGAAATGCAGCCAAGAAAGACCCACAAGAGGGATACAAAACGCTCGTTGAGGGTACACCCGTATATATCCATCCTTCGTCAGCGCTGTTCAACAGGAACCCCGAATGGGTCGTGTACCATGAGCTGGTGCTGACGACGAGAGAATACTGCCATAACGTCACGGCGGTCGAGCCCAAGTGGCTGGTGGAAGTTGCACCACAATTTTTCAAGGTCGCGGACGCCAACAAGATCAGCAAACGGAAGAGACAAGAGAAAATCGAGCCACTGTTCAACAAGTACGAGAAACCGGACGAATGGCGGTTGTCGAAGGTCAAGCGGAGTGCTCGTTCTGTGAGTTGCTTCCACACTTCACGTTATTTTTCAGGCTACTTATCATATTTCGCAGAGTCAAACATTTGGTTAAGACGGACATCGAATAGTTGTTGCGATTTCGTATTTTATGTAGCCATTATTAGACAACTTTGGATTCAACCAATCTTCCCTTTTTATCGACCATCGCATATTTCTTGTCCAACATTGCAAGTCATCGTCGAACGCGGCATTGGTAGTTTTGAAAGTTGCATTGAATTCTGTTTATAGTGAAGAAACTTCGACCACTTAGAGGCTGTGTCAAAATGTAATCACTGGAATAGATTCAACGTACGCCGACATTTATCCCACAAATCTCAGCGCGTCGGCACTGATGTAGTATTTGGCAACCTCCCCGGGCTTCAAAGGGGCCGCTGTCGAATCTGGGACGAGCATAAACGTCTGGGAGTATACACGGGGCTGACCGTCGACGCATCTCGAGGGAGTGTTTGGGGGGTTTCCTGCAGGACCTTTACCGTGCATGACACTACCAGACACAGTTACCAGTAAAGACGGTGGCTGAGTGCCTATTCACGCGATTTCATCTTTAGAACACACATAAATGAAGATAACAAACCTGGTATTGGATGGCAGTCGAACGACTGTACTTCATGCTTGGTACTCGGCATATTTTCTATGAGCTGCCTAAGGCCATCTGCACCCTGGTAAGGCTTTCCATTCCACGTCAATGAAGAGTTTGGACGATAGAACTGCGGTAGGTCCGCCGTGCGAGTGGGGGAGTCATACGCAGTATAGTAGATGCGGGTAAAGTTCTCAGCTGCCCTGGTGGCTATTTCGATGCTGATAGGATGGTGAGATTTTAATTCAGGAAAGCAGGAATTGAGGCGCACTCTTTCGGAGTCAGAGCTGCGGAGGGGATAACAGTGGACATGACCGTGACATTAAACTGAAGTTGATACAAAATACGACTCGGACGCAGGGGCTGCATCACGTGAACTATCTCCTCACGTATTACATAAGGTACGGGTATACGACTGCCAGAGTGAGAGACGAATTGCTGTCAAATTGCTGTCCAAAATCACAAACAGATTAATTACTGCATTGTCCGATTCGTCACACCCTTTCCTGTTAAGTGAAAATTCCCCAATTTAACTTTCAAACCCCATTCCAGTAGTTATCTCCATAATCGAGAAAAAGTTCTTGGCCTCGGTAAATTCTTTTGACTTCACAAAAAACCAAATGTTAATAGGTGATTACGGGAGCAAAGTAACGCCCACCAGCAAAAAGGCCGATACGGTGTTCCCCATTGACGAGGCGAACTGATATGCAAGGATGTGTAATAACTGACCGTCAATATGAGTCAATCAGAGAAGTTTGAAGCGAACCTCTTGACTCGCAATTCCCATCTTTACTGTGATTTAGGTACCTTGTTTCATTTCCGATTCTTGCAGCATCCAGCACAATTGTCGAGTTTAATTCAAAGCAGTAATTGAGACCAATGTGCTTCGAAGTCCTGATTCAGCGGAAACTCAGTGAGGTAAAAACATAATTCACAATGCAAGTAGGGTACCATAGGTGAATTGTCTGGCCCTCAGTCGATATGATCTCACCAACATAATCTGAAAAAATACTGTCAACAAAATGGTTACCCCATTGTCCTATTTGTTTCACACACCTCCAATGAATGCATTCTTGGAAATATGACAAGTAGCAAATGCTCCCAGACCAAACTTCCCACATCTGATCTCAACAAACTGTGTATTTTGATAGTCATTTCCATCATTCAATATGATAATAACAGACAAATAGGCAGTTGTACTCACTTGGGATAGACCCCCTTGGATGGTGGTATTTTGACATGCTTTGTTTGAATCACCTGCAAGTCATTTTTGAACAAACTGTTGCATCTGTCCAGAAGTTAAAATTTCACTACCAAGGGTTCTGCAATTGAAAACTAAGCCTGTGGGATGGTTGAGAGAAATATGAAGAGTTACTCACCTTGCATCACATTTGGTGCACAAGTCAGGGTCACACTCCCTGCCTGCTCTACGACAATGGCATTTCTCATCTTCACAAACTCTGGATTTCTTTTCACAGTTGCATTTGCAACCCTTCCACCGGATCTCACCTGCAACGGATGAGTCATGTGATATATGAGAACTGATGAACTCACAGTCAAACCTGCATTGACAATTTCGCTGACAGTGCTGGCCACTTTCAAAACATGGACAGGCAGAGGTTTGACTACATGACCCTTTGTGGTGACATGGTTGTACTCTGGACCATAAATATTGATGACCAGCTGTTGATTTAAATAGGTGTAAATGCACTTACGGTGTGTAATCTGGTGTTCCATTCCAAGATTCATCAACTGCAATGTAGATGGTTACCATGTTTGTACTGTATAGTACACGTGATCACACACCAAATTTAGGTTTGCGACGGGAGCTGTGTGCTGCTGTTCCATCTTCAACATACTGCCTTTCTAAAATTTTGTCATCAGGGAACATTTTACAGCGATATATGAAGATCTAAACTAGAAACACTTCAGCAACAATCAGAAGACAGATAAGGTGATGTACTTCACAACACCGCTTCCGGCAGATGACAGCAAGTTCACAGGGGAAAAGATCTGGAGTCAGCTTGAGGAGGCTGGAGAGTGTTTCAATGTCAGCTGGGTCCTCCCAGTATACTGCTTCCTGTCAGTTGTTGTCAGGAAATAACAATGAGAGAGTGGTTGAAAGTCTTAACCATGAACACATCTGCAGTCTCATCAACAAGACGGAAACAGTCTTCACCACATGTGCTGCCTTGACTCAACTTCATCATACTGCTGGTCACCATCGGCTTGATTGGGTCAACAGTTGGATGAGGAGTGGCTTAAAAGTGATATTCAGAA
>Ga0210383_10003025_pt1 | contig 15169 bp, 13 predicted proteins | sample IncBWC14OmetaG_FD_160072 | JGI IMG/M metagenome (GOLD analysis project Ga0210383, IMG submission 160072) | Forest soil microbial communities from Barre Woods Harvard Forest LTER site, Petersham, Massachusetts, United States - Inc-BW-C-14-O ...
ACCAGCGTGTTCTGGTTTTCCTTGATGGCCAAACCTTTTTCGGTGATGACCGGACGCCGAAGAATCTGGTATGCGGATTTCATCAGGCTACCTCCGCCGCTTTTTCATGCCGGGTGCGTCGCCGCGGAGAGCGCGAAGCTTTCTTCCGCGCCGTCCCCTCGCCTTCCGCCGGCTTGTGTTGCCGCTTTGAAATTGAACTCTTCAGCGAAATCTGTAATTTTTCAATCGCGGGCTGCGAAAAGATCGCACGGTCGTAGCGTAACAAGTGATAAGGATGAACCTCGTTGCCGCTCACCAGTTCGACTCCGTGAAGATTCCGCGAACTCAATGCCAGATTGCGATTCTCATGCTTGGGAACCTCAACCAGCAGCGCCGTGCTGTCGACTTTGAGCGCATCCAGGGCCTCGCGAAACTGCTTGGACTTGGGCTCCTTCACGTCAAACGCGTTCACGATGATCAACTTGCCATCCGCGAATTTCGAGGCCAGCGCGGATCGCAACGCTCCCAGCAATTTCTTGCGGGGAAACGCGTAGTCGTGAGAGTGAGGCTGCGGACCATGGACCGTGCCGCCGTGCCGCCACAGTGGCGATCGAATCGAACCGACGCGAGCCCGTCCAGTGCCCTTCTGCTTCCAAAGTTTCTTGCCGGCTCCGGAGACCAGTTTCTTGTTCTTGGTGGCGTGCGTTCCGGCCCGCTGGGCAGCGCGATAATGTTTCACCGCCTCCCACAAAAGGTCTTCATTTACCGCGCCGAAAACCTCGTCAGCCAGCTCTAGGCTGCCAACTTTGGCTCCGCTCAGATTGTGAATGTCAATGCTTGCCATAAACGTAACTCTTAATCTCGAAACTTTCTGTCGCCTAGGCCAACGACGAACGGCCCAGGACCAACGACCGCTTCTAAGCCTTCTTGGCCGCGCGCTTTGCCGCCTTCAACGGGTCAACCGTAGCCGATCCGGCAAATCCGCGACGCTCTCTCGGCGGTTTCTTTGCCTTAGTAATTATCAAATATCCGCCCCTGGGGCCGGGCACGCTGCCTTCGACCACCAGCAGGTTGTCGTCTTTATCCAGACCGAGCACACGCAAGTTGCGGACGGTTACTCGATCCACACCCATGTGACCCGACATGCGCATACCCTTAAACACACGCGACGGAAACGCAGACGAGCCAATCGATCCCGTAATCTGAAACATCGAACCGTGCGACTTGGGGCCGCCAGCAAAATGATGCCGCCGGACCACGCCCGAAAAACCACGTCCTTTGCTGATACCGACGACGTCAACAAACTTCTCGCCATCGAAAATATCCACCAGCACGCGATCGCCGGCCTTCAGCACCCCGTCGCCGTTGGCTTCTGACTTTTCTTCGATCTCGATCGGAACCTCGCGCATGAACTTTACCGGAGGCAGATTGTTCTTGCCCAAATGTCCTCGAGCCGGCTTGGTCAGCCGCGACTCTTTCACGAATTCCACCAGGCCAATCTGGGCCGCGACATATCCGTCTTTAGTCTGCGTCTTATGCTGCGTAATCACGCAAGGCCCCGCCTGCAGTACGGTTGCGGGATGAACGTCGCCCTTGTCGTCGAAGAGCTGCGTCATGCCGACTTTCTTGCCGAGAATTCCGGTTACTCTTGCCATATCTCTTCTTCTCCGCCCAGCTTGGCTCAGTGGCTATTGGCTGGGGAGTCATATCGGCATTGGCCAACGGCCAACGACGAATGACCAGCGACTACTTATGTTCCTTGCCGAATGCCTTGATCTCGACGTCCACACCTGCGGGCAAGTCAAGTTTCATCAGCGCATCGACGGTTTGTTGCGTTGGCTCGAGAATGTCGAGCAAGCGCTTGTGTGTACGGATCTCAAACTGCTCGCGCGATTTCTTGTCCACGTGCGGAGAACGCAACACGCAGTATTTATTCTTCATCGTGGGCAAAGGAATTGGCCCAGCGATCTGCGCGCCTGTGCGCTTCGCGGTTTCGACGATCTCACCCGTGGACTGATCCAGGATGCGATAGTCGTAAGCCTTCAACCGAATACGAATTCTTTCTTTTCCAATCACTGTGAACTCTCGCTAACCCCTCCCGGCTGTCCGGGAAGAAAGAACTGGCGGCAAACTGCAAGCCGCAGATTTTCGTTACGTCACAATCTCGCTGATCGTTCCTGCGCCTACTGTGTGGCCGCCTTCGCGAATCGCGAAGCGCAAACCTTTTTCCATAGCTACCGGCGTGATCAACTCAATCACCAGGCTGACGTTATCTCCCGGCATCACCATCTCGGTCGCCTCCGGCAACTCCGCCACACCGGTCACGTCCGTCGTGCGCAGATAAAACTGCGGACGGTATCCTTTGAAGAACGGCGTATGCCGCCCGCCTTCTTCTTTCGTCAAGATATAAACTTCTGCCTTGAACTTGGTATGCGGAGTAATCGATCCCGGCTTCGCCAGCACCATGCCGCGCTCGACATCGTCCTTGCCAATGCCGCGCAATAGCAGGCCCGCGTTGTCGCCCGCCAGGCCTTCGTCCAATTGCTTCTTGAACATTTCGACGCCGGTCACGACTGTCTTGCGGGTGTCGCGGAAGCCTACAATTTCCACTTCCTCGCCGACTTTCACCTTGCCGCGCTCGATTCGCCCCGTCACCACCGTGCCGCGTCCCGAGATCGAAAAAATATCTTCAATCGGCATCAGGAACGGTTTATCCAACTCACGCGCCGGTTGCGGAATGCTCTTGTCGACCGCCTCCATCAACGCATCTACCTGCGCTTCCCACTTCGCTTCTCCGTTCAGCGCGCCCAGCGCCGACAGCCGCACCACCGGCACATCGTCGCCCGGAAACTTGTAAGTCTTCAGCAACTCGCGCACTTCGAGTTCGACCAAATCCAGCAACTCGGGATCGTCCACCGCATCGCATTTATTCAGCGCCACAACGATGTAAGGCACGCCGACCTGCCGCGCCAACAGCACGTGCTCGCGGGTCTGCGGCATCGGACCGTCCGTCGCCGCGACGACTAGGATCGCGCCATCCATCTGCGCCGCACCTGCAATCATGTTCTTGATGTAATCCGCGTGGCCCGGGCAATCGACGTGCGCATAATGCCGGTTCGCGGTTTCGTACTCGACGTGCGCCGTGGCAATCGTGATTCCGCGCGCTTTTTCTTCCGGCGCGTTATCGATCGAGTCAAAAGACCGGAACACGATCTTCGGGTTATGCTTCTGCAAAACCTTGGTAATGGCCGCCGTCAGCGTGGTCTTGCCATGGTCAATGTGACCAATCGTCCCCACGTTGCAGTGCGGCTTATTGCGATCAAATTTCTCTTTCGCCATTTGCCCTTGTCCTTTGTAGCGCCAGCATCCCGCCGGCATCTTCCGTAAGTTACCGTTACCTCTTGGGTCCTTGTGAACGCCCGATGATTTCGTCCGCCACGCTGCGCGGCACTTCTTCATAGCGCGCGAAGTGCATCGAGTACTCGGCGCGGCCTTGTGTGCTCGACCGCATGTGCGTCGCGTAGCCAAACATCTCCGCCAACGGGACGATCGCCTTGATCACCTGCGAACCGGCGCGATGCTCCATGCCCTCGATGCGCCCGCGGCGCGAACTCAGATCGCCCATGATCACGCCTGCATAATCTTCCGGCGTCACTACCTCGACCGCCATCACCGGCTCAAGCAACACCGGCGAAGCTTTGCGCGCAGCTTCTTTGAATGCCATCGAGCCGGCTATCTTGAACGCCATTTCGTTCGAATCGACATCGTGATAGCTGCCGTCGTAGAGGATGGCTTTCACGTCGACCATCTCGTAGCCAGCAAGGATGCCGCCTTCCATGGCTTCCCGAATTCCCTGATCGATCGGCTTGATAAATTCCTTGGGCACCGAACCGCCAACAATGTCGTTGACAAATTCGTACCCGGTTCCAGGCACCTGGGGTTCGAGGCGAATCTTGGCGTGGCCATACTGGCCCTTGCCGCCGGTTTGACGAATGTATTTGCCTTCAGCTTCAGATTTCTTGCGGATAGTTTCGCGGTAGGCGACTTGCGGCTTGCCAACGTTGGCTTCAACTTTATACTCCCGCATCATGCGGTCAACGATGATTTCCAGATGCAGTTCGCCCATGCCGCTGATGATGGTTTGTCCGCTGTCGGGATCGGTGTGAACCTTAAAGGTGGGATCTTCCTGAGCCAGGCGGTTCAACGCCATGCCCATCTTTTCCTGGTCAGCTTTGGTTTTGGGTTCAACGGCAACGGAAATCACCGGGACCGCGAAGGTAATGTTTTCCAGGGTGATGGGGTGTTTCTCTTCGCAGATCGTGTCGCCCGTGCTGACATTCTTCAAGCCAACCGCGGCGCAGATATCGCCGGCTAGAATCTCGTTAATGTCTTCGCGCTTGTTGGCATGCATTTTCAGCAGCCGCCCAATGCGTTCTGTACGTCCGCGGCCGGCGTTGAGCACAGCTTCGCCCGACTTCAACTGACCGGAATAGACCCGAATAAAAGTCAGCTGACCAACAAACGGATCGGCCATGATCTTGAAAGCCAGAGCGGAAAAAGGCTGACTGTCCGCAGGTTGACGCGTAATCGCTTCGCCATTATCGGGATTTGTTCCATGAACCTCGCCGGCATCCAGCGGCGAAGGCAGGTAGTCCACAACCGCATCGAGCAGTGGCTGCACGCCTTTGTTCTTGAATGCGGTGCCGACTACAACTGGAAATAATTTCAACTCGATCGTCGACTTGCGCAGAGAGGCGCGAAGTTCAGAGGGGGAAATAGCCTCTCCTTCAAGGAACTTGTGCAGGATTGCATCGTCGTTTTCGGCGACAGTTTCAACCAGAAGAGCGTGCGCAGCTTCAGCCTTTTTTTGCAATTCGGCAGGGATTTCGCCGGAAATGTACTCGGCGCCAATCGTGTCATCCTGCCAGATGATCGATTTCATTTCGATGAGATCAACCACCCCTCTGAACTTATCTTCTTGTCCGATGGGGATTTGAATCGCGACTGGCTTGGCATTGAGGCGCTTGCGGAGGGTATCGACAGCATGCTCGAAATCGGCGCCCATCTTGTCGATCTTATTAATGAAGCAAATTCGCGGAACGCCGTATTTATCAGCCTGCCGCCAGACTTTTTCCGATTGCGGTTGCACGCCGTGAACTGCGTCAAATACCGCGACAGCGCCATCTAGTACGCGTAAAGACCGTTCGACTTCAGCCGTGAAATCCACGTGACCGGGTGTGTCGATAATGTTGATACGAATGTCGCGCCAGGTGCAGGTGGTGGCAGCCGAAGTAATAGTGATGCCGCGCTCCTGCTCCTGCTCCATCCAGTCCATGGTGGCGGTGCCTTCGTGGACCTCTCCGATGCGGTGCGTCTTTCCCGTATAGAACAGGATGCGCTCGGTCGTAGTGGTCTTGCCGGCATCGATGTGGGCCATAATGCCGATGTTCCTGCACCGTTCTAATGGGACTGTTCTGGACACAGCTTTCTTTCTCTCTTCTTTTCGTAGCTCTTGCTCGTTGGCGACTGAACCGCTCAAATCCGTATCCCTTGTCCTTTTCGAGTTACCACCGATAATGCGCGAAGGCCTTGTTGGCCTCGGCCATGCGGTGAACGTCTTCCTTCTTCTTTATAGCTGCGCCTTTGCCGTTCGCGGCATCCAGCAATTCATTGCTCAACTTGTCGATCATGCCCTTCTCCCCGCGTCCGCGGGCGTAGGCAATGAGCCAGCGAATCGCCAGCGATGTGCGGCGGTCGGCATTGACTTCGACCGGCACCTGATAGTTCGCGCCACCCACGCGGCGGGTCTTGACCTCGAGCAGCGGCTTGGCATTTGCGACGGCTTTTGTGAACAGCTTCAGAGCTTCGTCACCGCCGCCTTTTGCCTGCAGGCGCGTCAAAGCTTCATAAAAGATGCCTTCCGCCGTGCTCTTCTTGCCTTGCCACATCATCGAGTTGACGAACTTCGTCACCAGATCCGAACCGTAAACCGGATCGGCATCCACTGTCCGCTTCGGGGTATGTCCTTTTCTTGGCATTCAGCTTCTAGCTCCTAATTCCTACTGTTGTCGTTTTGCCAACGACCAACGACAAACGACCAACGACCTTTACGCCTTCGGGCGCTTGGCGCCATACTTCGATCGACTCTGCTTTCGGCCCGCGACTCCAACCGCATCCAACGTTCCGCGCACTACGTGATAGCGCACGCCCGGCAGATCTTTCACGCGGCCGCCGCGGATCAGCACGATCGAGTGCTCCTGCAGGTTATGGCCGACCCCGGGAATATACGTTGTGACTTCGATCCCGTTAGTCAAGCGCACACGAGCCACCTTGCGCAACGCGGAGTTTGGCTTCTTCGGCGTTTGCGTGTACACGCGAGTGCAAACCCCGCGCTTTTGCGGACATCCCTGCAACGCAGGACTCGCCGTCTTGTATCGCGGCCGCTTGCGGCCATCGCGCACTAACTGATTAAAGGTAGGCACTCTTTGCTGCTCCTTGCGAAAATCCCTATGCGTTCACACGCCAATAAAGACGCGCTGCCATAGCGACGCCGCTCTGACTTTCCCTGGCTCAGGGTTCTGGCCGGCGAAACGCCAACCATGCTTCTCGCCGCGCACAAATCCGGCAAGAGATTTTCGGTTTCCCGTTCAGACTGATCAGCGACGACGGTGGCGCCAGGCCCAAATCAAATCTGGGAGGTGCTCCGTTTCGTCAGCCTCGCCCCACATAGCCTTCCAACAGGCGGAAGGTGCGCGCAGGGCGTTTCAGCGAGGGCATCTTCAGACTGCTCCGAAGACGTACATCTTTAACGGCTCAGCTGCTTTTTTAGGAAGCTTTCGCGCACCGAAACGCGCAGCGAACGAATCCACAACCTACAGGCAAGCCAGAATGAACTCGCGGAACCTTTCAAATATAGCAACACTGTTCGCACATCGTCAACCTTTGTTTGCCGCATCCCACTGATGTTGGTAAACGCGAGCTATGAACTGGCTGTGAACACGGTGATGAGATGTCCGAAAGAGGCTGTGAGAGATATCTCAGTTCGTCCGAAATCTCGTCTACGGCAAGACGACTCTCAGGGCGCACGCAATTAAACCAGCACTCTGGTCCGCGTGCCACGCCTGGTTTCGTCAACAATCAATCTCATCCTCGTCCGGAGGGATCCGTCAACCAGATTTCGGTTCTCCCCACTCGAATATCCGTCGCTTGTGGTCACCAAGACGCCAGCCCGCGAGATGGTCATGTGAAACCCACCCGACCTTAAAAATCCCGCCTGAATCATTGCTACTCCGTGTAGAACATTAGAAGAACACCCAGAACAATCATTAATGTGGGCCAGAGTTTCGCGAAGACGGTGTGCCATCTTGTCTTGACCTCCGCCAAACCTTTGGTCAGGCCAATGCCGAAACCGGTGGCCGCGTAGCTTAGATGTTCGGCCTGAATACGCGCCATGACCGCCATGTGGTTCTCACCGTGCATTCCGGCATTGTGAGAGTGGAAGAGCAACAGAACGGAACCCGCCACCGCCAGCACGGGAAATACCCAGGCAGCCCACACAGCTTTGAGGCGCCCCTGCGCTCTCAGCATTTCAACCAGGCCCAAACCAAGAAGCAAGACGGCGAAGACCTTGTGCTGGATAACTTCGGGATTCGTTATCGTGCCCTGGATCCACGGCTTCGGACCAAAGGGCCAGAGTTCGGTATCGCTGTACACGAGAACGAATAACCCTGAAAGCAAAAAACTGACCGGCCAAACGTAACTTACCGCGGGAAACCGCTTATTCAGGGTGTCTTGGGCCAGGATGAAAGCGCCCGCAAGAGCCACGAAGAATCCGATGAGGTGGTGATTGCCTTCGCTCTCGCGCTTCCAACTTAGCAATTCAGCTTGAGTGGGTCCCCCCGCAGACATGGACATGCCGGCGTGTTCATGCTGCATCTGATCCTGAGACCACGTCGGCAGGGGGACGAAAAGCGCGAGAAGAGTCAGTGAAAAAGTTATGGCTCGAATCAATGAGTTTTACCTCGCTTGTCTTCGATGTCTATTACTCATGACGCATGCTCTCCACCGGATCCAACCCAGCCGCAAACGCTGCTGGAGCCGTTCCGAAAAGAATACCTACTGAGCATGAGACCGCGATCGCCACAACAACAGAAAGCGCTGAAACGGGGATGCGGTATTCGGTAAAGAAGCGCACCGATAACGGCAATGCCAGTCCGAAGATTACTCCGGCAGAGCCTCCAATAAGAGAGATCAGGGTCGCTTCCGACAAGAATTGAAAATGGATATCACGATTGGTCGCGCCCATTGCTTTGCGTATGCCAATCTCGGGAATGCGTGAACCTACAGTCGCCAACATTATATTCATGATTCCTATGCCACTCACCAGGAGCGTCACCGCCGCGATAAGCAGTAACACCAAGGTGAGTGCGTTAGCGGTCCGCTCCGCCATGGCGACCACCTCCGTAAGGTTCTGCACGAAATAGGCTGACTCCGCCCGATGGCGGGACTGGACAACTTTTTGAATTTGTCCGGTGACTGGAATCACAATGGACGGTTCGGCGGCTGAGAAATAAAGCTGCCGCACCTCTGGCGAGTTGGTGAAATATCGAATTACATTGTACGGAATCACCATGGTGTTGCTTGTCACCTCCGACCGTCCGAAGGTGTTCACCCGCTCTCTGAAAGTCCCCACGATCGTGAAAGGTAAACCACTCAGTTTCACAACCTTCCCTACCGCCTCATCTGCCGACCCGTAGACTTGCTCGGCGAGCTCTTGCGTGATGACGCCGACTTTGTTGCGTGCCCGCTCGTCCTGCGCATCGAAAAACCTTCCAGAAAGAACCACTAAATTACGCACCGCGATGTATTCGGGGAGCACGCCCAGGACCTGGAGTTCCCGCTCCTGACCGAGGCCAATCGGGATCCGGTCAGCGAACGGAACCACGGGAGAAGCGGCCACGACTCCCGGCACTTGCCGCAATACCGCCCGCAGGTCATCCATGGTCAAGAAATCGCTCCCGTGGTCTCCGCCTTGGTATTCAACTACGACCATGTTCACGCCGATGCCCTGAATCTGATCCAAAACGTACTTCTTTCCCGTCATCGCGATTGTGACCACGAGAATAAGCGAAGCCGTACCGACGACCATACCTAATGCGGTGAGGGCAAACCGCACTGTATCGCTGCAGAACGTATCGTAGGCAAAGCCCACAATCTCACCATAGGCTATCTTAGGTGGGTGGCGGCCCTCAGAATTGCTAGTTGCGGCCATGTTGTTTAGATGCCTCGCCATGCGTTCGGATACGATCTGGCCCGATCAATGGCACGAATCGGAATGTGAGATACCTGGACTAGCCGGATCGGCACCGGTTGTTTCGGCTCCGCACGCGCGTCATGAAATCAGGCACCGAATGCCCGCACTTGCGACCCTAAATCGTGTGGAGATGCCCATCCGACTCGCGGTACTTTTCGAGGGCCCGCGGCCCGTGCCGGTCGTCTCCTCAGCTGCTTTGATTTGTGATCTTGCTGTCAAGCAGTGAAACCAGTGACTGGCGTCCTGCCGTTCGCCCGCCCCGCCGACTCTCGACTGAGCGTGGCAGTCGTCTCACCGAGCATTAGGCAGAGGTCGGCGGGTTGGGAACTGTCAAAACAGACAGGGCCACGAGCAGAACTTCAGAGTGATTCCATGATTGAAATCTCGCCGCTACAGCGAGACATTCCGAAAATTATTGAGGAAGCGGGTCGGGGAGTTCGCGTAACATCTCGATTATGCTCATTGAGTAGTTTTGGGCTTAAACACTTGCTCTAAATAGTTATCAGCCAATCATAAGGGAATACGGCAAGACTCTCCCTGTTATTGTAGCTTCGCGTACTCCGCCTTGGCCTCTTTCAAGATGGGGATGTCGGGGTCGGCGGCTTTCCACAACGTCAAGAAATCCTGGTATGCGGCATCTGCCTTTACCTTGTTGCCTTGAATCACATATGCACGCCCAAGGCCGACGCGCGCCAGTGCGCCTATTAGGTTGTTCGTGACGAGGCCGGAATGATCGATTATCTTCTGAAACTCAGCCGCGGCCGCCGACCCCTGATGACCTGCCAAATACGCTTCTCCTCCCAAATAAGCCGAATAAAGCGGAAGAGCCTGGCTCCCCAGTTCGTACTGCCGTGCCGGTGCCAGTGTTTTTATCACGCGGTCACTGCTCGCCGCGCCGACTGGCAGCCCTGCTGCCCTAATCGTCGGCAGATATACAAACTGCACGATCGTGTCCTCAGGAAACTCGCTGGCCAGTTCGTCCGCGATGCGTCCTGCCTGGACAGAATCACCAGCTCACGCCGAACGCGACCGCAGCTAAAGTTCTTACGTTTCTGCCGTTGGCGAGCACCAGCGCCGCTCGGGCCTGCTGCTTCCCCAATGCCTGGTTCCCGGCCAGTGCCTCCCGCAATGCCCCTACACTCTCGAATACTGCTGCCTCCTCGTCCCCGTCCGTACGCCGCGCAGTCTCTACCGCGCGCCGGGTGAGCTCGCGTGCCTTTGAAAACAGCCCATCGTAAGCGGCCGTGTTCGCTTCCGCGAGGAGTGTGGTCGGTTCATACCCCGGATTACCCATCAGGGCAGTCGCCTCACGCTCCATGCCGGCGCTATCGTGCTGCACAAAGTAAAGGTCGTAAAGGATCTGATGAATCCCGGGATTGTCGCCGTCATTCCGGGCCAGCGCTTCTCGCAATACCGCCTTCACTTGTTCGAGGCGGTTAAGTATCAGATATTCGCCGCCAAGACTTTCGTAGTTAATTAGACTTGCGGGATCGAGTTGCAAACACTGCTGGGTCGCCGCCAGGCTTTTCTCATGGTCGGCGGCACATAAGTGCCGCCTACAAACGGAGGCAAGCCGTCTACGTCGAGAGCGGTTCCTGCGAACAACGCCGATATGTAGGAGCCTTCGCGCAACTGCAGCGCCGAACTGTTGGGTTTCGACTCTCTAGCGCGCGGATAGGAGAGCAGCAACGCACCTGCGCATGCGAGCATAAGACAAATTGGTACAAGGCACAGCAATCGTGATTTCACAACTGAAAGTTCGGACATGAGAGTCCTCCACGGCGTGGACAGATTGGCTGAGAGACTACGCCCTTAGTGTGGCATCGTCAACCTGCTCACTGCTTAAGCCATAGGCAGCCATGTTTCGTTGAGAGGTAAGCCATCGACAGGCCATCATTATCAGTTTTGGCGCAAAACTATCATCGATTTGAGGTTTGAGATTTGAAGTGGGGCCTCAATCCAAAAAGGTCAGACCGGGACCTTTGCGCGATGATCGTTCTGCTAGCGTCGGATCCCGGTTATGAAGTCCTGATCGACGTGGGTGGTGGTGTCTGTATAAGTCACATAGAACGTCTTGCCGTCCAGGCTCCAAGCATTGCCAGTGTAATCACCCATGAAGTGCTCGCCATATCCCCACCCATCGTTGAAAGGATTCGATGGCTTCGCGGACAGCTTAATATTTTTCCCAAACGATGCGCCGCCGTTGCTGGAAAATGCGGCAAAGGCTTCGTAGTTGATGTTCTTGGGGTCGTTCCGCCTGTCCAGCCAACTCACGCCCACGACTCCCCTACTGCTTACGCTAACCCACGGAAAGAACTGGTCATGCGTATCCGTTGAAGGAGCTACTGACGTCTTCGTCCAAGTAGCGCCGCTATTGTCTGAAGTTGCCACAAAGACCTTCAGGTACTTTCCTGTCCATCGGTAGTAGGCGAGATACAAGTCCCCGCGATGCGGACCGGCACTGTTATCGGCCGCTATGACTGGGCTGTTGCCGACTCGGTCGCACGTATTGGACAGCACGCCGAAGAACCCTCCAAAATTGACCTTACACTTGATATAGGGCGCTTCTTGGGTATGAACAACGGCTTGGGGCGTAGTCCAGGTGTTCCCTCCATCCGTCGACTTGGAGAATTCAATAATCGACGCCGTTCCTCCACAACCATTGTTGGCTGGGTGAACCGTGCAGCGCAGCCATGTCAGATAGACGGTGCCGTCGGGTCCGCTGGCCAGGTAGCTTTCTTCATCCGTGACTGGGTAACTCTGGTAGGGTTCAACCGCAACGGTGGTCCACGTCGCCCCAGCATCGTTCGAGTGCGAAACCGAGATCAACGAGTCTTGTGAACCGTCAAATTGGGTCACCGAGACGTACAGCGCATTGGCGTATGGACTTCCCGGATTGGTATCAATATGCAGCCAGTCTTTGTCCACAGTCTTGGCAGCCGAAACAAGGGAAGCAGCTATGCGGGGCGCACTCCAGGTCTTTCCATTGTCAGCGGACTTCTCGAAGACAACTCCATTCGCAGCGCCGTATTCAAGCCCCGTCACATAGGCATTACCCTGGAGATCATAGCCAGCGCCCGGATCTCCCTCGCCGCTGGAGCCCGCAATGGCGTTCATACAAGCGCGCGTCCAAGTGCTGCCACCGTCTTCGGAGGTGTACAGGCCCTCGAAATTGAGACAGTTGAGATCATTGGCTGAAGCCAAGAACTGCTTCGGGTTCGCGGGATTCACCGCGATCGGAGTTTCGTTTACCGGCATCGGACCCGCAGAGACATCCACGTTCGGCAGCACACAGGGAGCCGGGCTGCAGCGAAGCCCCTGGGCGATCGGAGCCACATACGCGGAAGTGGTTGGCCTGCGCATACCCGCCGCGTCTTCCGCGGGCGATGGCAGATCCTGGAAGGGCAGCCCGTGCTCCCGCGATGATACGGTAGTCACGGTCGCGGACGGAACAAGAGTCAAGAGTAGAAGAACAAATCCTCGCGGCACCCGAGCGGCGATTCCCATTTCCCCCCCACGCTTCCCGCTTGAACGCGGATTCCTTGATCTGGCAAGCGCCACGATTGTACATCAGATGGACTCGGTAGCTAAGCTGATGAAATCTTGGTAGTGGGTATCTACCCACACCGAATCTGCTAGCGGGCCAGACGCTACCTCCTCAGCATCAATGGCCTCGGTGCCGCTCCTGAAGGTTGGCCTTATCGCCGATCCCCCGGTTTGAAAGACTGTGACTGTCGAAAAATCTCTGCTACGCTCATTGACCGCAGTGCAGAAAAGAACTGATCCGGTATCTCATCTTTGGTTCGGAAACAGCCTGCTTGAACAGCCATCCCGCTGTTCGACGACAGTTCTGAGATCACTTCGTTCGGGATTTCACTTGCGGGCTCGGACACCCCCCAACCGGCTCAACTTGCCGAAAAAATTCGCAGCCTCTACACTGGAAAACTCCTGGAGCGAATACACTACTTAGGAAGCGTGCTCGCCGCGTGGGCGACCATGAAGGCGGGGAGGGTGTGAATGGGCAGGTCCGGTTTTGTCGGGTTTAGAGTTGTTCCTCTTATTATTATTATTCTGCTATCCGGCCTGGTCGGGTGCAGCAGCAGCAACCCGGTCAAGACCACGGTCTATCCGGTGCCGACTAGCGTCGCCATCGTTCCCACCCCTTACATGTCCCTGGATATTGGAACCAACCAGGGACTTAGCGCTACTCCTTTGAGCGCTGCCAAGGCAGTGATCGCCGAGCCAGTCACCTACCAGTCGAGTAACACTGCGGTAGTAACCGTAGCCGCCAATGGACTCGCGTGCGCTGGCAGTTGGGATTCGCTAACCAACCCGCAGATCTGCACCCCCGGAACCGTGGGCGTCGCTCAGGTCACAGCGAATGCACAGGGAGTCAGCAGCCCTCCAACCACCATTTACGTTCATCAGCACATCGATAAGCTTGTGGTCAGTGAGTTCGTGCTTCCGAATCAGCCCCCGCCCACCAATCCCTGTTTTTCTGTTGGGCAAACGGCCAACTATCAGGCGACCGCGTACAGCAATGGCACCGACATCACGTCCACGGTCGGGGTCTTCAACTGGCAAACTCAGTACACGAATGTGGCCAGCCTGGACACCTCCGACCCTGCCTTGTTCCTGGGGCAAGTCCTGGTCACAGCCAAGGTCCCGGGCCAGACTTCCATCTACGCCACCATCGGCATCGCCAACAGCCTGCCGGTCAATTTCACAACCTGCCCAGTGCAATCGATCTCGCTCGCCGTAACCGCCGCCACCGGCAGTTCACTAACCATCACTCCGACAGTCCTCGATAGCTTGGGCACGACCATCAATGCTCCCTTGAGTTGGTTTTCTTCCCAGCCTTCGTCGGTAACCGTGAGCCCTAGTGGGGGTGTCAATGCATCCACCGCCGGAGGAAGCGCGACGATTATCGCGTCCTGCACTCCCCCCAACTGCAATACCGGATTCTATCCCTCGCTCCCGATTTATCCCGAAAGTGTTGTGCCTATGATCGTGCCCAGCACAGGAAGCCCCAAGAGCGTCACCGTGTACGTGAGCAGTACCAGTTGTGCAAACACCGATGGCTGCTTCAGCACGATCGTTCCCATTACTGCTCCCGCTAATACTCTTGGGACCTTCGTCACTTTGCCGACGACGCCAAACTCGCTGATCTTCAATCAATTCGGAACCAAGGCGTACCTGGGGACCGATTCCGGACGGCTCGGCACCGTGGGTCTTGCGATACTGGATGGCACGGCCAATTCCATAAGTCAACTTTCGAATCTGCCCGGCAAAGTGCTCGCTGTTTCCGAGGACGGAACCAAGGTCGTCGTTTCCGATACTTCGCCCGCGGACGGCCCGAACCAGGTTTTTGTTCTCGACACCCCAAGCAATGGCGGGACCTCTTATCAAATCACGGGAGCGACAGCAGCCGACTTTTCGCCGGATAACCTGAAGTCTTATATCGTCGCGGGCAGCACCCTGTATGTTTACTCGAAGTCCGATGCGTTGAGAACCATACCGTTGTCCGCCCCGGCGAACGACGTTTCGTTCCTTGCCCAGGGCGGATTTGCGTATCTGGCTGGCGGCGATCCCGCGGGAGTCGCCGTACGCCGAACCTGCGACAACGGCTCTGCCGACACCGTTTCGCTGGGGGGAATACCAAGCTTCATTAAGACGCTGCCCGGCCCCGGGGTTCTGCTGCCGGGAGATACCGCCAACAGCATGCACGTGATCGCGCTGAATCCTCCTAACATCGAAATCATCAGCGCCAATGCTCCGGTTGGAAACCCCTGGGCGGGGTGCACGCCGATCGTCATCGATAACAATCCGCCTCCGAAGTCCTTCAGCCTCGGTCAGAGCTTTGTCCCGAAACAGTTG
>Ga0210383_10003029_pt1 | contig 15160 bp, 17 predicted proteins | sample IncBWC14OmetaG_FD_160072 | JGI IMG/M metagenome (GOLD analysis project Ga0210383, IMG submission 160072) | Forest soil microbial communities from Barre Woods Harvard Forest LTER site, Petersham, Massachusetts, United States - Inc-BW-C-14-O ...
TGCGCTTCTCGGCCCATAGTGCCAGTGTGGATCGATCTAGTGATTTGTGCGGAATGCAGCGCACGTCAAAACTAACTGGGCCAGCGATTCTCATAGAACCGGACCTGGCTCAGCATGCTGCAACGGGCAAGAAGGCCCGGAAACGGGGTACAACTCCTAGCTGTGAGCGTTTCCCGGCCATCATAAACGCCAGCCCATCGGATCGGCCTGTGAAGTTCAGCCAAGCCTTGTTGAAAAAGGTGTACAGCTTGTTTTTCGCCGCAGCCGCCCTTCTCCCCCCAAGAGCGGCCTGCGATCCTTGTTCTGCTTCATCCTTCCAGCGGTAGTACAGCGTGGGAGCAATTCCAAACCGCCGGCAAGTTTCAGAGACGTTCCCGCTCTTCAACCCTTGTTGCACAATCTGCCACTTTTCTTCTGGGTCCGCTCGACGCGTGGTTCCCTGCTGATGTTACCTCTTGTTTGAAGGCCCTGATACTACCTAGATGAGCTGTCCAGTTTTCGTGGAGAGCACTATATATCTGTCACTTTTGACACTACGCAGCGAAAGCGTTCATCACTATTTTAGTGACGCTGGAGTGGTCACGTTTTTTGTATCAATACGCCTTGCTTGATTGCGTGGACAAAACAGTCGGATAAGTGGAATTGAATCCAAAGGTGACATCAAGTTCCCCGAGGTGGGAAAAGGGGCAGCGTCATGTCTTTATCTACAGATTCTCTCGCGCTTGACAAAAACCAGCCCGCGAATCACACCATTTCCGAAGCGCGAGTGTCGAGTAACGCAAAGCGTGTCGAACCAGAAGCATTGGAGGCGCTCTGCCAAACTCTCAGACCGCGTTTACTCAAGGTAGCGCTCGGTATCACACGAAACCGCGAAGACGCCGAAGACGCTGTGCAAGACTCGATGATCAGTGCCTTTGTGCACCTTGACAACTTTCACGGGAATTCTAGTTTTTCCACATGGCTAACGCGCATTGTCATCAATTCGGCCCACATGATTAATCGCAAGAATCGTAGGGCACGCCAGATTTCCGCGGACGAGTTGCCCGTGGCCGGCGAACCTGGATTGTATTTTCAGATCCCGGATCGTGCCCCCAATCCTGAGCAGACCTACGTGCAGCGTGAGCGCAGAACCATTCTTCATAGCGCCATACGTACACTTCGCCCGCATATGCGGGCGGTCATCGAAGTGGCCCAATTTCAAGAACTGACCATCAAGGAAACAGCGAAGATTCTGGACATTTCCTTTACTGCAGCCAAGGGCCGCTTCTTCCATGCTCGCGCCATTTTGCGTAAATCCTTCGCGCTCCGCGCCGCGGTCTAGGCCAGGACGGAACCCTCAGCATAAATGTTTGGTGCTCGAAGCTCGGCTAATTCTTGGTCCGCAGCCAGCTGCGTGTGTCCTGTTAGCACTGGGGTAATCGGTAAAGTCAAATGCTGGGAACCAAGTTACCGGTTTGCCGGGTGGTCTCAATGGGTCGACGCAACACTCAGGCCGAACCCAATTTGCATTGAAAACAAAGGCTAAATCGCTCGCTGAGGTTAGAACAGCCAGAGCCCTGCCCCGGCTAGGTTTTGATCGAGTCTAGCCAATGCAATTGATAGTGTTGCATCGACCGTTTGAGCCGGCATGACTTACCAGGACTTGGCAAGCCAGTGTTCCAACGAGGCTTTTGACTCGGAACTACTTCAGGTTTGCCCGTGAGAACGATCGCTGGTCGTCATTCTCATCGCTGCGGGAAATGCAACATTCCTCGCTCTTTGATGCGAGCACCGTCAGTCTGTGGAATATAAGCTTTCCTAGGTCTAATCGTGTGGGTTAAGATGTCGCAATTCTAGGCGAACTTTACACTCTTGTTTCTTCCCCAGTTCGTCTATCGAGTGGTTCCGAGCTTAGATCCGTGAGGTGTCGCATGCTTTTACACGGTGATATTTTATCTCTGTTGCTTTTCTTGCCTCTCGTGTGTGTGTTTGCCCTCCTTTGTCTTCGGAGTGACGATCACCTCTGGATTCGCCGTTTCAGCCTCGCGGTCGCAATCACCGAATTCTTGCTTTCCTTTCTCCCGATTCGGGATATCCCACCCGGTTCTGTCGGATTCAAACTCGAGGTTTTCGTTCCGTGGATCTCCTCTCCTAACATTAATTACCACCTGGGAGTAGACGGCATCAGTATTTTCCTGATCCACCTGATTACGCTCTTGACCCCCATCGGCATCCTCGCCTCATGGAATGACATTACGCACCGGGTCAAGGAATTTCACATCATGCTTCTCCTTTTGGAGATGGCGGTGATTGGCATCTTTGTTTCGCTTGACCTGTTTCTGTTCTTCGTCTTCTGGGAGCTCAGCCTCATACCGCTTGCCTTTCTGATCGGGATTTGGGGCCATGGGCGGCGAATTTACGCTGCGATCAAATTTCTGGTCTACACCTTTGCGGGCTCCGCCTTCATGCTGCTCGGGATGATTTGGCTTTACAACCGGACTGGCACTTTCGATCTGCCGACAATTCAGGCCATGATTCAGCAAGGCGTGCTAGTGCTTTCACCGAGGACGGAAATGCTGCTGTTCATAAGTTTCTTTCTCGCCTTCGCCGTTAAGGTGCCGATTGTCCCCTTTCACACATGGCTTCCAGATGCGCACACGGAAGCGCCCACGGCAGGGTCGGTAGACCTCGCCGGCGTGCTTCTGAAAACCGGAGCGTACGGACTAATACGCATTTGCCTTCCCCTTTTCCCCAGTGCGTCTCGTGAGGCAGCTCCCTACATCGGGGTTTTGGCGATCATCAGCATCATTTACGGCGCGCTCGTGGCCATGGTGCAACCGAATCTCAAGAGACTGGTGGCTTATTCCTCGGTCAGTCACATGGGATTCGTGGTTCTGGGGATCTTTGCCTTTTCGCAGATCGCCCTGCAGGGTGCCATCTACGTGATGCTTGCTCACGGCATCGCTACGGGCGCCCTGTTTCTTCTGGTCGGCATGCTCTATGAGAGACGGCACACATTTGAAATTGCGGAGTTTGGCGGCTTGGCCACTCCCATGCCGAAATATGCGGCTTTCTTCTTGTTCACGGTGCTGGCTTCTTTGGGATTGCCCATGCTGAGTGGTTTCATAGGCGAATTTCTCGTGCTCCTCGGTACTTATGAGGTGCATTGGAGGTGGGCGGCGTGGGCTGCTACAGGGGTGATCCTATCGGCGTGCTACCTTCTGTGGTCTTACCAGCGAGTTTTCTACGGAGAGGTCACACAACAGAAAAACCGCGAATTGCTGGACGTAGACAACCGCGAAAAGTGGGTGCTGGTTACCATGTGCATTCTGATGCTGTGGCTCGGCCTCCATTCGACGTTTTTTCTCCATCGCTTCGAGAGGTCCTGCCAAGTGATTTTGCAACAGGCATCTTTGAGTGTGCTGAGATGACGAGTACAACTACTACGACTTTACTCCTGATAAACGGGGGTGGTCTCAATGGGTCGACGCAACACCTTCTTGAAGTTTACTCTCAGGAACCTCAAAACTAACAAGGCCAACATGCGCTGCATTCACCTCACGAGCGCCGAAATTGGGCTGGAAATGAAAAAGGCCCGTGGGCGGACGGGCCTCTCTGACCACCACAGGACATATTCACCAACCAGCGCTCTGATTGTGCCAAAGAGCGCTGTGAAAAACGTTGCGCTGGAGCAACTGCGATTGATTTTGCGGAAGGACGGCACGAATTGATGACGAGGACGCAACAAGGGGACGCCTGATCGACGAACCGTAAGATTTTGTGCGAGAGGAGCAAGTCAAAATGGACATGACGCGCCGACAATTCGCTCTGGCTCTTACAGCTGCCACCTACCTACGGCCCTCCTTGTTCGAGCCGCTTTCCCCATTAGGAGTTCCTCGCGGCATCGTTCCCGGCCGAGTCACTTGGGCGCATGATCCGGCGGCCGTGGCCTGGGATGGCACAGGTTCGTGGTGGACCGATGCCAATAATGACCAGTCTGTGATTGACCGCATGGTTTCCCGGTCCATTTGCGATCTTACAAATCAAAAAAGCGATGCCCAGGCATGGAGCTCCATCTTTCAATACTTCAATCGTACTCATGGTCGCGGCAAAGCCGGATACAGCGCCGGCGAGAAGATTGCGCTCAAGGCGAACCTGAACAACACCACGGATCATGGAACGATCGAACGCCTGAACTCCTCGCCTCATTTGATTCTGTCGCTCGTGCGACAGTTGACCGGCCCGGGACGAGTGCCGGAATCATCGATCACCATCTTCGATTCCAGCCGGTTCATCCCGGGCAATCTCTACGACAAAATTTACCATGAATTTCCCGGCATCACGTTTGTGGACCATATCGGAGGGGATGGACGAGTAAAGGCCGAGTTCAAACCCAACGCGATTCCTTTCTCGGTTGAAAGCCACAACGCTACCGGACTCGATACCACGGTGGTTGAGGCCGCCTACTTAATTGATGCTGCTGTGCTGAGAGCGCATGTCAGTTCCGGGGTGACACTTTGCGCGAAGAATCTCTTCGGCGCTACGAGTATCAACCCCGACTGGCGCAAGAACGCGCACGACGGTTTCCATCACAACCGCGATGGTTCGGCAAGTTACTCCGCTTTCACAGATTATTTGGGTCATAAAGACCTCGGCGAGAAAACCATGCTTTTTATTATTGATGGGCTCTATGGAAACGACAACGTGGATGGTCCGCCTCATCGCAAATGGAAGATGGCGCCATTCAACGATGCTTGGCCGAACAGCATTTTTATGTCATTGGACGGCGTAGCGATCGATTCCGTCGGCTTCGATTTTCTCACTTCGGAATGGCCTGATCTTCCGGATATCGCGAATGCCGATAACTATCTGCGCGAATCTGCCTTGGCGAATGACCCACCTTCGAAGACTTTCTATGATCCAGAACGCGACGGCATCCGATGCCGCAGCCTTGGCGTACAGGAACATTGGAACAATGGAACAGAGAAGAGGTACTCGCGCAATCTCGGAAAAGCGCACGGGATCGAACTTTTCGGAGTCTGAACTGCGGTACCTGCTTGAGCCGCCGCTGCCGCCAATTGGCGGGATTGCGCAACTGCAGATACGTTATCGGTACTCAGGGAGGCAGAATGAGCCGGAGAGCGTTTTCCTTATGCTTCGTAGCGGTATGGATGCTACCGCCAATTACGTTTTCCCAATCATTCTTGAGCCAGTATAAAGGTCTGCCTTATCAAGACAGCAGCTATCAGGGCGGCCCACAAAAAATACCGGGACGAGTATTGTGTGCTTACTATGACCTGGGCGGCGAAGGGGTCGCTTATCACGACAGCGATCCACAGAATCACGGCAGCGGAGAGTTGAACCCGGCCGATGGGACCTACCTCAACGAATTTCGTATCCAAGAGGGAGTGGATACTTCCTACACGAAGTTTCATCGCATACCCGATGCGATTGACGACAACCCGTTCGACAAGGTTGTTCCTCCTGCAGACCTGCCCTATGTTGGCTGGACCGAACCCCGAGAGTGGTTCGACATCACTGTAAATGTGACACACGCGGGAACATACGCGGCCGATTTTCTGTACACATCGAATCGCGGCGGAACAATATCCGTCGATGTGAATGGAAAGGATGCTACAGGGCCCCTGGAGATCGCTTCGACATATGATGCTGCAGACCCGCTGGCCTGGCGTCAGTGGCACCACTGGAATCTGGCGTCGCACCTTTTCAAGGTTCGCCTCAACAAAGGGAAAAACGTTCTCACCGTACACATATTGACGAACGGCAACATGAACCTCGCTTACTTCGACTTCAAGCAGACCCACAGATGAATGGAATGTGCCAGCGTCTTGAGTAAACTTCAGGCCTAATCCTGTTGCGTGGGGAACAGCGACGGAGTGCTTACCCTGCTTGAGAGAGTCGGTTTTCATTGAGGTTGTGATGTGCGCTGCGCGGCTGTCCAGTGCCGTAGCGTGCAACGTTTCGGTTTCCACCGCTCCGCCCATGCCGCGACCAAAGTCGAGTTCCACCTCGACGTCCGCCACCGCGTCCTTGTTCAGAATGATCACCGATGTCTGGACGCCGCGCAGCTTCGCGGCATAGGCCGTTGCATCGACTCCTGCAGCCTGCAGCTTCGTCGAGAACTCGGACTTCAACAGTATTCCGTCGCTGAACGAACCTGCAAACTTGAGACCACACGCGATTGGCCACAACGTATAGTCCGAGCCAAAGGTCGCAACCGGTGTATAGAAAGGATGCGGATGTGCGGCAATCTGTGCGGGAGTTTCGCCATTCGCTTCGCATCAAGTTACGTTAAGAGCCTTGCCAATGTTTTGCAGACGGAACTGCGTCGATCTTTGGGGCGATTGTCGAGACAACGTCATGATTCCCAGTTGAACCGGCAGAATTGGTCGGACTCGCATAAAGTTTGTCTTTCTTACGCGTTGCCATCTCTCCAACTTCTCGTCACCTGCCGCTGCGTTGGCGGATAATCCCACCTTGCCATGCACGACAAAATGCCGATCGATATTCCCATGAGACCTCACTCCTGGGATTCGACAAATGGCAACTTCGATTCCAGAGCTGGCGCGAGAGACATGATCGAGACCTATTCGCGACAGAACCTTTACTCCCGATTCGTGCCTCCGCTGCGGACGAGCACGTCCAATGGTTGTACACGTTTTGAGGATGATTGTGCTAAATGCCGCTGTCGCGGAATAAAAGGTTCGAAGCGGTAGTTATCAACAATGTAGCTTTAAACGTTAAAAGGAGAAATGATGAGAAAGCAGTGTTTGCGTTTTTTGATCGCCCTAATTGGCGTCGCTGGTTTAGGCGTGGCCACCAAGGGTCAGGCTGTCGACCAAATCGTGGTCAAGATCCCCTACGAGTTTGTCGTTGCCGGCAAAACACTTCCGGCGGGGACATACAGAGTGGACCGCTTGCGTAATTCAGTCGCTCGAGCGCTGGTCCTCAGTAGTTTTGAGAATCGAGAGTCCGCAATAGTCATTCCAACTGAGGTCGAAAGTAGTAAAGCCGACAAAGCCCTCGTCACTTTCGAACAAGTTGGAGGAGAACTTTTCCTTAGCAAGGTCGAAACAGGTGACAAGATATTCACGCTTACCGTGTCCCGTTCGGCAATCATGGAGGCCGCAGCGAGATCACGCAGCGGCGCCTCTAGCTCGGAAAGTGCGGCTGGAAGCTACTAGACCGTTAATCCATGCGGGGCGGCCTGCGGGCCGCCCTCTTCGATGTCTACGGAATAAGAGGAAAAAAGAGCGTCTGCTGCACAAACCAATGCGCAGGGCAAAGATGGGTACGAGAGAAGATTTACGACCCTGCGCTCAATGGACGTGAACCAAGCTACACCATTACCACGCTAATCCCTTCGCCGGGCAGGAAGGAAGCTGCTGGGAAAAACATCAAATGGAAGAGGAAATTGCCCGTACCACACCCACGCTGCTTACAAGGAACACCACACAGTGGGAAGAAGAAACAACTCCCAGTCCTCATTTGACATGGGTGGGTTTCCTCGGCGTATAGCAGATCCCGGAGGTTCCCACAGTCGCTCAAACGTGACCGAAGGAGGAAAGAATCCCAATGCTCTTGGATAACAAGGCCATCGTTCGCCGCCTCTACGAAGAAGTTTGGAATAAACGTAGGCTTGAAGTTGTGGACGAGCTGATCTTACCAAGCCATGCACTCGACGACCCCGTCGTATGCGGTTCGCAGATGGGTCCAGAGTTGTACAAACGACGGGTGGTCGAGCTCGCGGCAGGTTTTCCCGACCTGCGCTTTACGATTGAGGACATGATTGCCGAAGGGGCGAAAGTCAGTGTCTCCTGGACTATTTCCGGCACTCACCAAGGCAAGTTCATGGATGTTCCTGCCACGGGCAGCGAGATATTCGTGGAGGGAATCACGATTCACGACATCACAAACGGAAAGATTCTTGATTCGCACGCTAGATGGGACGCCCTGGGCTTGCTGCGACAACTCGGTGACGTTTCTCCTCATAGACAGGCGGCCGGCCGCTGAAGTGTCTTGACGAAAAAGAAGTGCAGCGTCGTTTCAAAACTCATTCACAGTGCTTCACAACCCTAGAGTCTCGGCGCCCAATGGTGTTCGCTCCGGCTTTCTGATCAGGCCCTTTTGCGCGGTTCAGACCGTAAGCTTGATGTTATGGTTCATGGTCGCCCTCCACCGTTTGTTGTTGAGGTGTACCAGAGCTCAGGTGTCCGTCTTCAGGTTGGTCGCGCGACGATACTCTCTGTGCGGGCTGAAGTGGTCGCTTAGCAGTTCGCGGAGCTGCAGACGAGCTCGCCATAAGCGCGTCTTCACTGCGGAGTGACTTAGACCCAGTACCTCTGCCGTCTGATCTATTGAGAGTTCTTCAACGTCTCGTAGCACAAAGACCATTCGCAAGATTGGGCGCAACGCTTGTAAGGCCTTGATTAGGATGTCGCGTAATTCAGATTTCCGGCAGAGTTCTTCAGGATTGAGCGCCCCGTCGGCGACCGCGCGCGGAATGTCTTCATCCTTCTGAAAGGCCTCATCGAGGGACACTTCTTTGGTTGGGCGCCGCTTCCGTAGCTCCATGAGGGCCTGGTTGACGGTAATGCGAAACAACCAGGTCGAGAATTGCGAATGCTCTCGGAATTCGCCCAGATGTTGTAGGGCCTTGATGAAGCTCTCCTGAACCGCGTCTTGCGAATCTTCCTGATTGTGGGTGACGTGGTGAGCAATTCGCAGGAGTTTGCGATCGTATCGCCCTACGAGTTGCTCAAAAGCAGATACATCTCCATTCTGGACGGCATGGACAAGGTCCAGATCGTTGCTTGCCACTGCCGTCCCCGCGAATTCTGTCGAGTCTGCAGTCATATTCATTCAATTGCTCGTTCCGGAATGGCAAATGGAATGGTGATCCTGAATAAAGTTCCGGTCTCACCTCTCCCATCCAGGTAGATCACCCCACCATGATCCTCGACAATCTTTTTCGCTATCGCGAGACCCAGTCCGCTGCCCCGGGCCTTTCCGCAGCTCACAAAGGGTTGGAAAACGGAGTCCTGAATCGCCGGGGGGACGCCGAGGCCGTTATCCCAGACGCCAATTTGCAAGCAGGCTCGATTTCCGGTCGTGGTTATGACGATCTGGCCCGAGTCCGGAGAAACCGCCTCGCAAGCGTTCAGAACCAAGTTGGCGATCACCCGTTCGAGACGGTTGGAATCGAACCAGCCCACCGTCAAGCCTTCATGATGATGCTTGATGGTGATGCGCGGGAACTCCTGTCTCGCACTTGTCATCCGGATCGCGTGCTCGACGGTGTCGACAATGTTTCGGGTGGCAGGCCGAAGAGTCTCACGACCCTTCGAGCACTCCAACAATGAGGAGACCATCTCATTCATCCGGTCGATGGCCCAGCGGATTTCCTGGTAAGTATCGCTTCTTTGCATCTCGCTAATATCGGGCCGGCTGAGAAATTCCGCATTTGCAAGGATGGCGGTCAAGGGATGGCGAAGATCGTGTGAAACGAAGGCGACGATTCTGCTTACGGCGGAAAGCGGCTCCAGAATTGGAAGGTCCGATGGCCTGCTCCGCAAAGATCCCGCCGGCAATACCCGCCTCCTAGATACAACTTGCTTCAGCATTGAAACTCCCTTCCAGCCGCCATGTGCCGAGGTTTAGAGAGGAAAGACTCTTTCCGGCGTCGCATGGACTACTTTGTGACTCTAGATTTCTTTAAAAGATGCCCCCTCCTTGAGTTGTTCGGCCATAAACGGGTTAGCGTGCATAAGAGCTACACCGCGACTTCCCAGTTCTTTGAGGAGTAGTATCCCTGCGGCATCGGCGAATGAAACGTCCGCTAGCTCAAGGGACAACCTAACCTCATCGGCGAAAGTATGCACGTCGCATGCTGTGCGAAGCTCGGCGACTGAGGAACCCGTTATCCGGCCTTCTACCCGAAGGGTTACTGCGCTCCGTGACGATTCGACAACCGTGATCCTTAGCATCGCGGTTCACCTGATCTCCTCTGGACTTGCTAAAGCAATTGATATTCCCTTCACAAAATCAGGCCCAGCTCTGATGCGATCTCCCAGGGATTTACGGAGACCGCACGAGCCAATATTTATCTAGAATCAATAAGTTGCGAAGGTTTGCCGCAATCTGTTCGCCCTCCGGTTCCTAGGATGCGCAGACGGCTGCTTTCCCCAAGGTGCGGGCCTGAGGAGCGGAGCCACCACATTTGGTACTCACGCACGAGTTGGGGTTGAGGGAACTACGACGGGCGGTGGCGGGATCCCTTTATGCCGAGCTTACTCATGCGGTGGCGAAGCGTGTTTGGATGAAGGTTCAGGATCCTCGCCGCGCCCTTCGGACCATCTACCACTCCACCGGCATGTTGCAAGGCGGCGAGGATATGGTTTCGGTCTACCTCGTCTAGCGTTAGGAGTGGGTTTGGAGACTTGAGGTCGTCCCGCCGCTGCTCTGGAGCATCCGTCTCGGGAATCTCCACGCCTCCACCAGAGGCGGCGACCGGCATAAGGTCACGGTCCAGACGAAGGGTCGGATCCACCGATAGAATAACCGCGCGCTCAATTACGTTCTGCAGCTCACGAATGTTTCCGGGCCATGGATAGTTCATTAATTTCTCCATCGATCCCCGTGAAACTCCGCCGATCTTCTTCCCTAACCGCTTGGAGAACCGGGATAAGTAGAAAGCCACCAGCTGGGGAATGTCTGACCGGCGTTCCCGCAAAGGCGGAAGCTCGATGGGAAAAACGTTGAGGCGGTAAAAGAGGTCTGAGCGGAAGAGTCCTGCCTGCACTGCTTCATGGAGGTTGCGGTTGGTGGCAGCAATCACGCGCACGTCCACACGCACAGGGTGGCTGCTCCCTACCGGCTCAAACTCGTGTTCTTGCAGAACGCGGAGTAGCTTCACTTGCGTCTCCAAGCTCAGCTCCCCGATCTCATCTAGAAAGATCGTACCGCCGTTGGCAAGCTCGAAGCGCCCGATGCGCCGCTCGAATGCCCCAGTAAAGGCTCCCTTCATATGGCCAAACAGTTCACTCTCGACCAGGCCGGCCGAGATTGCGCTACAGTTCACGTTCACTAGGGCACGGCTAGCGCGTGCACTGCGGTTGTGAATCGCGCGCGCCACGAGTTCCTTCCCCGTCCCCGTTTCCCCGTAAATGAGCACGGTCGCATCCGTGGGAGCGACCTGATCGACGGCACCGAGCGCTCTGAGTACTGCTGGACTATTGCCTACGATCTCCTCGAAATTGTGCTCCGTGCGCAGTTCCTCGCGAAGATAAACGTTTTCCTTCTCCAACCTGGCCTTCAGGCTCTCAATTTGTTGGTAGGACTGCATATTCTGAATCGCCAATGTGACCTGGTTTGCCACTTCCTGCAAGAACACGGCGTCCTCATCCGAATAGCGATCCTTTTGCTGGCTCACAAGGCTGAGCAGTCCGATACACTTTCCCTGAAGAACCAGGGGCACGACGCACATCGACCGGATACCCTCTGCGGCGAGGCGGCGCTCATTGGGATACTGCTGCTCCTTCTCAAGATCGCGGCGCACGAGAGGCCGCAGATGTTCGAACACCCAACTGCCGCAGGTCTCGTCGCGGCTAAACTCCAGTCCCGTCTGAAAGTAGTCCGAGTGCAGCTCTCCCTCCACGGCGAGGAACCGGAATGAGTCTCTCTCCGGCTGATAAAGGGTAATCGCGCATCGGTCAAATGGGAACACAGGACGCAAGGCCTCGGAAATGGAATGCAGGAGTGCCTGCTGGGTCAGGGTCGTGATGATGGAATTGTTGATCCGAAGCAGGATGCGGTTCTTCTCTTCACTTTTACGCAGCGCCGCTTCCGCCCGTTTCCGCTCTGTGATATCGATGAACGTTATGACCGCGCCAAGGGTTCTACCCTCTCGAACGACCCGGTGCGACCAATACTCTACGGGAAAGCTTGTGCCATCCTTTCTCCAATAAATCTCATCGTCCCGGTGGACGTCCTCGCCTTTTTGAAAACCGATATAAATCGGGCATTCTTCAATTGGATAGGGGGTGCCGTCTTTTCGGGTATGGTGCTCCAGCGAATGCAAGTTCTTGCGGAGTAATTCCGCGGGATTGTCGTAACCGAGCATACGGGCAGCTGAGGAATTAGCGAAAAGACACGTGCCTAGAGAATCGCAACCGCAGATCGCTTCCGCAGCGGAATCAAGTATTAGGCGGGTTCGCTCCTCGCTGTTGTGAAAAGCGTCTTCTGCGTGCGTCCGTATCGCGCTGTCTTCAGAGTGCGTCATGGGCAGAGGCCGTAGCTCCACTGAAAGAACGTGTAGTTCCTGAAGTGAGTGCCGAGGATGCAAAGGCGAATGCGCTGTGCGACATCTTCGTCCGCCGAAGAGGGATGCGAACCCCGAAACACCTAAATATAGCATCGTAGAGAGGCACTAAAAAGTCCGATGGAGTTCATTAGGACTTTGTTAGAACTCGATTTCTGGAAACAATAGACCGTTGGTGCAAGCGGCCTAGCGGTGATACGTCGGATGTAGGAACTGATCGCGATTGCTCCCGGGAGCTCAGAACTGCGGTCATCGAAAACAGGCTCAAAATAGGGGTTCACTCCAATGGACTCTCAAGGGTCTGGGGGTGAACCCCCAAGTGAGACATCTCCGCTCGGAACGGCCGCCTTTGCCGCGTTCGGCTATTGCTAGCCGCCGAAAATGACCGGGCTTACCATGATTTCAATTTTGGCCGCCATCTCCTCAGCGGGGATGCGATCGGGGGTCTGAAACCAGCGGCGCGCGGCTCCGAAGACGGCCCAGGCAGCCGTTGTGGCCAGCAATCCCGCATCGGCACCGGTTGCCAGCCCATGGTGGGAAATGCCTTCCTTGAACATACCTTCGACGACCGGAATGATGGAGCCTTCGAGCGGTATCCGAGCCAACTGACTGGGGCAGCGTGCATTCTCAGCGAGATAGTCGCATACGCCAAGTGCAATGGCACGCACTGCTCCATGGCAGTTGGTAAAGGAAATAGCGCGTCGCTCCATGAGGTCGCGGAAACGGGCGTCTGTCATCGCCTGCAAAAGCGCGTTCTTGTCTGGATAGTGGAGGTAAAAGGTCGCTCGATTCAGCGTCGCTTCGTCGGCGATCTCTTGAACGGAGATGTCTTCGAGCTCCTTTTTAATCAATAACCTGGCCAATGCCTCCATGAGCATGCGGCGGCTGCGCAGAATACGCGGATCCGTTGTTTCGGTGGCGGATTGGATCCTATCGGCCATTTCCCAGCCTTTATGATACCTCGTCCATCTGCAGCATTCGATGCTAATGCGACGGTTGTCGATTTATTATGTATCGACATTTGTCTAGTAAGCATCATATGTCGCATAGGAGGATTTCTAGTATGATAACGCTGCTACATGTCGATTCCAGCCCACTCTACGGTCGGTCAGTTTCTCGCGAGCTAACCGCCGCATTCGTCACCCAATGGAAGGCTTCGCACCCGGACGGAAGGGTTGTAGTCCGCGACCTCAGCACGACGGCAATGCCGCCGGTCAATGCGGAATGGGTCGGAGCTGCTTACACTCCTGGGGAGGCCCGCACTCCGCAGCAGAAGGAATTGCTTTCACTCTCGGACTCACTGCTCGCCGAATTGGAGCAGGCCGACGAGTACGTCTTCGGTGTGCCGATGCATAACTTCGGTGTACCCTCTGTGCTCAAGCTATGGATCGACCAGATCGCGCGCGTCGGCAGAACTTTTTCCTACGCGGACGGAACACCGAAGGGCCTGATTATCGGCAAGAAGTCGACCTTCATAATCGCAACGGGCGGGATCTACGACGCCAAGACGCAGATGGCATCGTTCAATTTCGTGGAGCCGTATCTGCGGTCGGTATTTGGTTTTCTTGGCGTGACGGACGCGACCTTCCTCACAGCAGGCGGGACCGCGGTGTTGAACCAGGGGCATGACCGGAACGAGTTTCTTGCACCGCACCTTCAGGCCGTGCAGACGCACGCGCAGACCATCCAAGGAGATCACGCATGAAAATTACTTCAATTATTGCTCGCTAGCTCGTACGGTGCCCCGTTTTGCCTACGACGACATCCAACATTGCCTTGAACACGTCCCCGCAGATGAGGGGACACCAACCGATATATCGGATGTAGAGCTGAAAGGTCTTAAAATTAGCCCAAGGCCGGGAAGCTCGCGGCCTACGATCTGAAACGGAGAACAGGATGTCCAACAACATATCGACCTTGCTGCTTCGCAATCTGAGCGACGTATTTGGCGAAAATGACCCCGTGCGTCGTCGCGCGGCCGTTCATGAGCTCTACACCGAAGATGGCGTGTTCTACGACCCCAGCAAGGGAGTCTATCGTGGCCGCGACGAAATTGACCGCATCTCGGGCGAGATCAGGGCGACTCACTTTGACTTTCGGTATGAGCCAATTGCCGAACCCGAGGAAACGGGCAACGGCGGGCGGGTCCGATGGGTAGCAGGCCGCCCTGGTGAAGCGCCAGCTTATGCTGGAACTGATTTCATCATTGCCCGCGATGGCCGGATTGCCGCCCTTTATCTCTTTTTCGACAAGCTACCCTGAGCACTTACACAGCACCCTTACACGCGGAAGGAAAGGACGTCGTAGGATTACGGATTGCGACCGAATCGTCGGCTAACCGGAAGCCATCCGACTTCGACGACGGGAGTAGTCCTGTGAAGTCGGCATCGCGGTGGTCATCCGGCGGCCCGTGCCCGGCGAGGATCCGTCGATGCTAGCGCGTCTATCTGGTGAGACTTCCCCACAAGACTTCTAGCTCGTTTCGTCGAATTCACGTTTGAGGAGTTTCGCGTCTATTGGTACTGCTGGCGCGACTATCAGTTCCTTGGCCACTTCAAATCCCATTGATGCTTGGCATCGGCCACGCGGAAATGCTCTTACGGTCGCTAACCACGTCTCGTGAACTACGATAGGTACCGATAAGTCTTAGTGTTGTATCGGAAGCACGAGCGGGCAAGGCGCAGGCACAAGCACAGTGTGTTTGCGTGCTTTCGATACAACGGCTTGCACTAAACCGCTAGCGCGGTAGTGGTGGCGGTGTAGTTGTGTCGGCTTATCCGGTCATATTCGTCGCTGTTCCAGTTGAACATATCCCCCTACGGAAGTCCTCTTTGTTGAAGC
>Ga0210383_10003031_pt1 | contig 15156 bp, 8 predicted proteins | sample IncBWC14OmetaG_FD_160072 | JGI IMG/M metagenome (GOLD analysis project Ga0210383, IMG submission 160072) | Forest soil microbial communities from Barre Woods Harvard Forest LTER site, Petersham, Massachusetts, United States - Inc-BW-C-14-O ...
TGTCTCCGCGCCAGATTCGAAATGTCGCTGATGTGGCCATCGGTCGTCTCCCGGCTATCTCATCTGCTGCTATTTCATCTCCTCAATTACCGCCTTCAACTCATCGGGCATCGGCGTCACTGCCCGCTTCTCGACCAGCATTTCGCTTTCTGCGCCGCGCCGAATGACGATGTTGTACTTACCCCACTCAGGGTCTTTGCCGGGGAAGTCTTCGCGAAACTGCGCGCCGCGGCTTTCCTTTCGCAACAGCGCAGCGCGGGTAATCGCTTCAGAAACGATCATCATGTTGCCAAGATCAATCGTTGTATGCCAGCCATTGTTGTACTCGCGATTCCCGGCAATGCCGGCCCGCCCTGCACGCGCGCGCAGTTGCCCAATCGCGTCGAGCGCCTGTTGCATTTCACTCTCAACGCGTACGATCCCGACGAGGTCCTGCATAGCCTCCTGCAGGTCGTATTGAATCTGATAGGGGTTCTCGCCGGAAGGACCGCGATCGAAGGGAGAGAGGGCCGCGGAGGCCGTGGCCTGAATCTCCGCCTCGTCGATCCTCACCGGGCCGTTGGCTTTGGCGAACTCAGCGGCAAATCGTCCCGCGCGCCGTCCGAACACAACCAGGTCCGACAGGGAATTTCCGCCCAGACGATTTGCGCCGTGCAATCCCGCCGCTACTTCCCCCGCTGCGAAAAGTCCCGGCACAGCTGACATCTGTGAATCGCCGTCGACGCGGATTCCGCCCATCATGTAATGAGTGGTGGGACCGACCTCCATCGGCTCCTTGGTGATGTCCAGATCGGCGAGCTGCTTGAATTGGTGGTACATGCTGGGGAGCTTGCGCTTGATGTGTTCCCCCGCTTTCGGAAGGCGGTCCTTGATCCAGGAAATATCGAGAAAGACGCCGCCGTGCGGCGAGCCGCGGCCCGCTTTGACTTCGCGATTGATGCACCGCGCGACATGATCTCGGGTGAGCAATTCAGGAGGCCGCCGCGCATTCTTGTCACCCTGCGTATACCGCCAGCCTTCTTCTTCCGAGTCTGCGGTTTGCTCCTTGTACAGGTCAGGAATGTCGTCAAACATGAACCGCTTGCCTTCATTGTTCTGCAAGACACCGCCTTCGCCGCGAACGCCCTCGGTGACCAGGATGCCGCGCACACTGATCGGCCACACCATCCCGGTGGGGTGGAACTGAACGAATTCCATGTCCTGGAGTTCGGCCCCGGCATGATACGCCAACGCCAGGCCGTCGCCGGTGTACTCCCAACTGTTGCTGGTGATCTTGAAGGCACGCCCGATTCCCCCGGTGGCCAGTACCACGGCCTTTGCCTCCCACAACTGGAACCGGCCTCTCTCGCGGTCGTATCCGCAAGCTCCAGCAATCCGGTTTCCGTCGAGCAGCAGACTGAGCACCGTGCACTCCATGTGCACTTCCATCCCCGTGTGAATGCCGTGATCCTGAAGTGTGCGTATCATCTCCAGGCCGGTGCGATCGCCGACGTGAGCCAGCCGGGGATACCTGTGTCCGCCGAAGTTTCGCTGCAGAATTTTGCCGTCTTTGGTGCGGTCGAAGAGTGCGCCCCATGCCTCGAGTTCGCGCACGCATTCGGGAGCTTCTTTGGCGTGCAATTCGGCCATGCGCCAGTTGTTGAGATATTGGCCGCCGCGCATCGTATCGGCAAAATGAACGCGCCAGCTATCGCGATCGTCGACATTGGCAAGTGCCGCCGCAATGCCGCCTTCGGCCATGACGGTATGAGCTTTGCCGAGAAGGGATTTGCAAACGACTCCCACCTTCGCGCCGGCCGCCCCGGCTTCAATAGCGGCGCGCAGGCCTGCTCCGCCTGCTCCGATCACCAGTACATCGTAGGAGAACCGTTGGAATTCCGGCATCTAGAGAATTCTCCAGTCGTGCCAGATTCCCATCGAACAAAGGCGGACATAGATATCGGAAAACGCAACCCAAAGCAGGCTCGCCCAGGCCCACTTTTTGTGGCCCGCGTTGAGGCGGCTCACGAAGTTGTATATCTTGTGCCGTACGGGGTGATGAGAGATCTGGTCGAAGGTTCCCCCGATCATGTGCCGGAACGCGTGACACCCGAACACATACCCGCCCAGAAGCACGACGTTCACGACCAGGACCAGGCTTCCAATCCCGATGCCGAATCCCTCCGGAAAAAAGAACGACCTCACCGCGTCATAGACCAGAAAACCCCAGACAATGTAGGAGAACCTTAAAAAGTAGCGATGAAAATTCTGCATGATGAGCGGAAAAGTTCGTTCCCCCAGATAACTCTTGCGCGGCTCGCTCACCGCACATGCCGGAGGATCGGCCCAGAACGATTTGTAATAGGCCCCGCGGTAGTAGTAACAGGTCAGGCGGAACAATCCGGGGATCCAGAGAACGAGCAGAGCCGGAGAGAAGGGCAGAAAATTCGGGTACCAGCCCGGTTTCGGGCCAAACAGAGCGTGGGGGGAACTGCCGAAGAGCTCGGGCGAATAGAACGGCGAGATATAGGGACCATAGGTGTAATGGCTGTTCTGGAATGCCGCCCAGTTCGCATAGACCAGAAACGCGCCGAACCCGAGGAAGATTGCTGCCGGAGAAAGCCACCAGGCGTCGCGCCGCGATGTTTGACCGAACTTGCCGTCTTTCCAGACGATGTCGGGAGATGACACGAGTCCCTCCATAGCGGAGGGATTCGCAACTATGCCTTCCCGTCCGATGGCATCGGATTGTATAGCAAGGACTCTGCCGCCATCCACATGCAAAGTAAGCCGGTGAAATTTTGAGCGCCGGATTCAACGAATTGCAATACGACGAAGAAACATACGGCGGCCCGTAGAAAGCCTCCCTGGCCAACTATCATGGTGAATTACTTGAGATGAACCGTCTTCGCCGCCCTATTCTCGTCGACACGGACACGGCGTCCGACGACGCGGTTGCGTTGATGATGGCCTTGCGCTCGCCGACGGTCGAAGTCAAGGCAATCACTACCGTCGCCGGCAACGTTACCGTGGAACAGGCGACGCGAAACGCACTCTTCACCGTTGAGCTATGCGGCGCGGACGTGCCGGTCTTCAGCGGGGCAGCGAGGCCGCTGGCCCGTGACCTGCAGACCGCAGACTGGTTCCACGGACGGGATGGACTGGGCGATCACGGGTATGCTCCCTCCGAGCGCTCGGCCGCGTCGGGAGACGCTGTCGACGCTCTGATCGCAACCGTTCAGTCGACGCCGGGAATCGAGATCATTACGCTCGGGCCACTCACGAACCTGGCCCTGGCGCTGGAGCGTTGGCCCGCGCTCGCGCAGTCCATCGGCCGGTGCGTCGTGATGGGTGGAGCGCCCTGCTGCGAGGGCAACGTCACCCCCGCCGCGGAGTTCAACATCTGGGTCGATCCCGAAGCCGCCCGGAGCATCTTCACATCCGGCGCGCCCATCGAAATGATCGGCTGGCATCTATCGCGATTCGACGCAGTTCTGAATGAGCGCGAGATCCAGGAGGTGCTGGCGCTCGAAACCCCACTGGCAGAGTTCGCCATCCGTGCTAACAGCACCGCTGCGGCTGCCTATTACAAGCAGACGGGCGAAAAGGGCATCTCATTTCCGGACCCGGTAGCCATGGCGGTGCTGCTCGAGCCGAGACTGAAACTGGAGGTGAGCCGGCACTCTGTAGCGATTGAGTGCAACAGCGACCTGACGCGGGGAATGACCGTAGTGGACCGTCTCGATGTGACGGCCGATCCAAGGAACTCCACTGTCTGGAGTGACGTCTTGAGCGGCGGCCGGAAGGCAGAGATCTGCTGGAAGATCGACGTGCCAGGGTGGAAGGCTGAACTGGTCTCTGCATTGAAATCCAGATAAGACCGTCGCTCCCAACCTCTGAGAGTCGGGGAAACGGGCGTTCGCGATCGCGTACGATTCGGTCCGCAGAGCGTCCGGTTTCGAACGCCCGTCCTCAATTCCGCTCAATAGTTGGAAATGCATGATTCGCTAAACCATTGATTATAATGGCACTTGCCGGCTGGTTAATGGGAACTCGAATTGCTATACGAGGCTCCATGACGCTCGCTCGGGATGTTCCTTGTCCGCCCGGACGGAGCATCAATCCCGTGCGATCATGAGTGAATCCCGTCTCCCCGCGAGGATCAATGATGTCAACGTTTGTTCAGGATTTCCGATACGCCTGGCGGCAGATCTACAAGAACCCCGGCGTTTCCCTCACGGCAGTTTTCTCGCTGGCACTGGGCATCGGCGCAACTGTTTCGGTCTTCAGCATTATTTATGCCGTGCTGATGAATCCCTGGCCCTACCAGGGAGCTGATCGCATCGCCAGTGTCGCGCTGCTCGACAAGTCTGGAAATGGGCAGGGCTACGGGCTCAACGGACCCCAGACGCGTGAACTGGCCAAGGCCCATTCACTCGAATACGTTGTGGCGTTCAACGGCTGGTCACTGACCGTGACCGGAAGCGATGTGCCCGAAAATGTCGAAGCATACTATTTCACCGGCAACGTGTTTCAGATGCTTGGTGTCCCGGCCATGCTGGGTCGATACTTTGTGCCTACGGACGCGCCTGACGGCCAGGATCCCCAGCCGGTGGTCGTGTTGAACTTCAAGTTCTGGATGCGCCACTATCACGGTGACAAGTCGATTGTCGGCAAGACCATTCAGCTGGTGCACAAGACCTACACCGTGATCGGCGTCATGCCGCCTCATTTCGGATTTCTGGGCCCGGATGTCTATCTCCCGCTGAAAATGTCTGGCGCTGCCAGCGAACAATACGGCACGTTCATCAAGCTCAAGCCCGGAGTCAAGCCGGAAGCCGCCGCAGCCGAACTGCAACCATACTTCAAGGAATTCGCCAAACAAACGCCTGACCACTTTCCAAAGGAATACAAGGAACTCGCCATTCAGAACCTCAGCTACTGGGTTCTGCACAACATCAGGTCAACTCTCTATGTGCTCTTTGGCGCCGTGGGTTTGCTGTTGGCAATCGGCTGCGGGAATGTTTCCATTCTGCTGCTGGCGCGAGGCACCGCACGCCAGCATGAATTTGCAGTCCGCTCCGCGGTGGGAGCCAGCGCAGTTCGCATTGTCCGCCAGCTTCTCACCGAATCGCTGATCCTGGCGCTCACGGGCGCAGGCCTTGGCGTGCTTCTCGCCTACCAGAGCCTTGGATTCATCGTGGCCCGCCTGCCTGAAGACTCGTTCCCCAACGAGGCTGACTTTCATCTCCATATCCCTGTGCTCTTGTTCAGCGTCGGCGTCGCCGTATTGACGGGAATACTCTTCGGACTTTTTCCGGCACTCCAATGTGCGCGCCCGGAAATCAGCCAGGTCATGCAATCGGGCACGCGAAAAGTCGCCGGCAGCGTCCGCGGAAAGCAACTCCACCGTATCCTGATCGCCGGGCAAATCGCGCTGACCCTTCTGTTGCTGACCGCTGCGGGAGCGACGATTGAACGATTCGTGCGCATCATGCACGTAACTCTCGGATACGACCCGCACTATGTGATGTCGGTTGGCATTCCAGTTCACGAGAATACCTTCAAGACGTGGAGCGAGCGAGCGACCTACTTCACTCAGCTTCGAGACAAGATCGCGACCCTGCCCGATGTCGTTTCTACCGGAATTTCAACAAATGCTACGCCGCCCGACAGCGGCTGGAACCAGCCCTTTGAACTCCAGGGCAAGACCGCGGCAGAAGACCAGAAGGCCAGCGTCAACTTCGTCGATACGCGCTATTTCAGCACGCTCGGCATCCCGCTCAGGACGGGCAGGTTATGGGACCAGACGGAACTCAACCGCGGCGCCTTGATGGCCGTGGTGAATGAATCATTCGTGAAGCACTACTACCCCGATGGCGGGGTTCTAGGCCACTCTTTAAAGATCCCCGCGATGAAAAGCGATTCTCCGCAGACTCTAGTCGTGCCTGGCAGCGACGGTTGGGTGCAAATCATCGGCGTGACCAAAGACGCTCTCGATGATGGCCTGGACAAGCCCGTTAAACCGGCGATTTATCTTCCTTACACTGTCAATATGTGGGTGTGGACGCAGATCCTGGTGCGCAGCCGCGTCGATCCGCGCGATATCGCGCACAGCGTCAGGCAGCAGATTGTCGCCATCAATCCTGACCAGCAGGCGAATATGTGGAACGATGGCCTGCTCGAAACATGGATCAGGAGTCAAACGGTATACGCTCGAGGTCGGTTTGTCTCCGTCCTGTTCGGCGCTTTCTCTGCGCTCGCGCTGATCCTGGCCGCCGTCGGCCTGTACAGCGTTGTTTCGTATTCAGTCGCCCAGCGCACCAATGAGTTCGGCATCCGTATGGCGCTCGGGGCACGGAGCGGGCATGTGCTCAAAATCGTCTTCGCGTCCGCGGGAATCAGTGTTGGCGCGGGTGTCATCGCAGGCCTCGGGCTGAGCTTCGCCCTCAATCGTCTCATTGGGCGTTGGGTTGAGAATGCTTCGGCGAGCCCGCTCATCCTCCTCGCGGTCTCTCTTCTGCTGCTCATGGTGGCTGCCCTGGCCTGCCTGCTCCCTGCCCGGCGCGCCTCTGCCGTCGATCCCATGAGCGCGCTGCGTTGTGAATGATACCGGAGTGGCCGACGAGAGGCATTGCTTTCGCGGGACGCGCCGTTTCGCGCATCGACCTAGAACGTCAGGATCAGAGAGACTCCCCCTCCGCCGCCCTTCTTGGTTGCGCTCGAATCGATAATCAGCACCGTGTCCAGTTGAAAGGAAACTCCGCCTCCCTGCGGCTTGCTCGACATGCCCGCGGCAATCTTGGCCGCGATATCCGGAGCGATCCTCTGCGAGAAGATTCCCCACGCCGCTCCCACCAGCTTCCCTGGATCCAGTTTGTACTCCGAGGGCAGTTGACCGGTCAGCTGGAAATTCAGAATCTCTCCCTTCCTGATCGACTCGTGAAGCGCCGAAGGCGGCGCATCCGGGTTCGGGTTCTTCTCCAATTCCGGAAATCCCAGCCGCAGGCCGAGACTTAATCGCCCAAAATCGTGCAGCGAAAGCCGCGACGGTGCAGCTGCTCCCCCTCCTGCGGCCGATCCTCCCGCCTGGCTGGGGAGCGGCGGAAGCGGCGTATAACCCGGCGGCACCAGAGGCGGCCGCGATGGTGTGTATTGCTGCGGCGCTGGAACCGCAGGCGTGCCACTGGGCGTCTGGGCGGCTCCGCCGCCGGCAGTCTGCCCGCTGCCCTTCACGGGAGCGATGGGCCCCGAAGGATTTAGCAATTCCTCCGCCGGCGCGGTTACCGTCACCGGATCCGGCTTCTTCTTGGGATCATCTTTCTTCGGCGCATCCTGCGGCGCCGGCTCACGCGCCACCGCGGGCGCCGCGCTCGACAGTCCCCCGCTCGCCCCTCCACCACCGGTCTGTTGCACGGTATGGCTCAACTCATGCGCCAGCAGCCTCAGGCCTTCGCGCGATCCCGGATTGTACTGCCCCGCCGCAAACACCGCATCCTGTCCTACCGCGTAGGCCCGCGCGCCCACCGCACGCGCCGACTCATTCGCCCGGGCTCCAGTGTGCACACGCACCCCGCTTAAATCGCGTCCGAACCGCGGCTCCATCATCGCCCGCGTCCCTCCATCGAGCGGTTGCCCCGCCCCACCCAGGACCTCGTGCACAATTGAAGGCGCTTCTGTCTGCTCCATCCCATCCGCTGCAGCCCGCGTCCGCGTCTGCCCGGCCATCCCGCCACCCGATACCTGCGCCGCCATCGCGTCCGCTTCCAGCTCATGCGGATCCCGCGCCGACCCCACTGCCAGCTTTCTTTGCGCCGGCAGCGCGAATGACCCGTCCCCTAGCCGCTCATTGGCGTTCACGGGAATAGCGCCAGGCCGTTGCGGAAATATCGTCGAAACGGAATTCGATTTTCGCCCGACCGGCGACGAGCGCGCCCATCCTGGCTGCGAAGAAGCTTTCGGTGCCTCACGAACAGTAATCATTGAAAATCGCGTCACATGTGTCTCCCACTAGTTCGCGGGATTGGTCCACGCCCGAGTGTTAATTTTCGCAAATGCCCGTCGCCGACAGCCTCATCAAAATGTGCCCACAATGATTGGAATCCCGATAAACGGCGGGAGCGCTCTGCTGGATGGCAGAGTTGTCTGTCCTCCCTGGGGCGCCAGATTAAAGTCCACGGCTACTGGCTGTCCCGCCTGAAACGTAATGCTTGGAGCGGCTTGAATCGCAACCGTCACCGGACCAAAGATCGCCGTTACCTGGGCTCCTGCTTGTACTTGAAAGGTGATCGATCCCGAGGCGTCTCCCTTGGCGCGTGTGACGCCTCCCAGCAATTGAACGAACACGCTGGCCTTCACTTTCAGCGCTGATTTAAGAACCTCCACCGTGCGGGTCTCTTTCTGCAACTGGCCTCCCGCCAGCACCTGAATATCGCCGGTATCGAGATTGATACCGAACTGATAAACCGCCTGCGCCGCGCCCGATCCGCGGGTCAACTGGACCTGGACCTATCGTTCCACCTTGCCGGGACGGTTCATGTGCCACGTCCATTGCCCTCCGATGGCCGAACTCAAATCGTTATCCGAGTCCTTTGCGTCCGTGCCGGCCGTAGTCGGAGCAGATTCCCGCATATTGGTAGCCATTCCAGGCGGCGGTGCAGTTGGCGCCGAAGGAGTGGTTGGATCGGAGAGCACCTTGCCCTTGTAAGCAATATCCACCTTGATCTGTGGCTCGCCAATCTGCCCATCCGCAAAAGCCACATCGAAGCGATCCTCTGAGAACTTCCCCGGCCCGATCCACTGGATCAAAGCACGCCGAACCGTGTCCGCGCGGCCAAATGCGTTCTGCTTCGGCTCGTCCTCTCCGGCAATCGTGGGATAAACTCCCAGGACGCGGATATACGCGCGCTCGTCGGCCTGCAATGCAGTGACAATCGTCTTCGTCAGCTTGTTCAGGTTCCACGGTCGCTTATTTCCGGGTGTCACATCGAACTCCGATATTTCCCGCTCCTCGTGCATCGGGTTGTCCGAAATATCGTTCACCGGCGCCGGCTGCCGAGCGCCCCCCCCACCCTGATCCTGCTTGGCACTGTCATTATCTTTCGTGCCCGGCTGTGGGTCGCGCCGCACCATCGGTGCACCTGGCTGCTGCACCACGTGTGCCAGTTCGTGGGCGATTAATTCCCGGCCTGCAGTCGAGTGAGGCCGGTATTCTCCCGCGCCGAATACGATGTTTTGGCCAGCCGCATACGCACGCGCATGCACCGCCTGTGCCGAGGCCGCCGCCCGCCCCCCAACGTGGATCCTGACCTGCCCAAACTCCGTCCCGAATCGCGGCTCCATGAAATGGCGCGTATCCGCGTCCAGCGGCCGCCCCGCCGAACACAACACTTGATGCACAATGGATGGGGCTTCCATCTGCGTCGAGCGGGTGATGCGCGCGTCGCGGTGCAACTGCGGCCGTTCCCCGCCCCTGTGCGACGCTCCCACGACTTGACGCGCCGCTGCGTTCGCTTCGGCTTCAATTGGATCGCTCACTGGGCCCACCAACAATTTTCTCTGCAGCGGAACCATCGGCAAAGGCGCAAGTCTCGCCCCAGCCTGGGTGGCGTTGTTCGACCATTCTTCCGGCGGGGCAAACTCAGCATCGGCTGGAATCGACGCCGGATTCAATGGCAGAAAGGGTCGTTCCCGTTCCGCGGGCTGGCCGGTGCTTCGCCCTGCGGTCGCAGGAACCGACTTTCCCGCGTGGGACTCGCCCTTCGCCGCACGCGCCGTCATAAGCCCCGCCATTGAGGTCATCTCATACCCTCGCACCGAGCGCGATCCGCTCGCAATGCCGGGAAAATCCCGGGTCGATCATGGCCATGCGCCGCTCCATTCTCGACGCCACTTCGGGATGCGCCTTTGCGTCTCCCAGAAGATGCGTGAATCCCGCCTGCGCCGCGGACTGCGGGCTGAATGCGTCCTCCATGGTCGGAAACACGTACAGCATCGCCACCCCGCGATAGGGGGAGTCCGGGTGAAAGCGGTGAAAATCCACGCAAGCCGCCAGAGAGTATTGCTCCATCAGCATGTTATACCCGTCTTTATGCGGCACCTCGCGCCACGCCGCTGCATATGCAGGATCCATCACCATGCGGATGCTCGTCTCCGCGTAGTGACGGATGAAATCGACCCGGTTCCCGCCCATGATCCCGCAGCTTTCCTCGCGGAACAGCGTCCAATCGCGCGACAGGGCCCACTCCCACTCCGCCGGAAGGCTGAGCCCGTGGCGCGCGAATAATTCCTCCACCTGCCGCGGCTGGCAACGCCCCTGGTCAAACGCATGCCACTCCGGGCACTGAGCTAGCACCGCCGCCGACCGCAGTGCCGGAGACAGCGGCTTCCAAAGAAAGACGTCAGTATCCAAATGCACAAATGGCCGGTCCTGGATGCTGTAGGCTACCAGTTTGCCCAGCGCCCACCACCCTGCATCGGCATCTCTCAACCGGTCAAGCTCCGTGGAGACCTCGCCGAACTTCAACCCCAGCCGGTCCACCAGCAGCGCCTTGCCATCCGAGTCCGTTACCAGCATGGTCTCGTCAAAATGCCGTTGCGCCAGCCGCAGCGACAACCCCCAGGCGAGAAGGTGATGCTTCGGCTCGCGCCAGCTTCGCCCCGCGCGCTCTTCGTACGGCCTGCTCCAGAATGACCACACCGCCCGCATATCATCCCCGCCCTATTTAAAGATGATGATCGGAATTGCGCCGCCGGTAATCGCCAGCGTTGGAGCCGGAGTAAAGCTCCGGTTGCCCACCACCGATGAAACCGATGCGTTCAGCGTTACGGTATCCGTGTTGCCCACCCCTTGCGCGTTCACTCCCGGGCTGGTTGTGATGTTGATCGGCACCGTCACCGACAACTGGCCCGCGGGCACCGTCGCCGTTCCCTGGATATTGACCACCGTGCCTACGCCGGTTCCTGTCAGCGACAACGTCACCACGGTCGGCGCAATCGGCAGATAGGTCAGCGTGATCAGCGCCTGTACCGCGGTCACCGGGATCGCCGCCCCCGCCGGGCCTGTCTGCAGTCCGGTCATGACTCCTTGGAAATTAACATTCACGGTCACCGCGCTGAGCGGCTGCGCCACGCCATTCTCAATGCCCTGGATCTGCACGTTGGCAATCAGCACCGTAGGAGCAAGATAGAACCAGCCCTCGAAATCGCTGGCCTTGGCCGACCCGCCGCTCGGCATCTGCAGGCTCACGCACTGCGCCCCGTCGCTCGACCGCGTCGCCGTGGCTCCAAAACTTTCTCCGTCGAGATAAAGCGTCCCGTTCCCCGACTCCGAATACACGCTGGATCCGATGAGTTGCACCCGTACCCGGCCAAATCCGCCGGTGCCTGAATTCACGAGCGCCGTGTTCAGCACCACGTCCAGCCAGTAGGTCGAATACAACTCGATACCCTGCGTCACCGGCGGAGGCAGCCAAATCACCTGGTTTCCGTTCACAGTGATTCCGCCCGGCGGATCGAGCGCAACCACGGTACGCATGAACACGTCCGTCCGGTCGGGAATCTTGCCCGCAGCCGCCAGCGCATTCAAGGCCGCCGCGGCTCCCGCGAAGGAATCGTTGGCCAGCGGCGGCTCCAGCGTCACCTTGAAGTTCCCTCCGCCCCACGGACACGTGGGTGCCTGGTCCAGCGTGATCGAAAGCCCGTTCTGGAGCAGCGTATCCACCGTCATGACGTCATCATTGTTCCAACTGATCGCCGAGACATGCAGAGCTGCCGGAACCTGCTCCTGGTTGAGCGCCGTCAGCGGCGGAAACGTCAGCCGGCAATCATCCACCAGGAACGGCGGCAGATTGAACGCCTTCACTCCCGCCTCGAAGCGAATGTTCCGCACGTGAATGCACGCCAGCGGCGCCCTATACACCGGAATGAACTTCGCCGGCTGGAAGAAATCGCCATCGCCTCCGCACGGTGGCCAATCGATCGAGCCATCGGAAGTCCGCGCGGGAATCGTCCAGTAATCTCCGGCCACATACCTGCCCGGCTGGAATGTCACCTCGATTCCATTCTCCAGCGGAATAGCATTGCCGCTCAGATTGATGCCGATAGCGGTTGCTCCCGCGCCGCCCTGGTCCCAGCGCCGCATGCGCGCATTCCGAGTTTGGTCTATACCCACCACCGGCGACGTCAGCGTTACCTGCAGCGGCCCCGGCCCTATCGACTGGATCTGATACAAAGTGCCCGGCTGATTCGGCGGATCACCGAAGAGATTGGTGTCATCGCTGATCTCGACCCACTGCCCGGCCTGATATCCCAGGTTCGCATCGGGTCCCAGGCTCGCCACCGTGACCACCGGCCCGCTGTAGGTCGTAATCGCGGTGACCACCGACCCGTTTTCCCGCGACCACTTGAACGTCGCGGCATCAAGCGTTCCCCCGGTATGAATCTCCACCCGGTAGAGCTGATTCTCCAGACCCTGGTAACCGGCCGAAGGAATCGGCTGGCAGCCGCACGTGTTGTTGCCCTGTCCGCTGTCGGCGCCCATCGCGCCCGTCCGCAGGAGCGGAAACTCCCCGTACATCCCCTGGCAGCATTGCGACAACTGCGCCACCGGGTCCACGAACGATGCGCCGCTCGCTGCATTCCCCTGCTGTCCCGGGACGGGCGTCGTTCCCTGGTCCAGAGTCGCCACGACCCGCCACACCGTCTGCAGACGCGCCGTCGTATCCGCCTGCCCCAGCGCTGGCTCGCGCAGGCACGCGTCGTCCAGTTGCGTCACCAGTCGCTGCCACACCTCGAGTTCCAGGTGCGCCGTCACGCCGCCTTTTCCCGCCGAAACCTGAGTGAGAATCTGCTGCGACGTGTACGGCGGATCGATGAAGAATGGCTGGTTGTCGAACAGCACCGGGGTCTCGTTCTCCACCAGCAGCCCTTCTACGTAATAGCGGCCTGCCCCAATGCGAATCTCGTTGCCCACCACATCGATCTCGAAGCCCGCATCGTTCGCCGGCCCGCCATAGGGGCCAATCACATCCACGTTGGTGGTGTCGCGCAAATGGGCATCAATCGCGCTCTGCTCATTGCCGTCCGCGTCCACCGCTACCCGGCCCTGCTGCTCCAGAACCGCCGAGTAGTGCTTCGCGGGGTTAAACCGGATTCTGCTGAAATCGCCTCTCATACCTTGCCCTGCCTGTAAATCAGTCTCGTGTTGAGCATCAAAAAGTTCTTCTCACCCTGAACGCAGCAAATGACCCGCTTTCGGATTTAGCTGATCCGGGCACAACCACTGGGTGCCCCATCCTGGCGACTTCTTTGTCGCTAGGGTGGGATAGCACGAACCCGATCCGCGGAACGCTCATAACAGCCCAGTTCCAATCCCCGGAGCCTCATCCAACTCTTCGCCCTCTACGGAGCATCGCGGCACATTCCGCGTCGCGTACCCATACGGCGTTGTCACCGGCAACCCTTCCACACGCGGTCGTGACGGGATCAGGAACACCCCGTGTTCGAGGTTTGCAGGCAGATACTCCGCTGACCGGATCTGGATATTGGTTACCGCCTCCGTCTCCTGGATCTGCTGGAAGACTCCCATTTGCGACCCGTTGTCCGCGCCTTTCCAGATCGCAAGCGGCGCATCGCCCGACAGCATGCAGTAGCCCGGCTCTCCGAACCGCAACGAAATAAATTGCGGCAACAGCGCGCCCTCGCTCGCCGCATCCGGCGGCAGGCACTCATATCTTCGCGGCACGATGGATGCGAATGGCAGAGACGAAAACCGCACGCAGCCCGTCTGCCTCCGGTTTGCCCACACCGCCGCCTTCCAGGGGTCGCGTCGCCCCAGCCGCGATTGGAAGATCGTGTTCGACGCCAGGCTCATCTGCTCCGTCCACACACGCCCGATCACCGTCGAATCCTCGATGTGCAACACCGCCCCCGCCGACGCCAGATCTGTCCCCGCGATCGCCGGACAGAATGGCGAGCCTGCATCCACGATGCTGTCCACAATCCGCAGCGAGCAGTTGGCCGGAAGAGCCACCGGGCCCATAATCACGCGCGTCATACCCACGCACGCTCCGATCGCCGATCCGCTCAGGCTCGCCTCGCCTGGAAAACTCGCCTCACCCAGGTTCGTGCGCAGCCGCCCCGGCGTCAGCGTACAATCGGCAATCTGCACGCACGGCGAGTCGCCCAATACCCGCATCTCCCCTGCGAACACAATCCCGCTGAACTGCACCTGCCCCACCGGCGCCGCGAGTCCATCCTCCAAGTGCGGCAGCGGCAGTCCCAGCACTTCAATCTCGCCGCGCAGCGTTACCCGCGACTGGTTCCACTCCGGCGGCGCGCCCTGTTGCGTCACGTCGGCCGCCGCGATCAGTAGCTGGCACTGCGACGACACGTGAATCGCAAGCGGCCCTGTCAAGTCGACGGCGAGTGACTCATAATTCGGCAGCACAATGATCCCCGCCGACCCCGTCGGCAACGAGTTCCACTTCGCCACCGCCGCCTGCAGCGTGGGATAAGCCGCCGTCCCCACCACCGCGGTGAGCACCGGATTCGCCGGCGGCGTCACATACGCGGTGCGATCATAGGGACCACCGCCCATCGCCGCGGACGCACCGTAGCTGTATGTTGCGCGCAAATCGTCCGGCACCTTCACATCGGCCGCATATTGGATCCGACCAAGTTCCGGATCAATCGCAATTTTTCCGTTCGCAACCCGGCACAATCCCTTCGGCGTCTCTGTCAGATTTGCGCAAACAATCCGGCTCACATCTACCGGGTCGCCGTTCTCAAACAGTTCCAGGCTTGACGGATAAAAATCCGCCATGCGCAGCGCGAAATCCCTTCGCAAAATCGGCTCCGGGGCATCCATTTCCGTCATCAATCGCGCAAAGGGCGCCGGCGGCGGTGGCGGCTGCTGAAACAGCGGCATCGGCCCGCCCACAGAACTGAAAAAGAATCCACCCCCACCCAGCCGGAACAGAGGCGCGTCGGTAATCTGCCGGCTCTTCCACCTCCACATCCACACCGCGATGTCGGGAACGTTGAAGCGTCCCGGCCCGTGCAACGTAATCTCCAGCGGCGTCGCATCCGGCAGCGGAGCCGGCAGCGCCACACGGTTCGGCGGCCCGATCCGCCGCACATCCACGCTGCGATTCAGCCGCGTGAATGGCCCTTCCT
>Ga0210383_10003033_pt1 | contig 15152 bp, 20 predicted proteins | sample IncBWC14OmetaG_FD_160072 | JGI IMG/M metagenome (GOLD analysis project Ga0210383, IMG submission 160072) | Forest soil microbial communities from Barre Woods Harvard Forest LTER site, Petersham, Massachusetts, United States - Inc-BW-C-14-O ...
CCGCATTGTAGCGACAGCACCAGCAAGTCACAAGCTTTACGAGATCGATTATTCCCCCTTCTATGGCCTCTCCGAAAACGACAGAACTGTGTTGAAGGACGCTCACTGGCAGCGGACTCGGGTGAAGTACACGCTTATTCTGGTCTGCAAAAAATGGAGGGAATTGGCGCTAGAATTCTTGTACGAGGATATACTCGAGGGTCTCGTGGTCTGCTTGAAGGACTGAAGAGATCAGGAGATAGGACTAGAACGGTTCAGGCGAAAGATTCGACGCGTTGAATTCTCCGCCGTCGATTACAATGTTCCCGAGAATCCAATTACACTTCTCGACATCCTTCAATTCTGCCCCCACGTCGAGATCCTCGTGAAATCTCCCGGTTATCGCTCCCGTTCTCGATCAAATTTCCTGTCCTCTCTTCCCTAAAACGACTCCATTGGTGGCATGTCTGGTATGGTGTTGATGACTCTACAAGGCCAATCGATGCCATACCTCTGGTTTTTGACTTCACAATGTAGTTAATCGGTCACCTAACTTACATTATATGTCCTTGGGAGCGGAAGGATTACCAAACGACCTACTGACAGCCCATACGTCACGTACCATCGATTTACCAGCCATGACGACTCTTCGGCTGGAGAATGTCGGCCTGTCATTGTTGGTGCAAATGCGATTGTGGACCATTCCTAACGTGACCCATGTCATCACTTACAACATGTGTGTGTTTGGACCTTATCGCGTTTCCCGCTTTGTCAGGAAATCCAAATCTTGGAGTTGATTGGGGGTAGACGACGCCAGTTACTTGACCTGGACTGCTTGATCGCCCCGCTCCCCAACCTCCGCGAAATCAACTCAACTCCCACATCGAACATGTGCTTCCGGTGTTAGATCTCACCTTCTCTTGCGCCTCTCTCCAATGCATCAGATTGCACTCCGGGGAACACCCGCCGTGCTTTTCCACCTTATACGATCAGACAAATCATTTCTCCATGTTCCTAGGATCAACGTTTCCTGCCCTCGAAGGTGTCGTTTTATATGGAGATTGGAGCGTGACAATAAAAGATCTTCATTTCCGCCCTCTGCTCCAGGGTCTGCTTGAGCGAGGCTGCGCTCTGGAATTCGGGACGGCACTGCAGTGGATTGGAAGGACTGACGAGATTAGATTACTTGGCGAATGCATCAGTCAGAATGGTGCACTGGTTTACCCTTCAGGTGTAATTATGTTATAACAGCATTCTTCGAACACGCGAAATATGATGGGGTTAAGCTACACGTCTATTCATACCGCAAGGGAAGTAGGTAGTTATAAGAGTGGAGCTGATTTTGGAGAACAGCGAGCCGAAGAGACAAACCAGAGGAAAAAGGCATATGTACATGAATCCCTTCGATCTCCATGATGACTTCAGACGCGCGAGTCAATATTTCTCGTAACAAGACCGACATAGATCTAATTCTTGTCTGCTGATCCACCCTCCTTCTGATTTTGAGATTCCACATCCACGGCATCCACCCCATCTTCCTCCTCTTCCGCCTGCGTTTCTTGCGGCAGCAACAGATTGAGGACGACGGCCACAATCCCCGAAGACAGAACTAGAAGAACAAAAGTAATCATTAGCACACATACCCTCGCCTTTTGAACCAAAATCTCACATGGTGTGCTCAAGACAATAGTAATAGAATCAAACAGTCCCGTGAGGCCTTTGTTCGGATTACGTACTCCATCGAAGAGATGCGTGAAGATATCGGGTACCAAGAGGTCCCCGACACCAAAAGACAGGGCAGCAGCAAGCACAAATCTGTCGCGTCGAGTGAACCGATTATACGACAAAACGCGAAGCCCAGAAACAGCAACGCTGGCAAACAGGAACGTGGTCACTCCACCCAACACAGGATTCGGAACTACATCGTTGCGTTAGAGGACGAAGGGGATGGCGGAGCGAAAGAGGCTTACTGGCCAAGAAGACCCCGGAGATCTTCCCAAGGACACCGAAGAGAATCAAAAATGCACAGCACCACCGTCCCGCGCCGCGGTTCGCACAGCGCGTAATGGCAATTACGCCATTGTTCTACGCAGATTTGCGTTGGTACGTCAGGACTGGGGGGAATGCAGAATTACCTGTGCAAAAATCGACAACGGTGTCACTGTAAATAAAGCGGAGAAGAACCCTCCGACACCATCGCTCTGGAGAAGTATATGAGCAATTGGATTTAACAAATGATTTAGTAATGGCATACAAGGACTCCACCTTGTATTCTAGAATCGAATTCCAGGCCCTGGACTTCGAGGCGTGAAACCTCGGCAGAGGCAGTGATGTCACCGATGGCTTCCATCGCAAGAGAAACTGACATTGCGGCAATAAGCACCACAACGAGGTAAGCAATCCGTGTTTACTTGCCATATACAGCTAACATGGGCAGGATGGCTGGAGGGTAGACTGCAATTTTGAATGTATGAACCCTGAATTCACACAAGTCGCATTAACACTCCGTGAAATGCAACCCACAAACTCACCATAAGAAGGTAATAGCAGGTGCGGATTTTATGCTGGTGTTATCGATATATCCTGCCGCACCGGCAACGATGCACCCAACAGCGAGCCCAACAATGATACTGATATTTTTCAAAAAAGGCGATCCGAATAGTTCGGTGAGGATGATGCTGACAAAGGACAGGAATCCAAGACCAATGAATTCGGGACTGCCCCAACTGTAGGAATAACATAACTAGTTGGGTAGGGATCAAAGCATCACAGATGGCGACGACGTACGGAAGTGGCCTCGGAGCAAAGATGGTCGGGCAGAGCCGGAATATTCCGCTAGTAGGTAAAGTTTCGCAGGAGTTCGAGCCTCCTCCCCAGTTCGGGACACCAGAGGATCCGATGAGGGATGCACCAATCATCAAGATTACCGTACCTGTTCAGATGGGTATTTGGTACAAATATGTGGGTGGGTAAGATTTTATCATACCAGTGACCATTGGAGGGAAAATTCGCTGAAGGATGCGGGCAGGGACGAATGACATGAATATTTCGAGGAAACAACATATCAGTGACGTCCCTAACATCAATCTAGCTGTTACCGCAGCCCCAATCTTGAGAAATTGCATGACGTACCTAATACCATACCGTATGCATTAGGACAAGGTCCTCGTGTGATCGTGCCATCGGCCGCTGTTGTAGATGGACAAGTCCCGTCGCGGTACATCGCATCGAAAATCTTTAGAATTTGAATTAGTCCGTCGGATAGGGGGAAGGAAGGTATTACGAACCGCATTTGCCGTGCTGAGCGTTGCGAAACTTGTTCCGACAACAGTTATCAATCCTGTTCCGAGATAATAGCCTCGGAAAAGCTTAATGCGTGACATTTGGACGAGACTCAGAATACCTGGGAATTCGTGAATCGTAGCGGGCCCATGAACGAAGTAGAAAGACTTGCCACATCCGATAAGAGACGCCGAAATCATGTATGCGGAAGTCGCGTTGTCCAGGTTCAGAGCGGACGCGAAGATGATCGGGGGCGTGATGAGACCTGCAAGCATGGCAAGTGCATGTTGCAGCCCACTTGATATCGCAAGAATCAAGGGAAGTTCTGTATCGAGTGCGTAGAACGGTGGGAGGCTTTTTTTCGACCTTGAGAAAGGTAGTGTTGGCGTGCATAGCCTGTCTCTGCGGTTAGAATTCCCATCGACTTTGTCCCGCTGAGATTTATGTACCAGGCATAATCATAATCGCCTAGCCAACCATCCCGAGTTGAGACCTTCTTTCTGATGCGCGACGCCCTGGCCTGTAATGAACTTGGATTCCGGGTTGCGGCGGCCTGGGGCGGTTGGGTGGATACAGGTTGGTCTGTGTGTATTACAGACATAGTGAACTGAGGAAGATGGTCAGAGATGAAAGATGACAAGCCCTGCTAGGCGCCTTCATTCTGAGTTCCTTTTTATTTCACCATCAGGAAGCGGATAAGCGGATAAGAGATAAGAGGTTGATACGGCTTCAAACAAGTTTTACGGCAGAAAGGGCAAGCGCGTGACCCACACCTCATTCACTTACGAAGCTTCAGAAAATATGTACCTCGTTTCTGAAGATTGTGCCTTAAATAATCGCCTCGTGGTAAACCACTGGCATCCTCTAACCACGTCTACGTGCGTATATGCACTGCCCTCCGGCTATCGTTCATTACCATGAGTCTGAGTGCATCACGAAACCAAAGTAACAATGTGCGCTCAACCGCGCAACTGCTTCGTTCCACTGTATTGACGTCGACGTTTGGTCATGTACAGTTTGCCACCAATGTTGATGAGGCGGAAACAGGATCTCGAACTCCAGCTGAACCATCGCCGGTCCGTCAACGGCCGAAAGTTGAGGATGTTGGGCAAACTAAAGTGGATCAGTCGGAAGACAAAGGTAAGAATAACACAATTTCATGGACGAGCGCTTCATTTTGATGATCCACTAGAGCCTTTCAAGCTCGAGTCAGATGTCGGCCAGAATATCGAGAGCGATGGTCCGTTTGCCCCGCACACTGCCTCCAATGCGCACATTTGGAAACTATACATGGACCAGGCGAAGGTCTTCGACGACCAAGTTGCAAACGTACTGAATAGCGACCTGGACTCCCTGCTTATATTCGTGAGTCCTTCATTCTCTCCCGCAGTAAAATTAATATATGATTTTGGCTCAGGCTGGTCTGTTTTCCGCAATCCTTTCGGCCTTCCTCATCGAAGTTCGCAGGGGACTTCAAGAAGACCTCCAAGCGATTACAAACGCCCTCCTCCAGGTCGTCATCCAGAATCAACACAATTCAACCGGACCACCAGCCCCTTTCGTACCCCCTCGTTTCGAGCCATCCCCATCTGTACTCTGGATCAACGGTCTCTGGTTCTCGAGCCTCATCTTCAGCTTGATCAGCGCCCTCGGTGCTAGTCTGGCCAAGGGTTGGGTGATGCAATATGCAACCACCGCATCTGGTGTCAATTCGCGGGATGCTTGTGTACGCCACCATCGCTTTATTGGGATAACCCGTTGGCACCTACAAGTGATCGTCCAGAGTCTCCCTATACTCATTCATATTGCATTCTTCCTCTTCTCTGCCGGCCTTGTCATCCTTCTTCGGGAGGATAATCTCGGAATTAGCAACATCGTCTTGGCTTTGGTTGTGGTGGTCGCTTTTCTATACGTTGGGAGCACTCTTCTTCCGTTGTTCTCGTTGGATTGCCCTTTCCGGACGCCAGTGTCTAGCTTCATCAGCCGATTCGTCGCCAAGCTCATAGCACTATCACAGGATATCCCTTCATCTGATTTTCTGAAGTCGCAAGCATTGGCCTGGCTGCTCGTGAACTCTGCTGATGGTAAAGTCATCCAAGAATCGGCCCAGGCGATAGCTGGCCTTCCCGCCAACGTGCAAGTCCAAGACGCGCTTTATCAAAGCTCGGTTGCGGATGTTCTAGTCCGGGGTCTCTCAGAGTGTAACAAGGTCTTGCGGGATGGTAGAAACTCACCCCTGCTAAGCACATATCTATACGCCATCCTCCATTTGGTACAGACTGGACCGTTAAATCACGATGCCGCTACAATTAACGCCCTAGTCTCCTTGGTGAAACCCGGCAGCCCCCTTGACCTGTCCAATAACCTTGAGCGCGGCATCTATGAGATTGCGCTCTGCATTAAAGCACGTATCCTATTACTGCTGTGCGACCGCCATGACGAAATCGAGCTCTTCAATATGGACATTCCGATTTTGCTGAAGTCATCTTCGCAACCTCACATCAGGCGGCTTCTGCTGGAGGTCCATCTGCTTGACAACAATTCTACTCGGACTGTCCCGGATTCTATTTGTGATCCTCGAAGAATCAATCAAGCATGGCCACTTCTTGACATGCTAAAAAGTGAAAATACAGAAATGCGAACTGGTGGCCACGAGCGATTGTTGCACGCAGCAAATACCGGTATGTATGTCCCAAATTGAAATTGGCTTCACTAACACTTTCTCAGAGGCTGCAAGGACAGCCGATATTTCAGCGTTCGGTGTTGGAATGTTCTTGAAAGGACTAGCCAGTAACTCAAGTGTTGTACGTAAGCAATATGTACAGGCAATGCAAATACTAGTCGTCAAATACGGTGAGCAACAATTGCCCTTTTCAGGTCATCTCTTGCTAATTTGGCCCGAAAGGCACCTTTCGGAGGAAGGTGGCCAACAATGATGGTGTTATGCTACTGTGGGATCTCGTGCGATGTGAAGATGATTCGATTCAGCCAACACTTGCAGATGTCATGGAAGCATTGTCAAAGGATGGTATGGCTCTAATCACAGTGAAAGATGACTATATTGATAGTATTCGAGATTATACTAGACCAAAACTTGTCACCACTGAGGCACTTGCCCACATAAGGCAGGGAATGGTGCAGAAGAATAATGAGGGGTATGCCAGGGTCATGTATATGCTTGTTGGCCTTGCATCACATGGTAAGAGTGTCTATTCCATGATATTGTGCACATGTTAATTGCACAACAGATGACATTCGACCAAGAGTTGCAGGTCCTGAAATGATCACAGTCATTGTTGGGAAGCTTGGGGATGGACATTTGGATGTCAGATGGGCAGCTTGGACAAGCTTGATTGAACTCATGAAGCATAGTATGAGTGTCCAATTCACAATGACCTGCACAAGCTAATTGCAAAACAGATGACATTCGAGTAACAGTTGCATCACCTGATGTAATTACTGCAATTGTTAGCAAGCTTGGAGATGAAGATCTGGACATTCAACAGGCAGCTTTAGCAAGCCTGGTTGAATTGGCAAAATACAGTATGAGTGTCCAATTAGCAATAACATGCACAAGCTAACTGTAAAACAGATGACATTCGAGCAACAGTTGTAGTACCTGATGTGATTACTGCAATTATTGGCAAGCTTGGAGATGAAGATTTGGATGTGCAACAGGCAGCTTTGGCAAGCCTGGTTGAACTAGTGAAATACAGTATGAGTGTCTATTTGACAATGACATGCACAAGCTAATTGCAAATTTTGAAACAGATGACATTCAAACAACAGTTGTAGCACCTGATGTGGTTGCTGCAATTATTGGCAAGCTTGGAGATGAAGATTTCAATATGCAACAGGCAGCTTTAACGAGCCTGGTTGAACTGGCAAAATACAGTATGAGTGTCCATTTGGTGATGACATACACAAGCTATTAAACTAATTGCAAAACAGCTGACATTCAAGAAATAGTTGCAGCACCTGATGTGACTGCAGCAATTGTATGCAAGCTTGGAGATGAAGATTTCAATATGCGACAGGCAGCTTTGACAAGTCTAGTTGACCTGGCAAAATACAGTATGAGAGTTCATTTGACAATGACATGCACAAGCTAATTGCAAAACAGGTGACATTCGAGCAGCAGTTGCAGCACCTCATGTGATTGCTGCAATTATTGGGAAGCTTGGAGATGAAGATTTGGATATGCAACAGGCAGCTTTAGCAAGCCTAGTTGAACTGGCAAAATACAGTAAGAGTGACCATTTGACAATGACATGCACAAGCTAATCACAAAACAGATGACATTCAAGCAACAGTTGCAGCATCTGATGTGATTACTGCAATTATTGGTAAACTTGGAGATGAAGATTTGGATATGCGACAGGTAGCTTTGACAAGCCTGGTTGAACTGGCAAAACACAGTAAGAGTGTCCATTTGGCTGTGACATGCACAAGCTGATTATGGAACAGATGACATCCGAACAAAGATTGTGGCACCTGAAGTGATTGCTGCAATTGTCCATAAGCTCTGGGATAGACATTGGATTGTGCGTAGGACAGCTTTGAAAACCCTGGTTAAACTGGCAAAACATGGTAGGAGTGCTCATTGAGCCATGACATGCACAAGTTGATTGCAGAACAGATAATATTCGAACAAAAATTGCAGTACCTGAAGTGATTGCTGCAATCATCTGCAAGCTTGGGGATAGACATTGGATTGGGCGGAAGGCAGCATTGAGATCACTGGTTCAACTGGCAAAATATAGTGAGTGTGTTTGAAATGGCAATGACATGCCCAAGCTAATTACAAAACAGATGACATTCGTGCAAGAGTTGCAGCACCTGATATGATTACTGCAATTGTTAGCAACCTTGGAGATGAATATTTAGATGTGCAACAGGCAGCTTTGAGAAGCCTGGCTGAACTGGTAAAACACAGTGAGTTGTCCATTTGGCCATGATATGCATAAGCTGATTGTGGAATAGATGATATCCGAGCAGGAGTTGTGGCATCAGTTGTGATTGTTGCAATTGTTGACAAGCTTCAGGATGAAGATTCAGATTTGCAACAGGCAGCTTTGATAAGCCTTGTTGAGTTGGCAAAATACCGTAAGAGTGTCCATTTGGCTATGGAATGTTGAAGCTGATTATAGAGCAGATGACATCCGAGCAAGAGTTGCAGCACCTACAGTGACTGCTGCAATTGTCCGCAAGCTTACAGATAGATATCTGATTTTGCGGAAGGTAGCTTTGAGAACCCTAGTTGAACTTGCAAAATACAGTAAGTGTGTTCATTTGGCCATGACATGTACAAGCTGACTGCAGAGCAGATGACATCGGAGCAAAAGTTACAACACCTGCAATTATTGTTGCTATCATCCGCAAGCTTGGGGACAGAAATGCCATTGTGAAAAAGACAGCTCTGACAAGCCTGGTTGAACTGGCAAAACACGGTGAGAGCATGTATTAGTCCATGACATGCACAAGCTCATTGCAGAATAGATGACATCCGAGAAAAAGTTGCATCACCTGCAGTGATTGCTGCAATTGTCCAAAAGCTTACAGATAGACATCCAATTGCAGGAGAAGCAGCTTTGACAAGCCTAGTTGAACTGGCAAACTATGGTAAGAGTGTCCATTAGGCCATGACATGCACAAGCTGATTGCAAAACAGATAACATCCGAGAAACAGTTGCAGCACCTGCAGTAATTGCTGCAATTTGTCAAAAGCTTAGGGACAGACATCCAATTTTACGGAAAGCAGCTTTGACAGGCCTGGTTAGACTGGCAAAACACAGTAAGAATGTCCATTTGGCCACAATATGGATAAGCTGATTGCAGAACAGATGACATCCGAGCAGGAGTTGTGGCATATAAAGTGATTGCTGCCATTGTTGGCAAGCTTCAGGATGAAGATTCAGATGTGCGACAGGCAGCTTTAATAAGCCTTGTTGAACTGGCAAAACACAGTAAGAGTGTCTATTTAGCCATGACATGTACCAAGCTGATTGCAGAACAGATGACATTCAAGCAAGAGTTGTGGCACCTGCAGTGATTGCCAAAACTGCCCACAAGCTTTGGGATAGACATCAGATTGTGCGGCAGGTTGCTTTGAGAAGCCTGGTTGAACTGGAGACAAACAGTAAGAGTGTTTATTTGGCCATGACATATATAACATAATTGTTCAACAGGTGGCATTCAAGGAACAGTTGTGATACCTGAAGTGATTGCAGAAATCATTGGAAAGCTTGGTGGTGAACATTTGGATGTACAACAAGGGGTTTTAACCAGCCTGGTTGAACTGGCAAAGCATGGTAGAAGTGTTCATTAATCATGAAATACACAAGCTAATTGCATAACAGATGGCATTCGAGCAATAGTTGCAGCACCTGAAATGATTGCAGCAATTGTTGGCAAGCTTGGGGATGAAAATTTGAATGTCCAACAAGATGCTTGGACAAGCCTGGTTGAACTGGTGAAATATGGTAGGAATGTCCATTTGGCCATAACATACACAAGCTAATTACACAGCAGATGAGATCAGAGCAAGAGTTGTGGCACCTGAAATGATTGCAGCAATTGTAAGCAAGTTTGGTGATGAACATTTTGATATGCAAGAGGGGGCTTTGACAGGCCTGGTTGAGCTGGCAACATATGGCAAGAGTGTCTATTTGGCCATGATATGCAAAAGCTAATTGCACAACAGATGACATTCGAGCAACAGTTGTGGTACCTGCAGTGATTGCAGCAATTGTTGGCAAGCTCAGGGATGACAATTCAGATGTGCAGGCAACAGCTTTAACAAGCCTTATTAACCTGGCAAAACACAGTAAGAGTGCCTATCTAGCTATAATATGATGCATAAGCTAATTGTACAACAGGTGATGTTCAAGCAATAGTTGCATCACCTGAAATGATTGCAGCAATGATTGGCATGCTTGGTGATGAAGATTCAGATATGCAATGTGTGGCTCTGATGAGCCTGGTTGACCTGGCCAAATATGGTAAGAGTGTCCATTTGGTAATGACAAGCACATACTAAGTGCCTCACAGATGACATTCATGCAATGGTTGCTTCACCTACAGTGATTGCTGCAATAGTCCACTTGTCTGGAGATCAAAATACAAGTGTGCGACAAGCAGTTACACAGGCTCTGTTGGATCTGCAGTGAGAAGGCCTGCTCCATGATTCAACAATGGTTTGGAGTTGCTCATATAGCCTTTGCAGAATAGTAACTGCTACCTCTGAACACTTTGCCCAATTCATGGATCTCCTTGTACATCCAGACCCTAGTGTAGTTGAATCAAGTGTGCCACTGTTGCTAGGCCTAGCAAAACAAGGTGATACATTTGAAACCAACTTCTATCATATACTCATTGTTTTGCAGACTTCAGAGACTGTCATCCCCCATCCAAGATTTGGATTCAAATTGGGCAGATGCTTCAGCAGCCTAATACCAGTGATTATGCTCTTAATGCACTCTCAGCCTTTGCACAAAATAGTCAGGCTTTTCTTTACATTCTTATTGAGCCATCTGATCTATTCTCATTAGACATTGCCCAGCAAGCCATCATTACCAACTCCAAAATTGTCCCAACTCTTCTTGAAATGCTCCGAAGTCATGCAGATGATATCAATCGCTGGCGTGTTGGAGCTGAAGGCCTACTGATCCTGCAGTTGCTTTAGTAGCTGGACTAGGTGCTGATGCTGCCAGAGTCAATGAGAGGGTGTTGTGATGAATGTTGCAGGGCACCTCTGAGATCATATCTACCTCAGGTAGTTGTGCATGCAAAACTTTCTTCACACCTTCAGACATGTACCTCACACTAGCACCTTATGTCTCTCTCTCATTCTTGTACCTCCTTTATGTCAGTTCTGTGGCTTGGTACTATACAGTTCACTGTATACCCTACCTGAGGTTTCCTTAGGATTTTCTCTTTGGATTCCCCCTTTCCAACCTGAGTGACTGCCTCAGTTTTAGTGAACTGCATGGGTAACCCTGGGTATTTTTGGATGTACCTGTACCCATATCAATTGCAGGTTTTACCCATGAACCTGCAGGTTTTCAAGTCAAAAAGAAATGCCCTAGATCATCCAAAAGGTTAAGCATTGAGTAAGTTATGAGCAAAACAATCTAATTGATCATAAACTCCTCAATATTTATCTGTTTTGGATAATCCAGGGCTCATTTTGAAGCTACAAGGTGGGGTAAGACACCAGGTACAGGAATCCATACCCATACCCATACCCAGACAAAAGGCCTGCCCAAAACCCATGCAATACACTATCAGTTTTAAGGTTTCCCTTACAAATGAGTGGCTGTTGAGATGGATATTGTAACACATCAAGGTTATATCTGCCTCTGGTAGTTGAGTGGTTGGGTGGAAGGGATAGTGATGTGCAAGGCTTGGCTTGGCCTGAGAGCCTGGGCTTGGGCTCAGCTTTTGGGGCCTTACCAAAATCTCAGGCCAAGCCTTGGTGCTCAGCTTGGGCTTGGCTTGGCCTGGGCCAAGGCTTTGCTAGGGCAAAACAAAACAAGGCAGTGAGACATGTAAACAATTAATTTGAACTAAAGAGCAGTTTGTCATTGATCTAAACAAGATTCCTTACCATGGTGGAGCCAAAGAAAGTAATAGCAGTCACTTTTGTTGTCAGGTTACCAAGTGAACATGTCCCATGAGCGAGAAATTGCGCAATTGTTAAAAGAGACTTGAGGACAAATATCAGGCAACTAGATGGTAAGTGTTTTGCATCATCCTCAAAACCAAATACTAATGTAAACCAACATGAATGCACACCTACTGTAAGCCCAGGCTTTAGGGCTCAGCTCAGGCTTTCCCAACCCCCAGGCTGAGCCCAAGCCATTTCAAAGCCATCACCAAGGCTCTGCTTTTGGAGGCTCTGCTTTGCTGGCTTCAGGGCTTGAGGCTGAGCCTTGCACATCACTAGGGAGGGGAGGGGATTCATTTGCTGATAGGTTTCCTTGCTGCTGGCTAATTTCAATTACAAGCTAATGTGCAAACTGTGATTTGAGTCTTATAATGGTATTGAAATACCTTCATTCTCTTTGAAGCAAAAGGAGACAGGTGAGCACTAACCTATTCATTCTTTACATCATACTGTTTGGTTATCCTCACAAACATATTTCAACTACCAATGACCATACTTTCTGACATTTGACTATCCCAATACTTTTCCAAGCACTTTGGGACCTCAAAATTCAAACCACAGGAGAATTCATGAAAATTAGGAAGAAAAGGAAGTGTATAAATGATTGGTACATGGTCTAATTCAGCAATGCGGAATGCTCAGTGTAAATGAGGATCTGATTGGGCCTTCCCACAATACCTGCAAATGAAAGATGTTCCCATCAATTTGTTCAATGCAGTAAACTCATCCAAGTGCTCATGTTGAAGTGTCACCCAAACATGGCAACATTCCTCCATCACCTCAGACTGTCCAGGGGGAAATGTGACATTGTTGCAATAACACTGCCTCCCAAACTTGATCCCAGTGGAAGTGTACCTGGCTGTGGCACAGCCATTGATACATTTCAGGATGGTCATAAGGTCACCTGGAATCTGGGGAGACAGGTTCCCTTTGAGGATGCAGGAGGACATGAAATCTCTGCAAGGATGGCCATGTGATTCAGAACAATGAAGCCAGGATGGGGAAAGTGATCTACTGCCAGCATTGAGTTTTCTCCCAACCATTATAGCTTGGTAGAACAGATGCAGGACCCAGGGTGAACTGGAAGTCACCTCAGACATAAAGGTTCATTGTTGCATCCCCACCACACTGCTCATCAGGATTGCCTGTTTTCTGGCACCAGTAAGAGAGAGAGAGAGCAAAAGTGAAAATTCTCTCATACCAGTGCAGGGAAAAGAACAGTTACTAGGCAATGTGGTGCAGTTATTGTTGAAAATGGTGTTCCTGCATGCTATGTATGTCATGGTGTCAGCAAACAGATGATGAGAAGATATTTATAACCCACAGCACTCTCTGGAAAACTCAATGGCACTGAGGAAAAAGCCTTGTGCTTCACATGCGTCAAGGCAACTCTCGACAGTCTGGCTATTTAAACCACCCAGGAAGTGGTCCAGCCCACAGTTTCTGTGATGATTCCTAGTATCCAAAGGTCAACAACTAATGTCCACTGTGAAATCATCAGACATACTGCCAGCAGCCTCCCTGTGGCCCATGACTTATAGTAAGGCACTTGTGTTGGTGCAGTCCATTTCTTGAAAGGGGGAGAGGGGACAAACTTGCATTTGGAGAGGAAATCTGAACAGGCAAGTTCAGTCTTGGAAGTTGAAGGAGCAGAATGTGCAAACAACACACCAACAAAAGGGACAAAAATGGCTTCAAAGGTCCACATTAGAAAGAATGGGGATTGGGATTCAATTCATCTTGAAAGCATTTTTCTTTACATTGGGTCCAGGTACCAGGTATCAAATTCAGGGGTGACAGCCTGACAGCTATTGAAACCTGCAAAGCAACCTTCAAGTCATTGAGATTTGAGACCTGGTACCAGTGTAACTTCACCATTTCACCCAGAGAGCTTGAGAAAGTTGAGAGTTGAAACAGTGAGCATTGATGGCCTGGTGCTTGGCGTGATGAATAAGGTGAATGCTTGAAGTTCAAGGATGGAATAGATTCCATGACCTTCCTTTATGACACTTTACAGCATCTTATAATAAGAATATAATGATTCTTATTTACTTCAAGAATCCTCTGCAGTGGCCATTAGTGGTGCCCATCCAAGACTCCAAGTGAACAGCCTGAGGCCTTGTCTCTAAGTGGTTTGAGGGTCCGTTTGAGTTTGCCTGAGTTGGGATATTTCTATCCTCCTCCCTCTATTGTGTGAGGACATTGAAGCAGGGTTGCAACCAGAAGCCATTGATGAGCCAACTCCCAAGTCCCAAATAACTTCAAGTTACTACATTAGTATTGATATTTGATTAAGATTACTGGCCATGACCACTGAAAACTGATGGCATGTGACCTTCCTGTTGCTTGGAAATATTAGACTCTCAAATTTCTATAACCCTGTCAGTGAATGCTATTGACCCAGCAGATTTTCCACAATGTGACCTCAGAAATTCCCAAAGTATCATGTGATCATTGGACTTGGTGTCACGTCTTCCTTCCACCTAATTCCTGCACCCTTTACCCCCTTTCCCCAGAGCTTTACAACCCCTCCCCTAGCTCCTTTTACATCCTTCCATTCAACCCCACCATTTTTGTGCCCCCAATCATCTCCAGCTTTGGTGATGGTTGATCCTCCCCCTCCCCTGCCTTTTTGGGGGTATTTCCTGCTCCCAAGCTTTATACACTTATTCACCCATGTAAATGTAATTTTTTATAACCAATTTGCACCCCATAAGACCAGTTTTTTAATAGGATCAGTATTGTTTTGGTGGTAGATATATATATTAATTACTACTTAAGGAAAGCTGTAAAAAACAAAATAAAGTTGTGGAAGGAGCCTACTAGTATGGCCAGTGAGGCCTGCAAACCAAAAACTACAGGAAAATGGCTCACATGGAGGGCACGACTCGGATATGCGACACAACGTGCAAGTCCAATGATCACATGACACTTCGGGAATTTCCGAGGTCACGTTGCGGAAAATCTGCTGGGTCAATAGCGTTCACTCTGCCTGTCCTGTATGCCGCGACTAGGCTTCTACTTCCTCCTGATCGTGGCCGCTCTGGCTTTCAGTGTGGAGCTTTTCCTAGAGGAAAAGCAAGGTGAACGAGGCCGCGTAAGCATTGATACCGATGTCTTCAATTGTAACAAACAGTCTGAGACTGTGACGTTACCTTCTCAGCTCAAATATCTTCCTTCACTCTGGCTCATTCCCGGGCAAAGCAAGGGTGACCACATTATC
>Ga0210383_10003034_pt1 | contig 15148 bp, 14 predicted proteins | sample IncBWC14OmetaG_FD_160072 | JGI IMG/M metagenome (GOLD analysis project Ga0210383, IMG submission 160072) | Forest soil microbial communities from Barre Woods Harvard Forest LTER site, Petersham, Massachusetts, United States - Inc-BW-C-14-O ...
ACGGTGAGGCTGACCCGGTTGCCCTGGGCCCGGACGCCGATCCTGACCTGCCCGCCGGGGCCCGCGTAGCGGCACGCGTTGTCCATCAGCACGCCGGCCAGCCGGTCGATCCACTCCGGCGGCGCGCTGATCAGCGCGGGCCCGGCGCCGACGTCCGCGGTGACGGCGGGGCCGACGTCCGCGGTGACGGCGGGCCCGACGGCGCGGAACCGGTCGGCGCAGGCCTGGGCCAGCGTGACCAGGTCCACCGGCTCGTCGCCGGGAGGCGGCGGCCGGGAGTCGAACCGGGCCAGCCACAGCATGTCGTCGACCAGCTGGCGCAGCCTGCCGCTCTCGCCCTGGATGCGGGTCAGCGCGTCCCGGTACTCGGCCGCCTCGCGCGGGCTGGACAGGGCCACGTCGGCTTCGGCCCTGATCACGCTGAGCGGCGTGCGCAGCTCGTGCGAGGCGTCAGCGGTGAACTCCAGCTGGCGGCGCCGCGACTGTTCGACCGGCGCCAGCGCCCGCAGGCCCACCACCAGCGAGCCGAAGAACATGGCCAGCAGCAGGAAGGGCCCGGCGATGAGCTCGGCGTACAGCAGCAGCCGCTCGGTGTGCATGTCCCCGGCCCGGCTCTGCCCCGCGATCAGCCAGTTGCTGCCGTCGCGCGTCAGCTTGAGCCGGAACGCGCCCGTCTTGGCCAGGTCGGTGGTGAAGGCGAGCCCGTCGTGCGGCGGGTGCGCGGCGAGCAGGCCGGCCGGCAGCCCGGGCGAGCCCGGGCTGTGCGCGGTGACCGTCCCGGCCGCGTTGACCAGCCACAGGAAGACCGGCGCGGAGTCGGCGTCCACGTCGTCGGTCGCCGCGGACGATCCCGCCGCGGCGACGCTCTGGCTGAGTAGGCCCGGATCACGAGCGGCGGCGGTGAGCCGCGTGCCCAGGTAGTAGTCGCTCTGCGCGGTCTGGTGGCTGGCGAACAGCACGTTGAACACGATCACGCCGATGACGTAGAGGACGGCGATGACCGCCGTCGCGCCGGCGGCGACCTTGGCGGCGGGGCTCAGGTTCCCGGGATTGGCCTTCATGCGGGAATGATCCGGTAGCCGACGCCGCGAATGGTCTCGATCCGCACCCCGGCGCCGGCCAGCTTGGAGCGGAGCCGGGCCAGGTGCACGTCGATGGTGTTCGAGCCGAACGCGTCGGCCTCGTTGTCCCAGACGTGCTGGGCGATCGAGCGGCGGTCGGCGACGCTGGGCGACCGGCGCATGAGGATCTCCAGGATGCCCAGCTCGATGCCGGTCAGCGCGGGGCGCTGCCCGCAGACCGTCACCTCCCGGGCCGCCGGATCGAACTCGACCTCCCCGATCACCATCCGGGGCGACCGGCTGACCGGAGGGCGGCGCTGCAGGGCCCGGAGCCGGGCCAGCAGCTCGCCGAAGTCGAACGGCTTGACCAGGTAGTCGTCCGCGCCCGCGTCCAGGCCGGCGATCCGGTCGGCGGGGGTGTCGCGGGCGGTCAGCATCAGCACCGGGGTGGGCGTGCCCGCCCGGCGCATCCGCTGGACCAGGTCCAGACCGGACAGCCGGGGCATCCGCCAGTCCAGCACCGCCACCTCGTACTCGTAGAAGCGCAGGTACGCGGCGGCGGTCTCGCCGTCGGGAACCAGGTCCACCACGTAGCCCTGCTCCCGGAGCCCGCGGGCCAGGACCTGGCCGAGACCCTCGTCGTCCTCCGCGACCAGCACCCTCACAGCATCCGAATCTACTGTGCGGAGGTGAGCGGCCGGGCTCAGCGGGAGATGCGACGCCACAGCGGTCTCGGCACGAGTTTGAGGGCTAGGGCCAGGCCGGCCAGCACGGGCGGGACCCAGACGGTGTCCTGGCCGCGGCGCAGCGCGGCGGCGGTGGCCCGCCCGACGGCCTCCGGGGTGGTGGCCAGCGGCGCGGGCGGCATGCCCGCGGTCATCCGGCCGGTGACGAACCCGGGCCGGACCAGGACCACGCGGACCCCGGTGCCGTGCAGCAGGTCGGCGAACCCGCGCGCGAAGGCGTCCAGGCCGGCCTTGGCCGAGCCGTACACCGGGTTGGCCTTGCGCGGCCGGACCGCGGCGACCGAGGACAGCACCACGATGGTGCCGCGGCCCTGGGCGCGCATCCGGGCTCCCACGGCGAGCAGGGTGCTGACGTGCCCGGTGAAGTTGGTCTCGATCATCGCGGCGGCCTGCTGTACGTCGCGCTCGAGACCGGCCTGCGAGACCAGCACGCCGGCCGCGGAAATGACCAGATCCACGGGCCCGTCGGCGAACACGCCGTCGACGAACGCCTGGTGGCCTTCGGGTCGGGTGGCGTCGTAGGGGACGGTCCTGACCTCGGACTGCAGGTCCTTGCCCGCGGCGGCCAGCCGCTGCTCATCGCGCCCGGCCAGGATGATCTCGGCGTCCGGCGGCAGGGCGAGGGCAGCCAGGATGGCCAGGCCGATCTCGCTGGTGCCGCCGATCAGCATGACCCGGGGGTGATACCCCGGGTCGTTCGGAAAAAAATTCATTTAACCCCCCTCAGGCCTGCAGGCCGGTTACGAACAGCGCCAGCCAGGTCAGTTCGCAGGTCAGCATCAGGCCGTTGCGGGTGAGCAGGTCCTCGACGGGCGCGGTGGTGTGCCGCGCGGTCAGCATGGCGAACCGGGCCAGCGCCGCGGCCAGCGGGATGGCGCTGATCAGGTGCCAGGGCTGCGCGTCCGTACGTTCCCCGGCGGCCCAGGCCAGGTACGCCGCGATCATCCCGAGGCCGATCAGCCACTGCGCGGCCAGCAGCGCGGCCGGGCGGTAGTAGCGCAGCGCCGGGCGGTGCTGGATCGCGGCCGCGCCAAGGCCGGCCAGCTCGGTGTAGCGCTTGGCGACGGCCACCCCGAGCGCGCCCAGGCTGCACACGACCAGGAACCAGACCGAGGGCGGCACGTGGGTGGCCGCCGCGCCGCCCAGCACCCGGAGCAGGAAGCCGGACGCCACGAAGATCAGCTCGACCACCGGGATGTGCTTGAGGACGAACGAGTACAGGAACGAGATGCCCAGGTAGGCGCCGACCGCCGCGGTGAGCAGCGGGACCTTCACGGCGATGCCCGCACCCAGGCCGGCCGCGGCGCACAGCACGCCGATGACCACCGCGTGCGACTTGGGCAGGTCGCCGGCCGCCACGGGGCGGAACCGCTTGCGCGGGTGCTGTCGGTCGCGCTCGGCGTCGACGACGTCGTTGATGAAGTACACCGCGACCGACGCGCAGCCGAACGCGACCGCGGCGACTAGCGCGTAGAGCGCCCCGTGGGGCCGCCCCCAGGTCGCGCCGGCCAGCGGGGCCGCGAAGACGAGCAGGTTCTTCGGCCACTGCCGGGGGCGGGCGGTGCGGAGCACCGCGAGGGGCCAGTTCGGCCGCCGGGGGTTCTTGGCGCTAGCCGGCTCGGCCGTTTCCTCGGCGGCGCTTGCCTCGGCGGTCACCGGGCGTAGACCGCGGTGAAGTCGCGGCTGAAGACCGAGTAGTACCGGTACGCGGACGCCTCCTGGGTGGGCAGCACGTCGACCGGCTTCGGGTCCGACGCGTGCCCGTCGGTCTTGTAGTACTCGAAGGACGTCCACTCCGGGTTGATGTCCAGTTGCAGGGCCTCGACCGCGCCCGCCTGGTGCAGCAGGTCGGCGAGTTCGGAGACGTTGAGCGCCGGGCCGTAGACGAAGATGATCCGGCCGTCCCTGGTGATGCCCAGGCCCGAGCGCCACACGTAGTAGCCGCCGCCCAGGGTGGCGCCCCAGTTGGCCTCGACGTCCTGATTCACGCTCGCCGGGACGTGGCCGTGATCGACGATCAGCTTGAGGTTCTGCCGGACGCCGACGACGTTTCCGGTCATCCGCACCTCGGTGCCCCAGGTTCCGATCTTGATCGTGCCGTTGCGGTAGTAGACCACCGACGCCGCGCCCTTGGTCAGCGTGCCCGAGGTGGCGCCGTTGAGATAGAAGCCGCCGCCGGACGTGTTTATCTTGAACCCGCCGTTGAACGTGCCGATCAGGCCGGTGCGGGTGCCGGGCGGGACCCAGGGCTGGGCCTTCCAGTTGCCCGGTCCCGGGTCTTCGGCGCCGGGACGCAGCTGGAAGCTGACCAGGCGCTGGTCCATGGAGACGATCCCGGCCACGTAGGAGGTATACACGGACGACGGGCGCAGGAACGTGCCGAACATGGCTGGCTGGCCCTTGACCGTCTCCAGCACGCGCCACTGGCCCTCGCCCGCCAGCGGCGTGCCGGCCGGCGAGGTCAGCCGGTGCGGGATGATGGGCTGGAAGCCCTTGACGTGCTTGTACTTGGTCGGGGCGGCTTTGGGCACCGCGAGCGAGAAGCCCGGCTTGCCGCCCACCTTCGGCGGCTGGTAGCTCAGCCACTCGCCGAAGGTCACCACCGGGCCCAGGTAGTGGTCCCGGGCCCACTCGGCCAGCTTGGAAGACATCGACCCGCCGTTGGGCGCGGCCAGCGCCTGGCCGACGGAGAACGCCAGCCAGCAGCAGAACACCGCGATCAGGGCCAGGATGATCCGCACCGTGCGGCGCCGGAGCAGCCGGCGGATCCGGCCGCGGCGGCGCGGGCCCTTGGTGTCGTCGCTGCCCTCGGCGCGGCGGTCGCCCTCGGCGCGGCGGTCGCGGCGGTCGCGGCGTCGGCGGCCAGGCCCGCCGTCGGCGTCGTCGGGCTCGTACGCGCCGGGCTCGTACGGGCTTGGCTCGTACGGTCCGGGCTCGTACAGTCCGGACTGGTGCGGGCCCTGGGTCGCCGGGCCGCGGGGGATGCGGCGGAAGACCTGGGTGTCTGGATCGTGGGGCGGCCCGGCGGGTGGGCCGCTAGGCGGGCTGTAGGGTGGCCCGTTTGGCGGGCCGGGCGGGGGGTCGTACGAGGCGGGGCCGGGTCGGTACGGTGCGGGATCGGAGCCGTACGAGGAGGGGTGCGGCTCGCGCGGCTCGCGCGGTGAGGGGTTCTGCTGGCTGGCTCGGCGGGACGCCGGTCGTAGCACCTGCCTACCTCCTCGTCATACCTGCGAAGTCCTCGCAGACGGTCTACCGGCTCAACATGAAGGAATCGTTACGCGCCGGATTCCCCCAAGGAACGAGACACCCCGGGGCAGGCCCGTCCGGCCAGCACCCGGCTGGCCCGTGCTGACGGTCACGGCCCGGCGGCAAGGAATAAGTCCAGTTCCCGTTCGCAGGCACGGCAAAACCGCAGTAATGGGTGTAATCCTACCGAGTAGCCCCAGACCGGGCCCTACCAGCGGCCCCACGGGAGCAGGGCGGTGACCGCGACCGCGGCGAACAGCAGGGTCAGGTACGCGATGGACAGGTGGAACAGCCGCATCGGCGCAGGCGAAGGGGCGCTTTCCGGTGCGCTTTCTGTCGCGCTTTCCGGTGTGCTTTCCGTTGACTGGGCGGCCCGGACGCGGGCGTACAGCCCGTGCGCCTCGGCCAGGAACCAGGCCCCCAGCGCGGCGGCCAGCACGCCGTAGATCCAGCCGGCGTACGGGATCAGGGCCAAGGTGGCCGCCACCATCGCGTAGGAGTACCACAAGATCTTGCGGGTGACGGCGGCGGGCGAGGCCACCACCGGCAGCATCGGAACGTTAGCGGCCGCGTAGTCCTTGCGGAACTTCATGGCCAGGGCCCAGAAGTGCGGCGGGGTCCACAAGAAGATGACCGCGAACAGCACCACGGCGGCCGGGCTGACCGTGCCGGTGACCGCGGCCCAGCCGACCAGCACCGGGAAGCAGCCAGCGGCGCCGCCGATCACGATGTTGGACGGGCTGCGCCGCTTGAGCAGCAGCGTGTAGACGAAGATATAGAACAAGATGGCCGTGTCGGCCAGCGAGGCCGCCAGCCAGTTGGCCATCAGGCCGAGCAGCAGGGTGGCGCCCGCCCCCAGGAGGATGCCCCAGGCCAGCGCCTCCCAGGGCTTGATCGTGCCCTTGCCGTTGACGACCAGCGGGCGACGCGAGGTGCGCTTCATGACCGCGTCGATGTCGCGGTCGATGTAGCAGTTGATGGTGTTGGCGCTGCCCGCGGCGAGCGTGCCGCCGATCAGCGTGACCAGGACGAGCTTGAGCGAGGGCAGGCCGCGTTGGGCTAGCAGCATGGTCGGGACCGTGGTGACCAGGAGCAGTTCGATGATGCGCGGCTTGGTCAGCGCGACCAGTCCGCGGGCGATCGTGCCCGCGGGACGGCGGCCTCCGGGCGGGGTCCCGCGCTGGTCGAGCTTGGGAAGCGCTGCGGCAGAGGTCACTCCGCGTCCTCGGTCCCAGCCGCCGGGTCCGCGGTCGTCTCGGCGACCGGGGTCTCGGCCCGGGTCTCGGCGGCTGGGGTCTGGGCCGTCGTGCCCGTGATCGTCCCGGCCGTCCCGGCCGCGCCGGGCCTGGCCCGTGCTGCCTCGGCGGCGGCCTGGGCCTGGGCGTCCGGCCCGAGCGGCTTCCCGGGCACCGGCGTGTAGGACACGGGCCGCTCCAGCCCCGGGGCGCGGTGCCCGGGGACGAACTCCGGCTTGGTGTACAGGACGTACAGCGCGCCCGCCACCACGATGAACAAGAGCATCGGGAAGGCGAAGCTCAGTATCGAACCGCCGAAGGTCCACGCGCTGACGTTGGAATTCACTCCAGGTCCCTTCTCCCTCTCATGACGCTACTACAGAGCGTAGAACAGGAACCAGAACAGCAACGCCATCAGGGCCATGTAGTTCCAGACGGTGGAAAAGGCGCTGAGCGAAGCCTGGAACCGTTGTACGGCGTAGGTGTCAGTGTACGTAGGGGGCTGTTCGACGAACGACAGGGCGGGGATGAACCGGGACCGGGCCAGCAGGATCTCCAGCCAGATCATCACGGCCAGCTGGGTCACCAGGAACACCGGGTAGAAGCCGGCGAAGACGCTGGCGTAACCCGAGCTGCCCGGCTTGAACGGCAGGTCGATGAGCTGGTAGACCTGGAAGGAGACGGCCGCGAGGCCGAAACCCAGAGCGATCAGCCCGTAGATCTGCCACATGTTCTTGTGCCCGGCCTTGATCCGCTGCAGCCCGAAGTAGTGCACCCCGGCGGACACTTCGGCCAAGAGCATGATCGTGGTGCCGATCCACAGCGACGGGTGGATGAAGCCGTACCCCTGCCACCGGCCCGCGGAGTTCAGGGACCGCAGGTAGAAGTAGGCGAACAGGAACGCGCCGAACAGGAACGTCAGCCCGCCGATGGCCAGCCGCGAGCCGGTCCAGGTCGCGTTCAGCCCGGACTCGTGGTAAAAGCCCTCGTCCTCGGCCTCGGCCGCTGCAGCGGCCGCAGAGGGTGTATCCGTGGTGTCCGTCATCGTCATGCCTCCCCTGCGCCGGCCGGCGCGTAGGCGGAACCGATCACGCCCAGCGGCGGGTTCAGGTCGGCCACCGGTAGCGCGTCCTTGACCCCGTAGTCATAAGGACTGGCCAGGATCACCGGCACCCGCTTGAAGTTCTCCGGTGGCGGCGGAGTCGACAGCTGCCACTCCAGGCTGCGCGACCGCCACGGGTTACCGACCTCGCGTACCCGCCAGAACAGCATCGACATCACGAAGTTGATCAGGAAGATCAGGATCGAGACACCCAGCAGGAACGCGGAGATCGAGACCCAGTCATTAAGCGTCTCCAGGTTGCGCGCGTACTCGAACACACGGCGCGGCATGCCCATGACGCCGAGCGCGAACAACGGCAGGAAGGTCGAGTTGAAGAAGATGAACATGGTCCAGAAGTGGACCCTGCCCCACGTCTCGTTCAGCTTGTACCCCGTCATCTTCGGCAGCCAGTAGTAGAGGCCGCCGAAGAACGCGAAGATCAGCCCGCCCATGATCGTGTAGTGGAAGTGGGCCATGACGAAGAACGAGCCGTGCTCGGTCGTGTCCGCGGGCACGTCCGACAGGAACACGCCGCTGATGCCGCCGATCAGGAAGTTGAAGTAGAACGCCAGAGCGAACAGCATCGGGATGCTGAACCGGATCTTGGCCTTCCAGAACGTGCCCATGCCGACCAGGAAGATGAACCCGGTCGGGATCGAGATCAGCTCGGTGGTGAGCATGAACAGCGGCCGCATGTCCGGGTCGATCCCGCTGTCGAACAGGTGATGCTGCCAGACGAAGAAGGACAGGATGCCCACGCCGAGCATGCCGGCCGCGGAGATCTTGTAGCCAAACAGCGGTTTTCGGCAGAACACCGAGACGATCTCGGAGATGACGCCGAAGCCGGGCAGGGCCAGGATGTACACCTCGGGATGGCCGAAGAACCAGAACAGGTCCTCGTACAGGAAGCTGCTGCCGCCGAGCTGGTTGGTGAAGAACGAGGTCTGGAAGGTCCGGTCGGTGAGGCCCATGTAGCACGCTCCGACCAGCACCGGGACCGCCAGCACCTGCAGGAACGAGACCGTGAACATAGACCAGACGAACATCGGCAGCCGGCTCCAGCGCATGCCGGGGGCCCGGTAGTTGATGATCGTGACGATCATGTTGAAGCCGGCCAGGATCATCGAGATGCCCATCAGGCCGAACGCGAAGAAGTAGGCGTCCTCCCCCGACGTGGCCTGGAGAGCCAGCGGCTCGTACCCGGTCCAGCCGGTGGGGAACCCGCCGAACAGCACGGCGGACAGCAGGATGACGTAGGCGGCCGGGGTGAGCCAGAAACCGAGCGCCTCCAGCCGCGGGAACGCGACCCGCTTGGACCCGATCAGCAGCGGGCCGAAGTACTGGCCGAACGGCCCGAGGATGACCGAAGACATCATCATCATCATCATCGTGCCGTGCTCGCCGACCACCATCAGGTACTGCTCAGGGCCGATGAGGTGGTACGACGGCGAGAGCAGCTCGGCCCTGATGGCCATGGCGAACAGGCCGCCGGTCAGGAAGTAGCCGATCATGCCGTACAGGTACTGGATGCCGACCACCTTGTGATCGAGCGTGTACCGGAAGTATTTGCCCAGGCCAGGATCTTCCTTGCCGAGCAGCCGGGGCTCCTCGGGCAGCGGCCGGCCGAGCATGAGGCCGAACAGGTCGTTGAACACGCCCAGGCCGGCCACCCAGCCGATCACCGCGAAGAGGTAGCCGAGCACGATGGCCACGTCGTTGGCGTCGGACAGCGAACTGCGGGCGTAGTCCCCGCCCAGGAAGTTGCCGAGCCAGTGACCGAAGAAGTAGCCGATCACGGCCCCGATCAGGCCGGTATGCACGCCCGGGCTCAGCCACCACGGCCGCCTGGCTATGACCTCCGGCCCGCGGCCCGTGGGCTCCGCTCGCTCCGGTTGAGTCTCGATGGCCATCCCGTCACCCCTTAACCGACGTCGTGGCGGCTAGGACACTGTGTGCCGCGACCCGCGGCGGGACGTGCGTCACGGCGTCACCGGGTTCCCCGGGCCGTAGTAGTAGCCAGCGGCGCCGGTGATGCCGTCGATCGCGGGGATGTTCTTGCCGAGCTGGGGAATCACGGTGGGGTCGTAGGTCAGCGTGTAGGCAGGCAGAGCGGCGAGCACCCCGTCCGCCTGTTCCTTGGCCTGCACGCCGCTGGCCCAGGACTGGAACGCGGTCGGCGAAACGACCTGACCGTAGTTGAACATGGCGCCGTGCCAGATGCCGCACAGCTCGCTGCAGCGGACGGTGACACTGCCCGTGGCCTTGGGCGTCACGAAGGCCACGTTGTCGACGCCCGGGTTGGCGTCGGCCTTCACGCCGAGCTGGTAGGCCCAGAAGCTGTGGATCACGTCCAGCGAGGTCACATGGAAGGCCACCGGCATGCCCACCGGCAGCATGAGCGAGCTGCTTTCCATCCCGCCGAACTGCGGGTAGCGGTAGGTCCAGGTCCACTGCTGGCCGATCACCTGGACCTCGAGGATGTCGTTGGTCCCGGGCGCCCAGCTGGTGGTCTGCTTGCCGGCCAGCGTCCAGATGGGCGACGGGCCCTCCCCGGCGCCCGCGCCGGCCGGGCCGACCAGTTCGATGGTGCCGAACACGGCCAGCCAGAGCACGATCGCCGAAGTGCCGATGATCCAGGTCGCCTGGACCTTGGTGTTGCCGTAGATCGGCTCGCCGTCGCTGTCGTCGCCCGGCTTGGCGCGCCAGACCACGATCGCGTAGACGAAGTACAGGAGTACAGCGATGACCACCGGCGCACCGGTGACGGCCAGCACCGCGATGTCGAACTGCTGGTGCTGGGCCGCGGACGACATGTCGCCGGGCGGCAGGTGCGGCTTCCAGACGAACCAGATGACCAGGTCGGCGGCCAGGGCCAGGACGAACCAGATCGCGAAGATGCGCCAGGCGTGCCGCGCGTCGGACTGGGCGCCGGGGGCCGCTGGGGATTCCGTCGTTGCCATCAGGACACCACGTCCATTTCGCCCATCATCCAGCCGAGGGTCTGCATGGGGCCGCCGTTGCCGTCGAGGTAACCGCCGCCGCATGGGATCAGGCACTGCCAGCGGAACACCCCGCCGTGGCTGGGGGACATGAAGCTGAACGTCTCCAGCGCGTAGGGGTTGCCCTGTGTGGTGCACGGCGAGGAACTGCACAGGTTGTTCGCCGAGAGCTGGGCGTTCGGCGAGGCTACCGGCACGTAGATGTTCATGCCGGGGATCGCGAACGTATGCCCGGCGTTGCAATCGGACCAGGAGTTGATGACCGACGTGGTGTCGTTGGTCACGTATTCCTTGCCCTTCTGGTCGAACTGGGAGACGGTCACGGTGCCGCCCATCGTGCCCTGCACCTGGCTGAAGTAGTTGTTCCGCAGCGGGGTGCAGCCGTCATAGCCGTAGATCGTCATGTTGACCTTGACGCCGGCCGGGACGGAGAACAACGTGGTGTGCACCCATTGCTTGCTCGACGGATCCTGGGTGTAGTAGCTCACCCAGTCCGGCTTGGTGGCGCTGTCGTTCTGCGGGTCCTCCTGGAGGACCACGTTGACCTGGCCGTTGGAGGCGGCGTAATGAACGGTCGTCAGCTGGGTGGATGCCGAACCTATGTAGTAGAGGGCGGTAAATACCCCCAGCCCCACCACAACGAGGAAGGCCGCGGTCAAGGCCGCCGCCCGGGCCGCTACGGACACGGGATCACCACCTTCGCTTTGTGTCAGCGCAAGGACAAGTCCGGCCGTACGGCAAACGGAGACCGGTACCTGCTCGGGTCGATCATCGGATCGGGCGGCAGGCCAGGGCAACACTTAGCGGCACGGATGACGAAATTGTCATGTCACCGAACGGGTTCGAGATATCCGGATTATGCGCCTGACCAGGTACGATGGCCGAAGTTCAGATGCGTACCTGTGATGTGCCTACGTCACAATCGTTTGCGGCAGCACCGTAGTCATCACCCGGCGCGGCGGCCGTTGCTTGCGCCTACGTCGTGTTCTGAACGGGCGATTTATGATGACGGCGGACCGGCCGGATAGCCCGCCGGTTCCAGGAGGACCGATGACGGCTGGACCGACCAGGGGCATCCCGACGCGACGCTCGGGCTGGCCGGTGCTGCGCACCCCCCGGTGGATGCTCGCAGGCGCGGTAGTCCTAGTGGCCGGGCTGACGCTCGCGGCGATCCCCCATCATCCGTCCACTTCCGAGCGTGCCTCCGACCTGCGCGGGGTGGTGCAGGAGATGAACACCGACATCGAGTCGTGCGCCGGCGGCGTCAGCGAGTCGCTGACCGCGCTGCGGGCCATCCAGACCGGGACCAGCCACGACGTCAAGACCGCGGTCAACATCGCCGCGACCGGCGTGCAGAACTGCTCGCCGGCCAACAGCATGCCCATGGACGACCTGGTGCAGTACCAGCCGCCAGAATCGCTGGCCTCGTTCCACCTGGATCAGACCGTAAACGACCTGATCACCTGGGGGTTCCCGGACGCCCAGCGCGTGCAGAGCGACGTAGCCACGCTGCTGACGGCCAGCACGCGGCCGGCCATCCAGGCCGCCACCTCGGCCCTGCAGCATGACCAGCACGTGCTGGACGCCGAGCGCGCCACCATCGACGGCATGATCAACACGGCCAGCAAGTCGCTGTCCGCCAACGTCGCGCCTCCTTCGCTCCCCAGCTGACCGGCGGATCATCGTCTGCGCACGTCAGCGGCGTACCACGGCTGTTGTGCAGCCACTTTGGGCACTAGTTGCAATCGTTTGTGACACAGACGTGTAACAGATGCAGCCTGACCGCTGGTGACACTTGACCGGCGGCTGGTGAGAGGAGAAACATCGGCGGCGAGTTACGAAAGGATTAAGAGGTCCCAGACTTTCGGTGAGCTGGGTGTCCAGCTGGTCTGGCGGCGGGCGGGGATCGGCAGACGTCCACGAGCGGCAAGAGGCGATGACTTCGCAGGAAGCGGCTCAGGCCACCTTCACGCACCCAGCGGATGCGATCCCGGCCAAGATCCTCGTGGCCGACGACGAGCCCGGCATCCGGGCCTTCATCGGGCGCGCTCTCGATGCGGCGGGCTACGTGACCGACTTCGCGGCCACCGGAGCGGAGGCGCTGCGCCGCGCCCTGGGCGGCCACTACGACCTGATCATCCTGGACCTGGTCATGCCGGAGATGACGGGCCAGGTGGTCCTCGAGCGGCTACTGGCCGCACGCCCGGATCAGGCGGTACTGGTGTTGTCCTGCCTGGGCGACGTCGCGTCCAAGGTGGAGTGCCTGGAGCGCGGCGCCCAGGACTACCTGACCAAACCGTTCTCGCTGGCCGAGCTGCTGGCCCGGGTCAGGGTCCGGGTCCGGGTCCGCGGCGGGACCGCGGAGAACGGGCACGACCGGGCCGCGGAGATCGTCCGGGCCGGCAGCCTGACCCTGGACGTGGGCCGCCTGGTCGCCGACATCGGAGCCGGCGCGGTGCCGCTGACCAGGCTGGAGTTCCTGCTTCTGCGGGAGCTGGCCGAGCACGTTGGCCAGTCGGTACCCAAGGGGCAGCTGCTGGCCAGCGTGTGGGGCTACGATTTCGACCCCGGCTCCAACGTGGTGGACGTCTGCGTACGCCGGCTGCGGTCCAAGCTGGGCTTCGGCCTGATCAAGACGGTGCGCGGTGAGGGCTACCAGCTTGTCGGCCACTGACACCGGCGCCGGTGATGGACACAGCGATGTCGTACAGTGGTCGCTCGTGGTCGGCGATCGATTTGCACCAGGGTCGTGACATGGATTCGCACGAAGGCCGTGACTCGTACGACGGCCGTGACCGGGGATGGCAGACATGGGCGGTCGCGGCCCGCGATGTCTGGCGCGCCGCGGCCCGGCACAAGCTCGCCTCGGGGCTCATCGCGCTGGCCGCCGCGGCCTCCCTGATCGCGATCGCCCTGGTCGCCTCGAGCCCGGCCGCGCCGGCCGGGCCCGCCGCCGACCCGGCCGCGCCGGCGTTCAGCTTGCCGGTCCTCGGCCAGTCGGCGCAAAAGATCTCGCTCAGCGACTACGCCGGCAAACCGCTCATCGTGAACTTCTTCGCCTCCTGGTGCGAGCCCTGCCAGCAGGAAACCCCGCTGCTGGCCAGGTTCTACCGCACCGAGCACGCCAAGGTGGCGATCGTCGGGCTGGACGAGAACGACGGCCTCGGCAGCGCCATGTCGTTCACCCGCAAGGAAGGCGTCGGCTACCCGGTGGGCTTCGATCCCGAGGTCGTCGCCGCCTCGGCCTACGGGGTGGCAGGCCTGCCGCAGACCTTCTTCCTCGACGCCCGGCACCGCATCGTCGACCGGGTGTTCGGCGCGGTCACGCAGGCCGACATCAACCGCGGGATCGCGCTCGCGGCGGGAAGCTAGGACTCCGACTTCCGCGACCTGCTGGTCATGGCGGCCACCCCGGTCAGGCCGTAGACCAGGCCGCCGTGCCACAGCCCGCTCAGTACCCCGTCAAGAACGCCGCCGCCGGTGACCACGGAGAGCACGAGCGCGACGGCCGCGCACGCGATCGCGGGCAGCACGGCGAAGCGCCACGGATTGCTCCGGGCCCAGCGGATGGCCCGGCTCGGCCGGGCCCGCCACAGGGCGCCCGCTGCGGCCACTACGAAGAAGGCCACCGCGCCCATGGCCAGCGAGCCGCTCAGGGCGTGCAGGCCGAGGCCCGAACCGATGACGTGCAGCCCGAGTTCGCCGGCTGCGACCACCCCGCCGGTCACCACCGCCGCCCCCCAGGGCGCGCGGGACATGGCCGCCCCGGAGACCGAGAGTTCCTCGCGCCGCGAAAGGTCCTGTTCATTGTGAGTCGGTGCGGACATTCAAACCCCTTGCCCTTCGAGCACCCCCGCGATAATCACGTCATATCGCGTCTTTGTCGCAGACTACCACGGCCTAGCGAATGATCCACGTGCGCCGCGCGGATCCGGACGAATCGGCAGCAATCCGTCGGCTGACGCTCAGGATCCGGGTGCCGCAAGTTGCTCGCGTGTGGCACGCGGTGGCCGCGGGCCTCGTGTGGTACGCGCGGGCCGCTGCGGGGCGGCCGCCGGATCTCGGGCTGCTGGACCCGGATGTCAGGTCAGCGCGCTGGCCACTGCAACCATGCCAGCCCCTCATGTCACACCCGTATGGCCGACCCAACCGACGGGTGTGACTCTCTGATGGCTCTATCCGTCACAGAGTGGCACTCATCGGTTCCGCGGCTCTGGATGCGCGCGCTCGGACTGGGACACGTGCGCACAGGCGCGCCGGGCTGAGCGGAAGGCGGCTGTCGCCGAGCAGAACCTAGAGCCGACATCACCGATCGGGACGTACGCTGGTCTGGTCTGGTCGAGGGCGAGGAAGATGCGCGAGAACGAGAGCGATAACGGGGACGGCTGGCGAGGGCCAGACGACTACATCAGCCCCTGGGCGGCGCGCGACCCAGGCGGAACTGACCAGGCCCCCGCCGACGGCCCGGACCTCCCGCCGGAATCCGGCCAGCCGGACACCATCGCCTTCGGCAAGCCGACCAATGAGGCGGGCGGGGCCGGACAGAGCTCCTATGTGCAGCGCGGCTACGGTGACCCGTGGTACGGCGGAGACCGGGATGAACCGGGGTACGGGAGTTACGCCGATCCGGGCGGACGATACGGCTCCGGGAGCAGCGCGCACGGACCGGGCGACTCGGAGGGCGACGGGTACGGTTCGGGCGCTTCCGGGGGCGACTGGGAGGGCGACGGGTACGGCTCGGGCGCTTCCAGGGGCGGGT
>Ga0210383_10003036_pt1 | contig 15144 bp, 12 predicted proteins | sample IncBWC14OmetaG_FD_160072 | JGI IMG/M metagenome (GOLD analysis project Ga0210383, IMG submission 160072) | Forest soil microbial communities from Barre Woods Harvard Forest LTER site, Petersham, Massachusetts, United States - Inc-BW-C-14-O ...
GGTGCCAGCGATCCTGGGTCACCGCCTCAATTATCTATTAAATCGGGCGATAATATCTGATATTATCGCTTTGTGATGCGGTACTCAGAGCCGCCCGGCGGCTGCTCCGCTGGACGTCACGGTGCTTCATGATCACGAAGGGTTTGGCCCCGTTTTCGGGGGCAAAAGTCTTCGCGATCATGGAAAATCGCCTGCTAGTCGGCCCTATCCGCGACTTGCCGCTCGGCGGTGGCCGACGGGGCGACCAGCGGCGGCGACCAGCAGGGCGACCGCCGGGCGCCGGTCTCCCCACACGGGTCGCTCTCGTCAGCCGGCGCCTACGGCAGGGGCGGGCCAGGTGCACGTCGCCCGTCGCTGGCTTCTCGAACGAACCGTCCGGCAGCGTGGCCTGGCGATATGAAAATCCTATTTCCATATCGACATGACGGGATTTTAGGGTCATGACCGCTGTTGAAGAGTCCGCCGAGGTCAGCGCCTCCGAGTTCCGGCAGGCGATGGGCCACTTCGCCACCGGCGTGACGGTGGTGACGTCGATCGGCGATGACGGCGAGCCCGTCGGCACCACCGCCAGCGCGGTCACGTCCGTATCGCTGGATCCGCCGCTCGTGCTGGTCTGCTTTGACCGTGCGAGCCTGACGCTACGGGCGATCCGCTCGCACGGCGCGTTCGTGGTCAACGTGCTCGCAGCACCACAGAAGCAACTTTCCGCCAACTTCGCCCGCCGGGGCCTCGCTGCCGCCTGGGACGCTGTCCGGCACCGGCCCGGCCCGACCGGCAGCCCGCGGCTGCACGGGGTCCTGGCCGCGCTGGAGTGCACGGTCGAGAACAGGCTGCCGGGCGGTGATCACGAGATCGTGGTCGGCCGTGTGCAGGACGTCGAGATCAGTAACGACAGCGCAGGCCCGCTGCTGTACTGGCGCGGCTCCTACCTGCCGCTGGGCGAAGGCATGAGCGCCTGACCGTGGGCGCCCGCGCCGGTGCGCCGGGACTAATCCGGCCGCCAGCGGGAGCACTGCGCTGCTGTACGTAGGCGGCGCGGCCGGCGCGGATGGCGCGGCCGGCGCAGTCGGCGTGCCACCCGGCCGACGGTAGCCAAGTCGTATTCCCATTATCTGGATAGGAAAACTTGACTAGGCTTCATTTCCTTGCCATGCTCGGGTACACGGTGGCGGCACGGCCGCCGCGAGCTCGCGTCGCCAAGTGGTCGTGAGGAGAGAACCCGATGACATCCGCGATCCCGTTCACCGATCTAGCCGCGAGCGACCGGCCGTTGCAGCCGGGCGAATGCGCCGCCCTGGCCGAGCGAGCCGCCGGTCTTCTCGATCCGGCCGCGCTGGCTCTGGCTAGGGCCGGCGCCTCCGTTGTGCTCTGGGAGGATGAGCACTCCGTCTCCTGGCTGAACGCCATGCCGGAGCGGCGGGACACCGGCTACCACGACCATGATGGCTCCGCGGTCGGCGTTTACGTGATCGAGGGGAGCGTCACAAACGAAGGCCTGCCGATCGGCGGTCCGCGGCGCGTCCATCGCTATGGTCCGGGCGACGCGTTTTCCTTTCCCGGTTCGGGCATTCACCGGATGGACCACGACGCCGGGTCGATCACCGTCCACGTCTACTCGCCGCCGCTGCGCTCCATCGGCTACTACGAGGTCGTCGGAGGCTTGCTCCAGCGCACGCCGGGTCCGCCGGACGAGGCCTCACCCGAGAGCCCGCGCCTGCTGACCGCCCTGGCCGGCGTGGCCAGGTAGGCCGGCGTGGCCAGGTAGGCCGGCGTGGCCAGGTAGGCCGACTTGGCCAGGTAGGCCGACTTGGCCAGGTAGGCCGGCGTGGCCAGCTAGGCCGGCGTGGCCAGCTAGGCCGGCGTGACGGGCCAGGCCGGCCGCTAGCCGATATCCGCGGGCCGAGGGGACGTAAGCGTGCCGGGATCGTCCGGCCGAATCCGGAGCGGTGACCGGCGCGCAGCACGGCGGAGTTCCCGCTTACGGCGGGCGAGGTCATCGCCGGGCCCACTCCTCGGCGAGCAGCTGGTAGGAACGGACCCGGTCGGCGTGGTCGTGGGTAATGGTCGTGACGATCAGCTCGTCGGCTTCAGTTGCGTCGCGGAGCCGCTCCAGCTGGTCCGCGACCTGGCCCGGGGTGCCGACGAACTGGGTGTCGACGCGGTCGGCGACCAGCTCGCGGTCAGCATCGCTCCAGACGTGACGGCGAGCCTGCCCGGGGGCGGGGAACTGAATGGCGCCTTCGGCGGTGCGGATGCTGCGCACCCACAGGCCGTAGCCGGTAGCCAGCTCACGAGCCTCGGCCTCGGTGCGGGCCACCACGACGTCGGCCGACACGCTGACATAGGGCCGGTCGAGGGCCGCGGAAGGCCGGAACGCGGCCCGGTAGCCGTCGACGGCCTCGAGCACGGTGGCGGGGCTGACGTGGTAGTTTGCCGCGAAGCGCAGGCCCTTGTCGCCCGCCACCTCGGCGCTCTCACCGCCGCTGCTGCCGAGGATCCAGACCTGCAGCGCCGCGCCCTCGCCGGGTACCACGTGGGCTTGCTCCCCCTCCGGAGAGCGGTAGGTCCCGGCGATCAACGCGAGCACGTCGTTGACCTGCTCGGTGTAGTTCTGCGGCTCGGCGTGCGGGAGCTGTAGCAGCGTCTTCTGCATCGCGAACCGGGGCGAGCCGAGCAGGTGCTTGAGGGAGAACCGCGGCGGGATGAGCAGCCCATTCGGGGTCCGGCCGCCGGCCACCGTGGCCGCGGCGCCGCCGCCGGCCAGCGCGGGGGCCCTCGGTTCGCGCGGCGCGCCGCCGGAGCGGCCCAGACCGAGGTCGAAGCGCCCCGGGTGCAGGGCGTCCAGCAGGCCGAACTCCTCGACGGTGGCCAGGGCCGTGCGGTGACCCATCTGCACCGCGCCGGAGCCGAGCCGGATCGTCGACGTCGCGCCGGCGGTCAGCGCCAGCACCACGGCCGGGGAGGTGCCGGCCACGCCGGGGTTGAGATGGTGCTCGGCGAACCAGTAGCGGGCGTAGCCGAGCCGTTCGGTCCGCTGGGCCAGGTCGATGCTGTTCCGCAGCGCCTGGGTCGCGTTCGAGCCGGACGAGATCGGGACCAGGTCCAGGACGGTCAGCGGCGTGGTCGTCATGCGGGCTTCCTCCTCAACCGGTACTGGTACCGGTACCGGCAGCGGCGGCAACCCGGTCGGGCACCAGCGTGATGGTGATGAACCTCATGAGGCGGCCCGGGCGGTCGCCGCCTCGCCGGGGCGCCGCAGCGACGCCAAGGGGTCCAGGCCGAGGTGGTCGCGCAGCGTGGCGCCGGAGTAGTCAGCGCGGAACACCCCGCGTTCCTGCAGCAGCGGGACGACCTGGTCGACGAACGGCGTCAGTCCGCCGGGGGTGATGTGCGGGACCAGGATGTAGCCGTCGGCGGCGTCGGCCTGGACCAGCTCGTTGATCGTCGTCGCGATCGTCTCCGCCGAGCCGATGAACGATTGCCGGCCGGTCACCTCGATGACGACCTCCCGGGCCGACAGGTTCCCGGCTTCGGCCCGGGCCCGCCACTCGGCCGCCAGCGCGACCGGGTCCTTGGCGAACTGCCGGACGCTGGCCCGGCCCTTGGAGATCAGGTTGTCGCTGACCACCGGGTCGAAGCCGGGCAGCGGCCCGTCGACGTCGAAACCGGGCAGCTCGGTGTTCCACAGCTGCTCGATGAACATCAGCGCGGTCTGCGGCGAGACCTGGGCCCGGCGCACCTCGCGGGCGATCTCGGCCGCCTCGGCGTCGGTGTCGCCGAGCACGAACGTGGCCGCGGGCAGGATCAGCAGGTCGCCGCGGGTCCGGCCGAACCTGGGTAGCCGGCCCTTCACGTCGGCGTAGAAGGCCTGCCCGGCCGCCAGCGTGGAGTACCGGGAGAAGATCGCATCCGCCGACGCGGCGGCGAAGTCGCGGCCCTCGTCGGAGTCGCCCGCCTGGAAGATCACCGGGCGTCCCTGGGGGGAGCGCGGCACGTTGAAGTGTCCCTCGATGTCGAAGAACGCGTCCCGGTGCCGGAACGCCCCGGGGGAAGCGGTAGCCAGGAACCGGCCGGTGCCGGCGTCGGCCAGGATCTCGTCGCCGTGCCAGGAGTCCCACAGCTCATTCGCCGTGGCCAGGAAGGTCCGGGCCCGCTCGTAGCGGTCGCCCTGGGCCAGGTAGCCGCCGCGGCGGAAGTTCTCCCCGGTGAAGGCGTCCCAGGAGGTGACCACGTTCCACGCCGCCCGCCCTCCGGACAGGTGATCGAGGGTGGCGAACTGGCGGGCTACCTCGTACGGCTCGTTGAACGTGGAGTTGATCGTCCCGGTCAGCCCGACGTGCTCGGTCACCGCGGCCAGCGCGGCCAGGATCGTGAAGGTGTCCGGCCGGCCGACCACGTCGAGGTCGTAGATCAGCCCGTTCTGCTCGCGCAACCGCAGTCCTTCGGCGAGGAACAGGAAGTCAAACTTGCCTCGCTCGGCGGTCTGGGCGAACTGGCGGAACGAGTCGAACTCGATGTGGCTGCCGGCCGCGGGGTCGCTCCACACGGTCGTGTTGTTCACGCCGGGGAAGTGCGCGGCCAGGTGAATCTGCTTGGTCATGGTTCTCCTGTCCTGCGACCCTCAGGCGGCGGCGTAGCGGTTGGCGGGGCGGCCCAGGCCGAGCAGCCCCCGGAGGGTGCGCGCCTCGTAGCCGGTACGGAACAGGCCGCGGCGCTGCAACTCGGGAACCAGGCGCTCGCAGACATAGGTCAGGTCGTGCGGCAATGCGGCCGGGCGCAGCCGGAAGCCGGCCAGCCCGGCAGCCTGCCAGTCCGCCAGCAGGTCGGCCAGGCCGGCGGCCGTGCCGGTGTAGACCAGTGCGTCGCTGCGGTATTCGGCTCCAGCCCGCTCGTCCAGCCGCTGCTTGCGCGCCGCTGCGGCGCTCTCGGACTGATCGAGGAACACCGCCAGGTCACCGAACACGTGCACGACCTCGCCGGCCCGCCCGGCGCTGGCCTGCTCGGCCCGGATCTCGGCCACGATCTCGGCGGCGTGGGCCGCGTCGCGCGGGGTGACGAACCCGATGTCGGCCGAGCGCGCGATCAGCTGGAATGGCACGCTGGCGTGGCCTAGGGCGGCGACGACCGGCTGGCCCTGCGGCGGCCGCGGGGTGATCGACGGTCCCTTCACGGAAAACCAGCGGCCTTCGAAGTCGATGTAGTGCAGCTTGTTCCGGTCGATGAAGCGGCCGGTGGCCACGTCGCGGATTTCCGCGTCGTCCTCCCAGCTGTCCCAGAGCCGGCGCAGCACTTCCACGTAGTCGGCGGCCTCGTCGAAGTGGTCGGCGATCAGCCGCTGCATGTCCGGATCCGCGAGGCGGTCCGCCTGCAGTGGCGCGATCTCCCGTCGGCCGAAGTGGGCCGCGGGGCCGGCGCGGACGCCGACCTGAACCCGGATCCCGGCCCGGCCGGCGCTCACGTAGTCCAGGGTGGCGATGGCCTTGGACACGTGGAACGGCTCGGTGTGGGTGGTGATCGCGGTCGGCACGAACCCGATGTGCCGGGTGACGGGAGCGGCCCGGGCCGCGATCAGGACCGCGTCCAGACGGCCCCGGACCCGGTCCAGGCGGGAGTCGGCGACCAAGCGGTCGTCGGACTGCAGGTCCAGCCCGTCCTCGATGGTGAGGAAATCCAGCAGGCCGCGCTCGGCGTGCTCAGCCAGCCCGGTCCAGTAGCCAGCGGTGAACAACCGCTGCGGCTGGGCGTCGGCCTCCCGCCACGCGGCGGGATGCCAGCCAGCGCCGTCGAGGGCAACCGCCAGGTGCAAGGGGGCGGGCCGGCCCGCCGGGGCACTCGTCACCGATCAGCACGTCCTTTCCGGTCAGGGGCACTAGTACAACGGAATCGCTTTACCCAGTATTTCGCTAGACATAGTGGATTATGTCGGCAGGGCGGGCTCAGGCGGCGCGCGACACCGGGAGTCAGCCGCTACTAACCACGGCCCGTTCGGCTAAAAAGAGATTTTTTGGACCTAACGGACCACCTGCGTGCCGCCGTGCCGCGACCCCCGCCGCCCACGGCGAAGCGTCCGCTCCGGCCGCCCGCGGGCCGGGTGCGTGCCGCCGCCACGACGACGGCGGCCAGCACCGGCACCACGCCGCATACGGTCATGCCGGCCCGCGCGCCGAAATGGCTCGTGAGGACGCCGATGAGCGGCGCGCCGAGGGGCGTACCGCCGATGAAGGCCAGCATGTAGAGCCCCATCACGCGGCCGCGCAGTTCCGGATCCACGGCGAGCTGGACCGACGCGTTGGCCATGGACTGGAACACGAGGTTGACCAGGCCCATGGCCCCCAGCAGGACGAGGAACACCGCCAGGTCCGGCGCGAATGCCGCGGCCGTCTGGAGGAGACCGAACGCGGCCGCCGAGAGCACGATCAGGCGAGCCCTCGGACGGGCGGCCGCCCCGGCGAACAGCGCGCCGGCGGCGGACCCGATGGCGAGGGCGATGTTGAACAGGCCGTACATGCTGGCGTTGCCGCCGAACGTCGACTTCGCCATGGCGGTCAGCACGATCGGGAAGTTCAGGCCGAACGTTCCGAACATCCCGACCAGGAAGATGGTCCACAGCACGTCCGGACGCCGGGCCAGGTACCGGGCGGTCGTCCGCAGCGCTCCCGGCTCGCGGCGGGCGACCGGGGCGGGACGCAGATCGGACGGCCGTAGCCGGAGCAGGCCGATGACCGGGCCCGCGTAGCAAGCGGCGTTGACCGCGAACACCCACCCGGTGCCCACGCTGGCGATGAGCAGGGCCGCGATGGCCGGGCCAATGAGCCGCGTGGCCTGGAACACCGCGCCGTTCAGCGCGATCGCGGCCCGGAGCTGCCCGGGCGGCGCGACCTCGGACACGAACGCCTGCCTGGCCGGCGCGTCAAAGGCGAAGATCAGGCCGCTCAGGAGCGCAAACGCGAATACGTCGGTCGCGTGTACGGCCCCGGCGATCGTGATGACGGCCAGCGCCGTCGTAGCGACGGCGTTCAGCGTCTGCGTGGTCAGCAGGATGCGCCGCTTCGGCAGCCGGTCGGCCAGCCCCCCGGTGTGCAGGCCGAGCACCAGTATCGGCAGGAACTGCAGCGCCATCGTCACGCCGACGCTGGTGGAGCTGTGCGTCAGGTCGAATACCAGCCAGTCTTGCGCGATGCTCTGCATCCACGTGCCCGTATTGGCCAGGCTCTGGCCGCCGAGGTAGATCCGGTAGCTGCGCGAGGTGAGGGCCGCGAAGGCGCCTCGTGGTTGCCGAACTGTCTCGGCGGTGGTCACTGACGCGCCTTCCTGTCGCTGGCTTCCCTCCACATTCTCGGCCCGGCCAATTAATATCGAAAGGTAATTACCCACCTAACAGTTATTGTGAATCCTTATGACCGGCTACGACCCCCAGCTCCTCGCGACCTTTCTCGCCGTCGAGCAGACCGGTAGCTTCACCCGTGCGGCGGCCCGGCTCGGCATCCAGCAGCCGACCGTCAGCCAGCACATACGTCGCCTGGAGGAGCAGGTCGGGCGAACGCTCGTGCTGCGGGACACCCACTCCGTATCGCTGACCGCCGACGGCGAGGCGATGGCCGGATTCGCGCGCAACATCGTCGCCGCCGGCGAGCAAGCGGCCGCCTACTTCCGCGGATCCCGGCCGCGCGGGCGGCTCCGCATCGGCATCTCGGACGACCTCGCCCTCACCCGCTTGCCTCAGATCCTGCGCGACTTCCGCCGGGACAACCCGCTCGTCGACTTCGACCTGACGGTCGACCAGAGCGGCCTGCTGAACCAGCGCCTGGAGGGCGACAAGCTCGATGTGTTCATCGGCAAGCGCCCGAGCGGCGAGGAACGCGGTCAGCTGGTCAAGCGGGATCGTCTCGTCTGGGTCGGCACGCCCTCGACCAGACTCGACCTGACCAGGCCGCTGCCGCTCGTCGTTTATCCGGCGCCGAGCATCTCGCGAACCGAGATACGCCGGGCCCTGCGCCGCGCCCGGCTGCCGTTCCGCAGCGCCTGCGTCTGCCGCGGTGTCAACGGCCTCATCGCGGCCGTGGCCGCGGGCGTCGGAATTTCGGCCCTCGCGGCCAGCCTGGTACCGGCCCAGCTCACTACCCTCGGTCCCGTACACCGGCTGCCCGAGCTCGGCACGATCGACCTGGTCCTGCGGACTAACCCGCGAACTGACCAGCGTCCGGCGGTGCGCGCCCTGATCACGACCGTGCTAGCCAGCGGGTCGCGAACGCTGACCGCCTACCGCGATGAGACCGCCGCGGACCCCGCGGCCTACCCGCGCCCCTAACCTTCCGGGAGCAGTACCGCGCGTTGCGCCCGTAGGCGTCGTCGCAGATCCATACGCCGGTCAGCTGGCCGGGGTGACGATCCCGTACTCGTGGATCTTGCGGTAGATCGTCGCCCGGGACATGCCCAGTGATCCGGCTCCCTTGGTTTTGTTGCCGTGGTGGTCCAGCAAGGTCTGAACGATGGCATCGCGCTCTATCGACTCCAGCGGGCTGAGCAGCCGGCGGCTCACGCTCCAGCATTCCGGAGGAAGGTCGCCCGGATGGATGGTCCCGGTACGCCGGTGCTGGGCAACCCGTCGCAGGACCTGCCAGAGCTGCTCGGTGTTGCCTGGCCAGTTCGACCGCAGCAGCAGATGCATCGCCTCGGGCGAGCAGGCCGGCGGGTCGTCGGGGCTCAGCCGGGCCAGGAAAAATGGCACGAGCTCATGCAGGTCCTCGATGTGGTGGCGAAGCGGGGGAAGTTCTACGGCGCCAGGGAAGAACTTCAGCAGCCCGGCCAGGTCGCCGGCGGCCGGGCTCTGGCTGAGCGTGACCGCAACCCACAGGACTTGCTGCCTGCCCGCGGCCAGCGCTTGCTCCAGCGCTATCCACAGCGCCTGAAGCCGCAGGGTGCTGAGCCGGTCGACGTGCCGGATGACCAGGCTCCCCTCGCCCTCAAGCAGCTCGCCGAGCGCCCGCGCCATCCAGTCGTGATCGCCGGCGTCGGCGGCGTCTAGCACATGGAACGCGCCGGCCGGGTGGCGACGCCGGCAGACCGCCCGCAACAGCGCCAGCTTGCCGGCTCCGGGTTCGCCCTCCAGCGAGAGCCACTCGCCCGAGGCGCGGGCCGCCTCCACCTGACGGCACCCGCGCAGCCACAGCGGACCGGAGCCTACCAGGGCGGGCCCGAACCTCTGCGCCTGCGAGCCTGCCCCCGTGTTCACCGCTGCCTGGCTGGCCGGCTCGATCAGCTTCACATGCACCACGCCGCCCGCCAGCCGCCGCCTGCCCTTCCCGCGCATGGGCCGGCAGTGCATCCGCGCCCTGGCCCCGGTCGGCAGCTCGACATCTACCACCACAGGGCGGTCGCCGGCCAGCGCCTGGGCGGCATGGCCGAGGAGCGCGGCCTGGTCGCCGGGGTCGAGCGTGACCCGCGCCTGGTCGTTCATCAGCACCATGTCATTGGTTAGCGCAAACACGAATCCGCCGGTGTACCGGCAGGCCCGCAGAAACTCCCGCAGCAGCTGGAGCTCCTCCGCGCTGCTGTCGTTGAGCAGGCCCTGTGTGACCTGGTCGGCAGTGCTCTGGGCGAGCGCGATCAGCAGCCGCCCGGCGTCCTTGCGCCAGCAGGTCAGGTTCACGGCGCCGACGGCCTGGCCCGACATCGGGTGGCGGATCGGCACCGCTGCGCAGGCGAGGTCCTCGAGGTGCTCGGCGTAGTGCTCGTGCCCGAACACGTGCGCCGCCTGCCCGCTCTCCAGCGCGGTGCCGATCCCGTTGGTGCCGACGAACCTCTCGGCGTAGCTGAAGCCCGGCGTTAGCTGAACGCGGTCCAGGTGCCGCTCAAGATCGCGGTCGGCGGTCAGCCTGGACAGCGCCACCCCATGCGCATCGGTGAGGATCACGCTGACCAGCTCGCCCTGAAGATTCTCGCGCAGGTTCTGCAGCACCGGCAGGGCGGTGCGGGTCAGCGGGGTATCGAGGTCGGGATCGCGGACGTAGGAAAGGTCAATGCGGTCCGCCGCGACATGGCACTCCCGGGAGCGCCGCCAGGACGCCAGGATCGTGTCACGCACGTGGCCCGGCTCGACGGGCTCCGCCGCCAGGAACCGTTCCCTGGCCCGGGCCAGCCGGCGGTCACCGGTCACCTCCGGCCGCGAACGCGCTCCGCGCGGTATGCCTGCGGCGAAGCCTTTCATCGTGTCACCGGTTCCGCATCCGCAGCCGCCAGGCCAGGGATCTGGCCCGGCGACTTGCAACGGGCACCGGCAGCCTCGCCGGACACGCGGCACTACGAGCGCCATGACCGCGGCGATGGCGATAGCCAGGCCGACGGCGTGCGCTCCTGCGGTAGCCCCGGGTAGTTAGCCGCCGTTGACGGCTGAGCTCCGGTACCTGTCTTGCACGCTACGCTGACCCCCCGTAACTAGCAACCTTTTTCTAGAATTTTTTAACATACAAGGCCTGACAGGTTACCAGATTCCGGAAAATATTTGCCAGTTACTTTATGCGGGTATAGCCTGGCGTCAGGCACCGGACGTTGGCTCGCGGTCGCGCGCCCACCCGAACCCTACGTACCAAGGGAAGACACCGTGACGCACTCCGCGGCTGATGAACCCAGCCTCAGTCTTACCTCCCGGACAAACCGCGGCGGCTACGTCATCGCCGTGCTCAGCGGGGACCTCGGCGCCGAGTCAGGTCCCGCCCTGCGCGAGCAGATCCTCGGTCTGCTCCGCTCCGCCAGCCACCTGATCATCGACCTGTCCGCGGTAGAGCACGCGGACGCCAGCGGCCTGGCGGCCCTGGTGGGCAGCGGACGCCGCGCCCGGCTGCTCGGCGGATCCCTGCGCCTGGCCGCACCACCACCCGAGGTAGCCCGGGTCCTGTCAGCCACCGGCATGAACCGGCACCTCGATGTCTTTCCCACGGTCCAGGCCGCGATCACCGGCCAGTCCAAGCTGCCCGGACCGATCTTCCCGGCGGGCTCGTACGAGCAGCGGCCGACCCGTCCGTCGGCGGTGACGGCTGGGCGGCAGGCTAGTGGCCACGCCGGCCGCCGGGACGTGTGGAGCCGTCCAGGCGAGGACCTCGTCGTCCGGGCCAGAGCCTCAGGCTGGTCTGCCGGGTTATTCCTCGATGGCCCCGCCCACGGCTCGCAGATGATCGCGGAAACTCAGGGCAGGGGTCCGCTGGCGTTGGGCCAGGTAGCTGTCGAACTGCACCTGACTGCGCAGGGAGATACCTGCGCGGAGTTGTCCGGCTTGGCGCCGCTCGGTGTCGCGGATCGCCTCGGCCAGGGTGAAGACTTCCCCGGCGCGGCTGGCCGGGACGAACAGCACGCCATCGTCATCGCCTAGGACCAGATCTTGCCGATCCACGGCCCAATCTCCCACCGTGGCGGACGCCAGCGCATCGAGGACCCGGGCATCGAGACGCTGCGGGCCGGCCGGGATCGCTCCCAGGCTGAAGACCGGCAACCCGATCGCCTGGACGTCGGCGGTGTCGCGATGCAGTCCCCAGATCACGATTCCGTTCAGCCCCGCAGCCTGAGCCTCCAGGACCACCAGGTCGCCGATGCAACTCTCATCGAGGCGCCCGTCGTTGTCGGCTACCAGCACCTGGCCAGGTGCGGCCCCTTCGAGCGCCTCGAGGAAGATATCAACGCTGCCAGCGTGCCGGGCAGGACACACCCGCCCAGCCAGCCGGCTACCGGGCACGACCGCGTGCACGCGCGCCGGCGCGCAGCGCACCGGGAGCTGAGCGCGGATGCATGCATCGGCCAGATGGGCAGTGGTCAGCGCCGCAAACCGGTGCCGTAGCTCTTGGTGATCCATCCTGCACCTTCCTGCTCTCATCTTCGCGGTGAGGCTAACCTGACCATGCTCAGCGCGCCCGGGTGGCGATCCCAGAGCCAATGCGGCAGAATTGGTTTGCAGATGAAGCCAATCGAGCTGGGCGGGCGGTTGGGCCGCTGGTCATCCGGCCGCGGGCCGTTGCCTGTGCTTCTTGCCGCACGGCTACGGCGGCTGATCGACGAGGGGGAGCTACCGCCAGGTGAGCCGCTGCCACCTGACCGGGCTCTGGCTTCGGCGCTGGCGGTCGGGCGCAGCACCGTGGTGGGCGCCTATGACCTGTTGCGCCGTGACGGGCGGATCGTCCGGCGCCAGGGCAGCGGCACGCGAGTCGCCGGGACCGCGCGTGCCGCAAGACGGGCAACGACCGGCGCGCCGCTGTTCTTGCATCTGCTGGAACCGCGCGATGGCGTGATCCAGCTCACCTGTGCCGCCCCCAGCACGCCGCCACCGGAACTGGCAGAGGCCTACACGAGCATCGTGCCGGCGCTAGCCGGGATCTGTGGTGATATCGGCTACCACCCGATGGGCCACCCGGTGCTGCGCACCGCGATCGCCGAGCGCTACACGCGGCACGGGATCCGCACCGGCCCTGAGCGCATTCTGGTTACCAACGGTGCCCAGCAAGCCCTGTCACTGCTCGCCCGGGCGTTTGTTACCCCCGGGGCCTCGGTACTGGTGGAGGCACCCACCTACCACGGCGCGCTGGAGGCTTTCCGCGACGCCGCGGCCGTGCTGCGCGCGCTGCCGGTCGGGCTCGCCGGACTGGAGATGGCCGCCCGGCAGCACCGACCCGCCCTCGCCTACGTGATCTCGACCTTCCACAACCCGACCGGCTCGGTGCTGTCCCCGCTGGCCCGGCGGACCCTGGCCGAGACCGCCGCAGCCGCCGGTGTTCCGCTAATCGACGACGAGGTGCTGGCAGATCTTGGTTTTCCCGGGGAGCAGGCCCCGCCGCCGCTGGCTGCCTACGCAGACACCGTGATCTCGGTCGGCTCGCTGTCCAAGACCGTCTGGGCTGGGCTGCGCATCGGATGGGTGCGCGCCCCCGAGCCGGTGATCGCCCGGCTCGCGCGGCTGCTGGCCGTCCACGACCTCGGCGGGAACATCCCCGGTCAGCTGGCCGCCGCCGGCCTGCTGCCACAGCTGGAGCCGCTGTCGCAGCGCCGGGCAACAGAGCTGAAAGCCCGCCATGATCACCTGCGCGCACAACTGGCCCGCCATCTTCCCGACTGGTACGCACCGCCAGTGCCCGGCGGGCAAACCCTGTGGGTACGCCTGCCACACGGCGACGCGACCTCGTTCGCGCAGGCGGCCTTGCGCGGCCGCGTCGCGGTACTGCCAGGAAACGGGCTTGACGCGTCGGGCCGAAGCGGAGAATATCTGCGCCTGCACTTCCTCGCCTCCCCCGGCGACCTGACCGAGGCCACCCGCCGCCTCGCCAAGGCCTGGCACACCTACCACCCGCAGGCCCGCGTCACCTCACCAGCCGCACTGACGGTCTGAAGGTGCACGCAGATCTCTCGCCCCGCCGCCAGCACCGCGGGAGTCCGCCGCACACCGTCAGCCGGTCAATTCGTCGCCGTAATCATCACCCAACTGAATATCAACCCCGCCATAAGACCCCGGAACAACCACCGAACCAGGAAGCTGCGAATCACCGTCATCCCCGGAAGAAATCGCGGTAATCACATAATCCGCCGACTTAGGAACACTCACCGACCAAGTCCCCCGGCACGACCCGTACACAGGCTCCCCAGAACCCGACCTCGGAGCGTCCGCCACCGCCGTATTCGTGAACGCCACGACGGCAACCGTCGTGCTCCCCCCCGCTTTTACCTGCAGCTGCCAGGTCCCCGACTCGAAAATGGAACACGCATTCCCGTAATAGTCACTCGCCTGGAAGCTGTCATCAGTGAACGTCCCCGCCAACGCCACCCCCGACGGCGGCGAACCGGAAGCAGCAGAACCAGCCGAACATGCGGCCAGCAACGCACAGCACACCAGCAGCCCGAGCGGATAGAGGATGCGCTCCTTGGCGTCTGACCCGGCCATATCAGGGCCTGTCCCCTTCCGGGCCGCCGGGTGATCGCCGACCGGTGACCCCTAGCACGACCCATCTTGTGCAGATAATCTACGCCGCGTCCGGGTCCAGGCGGCGGCCTGCCGGGTAGCCCGCGCCGGAGTAGGTTAGGCGCCCCGGTCAAGCCGCACCCAGCGGCGCCGTCATCAGCCGACGAAGGCGCGCAGGCTCTCCTTGAGGGAGCCCATCGTGGCCAGGACCGCGGTGGGCTCGTAGCCGCAGTGGGCCATGCAGTTGTCGCAGCGCGGGTCCTTGCCCCGGCCGAACTTGTCCCATTCCGTGGTCTCCAGGAGCTCCTGCCAGGTCTCGGCGTAGCCATCGTCGAGCAGGTAGCAGGGCCTCTGCCAGCCTTTGAGGCAGTACAGCGGGACGCCCCACGGCGTGCACTGGAAGTCCGCCTTGCCCTCCAGGAAGTCCAGGTACAGCTGCGAGTGGTTGAAGCGCCACTTTTTGCGGCGGCCTTCCGCGAACGCCTTGCTGAACAGCTCACGCGTCTGCGTGACGCCCAGGAACCGGTCCTGGTCGGGCGCCTTGCCGTACGCGTACCCGGGCGCGATTTCCAGCCGGTCGACCCCGAGCTCGTCGTTGATGTAGTCAAGGGTCGCGATCAGGTCCTGCGGAGTCTCAGTGTTGAACACGGTCGTGTTCGTGTAGACCTGGAAGCCCTTCTGCTTGGCCAGCTTGATCGCCGCGACGGCCTGCTCGAAGACGCCTTCCTTGGAGACGGCTTCGTCATGTTTCTCGCCGATGCCGTCGAGGTGCACCATCCAGGCGAAGTTCCTGTTCGGCTTGAACTTGTCGATGTGCTTAGGCAGCAGGACCGCGTTCGTGCAGAGGACGACGAACTTCTTGCGCTTGAGCAGTTCGGATGTGATCACGTGGATCTGCGGGTGCATGAGGGGCTCGCCGCCGGCGATCGAGACCATCGGCGCGCCGCACTCTTCGACGGCGGCGACCGCCTGCTCGACCGGCATGCGCTGCTTCAGGACCGAAGCCGGATGCTGGATCTTGCCGCAGCCCCCGCACTTGAGGTTGCAGGCGAACAGGGGCTCCAGCTCCATGATCAGCGGGTACTTCTCGACCCTCTTGATCTTCTGCTTCATCAGGTACGTTCCGAGCTTCACCGTCAGGTGGAGTGGCATCGCCATGAGTTGCTGCCTCCGTATCCCGCACCGCCGCGGCGCACCGTCATGCAACCTGT
>Ga0210383_10003038_pt1 | contig 15141 bp, 11 predicted proteins | sample IncBWC14OmetaG_FD_160072 | JGI IMG/M metagenome (GOLD analysis project Ga0210383, IMG submission 160072) | Forest soil microbial communities from Barre Woods Harvard Forest LTER site, Petersham, Massachusetts, United States - Inc-BW-C-14-O ...
TAACGGGTGCTGATTATCCGAAATAGAGATTACGCCTGATAATTTACCAGAGCTTGAGCTGCCAAGCAGATGGCCTCGTACTGCAACCGGTGCAATAACATTAATTACCTCGCCTATCCAGCTAAGATACTCGGACGCATTCGCCGAGATCAGAGCCGCGCTCTGTTTCAGGCAATTTGCAAACTGCCCAAGATCGGCCGCACCATTGAACGCCGCTCCCGGGAATTGGGGAAGCAGCTCCATGTCTGCCATTTCTCTAGGCAGAAGTAAGATACGATGGTAAGGTGTGAATTCAACGGTCGGTAATCTACAAATCGCCGAAGTAGATCGAGAGCGCCTCCACATCCCCGTTTGCACGTCGCGAGTCAAGATCAGTATCTGCGAGCAGCCATTATTACTTAGCATTCGCAGGGAAATTCTCGCTCCGTTTCCTTCCACAACGCCACTCGTGATTTCAGGAAGCGACCAGCGATCGATCCGCAGCGTCGTGGGTCCTTGAAATTGGAAGCTCCAGAGGCCTGCTGCCCCGTCCAATTGGGCTACGAAACCGAGTTCAACGAGGCATTTCGCGGGAATATCCTCGTTCGAATTATTAAGGTGCGCCTTAATCCCGCTCACTGCCGGATGCCAGAACGCGTCGCCCGATGCCTCCAGCCAACTCCGCAACAGCGGCGTTAATCCGACCGAGCACCTGTCCACCGCGCAGGCACTCAGATCGACTAGCCGACGGACGGTCGCCCTACCACTCTGACCAATGATTAGGTTCAGGAGTTCTCGGCCAGGGCCGGGCGGATACGAAAAACTTTGAAAGACCTCATCCAGCATTAGTAGTACTCACATATATCCAGGATATCCCTACTGCTGAGCGGCAGTTCACAACCTCTCTCGGCTTTGACACTGAGGCATGGAAACATAGTGATCCTGTTGCCATGCCATTTACGCTCCTTCGACATTAAGTAGTCCATGTTCGACGAGCTCTCTGACCGCCTCAACCACATCCGCTTCCGCCGACGTATTCTCGACGGCGCGTACCTCGGTCAGTAGCTCCTCAAAGCTCAGTACCATTCTGCTAAACGCAATCTTGAGCACAAGAAGACTCATCCGACTGAACTCGCGCGACGTCCTCGGCATACGGATGGATCTTCCGTCTGACCCTTCTAGGAATTCTATGGGGAGCATTCGTCGGGAAGCAATCCATAACTTCGTTCCACAATTTATTCGCACTTGATCCCACAGAATGACACGACTCCGGTTCCCTCGTGCTAAGTCAATGCTGGCCAGCAACACCTCGCCCGATAGGCGGTCCACCCAGCGATGAAGATAGGACTTAAGCTTCTCTTCGTGATCCCGAAGCGCCTGTGCACTACCGATGCGAGGCAAGTACTTCCGAAAAATGGGTTCCCGGCTTAGCTCATCTATACTGCCCTGTACCAAGTCAATTCCTGTCACCCCACCGACGCCAAAGGTGATATGGAAAGCTGGGGTACTTACAGCCTCTGCACGGTGCCATACCCCGCGTGGGATAAATAGAACTTCTCCAGGACTGACTATATCAGTTTGGATCTCCTCGGACGGACTCTGGGGAAGCGCTCCTCTTGGATGAAGTGGAAACTCCTCCGTCTTGCCAAATAGCTTCCAGCGCTTCACACCCGAAATTTGCAGAACGATGACGTCATGATCGTCGAAGTGGGTATCGAAGGCTCTGAATTCGTTCACCGTGACATATGCGTTGGCCCAAACATTTGAAGCAAATTCCAGTTCGAGGGCATGGCACAAATCTCCGATCTTGGGATGCAGCTCGTCCAGTCCGTTTAGTACGAGGCTCGCGCCACCGCTTAGCAGTCGCCGCACCGCAGCTGGATCCGTTCTCGGCCTTGTATCCAGCGTGCTATAACACTGTGACGGAATTGGCTTTCCATTTTGGAACATCCCAATTCTGCCATCAGGATGAAGTCCTTGATGCACTATATCACTCAGTTCGTGGGCATTTATGAGTGCCTTAGCACGCCGCGGATGCCCACCATGAACGAAGACCGGAACCTGTTTGACATAGTAGTCCAGAAATTCCTGGGGGCTCATCGGCTCGATGAGATCGCTCAGGCTCGATATATCGGCATCGAATAGCATTCTAGCGCAACTCTGTCTCGATGAATATTGCTAATGTTCACGTCATCCGACCGAGACTCCAAAGTGGGACTTGGGGAGACGGCATCGTCGCGCAAGGGCCGCCCGCTTGTAGTCATCCTGCAAGAAATCCTACCAGACTAAAAGCATCGTCTCGCGTCATAGTCCATCAAGGATCGCCGCCCGTCATTCTGGTTGCAACGAATTAAATAAGCGAAGCCCGCCGTCTGTTAAAACTCCGCAACAGTCATCAATTTCGATGTCGTTGAGTTCTGGCGAAAAGACATCCTCATCACGCGAACCAGTCGGGTGAGATGCCAGCGAAGGGGGCACCCTTGAAAGATCGATAGGCGTAGGATCTCGGTCTACCCAAACAAGTCCATCGCTCGCAATCAGGTCTAAATGTATATTGCATTTGTAAGACACATTAGCTCTTTGGTTATGCTGGCCAAATCCAAGATGCACACCCGGACGACGTTCGTTGACGTGAGAATTCAAGTCATCCGCAGTTTCTACTCCTATATTTGTGCCAAATCCCAGTTCACCCACATTATAGGCGCAGTGTCTATGAAACGCTTCTCTGAGGAATCCCATCGTCTCCTTGTCGTCGCATCTATACTCTACGGCGCGTCCCCGTTCGATATAAACGGTGACGGGATGGTCGGACAGTCGAGCATCGCGATCAGTCATCGCATTCACGTTAAAGGCAAAATCGGCAACCAATACTCCCTCAATTGAGGCCGGAAAGGTGGCAACTTCACCCGCGGGAAGAATGACGAAGTGCCCGGGTCGCCAGATGCCGCGGTTACTGATCCACCGATGACGTGTGCTATCTATATCCACCTGTAGCGACGTTCCTCCGGACGTCTCTATTCTCAATTTCTCAGCTCCCATAAAACGCTCTAGCAAGTGTGTGTTCCTGGCGGACAGCTCCATCGGTGGAGTCCGGAGGGCATGAGAAAATAGATGCCGACTTGCGCTGATTGCGCGAAAAACAGCGCAGGCCTCGGGATCATACGCAGCAAGCACCTCCCGAATTGTACCGTCGTGCGACATAGTATCGCGCTCGAAAGTGAGGAGGACCAAGCGGTTTGCCAGCTCGCCAGGAAGCGGAAGCGCTGCTTTCAATCTATTATGAAAATTGGGGTCCCGGAGAGGCGCCATCGGCAGCTGACGAACAGCAATTCCACGCATTTCCAGTGCGACAGAAACCAAGGCAGCTGACTCGGAACTGTCCGAAGTGTACGCTAAAATTACACTGTCGTCCGATCTGACATTGATGTAATTGTCAAGCAACGACTGGACGCCTTCCCAGATCGGCGCGTCAATCATACGGTTCCTCCAATCGGCACTCCAGCACTACGCAGAGCTATTCGCTCGTCTTGGTAGACTTGGTATTTGAGTATCCGTCGCAGTGAGACGCTCCGCCAGAGATTTCCAGAGAGCAATGCCGACCTGCGTCAAGGCGGCAGTCTCTCGCAATGCGTCCTCAACCTGCTGCATCTGAGTTGTTATGACTGAAAGCCGTTCTTGGCAATACGCCATATCCTCAATCCCGGATCTAATACAGCTTCTGAACAGGAGGCTCATATTGCCCAGAGCATGGAACGAGAGGAGCACTTTCCCGATTGGTCGGGCACGGCCGACCAATGGAGAGTAATACTGCCGCAAATCGGATCCGTCATCTACTGGACCAAGCAGAGTCGCCATGAAAAAGTATTGGTGGCTGGCCTCATGGACCAACATCTCTGCGATGGCCGCGGGTCGTGGATCACTCGACATCATGATAAGTCCGGGGAAGCTGGGATGGCTAGAGCTGCTTGGGCTCGCAAATTTGAACGGCGCTATGCACGCTACGGCACGGCCGACCCAGTTGACATAGTTCGGTGAGTGCCGGTCGATGACGTCAACAGCTCGCCGGACCCGCGTGCGGATTTCGATTAATTCGGAAGGCTCGAAGAATCTGGCTCCCAACAACTCCGGCAGCAAGCGTCGGGCTACAGCGCAGCTGGGCAGTAGAATAGCTTCCGTATCCAAAAAGGAGATCGCGGGCAATTCAACAATAGTGGATAGTCCCGGAATCATAACGCTCCAGGAACTATCATCTGTCCGCTCGAATCGAATGCGATATGTCGAGTCGTTATCGACATTTAAACTAAGGAATATTCCGCCGTCGGACAAGGCGTCAACTTGACCACCTAGGGCCTCGGGAAGGATCCACGAGCCGACCTGGAATACGGCTGGGCTCGTAAGCCGAAATGACCAGCTACCACCTACCCCGTCGAAATGCGCACGCAACCCGGACTCGATCAAGCTGACGTAACAAGCTTCCGGCAGATCAGTTGCAGATATCTCTCGCAATCGACCTAACAGCGGCTCCCACAACGGCTTCCGGCGATGAGCCATCCACGCTCTGAGAACGTCGCATAAGCCAGGTGACTTCTGACGGACAAAGTCACCATGATACTCGATTGCGCGTGACAGCGACAAAGACGCGCAGTAAAGCGTGGTTGCCTGAACGACAGCGTCGTCTGGTCCGGGGAATGGGTGTGCAAATGTCGAAAGGATATGGTCAAAAGCCGCAACTGACGCTTGCGAAGACATAACCGAGCATCGGTCCATGCTGATCTAGCACGCCGCTTAAACTCAGCGGAGAATCCCTACTAAAATCACATCCTTTCACACGGCCGTCGTATAGTTAACGCTCCACATCGCAGTGGCCTCGTTCGGCTTCCCGTGCGCGCCTTCCTTGACGGCTTTTTCTTCGAGTTCCTTAAGCTTTTTTTCGATTGCTTCGCGCACCTCCTCGGTGATCTTTGGCCCTTTATAGATCGAGATTTGTGACATGCTTAAACTCCTCCTTATATTGAGTTGCGCAACACGGTACGCACAATCTCGACCATTGTCAAGTGCTAAGTGCAATTGTGATTCTTAGGCTCCAGCAATGTTGCGGAGCGCGCGCCGCATGGCATCGCCGTCCCCTGTGCCTCGCCATCTATGAGGAACTCCACGGAGTCAAGAGTTATCCCATTCCCCAGGGGGACAGGGTTGTCCGTTATCCTGCTTCGGTCAGTCATCTATTGGCGCCCCTCGTGGGAGCGCAAGAATCAACTATCGGACCTGCGCGCGGCAATCAAAACTAGGCCTCTCGCGGAGGCAGGCGAGGCAAGGCCGTCGCTGCAGGTAGCTTGTCGGAACCGGATTCTGCTGTTTCGGGTCGCGCAGGTTCCTGATACAACAAATCCTTGGACCACACATGCCAGATCACCTCCGCCAGTCGTCGAGCGGTAGCGATGATCCCGACATTGCGTCCGCGCCGGAAGCTTACCCGGCGGAAGATCTTCTGAAACTGGTTGGGGCGTCGGACGGCGATCTGTGCTGATTCCACCAACGCCGTGCGCAGCCACGCCGACCCATGCTTGGTTAACGCTCCTCGCCGGTCCATGCTGGAACTCTGCCTCACCCGCGGGGCCAGCCCAGCGTAGCTGATCAGCTTTTCCGGATCGGAAAACCGATGAATGGTTTCGATCTCAGCCAGCAGGGTTCGTGCCGTCAGTTCTCCAATACCAGGGATCGACAGCAATAAGGTTAGAGTCCGTTCCTCGGTTTCGAAACGAAGCAGTTGCTCGGTGGCTTTTTCCACTTCCTGGTGTACAAACTCGAAGTGAGTTCGGTGGTTCTCGAGCGACTGAGCGTAGGGCGGTGAGAGCTCCTGTTCCTGCAGCCAGTGCCATCCCTTCTGGGTAAACACGGAGCGATGTGGACAGCGTCTTTGCTCTCGCGCCAGTTGGTAGTGAATGCGGTTCTTGATGCGAGTCTGGTCCCGCACCCACAGTGCGCGATGCCGCACCAGTTCCCGTAGTCGCTCCGTCCCGGGCTGAATGACGTAGACTTCGTGCAACACATCCTTGGCACCCATCTCTGCCAGCCAACGAGCATCACAGCGATCGGTCTTAGGTCGGCCTGCCGCCATGGCCCGCGAACGAGTCGGATCGACCACATGCACCTGATGCCCTTGTTCCTGGACCCAACGTGCGAACCACCAGGTCGTCCGGCTCATCTCCACGAACACGTCGGAGCCCGCTGGTACCGAGCTCCAGAAGGCTTGCCATTCCGCAGAGTGTAACTCGAGAGTTCGCAAGCAGTGTTCGCTACCATCGACTCGATGACATAGCGTGGCATTGCGTAAATGCAGATCCACTCCGATGTAACTCCTCATGCTGTCCTCCTCCACCTCACATTACCTAACTTCCCGGAGGAGTTCCTCATCGAATCAAAACTCTGCACATTCGCAGAATCAATGACTTGAAGGCGCACCTGCACCGCCTGTTTGTCGTTAAGATTTTGGGATGACTTCGCTCGTTCGGCACTTCCTCGGCTGGCTTATTGGCGCGTTTCGGTCCCAAGAAGACCTCGTTCTGGAAAATCTCGCTCTACGTCAGCGACTGTTGACGCTTCACGCCAAACGCCCTCGCCGACGGCTCGGCGTCCTCGACAAACTGTTCCGGGTCGCTCTTCGCAGATCGTGGTCCGGATGGGAAAGCTCATTAATCCTAGTCACGCCTGAGACCGTCGTCCGGTGGCACCGGACTGGTTTTCGGCTGTACTGGAGGTGGATCTCGCACGCGCGACATGCGGTTGGAAGGAAACCAATCAGCAGGGAAGTGCGCGAGCTAGTCTTCCGTATAGTCGCTGAGAACCCAACGTGGGGAGCGCCACGCATCCATGGGGAGCTGCTCAAGTTGGGTTTTGACATTTCGGAACGAACTGTTTCTCGCTGGGTGAAGCAGGCGACCCGTAACCCCGATCCAGCGCGTCGCTGGCTGCCTTTTCTCCGCAACCATCGCGACGCAATCGCGGGAATGGATTTCTTCACCGTGCCGACGTTGACGTTTGGTGTTTTGTACTGCTTCTTCGTCATCAGCCACGATCGGCGGACGATTCTGCACTGCAATGTGACCCGTCAGCCAAATGCCTTCTGGATCGTGCGGCAGCTGCGCGAAACCTGGGGATATGACCAGCCGCACCGATTCTTGATCTTCGACCGCGACGCGAAGTTCTCAGCTGAGGTCGTGGCGTTGGTCGTACAGAACGGCACGGAGCCTGTCCGAACTGCTTTTCGTAGTCCCTGGCAGAATGGTGTCGCCGAGCGATGGGTTGGGAGTGTGCGTCGGGACTTGCTCGATCATGTGTTCATTTTGAACGAGCTACACCTGAGAAGGCTGCTAAGAGACTATGTCCGCTATTACCACGAAGACAGGACTCATCTCGGGTTAGGGAAGGACACGCCCTGCGGTCGACTTGCTGCCTCGACAGTCCCAAGCGCGAGCAAAATCATCTCGCTGCCGCGACTCGGCAGAATGCATCATCGCTACGCAGTAGCCGCCTGAATTGAACTGCTGTGAATCGCTTTCATGATCTGACTTAGCCGGAGTCTGGGGAAGACGCGTCTCCAATCCGATTCAGGGCTGTCAAACCGCCGCCAAGGCGTCACGCGACCTCCTTCCAGACTCGAACTTAACGGCGCGCTCGCTCGTGTTACCAACGATCAGCAGTCGAAAATGGAGGCGTTTCTGGATTTGGCGAACGAGAGGGCCGCCCGGGTAGTGGGCAGTACAGTCCGAACCTCCGGTAGGGCTGTTCGCTAAGATCACTAATGTTTGAGATCGGAGAATGGCCAGAATAGCAGTAGAAGGCGGACATCTAATACTTTTTCGTTTGTTGAGGAAGAGCAAGCGACGACTACCTCCAGCATTGCTTGTTTTGATCTTCGATAACCATAATCATCCCGAGCTCACATCGCCAAGCCTGTTAAATGACTCCACCTGATCGGCACCATCTGGTAGAGCGAGCAATAAGCCGGCAATTTCCTGCTGCATCCGCTCGGGCCCATCACGACGGTTCCTGGCCGCCCGTTTTGCTAGCCGCCGCACCCAGAAGTCATCGATCAGTTTGGCAGCTTTTATACGCGTCCCATCTTGACCATGAAAAGTCGCCGTCCGCAGCTCAGAAAGTACAAGATTTAAATATCCTACGTGTAAACGCTCGTCCTGCCGAATGTGATTAATGATTTGGACGGCATGAATTGCGCCATCTTTTCGGTCAGTAAAGGTAGCTGGATCCTCCAGGACCGTCGTACAAAAGTCGAAAAAATTCTCTGCAAGAACTTCAAACATCAAGACTTCCATCAAGAGCAGAAGGAATTTCTCGTACGGTTCCGGTATCAGGGGCATCTGTCTCGCAACCTGACCTTGCACCGAGCGTGGTGCCCTAGCAGGAACACACGGTTCCGGAAACCTATTTCTTCCAAACAATAAATCGCGAATCGCTAACCACATGAGGTCATGCCCCCGTTCGCCCTCATCTAAGCCATGAGCAAGCAGCAACCCTCTATTTAGATGCGCCGTCGCTGTGTTCGATAGGTCTTCCTCCACGATTTCTTGGAAGTCGGGAGCTGTTAACGATGCAAACTTGACTCCATCGGCTTCAACCAGGCCGCTTCTCGTAATCGAATTCCAGAGAGATTGCTCAACGCCAACAGAAAGCAAGAACTTCTGCTGCGCGACCGTGGGGTAATGCGGTCCTTGTAGCAACGACGAGCAGTCGAGCAAAGTCCCGCCTCGTGCCATCAAACTTTCAGTCCAAGCACAAATTGCCGGTAATCTATAGAGTGATCTCGGCGAAACATAATTTCCTTGGGCGTCAAAGCCGCCATGAAGTTGATAGCCAGCCACAATATGGAACCGGCTATACTCATGGCTTGCGAGCATCTCTGAGTTAGAATAAGAGAGTCTCATCCCGCGTAACAATCGCACCTGAGCACACACCTTCGCTATCGGACGCGAATACCCGCAGCCGTCAGTCAACACATTTCGGCGTCAGCTATCAACCCACCGCGTGCACAACGGGACGCTTAAACAACGTTACCAACGTACCGCGTCCGACACGAATATCGTTATGAACCACAATACATGCACTGGTTATAGCAATCAGGATAGACAGGATCGCCTAGTGCCTCGGAAGTACCACTTGTTAGGGACTCATCGGACAGCTCCCCTGCAGGCTTGGCAGGAATGACAAAATAGATTAACTTGTCCGAGTTCTCCACTATCTTGACTTGGGTTCCGGAAGGGAAGGTCACACCTTCTAATTTCAACGTGGCAAGCGGATCCGCGATTAACCGTTCTTTGAAGCTTCCATCTAACCACGCTTTGGCGATTGTCTTTGCTACCCATTGGGGCTGAGCTACCTTCTTGTCCGTCATAAATTGCTGCCTCCAGATTTGGAAACGACCAAATCTTATTACCACATACCGCTTTCTTGCAAGCGAAAACTGTTAATATCCAATGACAGAAACGCATGATCAGAAAGACCGCCGTGCAACATATCTCAAGCGCACTGAAACGATGTCCCCCGCGATATAAGAATTCCAGAAATGCCGGATGTGTTGGCTGGACGGACGGGAACTGTCAGCAGGCGCCAAAGAAACTGCCTGAGGGGTGCCGCAAGATGCGCCATCTCAATTGTTTCTTGCGCGAGACGATTCTGGTTTGGATTCGTAGCTGTCCGACTCGGTCGGAACGAAGCCTTGCTTACAATTCATTTTGAATCGCAGCACGACTCAAAAGCAGTAAAATAGAGGCCTCATGACCTACATCCCTGCCATAAAGTCTCATTACCGCATAGATATTCTACGCGGTGAAGGCGTTCTGTTGTCATCCGAGGAAAGTACCCACGCATTTTATGGCCGCGCCTATGAACTCACGATTCCGATGATTGATGGCCGACGAACGGCAGATCAAATAGCTGCGGCCCTATCAATCGAAATCGATGGCGCTGAAGTGTACTACGTCCTTCTCAAACTTGAATCGGGCGGGTACATCGTGGAGTCGTGCCCCGACATTCTCCCAGAATGTTCGGGATTTTGGCATGCTCTTGGTCTAACCGTCCCTGACGTTATACATTCGCTGGAGTCAAAGTCCGTCTTTATCCACTCCCTGGACAACCATGACCCTAAGCCGTTGTGCAGGGCATTGCGGAGCATGCATATTCAAGTCGTCAGAAGTGACACTGCCGACTTTCATGTAGTGATAGCGAACGATTATCTTCGAAACGACTTAGCGACCATAAACAAAGCCGCCCTGCAGCTGAACAGGCCTTGGCTTCTACTCCGCCCTAACGGCATTGATATCTGGATTGGACCACTGTTTGTACCTGGACGCACAGGTTGCTACAGGTGCTTAGCAGAAAGATTGCGTAGGCATCGTGTGGTCGACTACTTTGTTGCGACGAGAACTGGTTTGACTGACCCGCCCAGTGTTGCCTTGGCAAGTCTCGCCACCGGCAGGGAGACGGCAAGCCTTCTCGCCGCCTTGGAAACCGCAAAATTTCTTGCCGGAGCGACGAATGGTCTACAAGGAAAAATACTTACTCTAAATCTGAACACATGGGCTGCTGATCTGCACTTGTTGACGAAATATGAGCACTGTGCAGACTGTGGCTCGCCTGCCCCCAGGCCTGACTCGTCGTTCAGCTTCTCTCGTAAGAAAGAAGGTCTTAGGCTGGATGGCGGGTATCGCAGCATTGCTCCTGATGAAACGTTCGAAAGATATCGCCATCTCATCAGTCCGCTCACTGGCGTCGTGAAATCGTTGAGGCCGATGTCCTCGTCAGATTGGTTTGGCAAAGTCTACGTTGCAGGACACAATGCAGGCCTTGCCGTTGAGAATCTTAGTTTTCTCAAGCGGAGCTTGCGAAATGCAAGTAGCGGCAAAGGCAAGTCAGAGATACAAGCGAAAGTAAGTGCATTAAGCGAGGCGCTTGAGCGTTATTCGGGAGAATACCGTGGTGATGAACCTCGGGTACAGGCAACATTGCAGGAGCTGTCGGATGCTGCGGTGCACCCGAACAGCGTCATGCTGTATAGCGATCTACAGTACCAGGAGCGAGAATTCCGAAATAAGCGAAAATCAAAATTCAACAATATTCCAGAGCCCTTCGACGCGTCGGTGCGACTCAATTGGACCCCTCTGTGGTCAATGACTGAGTCGCGGTGTAAATATCTGCCGACTCAGCAACTTTATTTTGGGGCACCCTCCGATGAAACCTCTCGGTATAACTTTTGTCAGCCGTGCTCGAACGGTATGGCAGCTGGAAATTGTGAAGAGGAGGCCATACTACATGCTTTCTTCGAACTCGTGGAGCGAGATGCAGTTGCTCTCTGGTGGTATAACCGGCTGAGGAAGCCAGGAGTTACAATTGACTCGTTCGACGATCCTTGGCTGCTCGACCTCATGTCTCACTATAAAGAACGAGGTAGAGATGTCTGGGCTCTGGACATTACGAATGATCTGAACATACCCGTTTTCGTGGCGCTCACGCGCCGAAATCTGGGAGACCATGAATATATTTTGTTTGGATTCGGATGCCATCTTGACGCACGAATCGGACTGCAGCGTGCATTCGCCGAAATGAATCAAATGGTGACATTGACAAGAGAGGACTCGACCAGTATCGAAATCCAAGATGAAGAAACAGTTTGGTGGCTTAATAGCGCGAGTCTTCGAAATCAGCCTTATCTCACTCCCAGTGAAGATCTGCCTTTACGATCTGCCGATGCAAATATCTTCGAATGCAGCACCGATCTTATGGATCAAATCGCTCTCTGCAAGAGTGTCATTGAAAGGGGCGGCATGGAGCTGCTAATTCTTAGGATGACCCGGCCTGATGTTGGAATGCCGGTCGTGAGGGTAGTTGTGCCAGGATTAAGGCATTTTTGGGCTAGATTTGCTCCCGGTAGGCTTTACGACGTGCCCGTACACATGAAGTGGCTGGAGACTCCACTAAGTGAAACACAGCTGAATCCGATCTCAATGTTCGTGTGACACAGCACTATGTATTCACCCTATTTGTTGAAATTCCGCAATCTTGTCCAGGTCAGAGATTCTCATCGTGATATTTTTATCTTTGGCGGGGGTTGTCATGTGTTTCGAATATTTGAGGCACCACCGTGGACTAAGAAAATACTAGGAGATCTCAGTGCCGGAGAAAGTACGGCCGACGAGATCTGTAGTGCGGCTGCCGATGTGGCAACGAACGTGGATGTTGCGGAGATATTCTACTTCTTGGGACAGATCGAGGGTCGCGGACTCCTAACATACACCTTGACTGCACATGGGACACCGACGGCAACTCTGGAACCGAGCTCTGCACGATTCTCGTTGCACGCGGTTTCGTCGGAGGACAAAGTTCGACTTTCGCGATTTGCATATATGCGCAGGGCGGACGACAGCATTCTTTTGGAGAGCGCAATCGGCTGTGCAAGAATCATTATTAATGATCCGTCAGTTGCCAAATTGGCGGCTCTGCTTGTGGTGCCTCACTCTGCTATCGAGCTAGCTGCGGCTGCAGGCTGCGACGTGTCTACTTGTACTAAGATTCTGTTCTTGCTTATCAATGCGCGTGTTGCACAAGTGTGTTCTGCCGGTAGCAACCTGTTTGAGGACAATGATTCCGCATTACGGCACTGGGCGTTTCACGATCTGCTTTTTCATGTGCGAAGTCGGAGGGGCCGTCACGACTATCCGACCGGAGCCAGCTTTCCGTTCAGAGGTGAGCTACCTCCCGCCGCGCGAAAGCCAGCGACCACGAACGCGAGAACCGTCCTTTATAAGCCTAGCGCCGAGGCTCTTAATATTCAGGACGTTCCGTTTAACACTGTACTCGAGGGACGGCGTTCGCTTCGCGAGCCCGGCCCTGTGCCGCTTAGCCTACTAGAACTTGGTGAATTTCTTTATAGGGTGGCGCGCGTTAAGCAGTTTTACCCGGCAGATCCTGAACGACCTCTCACGTATGACAGTTCAATGCGACCTTGTCCAGGAACTGGAGCGATCCACGAGATCGAGCTTTACCTGACGATCGCACGTTGTGACGGCATAGACGCCGGCTTGTATTACTATGATGCATTTTCTCATCAGTTGGAAAAGCTAGGTAACCTCGGTTCTCTTCAGCAGCAACTTCTGGCCGACGCCCGCAACGCAGCCGGTACTAAATCATTTCCGGATGTGCTGATAGTTTTGGCCGCGCGGTACCAGCGGCTCGCGTGGAAGTATGAGTCTATAGTCTACGCATCTATATTGAAGGATGCCGGCATTCTGCAACAACAGATGTACCTCGTGGCCACCGCTATGCGCTTGGCGCCTTGCGCTCTTGGGTGTGGTGATTCGGATGCGTTTGCGCGCGCCACTACATTAGACTATTACGCGGAGACGTCTGTCGCAGAATTCATGTTGTCCCGACACTAGTCTGGAGGGGAGTAATGAAGGATGAGGACTCTCTTGTTTTTGGGTCGAATGAGACCAATCCACTTTCAAGTGTTTTGGGTCCCAGCACCGAGGCTTTGTATCATGAGTTAATGCCTGTGTCAGTGCGATCAGGCGTGAGCGGAACACGCATAATATGGATTAAGTCTGGTGATGCCATCTTGGCTGAACCTTTCTATCACCAGACTCTCGCGAGGCTTCAAGCGCGAATGCCGCCGTGCGTAAGTACGAGCCTAGAGTGGTTGATAGGTCAAGGCGGCGACGCAACCTTCCGTAAACCTGCCGGATTTATCTTCCATATGTCCCGATGTGGCTCAACACTGGTTTGCAATGCGTTAAAGATCTCGGAGGATGTGATTGTCGTAGCAGAGGCTGCTCCTGTACTTGAACTGCTTACGCCGTCCCCACCTTCAATGCTTCCGTATCCAGTGATGAGGTGGGATGAAGTTCGCTGGAAGACACTCGAGGGTATTCTGATGGCCCTTAGAAGTAGGTCTCTCGGCGAGAATCCGCGGCTGATTGTCAAATTTGCAAGCTGGAATGCAACGGTGCTGCGCCTTATACGCGCTTGGTGCCCAGATGTACCGTGCCTGATCGTAATTCGGGATCCCTTGGAGGTGGCGGTTTCCAATTTGTCCGCCAACTCCGGTTGGATGGCTTTTTATGGCAGTCCGGATAAGCTGAAACGCTTCTTCGGCTGGGAATTCTTAGACGCGCCAACTGTTTCTCGAGAAGATTATTGCGCGCGTCTACTGGGCCACCTGTGCACCTCTATGCTTCGCACTGATCTCACGAAATGCAGAGTTATCGATTACGACCAGCTTAATCCAGAACGATTAATCGCTATTCGTGGCTTTTTCGGTCTTCAAACAACTTGTGAGGACGAAGCCTTAATAACCAGTATCTGTGCAACTTATTCAAAAGATCCGATGCGATCGACACCACATGTTGATGACAGGGCTGAAAAGCAAAGGCGGGCATCCTTTATGCTACGTGAAGCTGTGAGGACGCATGCTCTGTCGTCGTACTTACAGATTCGGTCTCTAGCTGTATGACCTTTTGAGACACTGGCACTTTTGCTTCTATATGAGTTCAGTGTCGCTTCTCCATGAGTAGGAGGGGTGAATGTTTGACGTTTCTCAGGGAATAACCACTCTCTTGACGCCTTGCGCTAGGGATGTGTTCTTTCATGATGTTTGGGAGAAGCAACCACTGATGCTTAAGCGTGAGATGCCCACCTTCTATGAGGGTCTTTTCTCTATAGATGAATTTGATGCACTGATAGGACATTCGGAACTTCCGTATCCCGAAATCCGTGCGTTAGCCGCGGGCAGGAGTAACTTATCGCATAAGTTTATTCGAACAGGGATATTGAAGACGGGCGCTCTAACTAATCAAATGCGTACTGCTTATAACTCGTATGCACAAGGCTGCACACTGCTAATCCAAGGTTTGCAAAAACGGTCTGCGGCGCTTCGTTTACTGTGCCGGTCCCTCGAGGCTGACCTTCAACATCCCGTGAATATAAATGGCTATCTCACGCCACCGAATGCTCAAGGGTTCGATATCCACTTCGATGCGCACGATGTTCTGATTTTACAAATTGAGGGAAGCAAGCAGTGGGAGATCTATACTCCCACGCATCTCCTCCCTCTTGACCTTGAAGCAGATGGCCGGTTCCTAAGGGATACCACTG